>JABUBL010000443.1_pt1 | contig 12264 bp, 13 predicted proteins | sample 7240371 | NCBI WGS metagenome assembly JABUBL01 (sample SAMN07256343, study PRJNA390944) | subsurface metagenome | isolation source: Methane hydrate marine sediment | place: Pacific Ocean: Eastern North Pacific, ODP site 1244 | collected 2002
AGCCGAGCCGGATCAGCAGGACATGGTTGAACGTTCTAGCGAGAATCAGGCTGGGGAGGGTGAAGACCGATAGGACCATCGCAACCGACAGCGTCCTTGACCTGCCGTACCTGTCGGCCAGCATCCCGCAGGGGATCGTGAGGACGGTCTTGAAAATGGACTCAAACAGGAGGATCAGCCCCCATTCGATGTTCGTGAGCCCGACCACATCGGTCACGTAGACCACCCAGTACGGGCTCGAGACCCCATTCGCCACGAAGCCTAATCCGACGACCAATCCAAGCGCCTTCACGCTTCTCGGCAGGTTGCCCAGCAGTGCAGGTATCCCCGTATAGGCTTCCTTCAATACGGTTAACGCGTTGAATTTCGTCTCGGCCTTCTCGATCTCAGCTGTCTCCTTCAGGTATCTGAGTATCAGGGTCCCGTTGACTATACTGGAGAGCACCATAAACCCGTACAGCACCCTCATGCCACTGCTGTTCCCGAGGAGCATGAGGACTATCCCTGCGATGTATGGGCTGAACATGGCGACGCCGTTGGCAAGAGTGTTCATCGTGGCGATCCCCACCCCTCTGTTTCCGGGGTCCAAGCTGTCAGCGAGGATAGCCGACATCGGGGGGAACTGGAAGACCATGAACCCCTGTAGCAGCGCGCCTAGGGCGATCCACTCCCAGCTCGGCGCGAAGACGTAGAGCAGCATCGTCAGGGCGCTCAGGTAGTTCGCCAATGCGATGAGCTTCACCCGCCCTGTGTGATCCGTCAGGTACCCCGAGATGGGGAATATGAGCAGCCCCGCGAGAGGGCGGAGGCTGTTTATGATGCCCACCTGGGCCGGCTCCCCTCCGACCGCCAGTATGAAGAGGCTGACGTAGGGGAGGACCATCCTCCTGAAGAACATCCCCAGGACCTGGGTCACGGTGAGGATGCGCATGTTGCCGCTCATGAACTCAAGTCTCTTCCGCAGCGACCTCATCATGAACGGGCACATCCTAGGGGGTTATTCTCTCAGGCGTCTACGAGATGATATAAAGCTTTTTTCTAAGTTTACAGCTCGCGTGCGATGTTCTCAGCTATCCAGACTTTTAGGCGTGTGTAATACCTTTTTTATATCTCTACTTCAAGGTAGTACCGGATAAACATGATTAAACGTAGTAAAGTAACAAAGACAATCTTACTATTGATACTAATTACTCTTTTCCTACCAATCCTACCTGTGATGGCCGAAGAAGAGGTTGAGCTGACCGGTCCCTGGGCGGATGAGCTGTTCTTCAAGATCTATCTGAATCCTGAAGTGGAGTACCTCGCCCTGGCGGCTGGTGATATCAACATCATGGACTGGGAGCTCCCAGCCGAGAAGGTTGCCGACGCTCTGGCCGACCCGAACATCGTGACTGATAGCACTGCTGACCTCGGTTACTACCTGGTAGACATCAACTTTCAACGCTGGCCTACTAGCGATCTCCACTTCAGAAGGGCTCTCGCCCACCTTGTCGATAAGGCTCGGATCGAGACAGACATCCTGCAGGGACTCGGATATGCGCTGGACAGCCCTGTACCCGTCGTCCTTGGTGGCTGGGCCAACCCGGACATCAGGACTTACGAGTACAACCCCGAGTTGGCTGCAGCTGAGTTGGACCTCGGCGGTTTCACAGACACAGACGACGACGGCATCAGGAACGATCCCATAACCGGTGAGAACATGGCGCCTGTAATCTTCTACATCCGCATAGACGACCCTGAGCGGAAGCAGGCCGGCGAATGGCTGGCCGCTGAGCTAAAAGCCCTGGACGTGCCCGTTGAAAACGATAAGGCCGTCGAGAGGGCCGTCTGCTCAGCTGCAGTTATGAACAGCAACGCAGGAGAGTGGAACGTCTACACCGGCGGATGGGGAATCGGTAGAGACCCCGACCACCTCGCTGACTTCTATCACAGCAGCCAGTTCGACCCTGAATGCATAGGCGGATGGCGTGGCTACAACTATATGGGCTTCACCAACAGCACATTCGACGAATGGGCAGACACCCTTAAGGAAGCTAGCACCTTCGAGGCAGTTAAGGAAGCCGCATTCATGTGCCAGGAGATAATTGCTGAGCAGGTCGTCGGCATATTCATGTACGGTCACATCGGAGTCAAAGCCTACAGTGATGGATGGACCGGGCTCGTTAACGAAGTCGGGCAAGGCATCAACAGCTGGTGGAGCACATACAACATGCACCCCGTTGGCCAAGACTATGGCGGAAGAATCGAATACGGGATAAAGTCGGACTTTGATACCCTAAACGTGATGACAGCACAATGGACATACGAATGGGAAGTCCTAGACAAGATCTATGAGTCTGTATACACATATAACCCGTACGATCTGAGCGAGGACTGGGGATGGCTGGCGGAGTCCTGGGAGATCGAAGACTGGACGAGCCCCACTGGTGTACCCGGTATCAAGGTGACATTCCACTTTGTCGAAGACGCGCTCTGGCACGATGGCGTTCCTTTCACAGCTGAAGACTTAAAATTCACCTACGAATACATCGCGGAACAGGGCATAGCCCGGTTTCTGTCAGCAGTCCAATTCATAGAGGACCTCGTCCTCGTCGACGACTACACCCTCGAGGTTTATCAGAATACCTCCAGCTACTTCGCATTCCACTACATCAACGTACCCGTCCTTCCCAAACACATATGGGAGGACGTCGGAGACGACTGGCAGGACTACGACCCGGTAGCAGAAGGCGGAATGATCGGCATCGGGCCATGGAAGTTCGTCGACTATGTACCAGGTGAGTACGTCCACCTTGTGGCAAACGAGGACTACTGGAAGTTCCCTGACCGATTCTACCAAGGCCTCTCCATGGCTGAGCTCCAGCAGGCAAAATCGCTAAGCATGCTTCGGGCTCAGCTTACGGCGGCTAATCTGGCTACCGAGGTGCAGGCAGAGACCATCAGCGAGCTCAGCTCGCAGTTCACCGACTTCCAGGCCAGCGCCCTAGAGCTGATTGGTTCAAGCGTCGATAGTATCGGTGACTTGGCCGATAACATCGAAGCCTTGGACGCTAACATCGGAACCTTGGACACAGAGATCGTATCCCTCACATCCGACATCTCGGGAATTGAAACACAGACGTCAAATCTGCAGGCTGGACTCAGCGGCGCTTCGAACCTCGGATACGCCTCAATAGGTATCGCCATTCTCGTAGGCGCAATCGCAATCTTCATGTCCAGAAGAGAATCATAAACCCAAAATTCCACCCTTTATTTTTATTTTCTACCTGATCACCAAGTTAAAAAAGGCCTAACTAGAGAAGGGGTAGAGAGGCGCAACAGATGTCATTGAAAAGATACATTATAAAGAGGGTACTCTATAGCTTCGTCCTCCTGTTTTTCGCCCTTACGCTGAACTTCATTATCTTCAGGATGGCGCCTGGCAACCCAATCCAGGTAGTGGCCAGCGGCATGAGGCTAGAACCCGAGCAAGTCGAGCGCCTGATAGAGCTATGGGGACTCCAGGAGCCACTGCACGTACAATACGTGCGCTACCTCAAATCTACATTGACATGGGACTTCGGTTACTCCTATAACTCCTTGGAACCAGTGGGTAGAGAGATCATGGGGAGGCTCCCCAACACTCTGCTCCTGATGGGCGTCTCCCTCTTCTTCGCCGTCATCTTCGGAACAGTCTTCGGAATCTATGCGGCGTACAAACGCGGGAGCCTATTCGATCTAACCACGGTCTCGATCTCACTCTTCAGTTATGCCCTTCCGACCTTCTGGATGGGATTACTCATGATTTATCTCGGAGGATACGTATTCGGCCTATTTCCTCTTGCGGGAACCATGTCTAGGCCACCGCCATTAGACCCCATTCTGAGGATTTTCGACCTCGCCTGGCACCTATTTCTCCCCGCCCTGACCCTGTTCCTCTTCCAGTACGGGGCTTGGCTGCTGATGATGAGGAGCACATTGCTTGAGGCCCTTCACGAAGATTACATCACGACGGCCAGGGCAAAAGGAGTGTCTGAGAGAGGCGTGCTCTTCAAACACGCTTTCCGCAACGCGATGTTGCCCCTAGTCACAAATATCGCTCTTCAGATCCCAGGTCTCTTAAACGGCGCGATACTGACGGAAACAGTGTTTTCCTGGCGAGGTCTAGGGCTTTACACTTGGACCGCCATTCAGTTCACCGACTACCCGGTGCTTCAAGCGTTGTTCTACATCTTCGCATTGGTCACCATAGTCTGCAACTTGATTATAGACATCGTCTACGGATACATCGATCCGAGGATCCAATATTGAGGGAATAAAATGACAACATCAACCCGCAGAAAAAAATTCAACCGCTTGATGAGCCGAGCCAAGGGATTCTGGGGCGTTTATAAGCAGAATAGAAAGGGTCTCTTCGGCATAGGCCTGATCTTCTTCTTCATCTTATTCGCCGCCTTCGGACCGATGCTATCTGAGAACCACCCTGTAGATGACTGGGATGTGGGGGGCAGGAGAGTACCTCCGGCGTGGTTCAAGAACCTCCCAGGTTATCAAGACCTGGTCCCTAACTTGAAGCCTGTCAAGGATGTAGGCTTCGAGGACTCCGAGGCACTCTCAGAGTGGGACATTGAATCAAGCTCCGAGGATAGCTTTACAGTCACACACTCCGGAGACGGCTACGATCGCGGTAGTGGGCCTGGCTCAATCCTCATGAGTTTAAACGGAGAAGCCGGCAGTTCATCCACTGCAGACATCAAGATTTCCAAGACCTTCTCGTGGGCGTATTCATCCCCTCCAAAGAGGTTCAGAACCGTTCTGAGCTACAAAGCTGAAGGCCTCGAGGGCACAAGTTTGAAACTCGAGCTTGTCTTGGTTGACGCAAAAGGAGAAGAGTACATCATGTGGCAGAGGGACATAACCTCTAGCGATGCATGGTCATACCCTGAGTACAAGGTGGACTCGTATTCGATTAAGGTGAAGATGATGTTCCCCGATGGAGTGTTCGCTGATCCAGCTCAATTAATCTTCAACGAAGCCGGTGACTACGAATTCTATCTCAGGGCATCATTCGACGACATCGATACAGAATCAACCGTCACAACCCGTCTCTACGTCGACGACTTGAACATAGAACTGATGGGCACCTGCTTTGGACTTCTCGGCACAGACCAGTGGGGCCGCGACGTGTACAGCCAGCTGGCCCATGGCGCGAAGACATCCCTCTTCGTGGGTATGCTGTCCGCCTTCATCTCCGTGAGCATCGGGTTGGTCGTGGGCCTCTTCGCGGGCTTCTCCGGGGGGTGGGTTGACGAGGTGTCAATGCGCTTTGCAGACATGCTCTTGGTGATCCCATTCCTCCCCCTGCTGCTCATACTAATCGCCATTCTAGGCCAGAGCGTCTTCAACATAATACTGGTCATCAGCCTATTGGGCTGGATGGGCTTCAGCCGCACCGTGAGAAGCCAAGTCTTGAGCTTGAAGGAGAGGGCGTTCATCGAGGCGGCCCGCGCCGCAGGCGGCTCCACCACCCACATAACGATCAAGCACATCCTGCCCAACGTCATGGGCCTCGTCTACGTGAGCCTCGCTACAAGCGTCCCAGGGGCCATAACAGCCGAGGCGGCCCTGAGTTTCCTGGGTCTCGGCGACCCCAGCATCATGAGCTGGGGCCAGATGCTGCATGACATCGTCTTTTATGCCGCCATCAAGGAGCTGTATTGGGTCATCCCCCCCGGGCTGTGTATCGCCCTCCTTGCAGTCAGCTTCGTTATGATAGGCTTTTCCCTCGACGAGATATTGAACCCGAGACTCAGGAGGCGATGATATGAACCTCCTCGAAGTCTCAGACCTGAGAGTCTATTACCATACCACGAAAGGTGTAGTAAGGGCGGTTGACGGCGTAGACTTCATAGTTGAAGAAGGGACTTCCGTGGGATTGGCCGGAGAATCCGGATGCGGGAAGACCACCCTCGGCCTCTCCTTCCTCAAGCTTCTCCCTGAAAACGGTGTGATAGAGAGCGGGTCTCTGATGTTCGAGGGCGACGATATTTACAGCTTTGACGAGAAGACCTTCAGGGAGAACGTCCGGTGGAATCAAATCTCCATGATCTTCCAGGGGGCCATGAACGCCCTCAACCCAGTCTTCAAGGTCGAGGACCAGATAGCGGAAGCCATCAAGCTCCACAGCAAGAAGACGAAGAAGAAAGATCGTCTAGCGACAGCACGCGACCTCCTGAGAAGAGTGGACATCGACCCAACTATGGGGCGCCACTACCCCCACGAGTTCAGCGGGGGGATGCGCCAGAGGGCGATGATCGCCATGGCCCTGGCCTGTGAACCCAAGCTCGTCATAGCCGACGAGCCGACCACCGCGCTGGATGTCATTGTACAGAAGCAGCTCATGGACCTGCTCAGGAGTCTCAAGGCCGAGATGAACCTCTCCCTGGTAGTCATCAGCCACGACATCTCCGTCCTGGCTGAGCTGTGCGACTACCTGAACATCATGTACGCTGGGAGGATAGTCGAGTGGGGGGAGATCGAGGAGATCTTCGAGAATCCCAGACACCACTATACCCACGGGCTGATAAGCACATTCCCGACGGTGGAGGACAAGGAGAGGAAGAGCACATTCGAGTATATACCGGGAGCGCCACCGAACCTCCTCGATCCGCCGCTGGGATGCAGATTCCATCCCAGATGTCCAGCGGCGACGGAGGTCTGCAGGCAGGAGCCTCCCCCGGAGTTGAGGAAGATATCAGAGAAACACTATGTCGCATGCCACCATCCAAGAGGTGACCTAAACTGAGCGGGGAGCCCATAATCAGAGTCAGAGAACTCAGGAAGCTGTTCCCTATAAGACAGGGCTTCCTCAGCTCTTTCCTATCCAAGGAAGAACTGTTCATCCACGCGGTCGACAAAGTCTCTTTCGACATAAACACAGACGAGGTCCTCGGCCTGGTCGGGGAGAGCGGCTGCGGGAAGACCACGCTCGGCCGGCTCCTGATCCGCCTCCTCGAGCCCACGAGCGGCGAGGTCTACTACAAAGACACCAACATCGTGTCTCTCTCTAACAGCGAGATGCGGGAGCTGAGGCCCAAGATGCAGATCATCTTCCAGGACCCCTACGAGTCCCTGAACCCCAGGATGACCGTCCTAGACCTTGTAGCGGAGCCCCTGGAGGTCAACGACCTCGTCGAGAACGATGCGGAGAAGGAGGAGAAGGTAGCCGAGATCCTGGAGAAGATGAGACTTACTCCCCCCGAGGAGTTCATGTTCCGCTACCCCCATGAGCTCAGCGGTGGGCAGAGACAGCGCATCGCCGTAGCCCGAGCCCTGATAATCCACCCTGACTTCGTGGTGGCGGACGAGCCCGTCTCCATGCTTGACACCTCCACCAGGGGCGAGATCCTGAACCTGATGATGGAGCTCAAGACGCTGACCCGGTCCTACCTGTTCATCACCCACGAGCTCGCAGTGGCGAGGCACTTCTGCGACAAGATCGCCATCATGTACCTCGGCAGGATCATGGAGATGGCGAGCAGCGACGAGATAGTCAAGAACCCCCTTCACCCCTACACGCGAGCCCTCCTGGAGGCGACGCCGGTCCCGAATCCAAAGGCTAGGAGGGAGAAGGTGAACATCAAGGGAGAGGTCATCAGCCCCATCAACCCCCCCAGGAGATGCAGGTTCTACAGCAGGTGCCTGCTGGCCGAGGATATCTGCTCCAGAATCGAGCCGGAACTCGTGGATGTGGGCGGCGGCCACGTGGTGGCTTGCCATCTCAACCAAGGCTGAATTTTAAATCAACCTATTTCAACAAAACTTGGCCCAAGAAACACCCTATCAGGTTGATCGGCGCCGTCAGCATCAATAATGTGGCCATTGGCTGTATCGATCCCGCGATGATCAATGGGGCAAACTCTGAAGCGAGCACCCCGAAGGTTATTGGGAGAGTGATGAGCGTTAGTACGATGACGACTGAAATCACGATCGATGCCAGCCATGCTTTCAATGCCTGCTCGAAATCTTCGAGCAGAGAAGAGGCCAGAAGCGCCATTAGGAAGACCAGTAGAAACCAGACCGGTGCGATGCCACGGCTCTCATTGACGAGGATGTTGAACTGCAGCTGTCCATGAAAGACCGCCCATCCGAGAGCCGCCAAGAGCATACGCTTCAAAGCAGACAAACCAAACCGACCCTTGTCTCTGTCATAATCACACATCGAAGGTTTAAATCTTATATCCCCTGATGCCTTTAGTGTGCCCGATGAGCGACAAAGAAAGACGGCTCAAGATGCTTAATTATGCCTTCGTGGCCGCAGTCGTGTTATCGTCAGGGCTAATCATCATGAACTTCACCGACTACTTAGGCCTCTTAAACTCGATGAGCAAGGTCACCTTTTCCATCGACGAGATGATCCACACCCCTGAAGGAAACGATATAGTCATGACCTTGACTTTCTCAGTAGAAAACCCGACGAAGTATACCCGACTGAAGTTCTCCTCCCTCCAGTGTCAGCTCTACCTGATCACCGAGGGCGATGGGGAGTACATCGGGACCACGGCGTATGCACCCCCAGTCGATGTTCCCCTAAGACCCTTCGAGGAAAGATCATATACCACAAGCCTCTCCGTCTCAAGGTCTCAGAATGAGCTGTTCTCAAAGGACCCCCTGGACCCCGAACTGGAGTGGAGGGTCAGGAGCGTGATCCACTTCTCGACGCCTATCAGGAAGTACTACCAGAACGTGAACTTCTATCCGGTCAGCAACATCGATACGTAAACTAAGTAAATGTTCCAGGATCGATCAAGAATATCCCCTTAGCCGGAAGAACCTCCTTTCGTAGGACCTCGTTTTGCTGTTCCATTCCCAGATGCCCGTGATCAACCAGGAATAGCTCACGCTCTTCCCCGCTGAGCAGGGTCAGAGGATGCTCCCAGGCCTTGATCAACCACTCCTTGTCCTTTGCCTCCATGGCTCTCTTCAAATCGTTTGCCTCTTGAAGCAGAGCCCACCTTACTGAACCATGAAAAACCAGCATGCTAACGCCAAATAGAGCCGATAATATTACGAAATTCCTGCTCCCGTAGTAAAAGAGTATGTCGTTCAGGTTGGCCCCCCCAATTCCCTTCCCCTCTGTCATCAGGGAGAACACCCCCCACAGAGACCAGCGCGCCAGGATCAGGGCTTCAACGATTGCGGGAGATAACCACGGTATAACCGAGGCAAAACCGACGTATGCCGGGATATCTCTGAAAGACAGTGAACGAGCGACCAAGGCGTCGTACAGAAAGATCAGGATAGCCTCAACGAGGACGATGTAAGAGATCGTTGAAAAGTTGGGGACAGGTTGGAAGTCGAAGAATATCCCCCCCAGCCTGAAAACGACTAACTGCTGAGTGATGTACACATGTGCAATGAAAGTGGCTAGGAACGCGATAATCTTGTATTTCTGGTCTTTGAATCGGACGAAAACTTCGATCGACAGCCAGAGGCTGAGAGGCCATACGAGGAAGATAAGGGGGTGGATGGGTATTATCCGCAGATGGATGTACAGCATTATCGCCAGCAGTAGGAGGAGAGCAGTGTAGCGGCTAAGAAACCTCTCCTTGAGGTCCCCAAATTCCATGTTCAATTGAAAAGGGGGGCGGGTATTAAAAATTCTCCTCCGCCGGGGTAATTCCAATCACGAGGGCTATGGAAGTTCAAAAAAAGGGAGTCGTATGTGTTTATGCGTTCGTGTTTGTTATTCTATACCAACATCCCATCGGAGCCAAGGCCACGTCTATCCTATCTATCAGATCAAACAGCTGCTCCTGGGTGGGCTCCTGGACCCACTTGAAGAAGAAGTCATAGTCTCCGATGCTCTCCCCTGCGTTGCTCACGATGCTCCTGGTCCTCTCCACGGGGATAGCGATATCATGGGAGGTAGGGAGTCTCCTTACCCCTCCTCCAGGGTACAGGCCAAGCGAGCCACGACCAGCTCTCTGTGTCTGGCTGACTCCCACGTCACGACTCATAGTCGGGGGTAATCCTTGTACGATGATCGTGTCCTTTATCTGGACTTCGGGCATGCTGCCTGCGATGAGCTCTAGAGCCCTAATCGCCTTCAGGACCGGCGGACCGAAGACTTTTATGAAGGTTCTCATGATCTCGAGTCCTCGTAGTTGATATATTCTTGATGTGTTTTATACCTTTCAATTATCGCGCATTGAGCTGAGCTAGAGCGGGACAGCGTCCTCCTTCGGTGGAGTTCAATCCAGTCACATTCTCGCGATCTTCCTGATCTCCTCTGCCTCTTCCTTGGTTAAATGCTCGGGCCAGCCTCCCTCGTAGGCCAACCTGTACTCCGAGGCGGTTCCCATCGCGACCGCCTCCATGAGGCATCTTGGGTCGATCTTTGCCGCGCGCGACTGGTGGAGGGTCTTCAACCTGAGGCGTATGACGGCCATCACGGGAGCTTTTCTCATACTTGCCGCTACCTCCTACTTCTGGGCCTTCCTCTGACATTCCCTTGACTGTCGGGAGTGAATCACCCTATAAGGGGACTCAATAAACGGATTATCAGTACTGCCAGCCCAAGATAAAATAAAAAAAAAGGTGTAAGGTTCTCTAGAGGCTGAGATTCAGGATGTCTCGCTGTATCAACAGGTAGATGAAGATACCGCTTATCACCATCTCAGGCAGCATGTAGCTCCCGTTGTAGACCGCTGAGTAGATCAACGGGCTCATCCCCTCCGGGGCGTACATCCCGAAGAAGACGACTCCAGAAATGAAGTGTGAGAGGAACCTCGTCGCAAGACTCACGACGACGCCGATAAGGGGGGTCTTCCTGAAGATGCCCGCCAGTCCAAGCGCTCCGAAGGCGAGGGGGTAGTCCAGAAACATCCCGACGGGGCTGTAAAACCATCCGTCTAGGAGCATCTGGGCCATACCGAAGACGACGCCACTGAAGACGCCCACCTTCGGCCCACGCCTGAAGGAGATCAGCAGAACGGGGACCATGCTCCCTAGGGTGATAGAGCCGCCCTGGGGCAGCTGGTAAACCTTTATGAAGTTCAGTACCAGTGACAGCGCCACCATAACTGAAACCTCAGCCAAGACTCTCGTATCGAATCTGGTTTCACCCATGTTCTATTCCCTCCGCCAGTATTACCTGGTTCAGGTTCAAAGGGTCGACGTAATACGTCCTCTCAGCCAGGCTCACGCCCAGCTCCCCCCTTCTCATCAACTCCCTCGGATCCGCTTAATAAGCTTAACCACGAAAGACTGATAATATCTTCAGAAAATACTAAGTGATCGCACATGGTCAGACGGGAGACCGGGATCACTAAGTTCGACGAGTACACGGGGGGCATCGAGTCGGGGAGCCGCACCATCCTGATGGGACCCCTCGGCATGGGGAAGAGCGTCTTCGCGATGCAGTTCCTCTGGGAGGGGCTGAAGGGCGGGGAGACCGTGAGCTACGACGTCATGGACAAGCCCTTCCCAAGGCTCCGCCAGTACTTCAGGAGCTTCGGCTGGGACATCGAGCCCTACGAGAAAAGTAAGAAGTTCGTCTCGGTCCAGGCGTTCCCCCACTTCGACCCCTACCCCAAGGACCCCCTGGTCCATTACTTCAGCCTCAGCGACTTCGAGGAGATGAAGCGCCTCGACAAGATGATCACCGACGCTGGCACCACGAGGTTCGTCGCCGGGGACTTCCACGAGTGGTACTTCGGCACCCTCAACGTGGATTATATGGTGCCCGTTGAGACCTGGACCGTGAACTGGAGCCACTACGACGACATCTGCAACATGGATATCATGACCACGGCCACCGAGAGGGACATGCGCATCGTCGAGGCCACAGAGCTCGACCTCAACGTCGCCCACAACATCATCGAGTTCCGCCTGAACCGGGAGACCTGGACGAGGGAGCTCCGCATCGTCAAGATGGAGGGCACCGGCCACCCCCTGGAGTGGCTCCCCTTCGAGATAACCGGGAAGGGGCTGCAGCTCCTCTAGCTACCTCTCCTTCCTGAAGGAGCCGTAGACCTCGTCGATGGCCATCCTGCTGCCGACCTCGACCCTCTCATCGTCGATGAACAGACCCTCCCCTCCGGAGACGACTCCGGCGTCGGCGGCGGGGATATCAAGCTCGCTGCACACGTCCTGGACCTTGGCACTGTTATCTGGGTCCACGACCACGACCAGGGCGCCGTATGAGGGGGCCCGGAGAACGTCCTGGCCGAGGGCCTCAGCCCCACCGGCATATTCTATGAGGGCTGAGTCGACGTCGATCCT
>JABUBL010000444.1_pt1 | contig 12260 bp, 12 predicted proteins | sample 7240371 | NCBI WGS metagenome assembly JABUBL01 (sample SAMN07256343, study PRJNA390944) | subsurface metagenome | isolation source: Methane hydrate marine sediment | place: Pacific Ocean: Eastern North Pacific, ODP site 1244 | collected 2002
GTTCGATGGTGTTGCTGCCGATCACGAAGATGCAGTCCGCTTTTTCCACCTCTGGAATGCTATTGGTCATCGCTCCACTGCCAAAGGAACTGACCAAGCCGGTTACCGTAGGGGCGTGACAGAGGCGAGCGCAATGGTCAATGTTGTTGGTACCAATAACAGCCCGAACAAACTTCATGAGGAGAAAGTTCTCCTCATTGGTGCATTTAGCCGAGGAGAGGACGCCGACAGAGTCGGGACCGGAATCCTCTCTCGTTCGGCTCAAACTGTGGCAAACGACTTCTAGAGCCTCATCCCAGGCTGCCGGCTGAAATTGACCGTTTCGTTTGATTAAAGGGGTTGTCAAGCGGTCCTTATGATATACGAATTCAAATGCATTTCTCCCCTTGATGCAGAGTTTGCCCTGACTTATTTCGTCGCTCTTGCAAGGGATTATCCCAACCGGCTCGTCATCCAAAACCTGGAGATAGAACTGACACCCGCAACCGCAGAAGGGGCAAGTGGTCAGCACAAAGTCGCACTTCATCTTCGCACTCCCCTTTTGGCTACAGGGCGCTCCTTTGCCCGCTTAATAAGCCTCTTCTTTGTCTCCCTGTCCAGCCCTGGGACGAGTTCAAAGATTGTCTCAGGAGGTTGGCGCCAGATAAGCTGCTGGATAGTGCGCAGAGGTATACCCACAGGGCAGGTTGCTTCACATTCACCACAATTAACACAGCTATCTGCAACGTGATAAGCTCTTACCAGATGGAATAAGGGAAACTCGGGCGGTATTTTCCCTGGTGTGATCCACTCTGGCTCTTCCAACTCGCATTCGTCACATACACAGACAGGGCAGACATCGCGGCATCCGTAACACTTAATGCACTTGCTGAACTCGCGCTGCCAGAACTCAGTGCGAGATGCTATATCCATCAGGACTACTTGTTGCCATAAGGTATCTGCAGGCTTTCCCTCCCGTTCCTCTGGAGGTAGCTCGATGAACCTCCGCCTTTCCAGAGTAATATTGGTAAGCCCTTGCCTTTCTTCATTCTCCTCCAGGCAGGCTTGAACGCAGTCACCACACTGAACGCATCTCGCTTCGTCTATCTTAATCCTATCAACCCATACCTCTTCCCCCCTTATCTTAAGCTCGGTCAGGTCTGACTCAGCACAGAGTCCGCAGCCGGTGCATTTGTCCACATCAATATATCTCGGCCTTTTCAGCACCTTTACCGTGAAGTTACCCGCTTCTCCTTCCAGTGACTGTATCTGGGAGTTGGAGAGAATCTCAATATTGGGGTGCTTATCGACCTCAATCAGTTTGGGGGAAATTATACACATGGAACAATCATTGGTCGGGAAGGTCTTATCAAGCTGAGCCATTCTGCCACCGATGGAGGCAGTCTCTTCAACCAGATAGACCTTGAAGCCAGAACTAGCCAGGTCCAGGGCTGCCTGCATACCGCAGATGCCGCCTCCCACCACCATTACCGCGCCAATCTTGTTCTGTTTCGGCCTTCCCTTATTTCCATTACCACTCATAAGCGCACCCTTTTTCAGATTAATCCTTTTTGCTTCAGTAATGGCCTTGGGTCTACTATGTGTCTGGAAAGCCATTTCTCTACTGACGGGTCACCAAAAGCGAGTCCCATCAGTTCAGTGAAATAGAAAACGGGGATGTGATATTTTTTACCAGTCTCCCGCGAAATTTCTTTCTGCCGGGTATCGAGGTTTGACTGGCACATCGGGCATCCGGCAACGATTGAATCTGCCCCAGCTTCCTCCGCCATGTCAAGAAGCTTCTGCATTAACCTCCATGCCACACTGGGCATGGTGAGTGTGTGGTCACCTCCGCAACAATCGGTTTTGTATGACCAGTTTTTGACCTCAGCCCCCAGAGTTTTCATCAAGTTGTCCATAGACTCCGGGTTCTCAGGGTCTCTGGCATCGGTGACTCTGGGGGGTCTGGTGATTAAACAACCGTAGTAGCAGACTGGACTTAGTCCCTTCAGCGGTTTCTTCACCTTTTCCCGTATCGCTTGTTCGGCAACATCTTCCCAGAGAAAGTCGGTGAGGTGCTTGATGTGAAAACCACCCTGGTATTTCCCTGAGATTCCCTCAATATCTTTGCCGGATTGCAGCTCCTTCTCAGCTGTCTTCAGCCTGGAATAACAAGCCGCACACGGAACTACTAAGTCAAGTCCTGTCTTAGCGGCGATTCCTAAGTTCCTTGCCGGCAGTGCCAGCGCCAGCATATCATTGGTAACGTGGGCAGAGGCAGCACCACAGCAGCTCCAGTCCTCTAACTCCTTTAGCTCTATGCCGAGCATCCTGGCTACTGCTTCAGTGGACTCGCCGTATTCCCTGGCAACGCCGCCAAGGGAACAGCCGGGATAGTATGAAACGTTCATTACTACTCTCTTGCCTTTGCTCTCTTAAAAATATTTTTTACTTGGCTTTTAGTCCGTAACCGGGGCGGTAAGAGCCTAATTTTGCCCCTGGTAAACATAGCCAGACCGGTACTAGCTTGCTTCAGGAGACCACCCAAACCCTCGCTCCTGAGGGTATAATTTACCGCCATCTCTGATTCATGTACCCGGCCGTGTCTTCTTATTGAGGAGAGAAATGCCGAATGGAAAATAGGGAAATTCTTCTGCGAAGGCTTTACTCCCTCACGCTGGGACATTTGCCTCAGGGTATCCATGATACGGGCAATATCAATGTCATTGGGACACCTAGTAGTGCAGGTTTCACAAGAGGCACAAACCCAGATAGTATCGCTATGCAGAACTTCGTTTACCAAACCTAGATGCAGAAGACGTATCACCTTGTGAGGGACAATATCCATAGCGAATGTCACCGGACAGCCATTGGTGCATTTTTCGCACTGAAAACAGGCAGATATCTTCTGCCCACTCAGTTCTTCAATCTTCTTTCGTAGTGATGGCTTGGGCACCACACTCTTCGGTACTTGTGCAACCGCCACTTTCTTACCTCTTTCTACAGTCATAATTTTCCTGAAGGCCACACACCAGCAAACTTCTCACAGCCAAACCCTACTAAGCTCAATTCGCAGACGGAACAGGTGATTCTCCGGTGACCAGCAGGGTCAACTTACGGGCTTCTAGGGCAATTGGATATCTCTAAAAACCTGCCCTTTTTAGGTATTTCTCCACCCTGCTCAGTAGCTCATCAGGACTAATGGGTTTATCAATATAATCCTCAGTTTCAAGCGTAAGTCCGCCGCTGACGGCAACAGTACTTTCGCCGCCTCTCTCGGCGAAGCTAGTTAACACCAGTACCGGAATCTTACTGAGCTTGGGGTCGTTTTTAAGCTGCGTGGCGGTGGCAAACCCGTCTTTCACCGGCATTAATATATCTAAGATGATCAAATCAGGATTCCCCTCTTTTGCCTTTCGTAATCCATCATCACCATCATAGGCTACAATTACCTCGTAGGGTTTACTTTCTAAAACTGTCTTCGTTGCCTCCACAAAATCAAGGTCATCGTCAATAAGCAAAATTCTGGGTTTCTTTATCATTTTCCCACCTTCTTAATGGCCCTTAAGATTCAGGTTTTTTATTCTTGAGAATGAGTCTCCCCACGCGTTCCAGCAGAATATCTGGATTGATAGGTTTCTCTATATAGTCATCCACATCAAACTCAAGGGCGGTTTCCAACTCATATCGCCTTCGGCTGGCTTCCTCCCTCACTGAGCTCAGAACCAAGATCGGTGCCCCCCTGTACTTAGACCATTTTTCATCTTCTTGGAGTGTTCTTAGCACGGCAAAACCATCCATCCTTGGCATTAGGAGGTCAATTATCATCAAGTCTGGCTGTTCTGCCCTTAATGCGGCCAAGAACTCAATCCCATCACAGGCGGTGACTATTTGGTAACCTCGGGACTCCAGAATCATCGTTAATGCTTCTCGAATATCCGGGTCATCATCAACCAATAAAATCTTCTTTGCCATTGTCAACCTCCCTTAAAATTATAACTCAGGTATTAGACTTGATTCCAGCCTCTACCATGTATGGTAAATCTGGCTAGAGCCTTCATTAGATTGACACCCATTGTGTCTGCTTCCTTTTTACCCGTTCTTATTTATCCTGTTTTCCCCCGGTTAAAACCAGTTTTTTGGGTAGGATGCAGGTAAATTTACTGCCCCTTTTCATTTTATCTTCAGGGTTTGGGCTCTCCGCCCAGATTTTACCTCCGTGGGCTTCAACAATCCTTTTTACTATGGACAGGCCCAGCCCGGTACCGGCTTTTTCCCTCTCGCCGCCGCGGTAGAAGTCATCAAATATTTGGGGCAGGTCTTCGGCAGTAATGCCGACTCCGGTATCCATGACTTCAACATGGATATCGCCTCCCCGCCCCATAACTCGCAACTTTATCTCGCCCTTCTCAGGGGTAAACTTGATAGCATTGGTGAACAAGTTGGTAATCACCTGTTGCAAGCGGATACCGGAAGCCCTTAGTTTAGGCAAAGGCTGAGGCATCTCTTCAACCAACCTGATTTTTTTCTCACTGACTAAGGCGTGTACATTTTCGATGGAATTTCTTATAACCTGTGTAAAAGATACTTCTTCCATTTCTCTAATGACCTGTCCTCCCTCAATCCGGGAGATATCCAGGAGGTCGCTAATTAATTCCAAAAGTTCGGTGACTCTCTTACTGCTTCTCTCTATCATTTTGTTTTGCTTATCAGCCATTTCCCCAGTAAAGCCACCAAGCATTACTTGGAAGTAACTCTGGACGGCGGAAAGGGGTGCTTTCAAGTCGTGCGACGCTATCGCCAAGAAGCGGAGCAGGTTTTTCCTGCCTTCTTCTAACTCGGCTAACTCTTTACCAGCCTCTTTCAACTCTTTCGTTTTCTCTCTAAGCCCCCTCTGCTGCAGGACCACCACTTCCCGCTGCCGCTTTCTCAGTTCTCCCGAAATGCTAGTTACCAGATAGGCAGAGGCATAGAGGCAGGTGGCCAAGGCAACAAGCACGCCTAGGATATATGCAACGTGCTGATATAAATCAGGCACGGCAAATCCCTCTAGGTGAACATGGGGAATCACACCGCTGTACTCTAATCCTACGAGCAAGAGAACCAGAAAGATTGCTGCGGTAGCCACAACATAGGCCACACGGTAGTGCAGCAGTATTCCAGCGAGGATTACGTGAAAGACAAAATAGAAGATAAAGGGATTCTCTATTCCACCCGTGAAATGGAGAAGCACCGTGAGAACGACTAAATCAACGGTAATATGAATGTTGCCAATGGCTCTTGCCTGTTCAATTAATGGGGAAGTTGATTTCGGGATAACAAGCAATTGCCTTATTGGCATGGTTAGGCTCTCGGTTAGTGAGCCAGCGGTTTTACCGCTAATGCTTCGTGCCTGGTAAAGAAACCAGAGGTTATAGCCAGCCATAATGGCGCATATGATGTAGACAGGCAACAAAGGGAAGCTGATATTGAACACTCTGGTCGCTAACAGGCTGGCGATGAGGACACCAGCAATCGCCATCCATCTCATCTTGACGAATATGCCAATTCTGAAGACCAGAGCGGCCTCTTCTGGCGTAAGCTCAGGGCTGCGTTCCTCTCCAGATGGTAAGTGACCACTTAACCCAATGCTCATAAGACTACCCTACTAATTCTATAACTACCAATAGGAAGGCGCAAACTATAGCCCAGCGGCATCAAGAACCTCGGGAACTTTCTTTTCCCAGCCAATAGCCATAATATGTACTCCCTGGCAAAAGGGCTTCATCTCCTTAATCAGACGAGCCGCAATCTCGATGCTCTTCTTGGCTCGGTCCTCTGCCCCATCTATCTCCTCAATCAGGTTATCCGGTACATACACCCCGGCAACATTCTTGTTCATGAACCGAGCCATACCGGCTGATTTCAAAAGCACAATCCCTACCATCACCGGTACATTGAGATAGGCTACTGCTTTCATAAATTCTTCAAACTTCTCCGGCTCGTAAACCGCCTGAGTCTGGAAGAATTGCGCTCCAGCTTTTACCTTCTTCTCCATCTTGATAACCTGGGGTTCTGCCGGGTAAGCCCCCGGGGAAACTACGGCCCCGAGACAGAAATTAGGAGCTCCCGCTAGTTCCTTTCCGGCAAGGTCCCGTCCTCCTTCTAACTCCTTGGCGGCAAGCAATAGAGAAACCGAATCAAGGTCAAAGACGGGCTTAGCCTGGGGGTGGTCACCTAAAGAAACATGGTCACCAGTAAGACAGAGGACATTCTTAATGCCCAGAACATAGGCACTCAGCAAATCGGATTGCAGCGCAATCCGATTTCGGTCCCGACAGGTTATCTGGAAGATAGGTTCCAGCCCTTTCTCCTTGAGGAGACAACAGGTAGCCAGGGAACCCAGCCGCATCACTGAGCTCTGCTGGTCGGTGACATTGATTGCATCCACTCTACCTCGCACCAACTCGGCAGTCTCTATCATCTCTCGAATATCTACACCTTTGGGTGGGCCGACCTCAGCGCTGATAACAAATTTTCCTTGCTTCACTAAGTCAATAATTGTCATTTTGCTGGAACCTCCAGCTCCTCAATAAATGCGCCTCACACTCCCGCCACCATGTCGGCACCAAACCTGAAGCTAACGTGCGTCTTTCAGGTGACAACTATTCCTTCATATCCTTAGATAATAAGACTGCGTAATGGGTGGGGCGGGTGACGGGATTCGAACCTGCGACGTCTTGCTTGGGAAGCTGCCTAGAGACAAGCTAGTAATCGCTTGTTAGAACAACCATTTGCCGCCTTTCTCGGGCTAGAGTATAGCCCAATTCACAAGGGATATCAAGAGTTAGGGCATCAGCGTCCTTACACGTCACTTTTTAGCGTATTGTTGCTCTCGGAATACATCTGCCGGCATCCAGCTACAAAATAGCTGAGCCTTCCCCAATGTTAAAAAATAAAAAGCCAAGAGAGGTTCTGCCTGCCATCTATTAAGCTATTATACCGGGGCATTAAGGACTACCGTAGTGCCTTTACCCGGCTTGGATTGTACTGTCAAACTACCACCCAGTAATCGAGCACGTTCCTCCGCACCGGCCAAGCCAAGCTTGCCAATACGAGACAGCTCTCCTAATGTTCTGGGTAGTTCAAATCCTTTGCCATCATCCCTGACGGCAGCCACTATCTTGTCTTCGTCGAATTCCACAGTAACCTCAACCAGTGACGCTTCAGCATGTCGTACAGCATTATTAGTTGCTTCCTGAATAATGCGAAAAATCAATATTTCCGCTTCAGGAGCAGGACGCCGCTGGCTACCAATCACCTTCAGCTCTATCTTTATCCCGTATTTCTCTTTCAAATCGTCGGTTAGCCACTCCAGTGCCGGGAGCAACCCCAGGTCATCCAATACAGGCAGGCGCAACTCCCCACTAAAGTGCCTTATACCTTCCAGTGCACTTTTTGCCTGTTGGCGTAAATTGTTTAATAGTTCTATATCACCTGCCGACAGGTGTTTACTATTGGAAGCAAAATTTTCCAACTGATGGGAGATAGCAACAAGAGACTGTGTGGTCTCATCATGAAGCTCGCGGGCAATACGCTTTCGTTCCTCCTCCTGAGCTCTGGTGACCTGCTGAAGGTAGAACCTCAAGTTCTCTTGCATCCGCTGCTGCTCTCGGTAGAACTGAGCATTCTCCATAGTGATGCCGATCTGCCCCCCGATAGTGGAGAGTAGTTCTATTTCCTCGGCAAGGAACTGGCGCGGGCGGCGATTTGCCACACAAAGGGTACCTATAATTGAACCCGTAGCTTTAAGGGGAACAGTGAGCAAGGCTTCAATTTTCTCCTGCCTCACCACCTCTCTGGATAGCCTGGGGTCAAGGGAGGCATTTTCTACTATGAGTGGTTGCCCGGTCACGGCAACTCGCCCATTAAATCCTTCTCCCGGCTTCATTCGGTCTACACCCCGAGCAAATTTATCAGACACACCTTCATAAGCTATAAGCCTGAGTTCTCCGGCCTCTTCATCCAGGAAGAATATTAAGGCAACCTCTGCCTCCATCACTTCCACGACCATGTCGAGGGCGCTATGGAGAACCTCCTCTAGCTCAAAGGAGCGACTAAGCATGTTAGAGACGGCATTTAGGGTAGCGAGCCTTTTCTCATTGCTCCGTGAGAGCCTGATATAGGATTGAAGCTCCTGTTGTACTCCTTCCAGTTCTATTGTTGCCTGCTGACGTTGCTCCTTCACCTTCCGCTGAGCTTCGAACCAGAGGCATGCCAGAACACCGGCGAGGAGAACACCGCCTGACTCGAGCAGGGCATCTAGTGGGGTGGGGGAGATAAAAAGGGCGCGGGGCAGCATAATAAGCAAGGCAATGAAGCAGATTGCCAGTCCTGCCCTTAGCCTGAAGTTAAATCCGGCGTAGATTATGGGCACCAAGAGCAGGATACGGTCTACCGCATGCCGGGTCAATCCGAAGTGGGAGCTGGGATGGGTTGTACCTATTATACCTAGCTGTTCAGCATAATGAAGGATAGAAAGAGCCACCAGCATAAGCAGGATAAACCAAAATTTGACACTCTGCACTAACCTTCTCAATTGAATAACTTTTTCTGCTGGAGCCGTGTTCAAAACAGCCTCTCCCACCAGATGCTCATTCCAGTTCGAGGTCTTCCAGGGTAAACCAGCCCTTTTTCAGACTACATACTACCGCTTCAGTGCGCGAGCCGACTCCTAATTTGTTGAAAATGCTTTCCAAATGAGCTTCAATGGTGCGTACACTCAGAAAAAGCTCCTCAGCAATATCCTTATTGCACATGCCCTTAGCTGCTCTCTTGAGCACTTCCCTCTCCCTTTCTGTAAGAGTGCCTGACGCTCTTTCTTCACCGGGTGCCGTTCTAAATCGGGCCACTACCTTACGGGCTACTGCGGGGTGAAGCACACAGTCCCCACGACGCACAGCTCGAATGGCATCAACAAGGTCCTGCCCGCTTACATCCTTAAGCAGGTAGCCAGCACCACCTGCCTCCAGTAAGGCAAAGATGTACTGGTCGTAATCATAGGCGCTAAGTGCCAGTACAGCGGTAGCGGGACAGAGTGCCTTGATCCTTTTAGTTGCTTCAACGCCATTGACATTAGGCATGGCAACATCCATAAGGACTATATCAGGCTTAAGTTTAGCTGCTAGTCGCACCGCTTCCTCACCGCTACCGGCTTCGCCAACTACCTCCAAATCGGATTCACGTTCGAGAAACTGCCGAATGCTCTCCCGAACTACCACGTGGTCCTCAGCCAGCAGAATTCTGATGTTATCCATAAGCTAATTCCTCTACTTCCCTATAGGTAAATATACCACTCGGTGTGGAAAACCTCAATCAAGGCGCTGTGGGAATCCGTATAAAAACGGGCTTTCCCTGTGGTTTCCACTGACACAAAAATGGGCACACCACCGATGAGCTGAGACTGTAAACGTGGTGGAATTGAATTGGGAGAGAAAAGGGCAATGGTAGAAAAGGGTAGAAGTGTAAGCGAGATAGCGGAAAGGAAGGACACCCCTGATTTTTGGCGAGGAAAGATTGCGTGCTGGGAGATGTGCCACTGCCCAGAAATGATAAGGCGTGAGTGCCCAGCCTCTAAATATCGTTCCTTCCCTTGCTGGGAGATAGAGGGAACACACTGCAAGCTAACTGCTGATGGAACCAGTGGTAAGGACACCAGCATATGTCGGATATGTCGGGTCTACAAGCGATGGGGTGGGAACAAGCCTATCGAGCTGAAGCTTTTCGGCAAGGGCATTGATAGCTTCCGTAGATACTTGGATGAGGAATCCGAAGCAGTTCGAAGTGCACCGCAATGGAGGGAGATACCCTCTGTTTGGTGAAGGACAAGGATGATGTTAACAACAAAGCTAGAGCATTTTTTAAGGAAAACCTGGTCCCGGATTTCTCCGCCGGAGGAAAGAAATGACGAAAAGGTTCCCTTGTCAAAATTGCTAGCCCAGATGGATGCTTATGGTTGGGGCTCGGTTGAGGATACGCCCGTAAATGAAAATGAGAGGAGAGAAAGGCTGAGATATTTCAATAAGTTAATCGACGCATCCGGGGTAGAAATGAATGGTTCTTTGTTAGACCTTGCTTCCGGCACTACCTCGCTCGCTTACCTTTACCCGAACACAGTGGCAATTGATAATGACCCGCGGAAAATCAAAGCGCTACGCAGGGACGGGATAAAAGCGCTAATTGCAGATATAGAAAGCCTTCCTTTTGAGAACGATAGCTTTGATTATGTGGTATCAATCAGCCCTCCACAAAAGCCAGTCATACTACACAGCAATGGCTGCATCCGCTTTCATGTCAACCAAGAATGTAACCGGAAGCTCGTTGATGCCACACTTAGAATTGCCCGAAAAAATGTCCTCATTGCCTCCCATGCTGTCGCTCGGGAACCCCCATATGAGCACCTGATTGAAAAGAGAGGCACCAACGAGCACTATTATGTACTCTACAAGGCTAGCAACGACTCTGTTTGACTGAATGCTTTCCGGTCGCCGAGAGCATCAGAGGAAGAAAAAATAGAAGGAGGTAAAAAGATGAAACCGATATTGATAGTAGAAGATGAAGCCATCATGAGGGAGTCTCTCCGAGATTGGCTAACTGACATTGGCTATCAGGTGGAGACTGCCGAGGAAGGGGAAGAGGCACTAAAAATCGCTGCCAAGCAGGACTTTGGTGTTGCCATCCTTGACCTGAGGTTGCCAGGAAAGAACGGGATTGAGGTGTTACGTGAGGCTAAGGCGAAGAAGCCACGGCTTAAGGGAATCATTATCACCGCTTATCCTTCGGTCGGGACAGCGATAGAGGCGATGAAGGAGGGCGTAATTGATTATCTGCCCAAGCCCTTCGACCTCAACGACCTGGAGAAATTGATTCAGGATACCCTGGGGCCAATTCAGGTGGAAATAAAGCCGAAGGCGGGCACTAAGGAAGCTATAGCTGAGCCAACCATAGTCGAGAAGGCTAAGGTTGAAGAGGTGATAGCTATTGCTCGCGAGGAAATTCCGGTTCACCTCAAGCAGGGTAAGGCTCACTTTGAGGCTGGGCGATACCAGGAGGCTCTAAAGGAATTTCAGGCTGTCCTTGCCATTGCCCCGGGAAGCATTGAGACCCGGGTTTGGCTCCGAAAGACAAGGGAAGCGCTGGTAGCGCCAAAGGTTGAGGCGGTAGCTGAAGGAGAGGCGGCTCCGGTTGCTGAGGAGGTCAAACCCAAGGAGTGCGTCTGGATGAAGATGGGGATGGTTTCTTATCGTATCTGCACTAATGACTACGATTGTCTCACCTGCGAGTTTGACCAGGAAATGCAGGAGAAGATGGCCAGTGGTGAAGCCCCCGAACTTGACGCAGCACTGGAAAGATTTAAGGAATTACCCGGTAATCAGAGACTCTGCCGCTATGCCCTTAAGGGTGATGTCTCTTATCGACTCTGCTCCCGTGCCTTCCAGTGTGCCACCTGTGAATTTGGTCAAATAATGGAGGATGCCACTCAGCAAAAGCTGGCTAAGCTGGCGGCACGACGGGAGGCTTTACTCAAAAAGGAGCAACGAACTAAAGCCAAAGCATAAATAGAGATTACCGAATGGCGGGTGAAGTCATAGAATCGTAACTTCCCGACGCCTACCTTGGCAAGGAAACGACCCTGCTTTCCTAAGAGGCTACGCAGAGTGATGCGCCTCAGCTAAGGCATAGTGGGACGGAAGTGCTCCTGTAGGACAAATTGTGTAGCACTCCTTACAGTTGGGGCACTCCTCATGAGCTATTTCTGGGAAAAATACTACCTCTCGTTCTGTTCCTCTGCCAATAAAGCCAATGGCATGCTTCTTTTTCACCTCGTCACAGTAACGCACACACAACCCGCAAAGAATGCAAAAGGTTGGCTCTATTTCAAACTTTGTCTTTGTTGTAGTTACTCCATAGTCTCTTATTGCTTCGACGCCACTTATGCCGTATCTCATTCCATAGTCCCTCAGTGGTTGGACTCCAGGGGCGCGGGCCCACATCAACTCCAGTAGCATCTTACGGATCTTGATTACTGGCTCAGATTCTGTCTTTACTATAAGCCCGTCTTCAACAGTGTAAACACAGGAGGTGACCAAGCGCGACCGCTGCCCCTTAACTATCTCCACAGTGCATAGTCGGCAGGCACCGAAGGGAGCCAGCTTCTCATGATGGCAAAGGGTAGGGATGTCAATTCCGACACTTTGCGCCGCTTCAAGAATAGTTGTTCCTTCCTTAGCTTTAACCTCTTT
>JABUBL010000445.1_pt1 | contig 12251 bp, 10 predicted proteins | sample 7240371 | NCBI WGS metagenome assembly JABUBL01 (sample SAMN07256343, study PRJNA390944) | subsurface metagenome | isolation source: Methane hydrate marine sediment | place: Pacific Ocean: Eastern North Pacific, ODP site 1244 | collected 2002
TCGCCCCCTACTACAAATTTGTCACCGCAAGCCATGCTTACTACTACGATTTCACTCTCGATTTACCCCTTTTTGCTTCCTTAGATACCGAATATACTTGAATTTACTCACCGAGTTAATTTCGATTCCCAATAGTTCAGCGATTCTGCATTTGGCTGCTATACATCCTTCCTGAGCTCAAGGATGTCATCGGTAGTGAGCACTCCAGACAGGTCTAAACCGTGGATGGGGAGCAGAGCTGATTCGGAGCCAGTGGCGATAATAACCTTCTTGATTGCTATCTCCTCGTCATTCACTTTGATCAGGGATGGAGATAAGATGCGGCCACTGCCGCTGTGTACGCTTATCTTGTTTGCTTTCATCAGTTCCTCAATGCCGGACACTAATTTGCGAGCCACGTTGCTTCTACGAGCCATAATCTTTCGGAAATCTACCGCGGTGTTGCCAAGACCTATTCCAAAGTTGTTTGCCCTTTTCGCGTCAGACTAGACCACTCTCTTGCCCCTTCGGCTCCCTCTGTAGGGTCTCTCCTATCGTCGGCATAGATATTAATATCTCTCACCATGCCTGTTAAGCAGTTGGGGCTAGGTTTAATATCTCCGCGAATGCCGCCTCACAACTGAATAAAACTTGCAAGCCCCAATTGCTGCAGCTTCTCTTTCATTGGTATTCCTGTCTCTTTGCTCCACCCTCGTGCTTCGTAGTATTCATCCAACATCCGCTCGTAATCTTTAATTTCGCACTCCTCAACCGAAGAATACTCCCCAAATTCCGGGAGTTTAAGACACCTCTCCGGGAGCATATCGTCTATTCTCCTTATCCCTTCTCTAACGTTGAACATTCTTTGGAGATTGTATACTCGTTCGCCTATGCTCAAAAGTTCCTTTCCATCTATATCCCAGCCGGTTAATGAGGAGGTGAGCTCAGCTAGTTCTGTAGGCCCTAAGCCGCTATATACATAGAACTTACATATGCCTAGGATGTCTGGCAATATGCCAAAATCCTGCAACTTTGTGGCTATCCTTCCTTTGCCTGCCTCCGCAAAACGATCAACAGTATTAGGGTCGGGGACCCCGTAAGGAACTAGCCCGAAATCGATCTTACCACTGTCATAGGCCATACCTTCCAATGGATGAATATGGCACATGCCCCTGTTTCCGGTACCATACATTATTGCCAGAGCCTTTCCAGATCTTCCATCATGCGCAGGTCCTTCAAGGCCCTTGACCTCCACTGCCAGTAGATTTGAGCCCTTGCCAATTTCCTGGGAAGCACGCTTGGTTCCCTCACCCAAAATTCTTCCGATACCTTTCCTACTGGCTATTCTTCTCACCAGTTCAACCATAGTTTCCGTGTTTCCCCAGGTAAGGTCTAAGCCATTGATCTCTTCCTTGCTCAGCATGCCTTGCTCGTAGCAGTCCATAGCAAAAGCGATTACCGCACCGGTACTTATTGTATCCAAGCCATACTCATTACATAGATACGTGGCATGTACTGCAGCATCCATATCCTCATTTAACACAAAGAATGTAAAGGCACAAATGCTTTCATACTCGCAGCCTTCATGCTCAGGCGTTTTCCACTTCCCGGTCTCTACTTTAGCGATTCTGCCACACCGCAAGACACACCCTTTGTAGCACGGATTGGCTCTTATCAGGTTCCTAGTTTCGAAGTGATCATAAAGCCCTTCTCCCTTTCCCCACGAGTTAGCCTTCCAATTCTTTGCCGGAATATCCCCAAGGTAATCGTTCGCGGGTATTTCCCCCGTAGTACCACCGGGAGCCCAACCTACTCCATCAGTTCTGTCCAAGGCCTTTTTGTTACCTTCTTTAACTGCTATTTGGAACCTATCTGGCTCGGCAACGGGAATCTGGCCTTTCCCTCTCACTGCAATTGCGAGTAGGTTTTTTGACCCCATTACTGCACCCGCTCCACACCTCCCAAAGGCACGCCCGCTAACCATGATAGTGGCAAATCTCACCAATTCTTCACCAGCAGGACCTATAACTGCAATTTCAAACTTTTCGTCCTTCAACTCTTCTTTAATAAGCTTGTCTTTCTGAGACGTTGTTTTCCCCTTCAGCTTATCTGCAGGTTTTATCTCGGCTTTATCATCATCAATTACAATGTATTTTGGCTCTTTGGCTTTGCCTTCTATAACCAAGAAATCATAACCTGCTTTCCTTAGAGTGCCACCCCACTCCCCTCCACACTTTGATTCGCCCCAAATGCCAGTTAGTGGCGATTTATAGCAGACCTCAGCAAATCCTGAGCCCGGAGCCCTTGTGCCAGTCAAGGGGCCTGTGGTAAATACCAGCTTATTCTCTGGGCTTAAAGGGTCAATACCTGCTGAGAGTTCGTCATATAATAATTTTACCCCGTATCCAACCCCGCCGAGGAATTTCCTTAATATTTCAGGCTTTGTCTCTTCAACACTGACCTTCCCTTCACCTAAATCTATTTTTAACAATTTACCAGTATACCCATATAATGGGGTATGTCCTGCTGAGTCCATCTTACACCCCTTTCGTTAATAGCCAAAACCTATCCTTCCCTCAAATGCCTTTTCAAAGAACTCCGTCAGGTTCTCTAAATTAGCCTTCACCGGGTTGAAATCTGCCATCCCGTCTGTAAAGATAGAACACCTTCAGCATTATGAGCCATAGCATCCATACCACTACCAGCAGTTGGCTTCGGAGGTAATCCCACTGCCAAACTCGGGGCAACTACAGCCACCTCAGCGATAGCCAAGTTGAGCCCTGCCGTCGTGAGCCGGCATGTCCTATAGTTACTCCTTTCTTATTGAATAATTGGCTACACCAAAGCCCCCCTGCTAGATAGCAATGCTTCAATCAGGATAGCCATGTCAGGCTTCTTACTTGAGATCGTATCCTCCTGCAATTGGTCCATAGGCCCACTGTATCTCATCTCTTGACACCGCTGCATAGCCTGCCTTTATAACCTTGGCTGTTTCGGCAGCCCTTTTACCCAGCATCTCGGATTGTATCTTACAGACTTTATCTTCCTTTATGAGTTCCTTTTCTTCCCGGGTATTAACCGAAATCATCGAACGGTTGCGGACCATCTCAGCGCATCCTGAAAGGGAGCAGGTTGACCCACATGCCCCGGTGTTACCACCACAAATCTACCCTTCTCAGGGAATGGCTGTCAACCGTTCAAGAGAGTGTACTGACAGACTGCCTATGTCTACCCTACTATAGAGACACAAATTGAGTTCTTGTGCAACCGTGTAACCCAAAATTAGTTTAAGGTAAGAACATCAGCTTGATGTACCAATACGAAGCGTCACTTGAGCAATAGAAGGCAATCTTCTCTAGGCGGTTCGAGCCACAGCTTCATCACCATAGAAGGTTAACATTATTGCCTCAATCCCATTCGCGTTTAATTACTTTATTGCAGTAAATCAAGGTTTCATTGAGGACGCTGGTATTGGCTGGGAGTATATTCTTTGATTGGTTCTATGGTAATAGAGACAGATGTGTATTCTGCCTTGAGTATATCTGGTTAAAAGCGTACTTCAAGACGGCTCCTCCCTTCTGCAAGCCTTCAGCGAAGGGATTATTCCCAGACATTAGTTAATGTCACAATGGACTTCTAAAGTATGTCTATATTCTATTGCCCTAGCTAATATAAAACAATAAAGCGGGGTTTCACGACTATAACATAATATTCCCTCCAATTACACAATCAGCCACAATGTTCAACTAACAGATAGAAGCCTAGTAGAAACCCTATCTTTCAACAAGTAGAACTGCCCACCCTGCCCCACCGTGTCCCATAAGCCAGCAAGGGGACGGCGATGGAGAAAACAATTGTACCTTATATCTTTTCTCTGTATTTTTTGACTAAATCCGGATTATATGGTGCTTTTCTCCCCTCACACGCTTCCCTTGGGCACAACTGGCAACTTATGAACTCAACCCGAGTTGGGAAGAATATTCCAGACACAGATTTTAGCGGAACCATTAAGAGAGCCTCAGTTAGCTTTACCCCGATTAACTCTTCAACATTACTAAAGATTGAAAGGAGCTCTTTTTGTTGTGTTATTGGCCAATCCTCCATAGACCCTTCTCCTGGCGCCATTGTTGACATCCGTCCAAGTGCATACTTTTTTCTTAAGTAATCTTCAAGATAGCTCATAGCTAGGACTAATACAGTTTCCTTAATTTGATCCAGATAATAACTTTTTATAAATTCGTGGGATGGGAAAACTATTTCATCTAATTCTCTTCCACACGTTACAACAAATGGAAAAACTCTTCCCACTTTATCCAAATTAACTCTGAGAACACGGCTGGTAAACCTTACACCACCAATATCTAGTGAGTCTTCATTTTTATTATCAACATAGGAAACCTCATAGATAGCTTTAGGTTTAGCTATAGGATGAGCAATCTCAATTAATTCCTGGATGCTTTTTGCCATATCCTCACTTTTGTTGCGTACATGCATCTGCTTGAATACTGCCTCGAGATCTAACTTGACTGGAATGTTATTCAATACTTCCATGATGCTCCTTCTCTTTCGGCATAAATCACCTCTACCTCAGCCTGCATCCATCCTAGCACTGCTTGTAATGCTGGGCAAGCCTAGTCCCCAACTAAACATGCAGTTCGATAACATCCCCATGTTCGTGCAGTGGTAGCTAAATCTGCCGGGATAATGCCTTGAATGTTAATGCTAAAACGTGTGGCATAGACCTTGATATCGAGAGCGTCCAAAGCTAACCGCTTTGATTCATTATCCGAATAGTCTATTTCGCGCCTCAATGTATCGCAAAATGCTATAATCTACCTCAGATGAACGGATCGGGTGAGCAGCGTCTGCCCCTTTTATAATTTTGATTGAGAGATACGAATACACTTGACTAAAAATAGGACCCACCGGTTTTTCTATGGCTATGCCATAGTTTTGGCTGCCTTCTTTATCATGATGGTAATGTGGGGCATACATAGTAGTTTTGGCGTCTTTTTCAAGCCATTGGTGGCTGAGTTTGGCTGGACCAGAGCAGTGGTCTCAGGCGCCTTCTCACTTTGTTTAATCGTGAGCGGTTTAACGGCTATTGTCTGGGGCAGGCTGACTGACAAGCTTGGCCCCAGGCTAGTGGTTACAGCCGGCGGCTGCTTTTTGGGTTTGGGCTATTTATTGATGTCGCAGATTAGTGCTACATGGCAACTATATTTGTTCGTAGGGGTGATAATAGGTATCGGTCTGGGTGTCGCTTGGGTTCCCTTGTTGTCTCCAGTAGCCAGGTGGTTTGTCAAGAAGAGAGGAATGATGACCGGTGTTGTTATCGCTGGCGTAGGTGTAGGTATCATGATTATGCCCCCGGCGGCTAGTTGGCTTATCTCTAACTATGGCTGGCGTCTCGCATACACTATTATAGGTATTGTGACCCTGGCATCAGTCGTTCCGGCAGCGCAATTTCTAAAGCGTGACCCGGATCAGATGGGACTGGTGCCATACGGTGTAGATGAAGTAAAGATAGATAGCCCGAATTTGGAAACTGGGGGGGTTTCTCTTCAGGAAGCAATTCGTACCAGGCAATTTTGGATGCTTAGTGCAATGTGGCTCTGTTTTGCTTTCAGTTTGGAAACTATTTTTGTGCATCTTGTGCCATATGCCACTGACCTGGGAATCTCGGCAAGAAGTGCTGCCAATATTCTGGCTATTAGCGGCGGAGTCAGTATCCTTGGTGGGATTATAATAGGCAATATTGCCGATAGAACTGGGAATAGGCCAGCTCTTATTATTACCTCTATTTTGTTCGTAGGTGCTTTAATTTGGCTGGTAGTAGCCAAAGAACTTCGGATGTTATACTTGCTTGCCGCTATCTTTGGCTTCGGCTATGGTGGTTTGTTTGCTGTGGAGTCACCAATAGTAGCTAAGCTATTTGGGTTGAGCGCGCACGGTGCGATCATGGGTTCTGTTGGCGTTGGCTACATGATTGGTGGGGCCCTTGGGCCAGTTTTGGCTGGACGCATATTTGATATAACCGGTAGCTATCAGACAGCTTTCTTAATCAGTGCTGCAGCCAGTGTCATAGCGCTTATACTAACTCTGCTCTTAAGGCTTGGCGGCAAGAAAAGGGGATTCCTTTAAGGTCTAGCCCGGATCCTGGGTGACGGTTAATGCAGTCAAGAAGGGCAAGATGGGTAAGAGGGTAGCCAGGCGGGCAACCGGCAAGATTACGGGGCGTCCGCCAACTGCTATATTAGATTTGGCTACGTTTGCCGGAGAAATATTCTATTTTGAGTCCTATTGGGGTTTTTTGCCGAGCGATGTAGGTAGAAAACACATTCGCTCATATCTAAGGAACACTGAGACATGCCGTGGCATGCTTTATGAAGCAGTGTCGGCTTTTCACTATGTTCGTGCAGGAGCTCATCCTGTTATTCCGCTATTTATGAATCCGAATAACGATGAAAAGACGGATATTCTGGTGACCTGGGAAACGTTACCATAGAGGTGCATTGTAAAAGTAAAATACCCGGCTCTGGGCAAAAGATTCATGCCGACCTTTTTGATTACCTAGCTGGTTGCGTCATCGCATACTTTGACAAATATGCTCGCCACAGCGTGTGGACCAAATTAATATGCGACAACGAAGTGCGGAGCAGCGATGTTGAGTATCTCCGGGAAAAGATATGGAGCCTGATTAACCTTGATCTTGTGGGTGATTATTCCCTGTTAGACAATCGCTACGTCCTACAGATGAAGGAAATAAGGATACCGAGACACGGAATACCACATGGTGAAATCCTCAAGTTACACAAACCTATGTTTAGGGCCATATTAGCTGATGACAAGCTGTCAGTGTCGGGCGGAGGCAGGTATTTCAAGGTATGCCTATTTGATGCCGTTAGTCGTAAGAGACCACGGGTGGCATCCTCTCTACGTAGGAGCATTCAAGATGCTAAAGAGCAAGCCACTGGCCAACGTCCGAGCATAGTGAGTGTGCACTTCTATGACCCGATGCATTGGGAGGAAGCAAACAAGTCCACAAGCTTCAAGGTATTCTTGGAGGAACAACTCAAGACCCCAGCTGGCAGGAACGTCGGGGCCTTAGTCTTGACTGGGGAGCCGTTTACTACCGAACGCTGGACAGGTAGCATATTTGAGAGAAGTTTGCCTGCGATATGGTTCCGTAACCCTTATGCCTATCCCCAAGTCCAGTTGCCTTCAGGCTTCCAACTATCAGGTAGAATAGGCATATAATCTTAAGAATCCTCCCTGCTGGGTAATTAGCTGTTGCCCGCTAAGTAACAAAACATCGTTTTGTATCCCCCCTTAGATAACTTGCTTCTTCAAGGATCGAGATGTTCTGGGAATACACGGCCATTTATCTCGTTGAATAACTTGTCGTCAATGCTCTCTTTTCACTCTTTGCTTTGCCGATAATGCCTTTTATAGCTTCTATATTCATATACATAAAGGGACTAACCCCAAGGCTGGTCATCTCGGCTTATCTTTGGTAGCGCATCCATTAGAATTTAAATCGGATTCCGTATTCAGCTAACTCCTGCTTAATTTTCTGGTAGAGTTCTAGGTATTCCAGTTTAGGCTCCTTTGATTGAATATCCCAACATTCCTCGTATTTTCCCCCTTTCGGTGCTTGGGGAATGTCTTCTTCGTATTTTGCTAACAGCCGTTTCACTATCTCGTTCCCCCGTAAACGAGACATTCCAACTACTCCATGGGCAACTTCTGAAGCCAATCGGGGTTCCATAGGAGTAAAATGATCCGCTACTGTTGCTTTGGTCACTCCGCCAAATTCTATTGATGCCCCTGAAACAACTGAAGTGGTTACGGCTGCTGCTAATTCATAGAGACACATCTCTGTCATCGGACCGGCTGCTGTATAGCTCAGAATAAAGAAAGGGAAATGGCTATTTCGGCTAATAGCCTGGCTGCTTGCACTCACCGCCCATATAACGTCTCTAGTCGTTGAACAGCCATAATTGAAATGGATAGGAAAGGTTAACTGTGCAGACCCCTTCAGTACCAGGATACAGTGGAGGTGGTAAGCCACATTAGCCACCGCAACTCCTTCTGGTCCACCACAATACCCCCCTAACAGGGGAGCAGTCTCGGCAACTACATGGCCGCCTAAGCTTAATACATAGGCAATCTCATTTAATCTCTCAAAATTAATCTTCATCTCAGCCATTGACCCGATAAGCCAGCCATCGGAGGGTCTGAGTCCAAACTGACTCCCAGCAATTTTGGCTGTATCTGACACTGCCGTAGCTATGGAATTCATAATAGGTAAACCAGGGCGGCCACCTCGTCGCAGGGCTTCCCGGGCTAACACTGATGACCGTATACAGGCAAGAATTTCCAAGGGACTTCCTGCGCGAACAGTTTTCCCATTGATGGCTTTGATAGACGGCGTTGTAATGGAATTAGCCAAGGGAAGGAACGACGCATAGGCTTCAAGGATACTGACAAAGAGTTCTTCGTTAGAAACGGCGGCTCCACCCGCTCCGATAAAACACCAGGGAGGGATATCGCTCTCAGGCTTGCGCGCCACCAACGCTTTCGCCTCTTTTCCTTCCCCAAATACAGGAGCTGACGGTGCTATTACTAATGCTTCCTCAATTTCTGCCTCGGTAAACTTTATAATACGCTGGGTATCAACACAGTATGTCCCTACATTAGTATAAAACTCCACCCCGGCTTTAAATACCCGATCTGCTAAATCATTATCGGCAGGGATAGGATTTTCTGGGTCGTACTTAATTTCGTATTTCTTTACCATCTCTCTTAGCTTTAGGACAAAGACCTTTAAATCGAAATCCTTCTCGGAATAAAAAGGCCCCTTTAATGCTCGATCAATAATCTCCATAAAGTTGACCATTTCTTCTCCTTTATGCTGTTCTCTTTTTGGCTACAAGCTTTAGGGCAAGGGAGACCGCGCTTTCAGCCGTTTTTCCATAGCCATCAGCTCCAATCTCATCAGCCCAGTCTTGGGATGTAGGAGCACCCCCTATCAAAATAGTATACTTATCCCTTTCCCCCGTTTCTTTTAAAATATCTATAACATCTTTTTGGGCTGGCATAGTAGTGGTTAAAAGAGATGACAGCCCTATAATATCTGCTTTAACCTTCCTCGCTTCTCCTATAAAAGTAGAAGTAGCTACATCCACGCCCAAGTTGTAGACGGTAAATCCTGCTGTTTCTAGTAGCATGGCTACAATATTTTTCCCTATGGCATGAATATCCCCTTTTACCGTGCCTATTACTACTGTGCCTCGCTTCAATTTATCTAAACTCTCCGCTGAGATGTGAGGTTTCAATGTCTCCATTACCGAACTAAAGACATCTGCTGCCATTATCATCTCGGGTAAATAAATCTCAGATCTATTAAACTTCTCCCCTATAATCTTCATCCCTTTGGACAGCCCCTTTTCCACGCCTTCAATAGGATTAATTTTCTCCTCGATAAGCTTAGTTGCAGCTCTTTCCCCTTCCTCCTCATCTAGGTCTACAATAGCTCTAATCAAGTCCTCGAATATTTCCTCTTTTTTCATGAGAGTCTCTTCCTTATTTAAAAATTAGTAATAGTTATCCAAAAACTCGCCCTTTTTAATGATCTAAAATTGTTTCTCTAACCTTTTTAGCTATCACCAGGCCACCTGATAGCCTTAGTTTTTTCTCCTTCCGTCCCCTTTTCCATCTGGACGGAAGAAGCCGCTTCTCTACGCGGGATTACATGCTACCTGTAATTTCCCTGTCAAGTCATCCAGCTCACCCTCTTTCGCCATAATTCTGGCATAGATTTTCTTGATATTGTGCGCCAAGCAGACTAATGTCCATTCACCGTCTGCCTTGTCCACTCCCCTTAAGCGGAATCTCCTAAACCCTAGGTTGAACTTCACTTGTCCAAAAACTGGCTCTTCCAAGATGGCCATGTCTTCATATGCTCCTTTCTCGTTGATTAATGCGCTTATCTTGTCTAGAGATGTTGTATTTCAAATCAGGGCACTTCCTTCACCCTCAGGGTGCCATTGTATCGGCAATTTCTAAAGCATCATCCACTATTGCCAGCCCTTCTTTTAATTCAGACTCATTAATGCATAGAGGAGGACAAGCAAAAACCCAATTCCAGCGTACGAGGGTGGACAAGCCTTTTTCCAGAAGCCTCGCCTTGACCTTACCCATGGTCTCCATTTCTCCACTACTGGCATTCCATGGAGCCATCGGCTCCTTGGTTTTTCTATCCTTGACCAACTCGATAACAGAGAAAAGACCAATGTGGCGCACATCACCAACAGAGCGGTGATTGTCCTTCAATCGTTCCAACCCATCACCTAAGACTTTGCCCATTCGCTGGCAATTTTCGAGTAGTTTGTCCTCCTTATATACGTTAATAACAGCTATGCCACAGGCACAGGCGAGAGCATGTCCACTATAGGTCAAGCCTAACCACAACATTTTGTCTTCAAAATACTCGGCAATAGGCTCAGAAACCACCACAGCACCCAGTGGGACATATCCTGAGGTTAGGCCTTTAGCTAAGGTAATGATGTCGGGTGTAACCCCCCAGTTATCTACTCCGAACCACTTGCCTGTGCGACCAAAACCACTCATTACCTCGTCTGCGATAAGAAGGATACCGTACTTATCACATATCTGGCGAAGACGCTGCCAGTAGTCGTCAGGTGGAACAATGATTCCGTTACTACCTGTTACTCCCTCCATGAGTATAGCAGCTATATTCTCTGGCCCCTCGAACTTTATGACCTCCTCAATATGAGTAATACACTCTCTGTCACAGGTTGCTTTATCTTTACCAAAGACACAACGATAACAATGGGGGTCGAATACACGCACCACACCCGGGATGCCCGGCTCTATAGCCAGCCGTCGAGGGTCTCCGGAAAGGGTCATAGCTCCATAGGTCGCACCATGATAAGAGCGATAGCGAGTGATAACCTTAAAGCGGCCAGTATAGAGGCGGGCAAGTTTTATGGCATTGTCGTTCGCCTCGGCACCCCCCAGCGTGAAAAAAGTCTTCCTAAGATTACCTGGAGTTACCTCGGCCAGAAGGCGACCTAGCTCTCCCCTTACATCGCTGGCCATAGCTGGATGGGTATAGCAAAGCTTGTCAGCCTGCCCCTTAATAGCAGCAACCACTTTGGGGTGCTGATAACCTATATTGACATTCATCAGAACTGAGGAAAAATCGAGGTATCGTTTACCGTCGGCATCCCAAAAGTAGCAACCTTTAGCTTGGGCAACTGGAATGGGCCGAGTAGCTGATTGTACCGACCAAGAGAAGAAGGTGTATTCTCTATTGAGACGAACAACCTCTTGTGCCAATGTGCTTCCTTTATCTAATACCATATAAACCTCCTTATGCGGCCTTAGCAACCAAGCTCTTTAGCTAATTCGCTAATCACCTCATCTTTCTAAAGCTTGCAGTATTCCTCGTTTATCTCCTTTATTGTTGATTCAAGTATCTCAAGGCCAGAATCCATTATCTCTTTCGAGATAATAAGTGGCGGGAATATCCTAACTCCCACACCTCCGGAGACCATCAGGACTCCCTTTCTAAACATCCTGCCGATGAATTCCTTACTATCTATGGGCTCCTTTGTCTTTCGATTCTTAACAAGCTCGATGCAGATTGCCAGTCCTTTTCCTCTTACATCCCCTATAATTTCGTATCTTTCCTGCATCTCTTTTAGTCTCTTAATTGTGTAGTCTCCAAGCTGGGCTGCTCTTTCCATTAGGTTTTCTTTAGAAAGTATATCGAGAAATGCTATTGCTGTAGCGCATGAAACGGGGTTTCCCCCAGTTGTTACGCAATGTGACCCGGGAGGTAAATCCATCACGTCTTTTCTGGGTGCAGCAACTGACAGCGGGAGCCCACCGGCAATTGCCTTGCCGAGAGTTACCATATCTGGAACCATATTCCAGTGCTCTATAGCCAGGAACTTTCCGGTACGCCCGCATCCAACCTGAACCTCATCATCTATCATCAAAATCCCATATTTATCGGCCAGCTTCTTTAACTTAGGGAAAAACTCAGGAGGAGGAACTATGTATCCATTCTCTCCCTGAATAGACTCAAAGAAGAAGCCAGCAACCTCTTCTGGTGGTACAAACTTTTGCAAAACCCATTCGTCTATGAAATCAACGCACCATAGATTACAATCCGGGTATTCGAGTTTGTAAGGGCATCTATAACAGTAGGGATAAGGAACTAGAGTTACCCCAGGCAT
>JABUBL010000446.1_pt1 | contig 12248 bp, 7 predicted proteins | sample 7240371 | NCBI WGS metagenome assembly JABUBL01 (sample SAMN07256343, study PRJNA390944) | subsurface metagenome | isolation source: Methane hydrate marine sediment | place: Pacific Ocean: Eastern North Pacific, ODP site 1244 | collected 2002
CAATGATGGATGTAGAAGAGCATAAGGAAGCACTGTTTAATGAATTGTATGAGGCGGAGCACATTCCACAACTGATGTCGGTGCCGGGAGTGATTAATGTTACTCGCTATAAGACATTGGCGGAAGAACACCCTCAATACCTGGCTATATACGAGATTGAACAACCTGACATTCTGATATCCGAAGCCTGGAGGAAGGCGGTTGATAGGGGGCGTTGGATCTCAGAAGTTAGACCATACACATATAATAAGCATCTCTCTGTATATGAACGGATTAAGAGGTGACTATTCTATGAACCTGCTAATGGCATATGTAATGCTTAAATGTTAACTCAGGGCATTTGCGGCGTATGCTGCTCCCTAAGTTTAATAATATTACATCCCTGAAAACACTGCCTTTGTCATGACCTGCCCCAAGTAATTGTACCACTTTCTAAGTTAGAGTTGCCGGCATAAGAGCTGGCATTATAGCTTCAGGAGCTGGTAGTTTGGACTCTGCCAGTTACTTTCTATGAGGCGGCATGGGACCATCCAAAAGTCCAGCCTTACCCATGGCCAGCCAGAAACAATAATCAGCGTTGTGTATAATTTCGCAAGCAAGGCTTCTGGTGATATACTCACCTTCCATAGAATGAGCACCGGCAATATGTGCAATCTTCTCAGGGAGACCAGCCGCTAGGGCAACATGAGCCCCATAAACGCTGTGTCGGATGGAAGGACAGCCGGTTGCTGCTGGATTGGCCTCCCATCTCTTTCTGTTGCTTGGGTTATACTCGAACGGCTTGCCTAGGTCGTGACAAAGGCCACCAGCGATTACCTCGTCCACATCAACGTTAAAGTTAGGGAAAAAATTTCCCAACTCTTTTGCCATAGCCGCAGCCATGCGCGCTACTACTCTGAGATGGTCGGCTTGTGTACCACCCTTTATGCATGGATAACCGGGCGCACCTGACCCAGGTAAATCTTCAATGCTCTCAAATCCGCTTTCGGCAAGTGCCAGTGTCCAAGCATCATATACTCTCTCCTTTAAATCTTTATTCTTTATCTCCTTGGCCTCAGGCAGGGATTCGATGACACCTTTTCTTATCCTCTCTCGATCAACCATTGGACTTGACCTCCTCTAATCTGATTATTTTCAACCCTGCTGCGGTTTGTGTTCGCCAGCAGGTTTCTATTTTCCCACATAGGCAACAGCGTCAATCTCCACTAGCATATCAGGTGACATAAGTGCTACGCCATAACAGATTCTCGCCGGGGAAGTGACCTGTCCTCATAAAGGATACCACTTCTTAAGTTAGAGTTGCCGAAAATAGTCAGCTTGGTTGAATATCTGTTGGATAGTTCAACGTCTACTAAAAAGGAATCTTTTTATAAGTTCAGAAAATGAGCACCTGACTTAGGTTCAGGGTGTCATTTATTTGCAGACAAGCAAGTTGAACGTCATTATATTTTGGTAACGTATATAATTTGTCTTGTGCGGCCCTATATTTTCATTCTGTTTAGAAAACGACGAAAACAAGCAAAATAAAGACCGTTAAGCAGCTTTTCTCCATAAAAGCGGAAACAAGCGGTCACTTACTGATTATTTTCATACCAATTTAGCGCATTTTGTTAATAGAGATGGTTAGAAATGTGAAAAAATATGTGATTTTTAGTAAATGCTCGAGACTGTACGGATACCGCGTATCCGTACGAATACGCTCAAACATCGGATTTTTATTGCTTTGGTATCCATACGGCTTTTTATAGAGTAGATGAGTTGTAGCTATAAATTAGAAAAGCGTAAGAAATATTTTTAAATCGGGCGCCTTAGTATGCTTATGTAACTCATTATCACGTTAGCAAAAAGAAAAATCTTACCAATATGGAACGGTGTGGGGGGTTAGCCTTACGAATTAGTAGCGGTGGTTGGATTCGAACCAACGACCTCCGGGTTATGAATCCGATGCGCTTCCTTTCATGATCCTTCATTGAACAAATTGCAATTCTGTCACATTCAATCGCCGTTGTGTGCAACAAAACAGACGATTGTTAATTGGGTTACAAAACAAGCTATTGTTCAGTAGCAACGGCTAACACCTTGCCCGAACAGTTATTGAGGTCCCTTGGCCGGGCTGCGAATTGATTTCCAAAGTGGCACCAATGGATGCTGCTCTTGCCTGCATTCCAATTAATCCTACTGGCCTGCCCCCGATAGTTGTACCACTTTCTAAGTTAGGGTTGCTGGTATAATTACTGGCATTATCGCCTCAGGAGCAGGTGAGCGATAGCGTAAAGCACTATGCAATCGTACCCGATTATACTCTTTCACCACTCCTCTATCAATCCCCTTGCCTCTAGCTTTGGATAAGCTAGTAGTGTTACTGAGCAAACAGCTAAATAGGCTTTGCCAGGCACGCTAAAATGCAACACAATTGCAATTACAGAGTAACCTAATATAAAAGGCTTAGCTGGTTTTGGTTAGTGTGGGGTGGGTTGCCATCAGTGGATATTGTGATCGGTGGTGAAGTGTTCCTATGCATAACTGAATCAGTTTTTTGAGGCAGGTCACAGCGTTTCAACATGTGCGCAAGACCGATGAAGTTACTCCCTCTGGCTGGTAGCCAAGTAAGGTGACCCTGAAACCCGTCCCTGCGTTGGCAGGCAAGGTCTGGGAGGTGTGGAAGCTTGACATGGCCTTCTAGGGTAGTTATAGTTGGGAAATTAAACCACTTAAGGAATGGCCAATCGGGGGTTAAGTAAATTCGGAAATTGAACTCTGAAAAGGGGTAACAATAGTCTAAATGAAATTTACACAGGACAGGCGCTAACAATTTCCCGGTGTGCCTCATCGGTCTGAACACAAAGGTAGCAATACGCCCATATAACAATAGGAGGAGTGGGCAAGTATGACCATATCAGGATTTGCTGGAAAGGCCCAAACCGTATTGGGATGGATTGATGGAAATGACTTAGGAGTCACATTACCTCATGAGCACCTGATTTGTGATGCAAGATTTAACTTTTCGGAGCCAGAAGAAGCTAGTGAAAAGGCTTTGGCCTACAAACCAGTCAGTATGGAAATCAGCAGTTGGCTTCGATACCATCCTTCTGAGAACTTGGATAACTGCCAGCAGTGTGACGAACAAGAAGCTATAGATGAGGCTATGCTCTTTAAAGAAGTCGGCGGAAGCACCATCGTTGATGCTTCCAGCATTGGTCTTGGTCGCAATCCCGAGGCGTTAGCGCGTATTTCCCAAGCTACAGGCCTTAATGTAATTATGGGGTCGGGCTATCTGGTTCATCGTTGTCACCCTCAGAATATGTCGACCAAGACCGAGGGTGAGATTACTGAAGAAATTGTGCAGGATATTAATATTGGAGTAGACAATACGGGAATACGTGCTGGAATTATAGGAGAAATTGGTGCCTCATGGCCTCTACATGATAACGAAAGGAAGTCAATTCGAGCAGCTGCTCGCGCTCAGCAAATTACCGGAGCATCACTGTACATACATCCTGGCCGTATAAATAACAAATCGGTATTGGAAATAATTGAAATACTAAGAGACGTTGGGGCAGATCTATCCCGTACTGTTATTAGCCATGTCGAATTGAGGATCCGTGATCATAACGTGCGTTGTCAAGTAGCAAAAGCGGGCTGCTATCTCGAATACGATTCTTTTGGGTGGGAAGGCCATGTTCCTTTATCCCTTTACCGGCATACTGATCTTAACCTTCCAAATGACATACAGCGTATTCATGAAATCATGCAGCTCATTGAAGAGGGGTATCTTGATCGAATTCTAGTATCTCAAGATATCTGGCTAAAGTCTTGGCGCACCCTTTATGGTGGCTGGGGATTTGCTCACATTTCTAAATACGTAACACCTGCGATGTTGAGAGAAGGTATGAACCAAGAACAGATAAATACGATTATGGTTGAAAATCCAAAACGGTTACTCTGCTTCGTTTGAGATTTGAAGGGAAGAGGTTCCATTAACAGTGAGGGGAACTACGGGTTTATGCTCACCGCGATCGATGCTCCCTCAGTCTCCAGAATAGCCATGAAGTCTTGATAAATCATTAAAGGCAGACTATTTCTCCCTACTTAGGAAGCAAGCCTTCCTCAGCTAAGACCTCGACTGTCCACCGGGCAGCATTAGCTACGACTCCGGGGGCTACTGTTTCATGACCACCGAGATCGTCAAATTTTCTCATCTCATCTGAGTCGCCAAGATAATAACCTCGCCCCACAAGTTTTCTTTGAATATCTCGGCATATTATCGCACCGTACTCATTAACAAACCTGTCATGTAGCTTTCTCGCTAGCTCAAAGCTCCGGAATCGAACACGTGGAGCATCTTTAAAGTCATGCCTTTCCCTGCCTATTATTGAACTCATAAATAGGATAGCCGCGGCATAGGCTCCACAGCTACCATCTATGGATACACCACCCCCTCCAGATAGACCGGTCGCTGCCTTGAAGATATCATCGTTTCTGAGTCCTAAAGTATCCTGTAGGGCAGCCAACGCTGTCTGAGCACAACCCCTATAGGTCTTTTGGTATTCCCAACCCAGTGAGCACGCCTTTTCTGCCAACTCTTTGATGTCTTTTGCCTTTTCCATCGTTACCTCCTTTGCTTATGTAACCAGATCGTAGTTTAGAAGTGAAACCATCGTCGAGAAGTACGGGGGCCTCCAATTCCCATAGCAAAAGCCCGACTATCAGCAGATTTGAAAGCTCCTAAGAGCATTTCGCCCGGTTAAATTCATTCGTATGCAGAGGGATTTGCCCTGACCTCAACGATGAAGTCCCCCACAGACTCTGCTAGCTCATACTTAGGCCGCCAGCCCCACTCATCCCGGGCACGGGCGTCGTCTAGAGTAGGCCAGTTGCTGATCATATCCAGCATAGTGGTATCGGGTTTGAAATCCAGCTGTGCCTGTGGTATGCGTTTTTGCACTTCCTGCGCCAGTTCTCCAGCCTGGAGGTGAAAGCCGTGGATATTATAGATTCGCCTCTTCAACTTTCCTTCGTTGGCCTCTTTGAGGGAAATGAGACTTCCGACGGCATCTTTGATATATATCAAGGGCATTCTGGTTTCCCTCTCCACATATATGGTATAGGGCCGACCCAGCACGGATTCCCTTATCGCCAAGTAACTGAAGGCGCTATGGGCGGAGTCCTTCCGGCCAGCTCCTAAGATTGGCGGAAAACGAACACCCCGGAAGTTCACCCCATACTTACGGTGATATTGTTCTCCCAACCGTTCGCAGCAGACCTTGGTAGTTCCGTACATATTCCTGGGCTCCTGCGGCACATCCTCATTAGTCAGACGAGGGGTGCCGAGGCCATAAGTAGCCAGGGTGCTCACAAAAATCAGGCTGCCTACCTTGAGCAACCGAGCTGCCTCCAGTACGTGGATTGTGCCCTGCACATTCACCTTAAATGTGGTGGGCAGGTTCTGCTCGCTCACCGGGGGGACCAGAGCAGCGAGATGATAGATACAGTCGATGTCGTTGTCACGCACTGCCGCCAAGACCTGCGTCTCATCGGTCAAGTCGCCTCGGACGAACTTCAATTTATCCTTGATACTCTCGATAAGCTTCGAGCCCATCGCCAAGTCAAAGACTACCACCTCTTCACTTTTCTCCACCAGTTGCCGAGCTAAACAGGAACCCAAAAAGCCCAGGCCACCAGTTATCAGATTCCTTGACAATAATTCCCCCTACGAATTGTATACTTTGTCCTATTACCGGTTAACCCTGATTTACCCCCGTAAAGGATACCACTTTCTAAGTTATGACCTGCCAATTTTGAACATTTCGTCAAGTTGTTCGGTACTGCTCGGTGGAGGTCGATCTCAGACTTTTATCTCTTTAACTCGACCAACTTGACCGTCTTCCAAGCGGACTTTGATGCCATGGGGGTGAGCAGGAGATTTCGTCAGAATATCTTTGACTATCCCTTCGGTTAGTTTTCCGGATCGCTGGTCTTTCTTCAATATTATCGAAACCTGCAAACCTGGTTTGATATTGACACGATCTGCACCATTCATACTACTGACTTCATCTTTTCTACCATCATATTCTCGTATCATATGAGTATTAAGCACAGGGGGGAGGGAGGAATGGGGTATTGCACACTATCCTGACCTACCCCCAGTAATTGTACCATTTTCTAAGTTAGTCCCATCGGCATAAGAGCTGGCATTATCGCTTCAGGAGCGGGTGGTCGATAGCGTAAAGCGCTATGCGGTCGAATCTGATTATACTCTTCAGCCATTCCTCAATCAATCCCCTTACCCCCAGCTTTGGGCAAGCTACTAATACTACTGCGCAAACAGATAAACAGGCTTTGCCAGGCACGCTAAAATGCAACACAATTGCAATTACAGAGTAACTTAATATAAAGGGCTTAGTTAGTTTTGGTGGTGTGGAGTGGGTTGCCGTCAGTGGATATTGTGGGCGTGCGGAATGTGGTTAATTAGTAGATAACCTCCACTCCCCGCGCCTCTAATATTCTGATATTCTCCAGGTCTTCCGAACCTTCCGAAAGGTCTAGATTATTATATCTAAGCCGGACGTTGTCCCCATTACCTAGTCCGGGGTTTTGTACTAAAGGAGAGATATCACTTATCTGGTTACTAATAAGACTAACTACCTTCAGGTTTGTTAGTGAGGCGAGAGGAGAGAGGTTACTTATCTGGTTCTCGCCAAGGAAGAGCAGTCTCAGTTTGGTTAGAGAGGCGAAAGGAGAGAGATCGCTTATCTGGTTTCCATATAAGTGGAGAATTTCTAGGTTAGACAAGGAACTGATAGGGGATATATCGCTTATCTGGCTATAGGACAGTTTGAGCCAAGTAAGATTAATTAGAGAAACCAAGGGGGATGTATCACTGATCTGACTACCGGATATTTGAAGTTTATTCAAGCCGGAACAAAACTGTATTCCGGAAAGGTCAGCAATTTGGCCACTAGTATCTTCTAATTCAATGATGTGAGACAATTCTGCCGTAGTTATATTCTCACTTGGTCCCTTGCCTAAATATGTTCTTATAATTGTGTCCAATTTCTCATCAGGGAAATTAACCACCCCATCTACTATTAGTGGTAGTGCAGGAGTTGGGATTACGACCTCCTCTTTTTCCTCTTCGGCTGCTTGAGGCTGTTCCTGAGCACCTTCAGTTTGAGGAATGTAGGTGATTTCAACCCCACGTTCTTCCAATTCCCTAATAGCTTTTAGGTCTTCCGAGCCTTCTAATAGGTTGAGGTAATTGTTTTCAAGGTAAACATGGGGTATCAACAACCATTTGGAATCTAACCTATAGTTTTCCACTAACGGAGATATATCACTTATGTTGTTATTCTGAAGATTGATATCCTGAATGCGAATTAGAGAGGCAAGAGAAGAGATATCGCTTACCTGGTTATTACTTAGGTCGAGTGTCCTCAATGAAGTCATGGAGGATAGAGAGGATATGTCACTTATCTGGTTATTGCCGAGGTAGAGTGTTACCAACTCCTGTAATGAGGCAAGAAAAGAGATATTGCTTATCTGGTTGTCGTTAATACGGAGATGTAAAAGATTAATCAAGGAAGCAAGAGGAGAGACGTCGCTTATCTGGTTGTTGCCAAGTTTGAGTTCTCCTAAATTAGTCAAGGAGGCAAGAGGAGAGATGTCGCTTATCTGGTTGTTGCCAATCTGGAGCCGGTATAGTTTAGCTAGGGAACTGAGCGGCGTGATATAGCTTATCTGATTATTGTCAATTTCTAAATACTCCAAGTTGGTCAGGGAGGCAAGAGAAGAGACGTCGCTTATCTGGTTATTACTGAGAGTCAAATACCTTAAGTCAGTCAAGGATTTCAGAGGATCTATGTCACGTATCTGGTTGTTGATAATGGTAAGTGTGTCTAATTGGGTCAACGATGTAAGGGGGGAAATGTCTCTTACCTGGTTATTACTAAGGTGGAGCTTCCGTAGTTTGTCTAGGGAGCTAAGAGGTGTGATATCACTTATCTGGTTGCTGTTCAGCGAGACTTTTCTAAGGTTGGTCAGGGCGGCAAGAGGAGAGATATCACTTATCTGGTTGCCACCCATGTGAAGACCTTCCAATTTGGTCAATGAGGTGATAGGAGAAAGGTCACTTATTTGGTTGTCAGTAAGGAGGAGCGATGCTAGGTTTGAACAGTTTTCAATACCAGAGAGGTCTTTTATATTTTTATCGGGCAAATCAAGTGATCCGAGTCTTGCCAGTTCTTCTTTTGTAATCCCCTCATCCGGTGCTATTCCTAGGTGATACTTAAACAGTTGGGACTTTACGGCTGCCTGCAGGTTATCATCAGGGAAGACAAAGTATTTGGTTCCTGTTGGCTCAGGTGCTGGTGCTGGAGCTGGAGCAGGTGCAGGTGATAGGGTGACAGATTTGGCAAATTTTGAGAATTGAGTTTGTTGTTCTTCAGATTCCAGCGAAAAGCTAATATAGACAAGATGTTCTCCATTTGAGGTAGTAAGGATACAATCCCAGTAGTCTCTGGCTGCCACATCCCATCCTTCTCTACCAGTTTCCGTGACGCCACTTAGCTGTCCATCATAGGTTCTCATCTGTAAATAAGTCGTTTCCCCCATATACCGTATTCCATTTGCGAAGAGACTGAATACTGGTTGGCCCTTATCCTCCAGCTCTTTAGGTGATGCGCCTTCTGACAAGGCAGCAATATCTCCTACCATTTGTGGTAGATGTTCCGCTAGACCTGGATACTGATGAAAAAATATGCGACCAAAGTACCCAAAAAGGGGTATAAGCATAAGACCTGATCCCTCCGGTGCCTCTTCCTGAGGGGCAAAGGTGGCAGAAACGACCGATTGCATCTTTTCAACAGAGGTTATTTTAATGTGAGCTGTCCACTCCATATCGAGATTGGAGAAAGCGAGGTATGGCCCTGAGTCTCTTAACCTTGCTTCAAAAGCCTTCATTCGCGCTTTTTCTTCCTTGGATAGCTCTTGGCGCTCTATGCTGGATATTAATTTTAAGAAATAGTCAGCGTAATCAATGACCTCGCCCCATTCGGGTGGATAGAAAAAGCTTATCTCCATCCCTTTTTCATGGTAGAGATTCCATCCGTCGGGGATTTCTGGTGGACGAGTTGGCGGTGCAGCTGTAGGAGCAGGTTCGGATGTTGGTGCCATACAGCCTGCCGCCGTGGCTACTGGCAACAAGACAAGCATGGCCGCGATAGGAATAATATGTGATATTTTCATCTGTGCTATCACCCTTTTACTAAATCGAAGGAGTGCCATCCACCGTACAATTTCATACGGTTACCGACACCCCTTTTCATCATCACACACCTAAACCAATATGCTGTTCTAAAGGTGTTTTACATCAGGTAAGCTCTATTATATTCCTTTCATCAGTGAAGTCAATACTATTGCTTTTCTTCTGCCCGTGTAGCTACCACGACTCTCCTTGGAAATACCGCTACCCAGATATTGCCAACAACAAAGCTAACTTGTTATCAATATTTTAAATCCAAAAAATCAATAACAGTAATACCTGTCTTAATAAAATAAACATTTTATTGCAAATTTGATTTGCGATTGTTGATTTTCAAACCACAATCATATTGACAAATAAATTTTGGAGGTCAATATGAGCACCAAGAAATCACCAGTCAAGAAACCAAAAGCACAAGCACCCAAGCCGGAAAAACCACAACCAGAAGCACCACTACCAGAAGCAACAATATGACGAAAAGTGAAATAAAGGAACCTTATTATATCCCTCAGGACTCCTTAGAGCATAATCAGATCCATCATATATTCTCACTTCAATGTTCGGTCTGCTTACATTCGATTTGTTCTTCCCCCATCCACAGGAATAGTCTGCCCGCAAATAAAAGAGGAGTCTTCTGAAGCTAGAAATAAGGCCACTTTAGCAATATCCTCAGGTTCACCTAATCTACCAAGAACTGCGGCGCTTTTCCTTCCTTCGAGATATGTCTGAACTTCCTCCCGTGTTCTTCCACCACCGTAAACCATGGGAGTTATGATCAGACCCGGAGCAATACAATTAACATTAATACCATAGGGCCCCAATTCAAAGGCAGCATTCTGGGTCAACTGGATCACACCCGCCTTAGATGTGCAGTAACTGGGACCATCGTCAAGGCCACCACCACGCCCAGATATCGAAGAAATATTGATTATCTTACCGCCCTGCTGCTTTATCATATACTTGGCCACAGCCTGAGTGCATAGGAACACCCCTTTAAGATTGATATCCATTACCTCATCCCAAACCTCCTCTGAGGTATCCATTATGCCGGTGGCGCGTAGGATACCAGCGTTATTAACCAGGATATCTATCCGGCCAAATTCATGCATCGTTTGCTCTACCATATTCTCCACCTGTTGCTTAACGCCGACATCAGTAGCTATGGCAAGAGACTGCTGCCTTAATAGCTTGATCTCTTTGACTACTTCCGCTAGATTGGCGATATTTCTGCTGCTTACTACCACCTTTGCCCCCTCATTGGCAAACGTAAGGGAAATGGTTCGACCAATTCCAGTACCACCGCCGGTAATAATCGCAACTTTATTATCGAGCTTCCCCATTTTGTTTAACTCCTAATATCAATTTGCCAGTGTATTTTCGGACTCATGATCGATTAGTTTATAATGAACTTACAGGGATTAGCAACCATGAAAAACTCAGGCAGTTGGATTTAGATAACATTTGTCTGTTTTGTGCCAAGCGGGGCAGCGCAATTGCACAGGCGATGTCGTATAATGTAATATCACCGCGGAAGGGGGAGACAGGTTATGAAAATAACGAATGTGCGGATTCGCGAGTTATCCGGGACTACTCAGTACCCGGATGATTTCTGGCAGGAGCGCCTTCGCATGCCGACGGATATCTACCCCAAGTTCAAAGCCCGGACAGCGGGAGACGTTTACGGCGGCTGGAAATTCATTTCTGAAAGCGGGGACAAGCAAAAGGTAAAAAATGTCTTCCTCGAAATCGACACAGATGAAGGTGTCAGGGGCATTTCCGGGCCTATCAACTGGCTTGCGCCGGCTTTCTATATAGATACACAGCTCAAGCCTATCCTTATCGGCCAGGACCCCTTTGCCATCGAACTCATCTGGGACCAGATGTATCGCAATGCCATTCACGGGCGGAAGGGCGACAATATGCACGCCATCAGTTATGTTGACGTAGCCCTGTGGGATATCAAAGGCAAAGCACTGGGACAACCCGTATACCGGCTTTTGGGGGGGCCGACCCAGGAAAAAATACCCGCCTATGCCAGCGCCCTTGGCTTCTCCATTGAACCGGAAAAGGCCAGAGAAAAGGTCAAGGAATTTCGAACACAGGGCTTCACCGGCACCAAGTGGTTTGTTCGTGAAGGCCCTACCGATGGGCCAGAAGGAGAACGTAAAAATGTGCAGCTGATGAAGGCGCTGCGTGAGGCTGCCGGTCCTGATATGAAAATCATGATTGACTGCTGGAATAGCTGGGATGTCCCTTACACTCTCAAGATGGCGGAGTTGATGGCGGAGTATCAGCCTTACTGGTTCGAGGAACCGGTGCTGGCCGACCTGCCCGAGAGTTACGCGCGTTTAAGGGCGGAGTGCCCGGTCAAAATAGCCGGTGCTGAGCACGAGTATACCCGCTGGGGAGCCAAAATGTTGATGGACCTTGGCGCGTGTGATGTTTACCAGCTGGACCCGGTATGGGCCGGCGGTATCAGTGAACTGGTCAAAATATGTACTCTTGCTTCAACATACGATGTCCAGGTAATACCTCATGGATGTATGCCTCACATAAATGCTCAGGTGTCTTTCGCGCATAATGTGGTACTCATACCCATGATGGAATATTTGGTCGTTCTAAATGAGATGTGGCAGCACTTCCTCAAAAATCCTCTGAAACCAGTCGATGGCTTTTTTAGCCCGCCGGATAGGCCCGGTATCGGTCTCGAACTGGATGATAGCAAGATAGAGTCGGAACGAGAATTGAGCTGGGCATAAAAAAGCTGGATAGCCTTGCTCCGTCCACTGGACTGTATATTGTAAGTTTACAGTGCGTCATAACAACCTATTGTTTGGTAATAAACGTAAAGTGGTTAGGATTAGTGGTATAATATTGAGCAGGGTAAGGAATGAAAGATATTGCGGAACTAACTAAACAACTCGGAAATAAAGACAGTGGTACTAGGCGAAGTGCAGCTGAACTACTTGGATCGACGGCAGATGAAACG
>JABUBL010000447.1_pt1 | contig 12243 bp, 14 predicted proteins | sample 7240371 | NCBI WGS metagenome assembly JABUBL01 (sample SAMN07256343, study PRJNA390944) | subsurface metagenome | isolation source: Methane hydrate marine sediment | place: Pacific Ocean: Eastern North Pacific, ODP site 1244 | collected 2002
TATCCGTTGCGTTAATTGCCGATCCTGCTTTACGCTGTGCCGAAGTAAGACCGGTAGACGATCTGGTCATTGCTTGCTGCGTAGCAACTACTTTTTTATCTACCGCTATCGAAGCCTCGGCGTTCTTATTGACCTCATTGATAGACTTCTTGACCTTATCAAGAGCATCTAGGGCCTGTTCACTCTGGGCGGCTATCTCGAGTGCAAGCTTCTGGGTGGCATCGGGCATTATCGCCTCGGTTCCTCAAAACGTCTGGTCACGCGCTTTGCCTCTTCGGCTCGTTTGATGGCGATGAGGTTAATCAACTGTTTCAATCCCCGCGTGATCCATGCAGGCATTTCACGTATCCCCATCTTCGCCGAGATCCGCATGTGCAACTCCTTTGCTAAGACATAGTTGTCCCACAGAAACCTTGTCCGCGCCGAGTGCTTGGGCTTTGCGGCCGGTGCACAGCCTTCATCCCACCGTTTGCAGTCCTGACAGAAGAATCGTATCCAGTCGCAGCCGGTATTCGCAGCACACTCGTCGTGGCCAGGCGGCTTATTCGCATCGTACCATATCGGGCATCCGGTGCCCGGGATAGGTTCTCCAAGCTCGTTGGCTTCCGGAGGGCGGCAACCTTCCGGCGGACTCCATAATCCCTGCTCTGCGCATATCTGAGTCACCGCCCATTTCAGTTTTTTGATTCAGCAACATCTGAGATCTGGAAGTGTTTGAATACGGCGTTTGCGATTTCATACTTGATCGTAGAGGCAAGCGCCATCAGGTTCTCGACCGTCACCGGAAGTTCCTTGACCTTGGATTTCTGCTTGCGCATGACCAGTCCGGCGTCTATACCTTCCCAGCCTTCATCAGCTACCTTCTCGCGTGCGCCCAGACGGTAAGCGACCTGCATGAAATAGATACGCAGGGAATCAGCCTTGAGGATAACTTTGTTATCCTTGCTGCGGAATAAAGCTTCTTCTTTTGGCCGTTTGGTTTCATCGGCGTCTTCCAGTAACCTTTTGGCTTTCTCGCGTGCGGTTGTCTGTTCCTGCTGAACCAGGCTCATTTCCTCTTCGGTAAGGTCACGGGCCTTGATTGTGATGTCACGTCTCCGATAGCGGAACTTGAGCACCACGTCAACTATAGAACATTCGCCTTCGCAGGTCTCTATCTTCTCTGCCATAGTTCCTCCTTTCTATTACGGACAATCAGCCGGTGTCGCTACACCGCTGATTGTCGTCAGTGTTATCGGTTCGTTCGTGTCGTCCTCACGGCAGGCAAGTTCTGCGCTCTCCATGTAAAGTCCACCTTCGTTCGTCGGGATCACCGGTTTGTTCAAGGGTATCATCACATGGGCGTCTATCTGAAGGGTATACTTCTCAGCAGCACCGCCGCCCGGGATGGTTGCACCTTCGTACTTGATCATCATGTTGCAGTCGGTCTCGGCGTCGAAGTACTCCTTGAAGATGCTCTGATTGGCTCCGGCACCGTCGGCAAAGTCGGCACGGCGTTTGATTATGCCTGATGCGCTCATGTTCAGGCGCGGGAGCTGGACAGGAATGGCGGAGCCGAGCTGGCCTGAAAGGACAGGGTCTTCACCTACGCCAGGGGTGATGGTAAACTCCCAGGAGTGGAAGTTGGAAAGCGCCGAACCGGTAGGGAACTCCAGGGTAACCGTTGCACCGGGCGAAGTCCAATACTTAGGATCGGACGAAAGCAAGGTATAGGACGGATCATCCATCGTCTGATCGCGTCCATAAGGGATACCGGTGAATGTGCACTCGAATCGCATGAATCCGGCTATGTCACCTGAGAGTTTGAAGCTCTTTATCCGACATCCACTCATCTTGGTACGTTCCTTGCCGCCGATGCCTACCGTAACCGAAAGGCCAAGGGTAGGAAACGTATTGTAAGGCGTAAAGACGTGAGTGTGAGCCGCACCCGAAGGCGTAGATACTACTTTAGCTTGAGCGTGTTTGAGTAACCAAAGAAAGGCATTGTCCGTACACGTGATAGGCACGGGGCCGCTGATGGTCAGTTCTTCCCGTTTAGTGCCTTCCTCGTGGTCGTCTACGTGCGCGGTCTCAAGCTGGCGGCGGGCGTCATTAAAAAGCTCTTCCTGAACGAGGGTCGGATGTACGATGTTGTCAATGTAGAGAAAGCTGGTCGGAGCCTGCCAGACCCCCCAGCCGCCGGTAACGCTGTCCGAGTCATCTTCGGCCCAGCCTACGTAGTCCAGATAAGGCCTGTAGTTAGCCATCCTTCACCTCCTCAATCTCCCTGGCAGTGGCCTTTCTCATGCCTTTGCCGGGAGCGGTAAGGATCTCAAACTCCACCCCATCTGTGGTCATGACAGCCTTCAAGGGGGTTCCAAGTACATGCTTGTACCGCTTTCTAGCGTAATAAACGATAGTCCCCGGCAGAACATGAACCATCCAGAACCCACTTGGTGCAATCTTTGGTGTAGGTGAAGTTCTTCTTTCTCTTGGTTTTTCAGCCATACGGCCTCCTATGTTGTATACTGCAACGTCAACTCGACGTCGCGTTCACCTGTATATCGAAATGCTACGCCAGCCCAGCCGCCCAGGATGAGACTAACTTCGGGCGTAATCGGCACTATTGAACTCGACTGGACGTAATGACAATATCCGTTTGCGTTATGCTCTTCCAACCATTCCGAAAGCGAAACCCCATACTTGCGTGCGTTGGCTATGGTGGCATCTTTTGGCCCTGTCCAGGCTAAGGAGATATTCGCTGCAAGCAGAGCTACGTAGGTATGGTTCGCGCCGCATTGAGCCGCCGTAGGCTGGCGCAGATTACCGTCCTTGCTTGACCATGAAATGAGAATCGTAGGTTCTTTGATGTTCGGGAGAAGCTCGCCGCCCGTAGTAAGATGCGAAGGCAAAATGCCGTAGATACGTTCCGCTCCGGTAGCCCCGAAGTAATTGGCTGCACCACCGTCAACTACTGCTGCGGCATTCCAGAGCTTGACTTCCACCACCACATTGTCAATGAAATCCTGCGCCAGGTATCCGGTATCAATCGCAGCCATTCATTATCTCCTTCACCAGTGACGGCCTACCAGCTCTTTAGTCCATATATTGAACCCGGCAAATATCTCATCTCTGCCCTGCTGGTCAAGGACGAGATGCGGACGCCACTTGCCGTGTACACCCCCGGGCTTCTCATGAAGCCAGGAATACTCAAGGGTTACCCCGAAGGCGAACAAATTAGGTTCGTCAATGATGATCTGATGCGGTCCGGCGGTCTGGCCTATCTTGGTGCAAGCCTGCTTGAGTACCATCGTTCTGACCAGAATAGCAGGCGGAAAGCCTTGTTTGAGTTTTCGTTTCAGATACTTGGGCGTGAGCGGGGGCCAGCGACCCTCGACCGTACCCTGACGTGCAAAGTTGCGGGCGAACGCGGCAGCGGCTATGGAACGCACTTCCTTCCAGAACGGGCGGAAATCGGAGATCGCGCCGCCAAGACCGTCAATGGACGCATTTATATCATCCACATCGTGCATACCGAACTGCATTCGGATACTAACGCCGTACATTACCAATCGTCCTGGTCTGATTCCGTGCCGGCACCGTCATCAACCTTTTTGAACAACGGCGTGGTATCCGAATAGAGAACCGTAGCCGAAGGCGTAGCGCCCTGGGCGATGCCGTTGAAGGTAGCCTCACCACTCGCTATCTCCTCAAGCCAATCGTGGAACTCCTTGCACCAGCCCTTGACCGTAGGATGTCGGGAGTAGATAACGTAGCCCATAGCTTCTGATGAGGTATTGAATCGCGGCAGGTTCTTGCATAGGTCACAGGCCGTGCCCTTGGCGATCATCTCGGTGATGCCGTTATTCTCGGCTGCCGCTACATCGGCGTCTGCGGCTGGCGGAAAGGTGGAGAATTCGGCTAAAGGATACGTCCAGGGCACGTTGTAGCCCGCCTTCTGGAACACCGGGAAGACCTTTGAGTTCACGATCTTCAGGATGCGGGCGTCCACCTCGTCTGTAGTGAACTCCTGACCCACACCTATCGTAATCAGTTTCCCGGTCAGGGCGTCAACGTCGTCAGAATCACAGGCCACAGATTATCCCTTTATCTTTACTTTTTCTTCCTGGCTTTGGATTTCTTATGTTTGCGGGAACCCTTTTTGGGTTTTACCATTTCTTCTTTAGCTGGAGCTTTGGGTGGAGTTTCTGGTTCGGCGGGCGGTGGGATATTCATAAGCGGAACTTTCGCGGCTTCGTCGGCGGTAACGGTCTTCTGCATCTGAGCGTTCAACCGGTCGAGCCTTTCCTGAAGTTTAGCCCTTTCCGCTTCCAGCTCGGCGCGGGTTTTGGACTTCAACTTTCCTTGCAACAGTGCGGCGTCCGCAGGTGAATGGCCGAAGAATCTCGCGTATAGCTCACAGTATTCCTGGGCGGTTACTACCCTTTTGTTGCCTTCGCCCATCTTGACCCCGTATTCTTTTTGCTCTTCCGGGGTCAACTGCACCTCGTATTTAACCCTGGGGGGTATCTCCTTCGTACCCGGTAGTTTGAATTTGAAGAATCGTGCCATGTATGTCTCTCCTTTACTTCAGGGAGGGGGATAATCCCCCTCCCTGTCTCATGTTTACAATGTTATCGCCGTCTGGAAGTAATAACCTGCACCAGTGCAGGTTACCTTCGGAACGGCATCCCACGAAACCTTCAGAATGTCGCGGTCGTTTCGTTCTTCTATGAACACGCGAACTGCAGGCTGAAGACTCTCGCCCCACAGCGGGAACACGAAAGTCTTCATCGCGCTCATCATCTCGGTGGATACGTTCGGATCGACGTAGCACAGGAACGCGTTATCTCCCCACAACCAGGACGGGGTCGTGGAACCCACCGCATCAAGGGAAACGTTCATGTACTGCCCTTCGGCCACGATGTAGTAATCCACCTCGAAGAGTCGCGCAAGGTCGGCGTTCTCTACCCAGTGCGGTTCGCCGCCGCCTGCGGCTGGACGCCAGGTGATCCGATCATGAACCTGAGCGTTTTCTTTCAGTTCTTCATGCACTGGTCGGGAAACGACGAATGTGTTAGGCTTTTTCTGACAGCCAGTCCAGACAGCCAGGCGTGCGGTTTTCACGTCGTCAATCGGCGTTCCTGTCGCGGTATCCCAGCGGTTTACGCCCGCAAGGGCAGTGCCGCTGAAGGTAGTGCCAGCACCGACACAGGCGTCCTTCACACGGTACTCCTGAGAACGTTTGAAGACCTCAAGGATCATGCGATTGTGCAGAGATTGATAATCCAGCCACTGGTCAGCGTTTTTCTTCTTTCGCCAGGGGAGTGCAACTTCGATGGCGTGCGGGAGGGTGGTAAATGTGTCATACGTGATCGTGAACTCGAAGGTTCCAGGGCGAGCGCCGTCGGCTACTTCAGTTTCAAGAAGCTGGAGGTGTTCTTTCCCGATGATCCCGAACTGGTCGGTAGTATGCTCGGCCTTGACGGTAGGCGCGATCGAGGGCCAGACGTAATCGTCCGTCTCCGGGAAGTAGGCTATTGAAAAGTCATTCAGCGGCCTACTGACATGTACATCTTCTTGGCTAGGATTTGGCATTATTCACCTCCATCAGGCCAGGTTAGGCGCGGTGCCCGCAGGGAGCAGGATACCAACTAATATCTGATCAGCTGTAGTCGCAGGTTCAAGAAGAATTGCAGGAGAGTAGTGATTGACGCCAACTACGAAGGCCTTGACTTTTCCATCGGTGGTTGCCTCTACGAACGGATAAGTTGCACCGTCGGAGGGAATAGCCGCTGAGGCGGTCAGGTAAACGCGCTCGCCAGGACCGACTGCCGTAGGGATAGGTTCGCCGGTGGAGATGTCGTCCTCGTAGGAAATACCGACAGGAATATCAGTATTCGCATCGGCATAGGTGACCTGATTCGAAGCATCTACCTTGAGTACGCGATACCGGTTAGAATCGGCGGACTCGTTCCACTTGAAAGAATCCTTTGACGTTACATTATCGGTAAGGTGTCCTGTAGGCATCACTCACCTCCTAAGAGCTTGCGAGCATCCTTATGGGCAAGCTTATGGGCCTCCGCAACCTTGGTACTGCCCGTGAGCTTTTTGCCCATGCGGTCTACAAGGCGGTCGTCGCCGTCCTTCATCATCTTGGAGTAAAGCTTCTGAGCCTTGATGTCTACCGGACTCTTGCTCGCGGTTTCAGCGGCAGGCGTTTCACTTTCGGTCGTGGCTTCTGAGCCTTCAGCCACGAGGCCGACACCAAGAAGTTTCTCAAGGTCGGCAAGTAGAGCTATAATGAACTGCTCAAACTTGTTGACCTCGGTTACCTCTTCAGTCGTTTCCTCAGCGGGCACTACCTCTTCTACCGCTTCCTTGAGCTCGGTAGAGACTCCTTCGCCGTTGGCGAAGAACTCCTTGAAACTCTTGGAAAGCAGTACCTGACCGTCAGTTCCATCCTCGTTCAGAAACGACAGACAGTTAGCCTTGATGTTTGCAAGGATGAAAGGTGGAATCACCCTGCTTTTCGCGTTAGGCCTTGAAAGGGCGGAGAGTACGCGAAGTATTCTGCCCTCTGTCTGTTGCTTCCTGACGGAGAGAAGTTCGGCCTTAAGCGTAGCATTCGCCTTGCTCAGATGGACGACCTTACGTTTGGATGCAGTATCTACCATTATTTTCACCTCCGCTGTTTCTCCTTCGGTCGCAGCTACGGTGACTGTTTTCTCTTCGGTCTTAGGGGTTTCGACGACTGCTTCGGTTCCTACTTCGACATATTCCTTTGCTTCCACAACCTCTGTGGCTTCCCCGAGCGAGACGGACGAACCGTCGTCACTCACGGTATAGGGTCGAGACCAGGTCTTTTCATCGCCGATGCGATAAATCACAGTCCCCTTGCTGGTATCATCCGGATCCAGAACAGTGTCCTTAACCCAGAGTCCTTCGTTTTCCCCTAAGCTTTCAACATCTGAAATGGCGCTCCTCAGAAGTTCCTCAAGGGTAGAAACCGTAGTACCTTCGACCGTAGTGAAGAGGAATCGTTTGAGCTGCTGCTTGCTCATCTTTTTCGGTTTAGGTTTAGGCATAGTTTTACCTCCTTCATCAGAGGTTAAGTCCCCTTCGGGTACGAATGAGAATATCTTGATATCCCGAACGGTCTGACCGTCCCTGGTAGCCATACAGCGCGAAGCCGCCACCAGTTCGTTGATACGCGGATCAGATATCTCCTCACCCACACGAGCAAGGAAGGGGACTACTGGATTTGGTGTAAACGCAATCGAGGACAAAACCGGACCCTCGGCAGGCTCGCCGGTCGTCCGATCTATCCAATATCGGTAAATGGCAGTTGAGAGATAGTTGAACTTTTTGCCTGCTACTATCTCTTTGCCTTCATCGTTCAACTCCAACGACGCACATAACGTGGTCTTGCCTTGCGTCAACGGATTGGTTGACTTTCCTTTCCACAACTCCACCACCCGACCAAGGGTGACCATATCGTCGGCACTTTTGGCTCGTGCGGGATCTTCGGCCATGTGTAACTTATCAAGGAACACGTCACGGCCCGTGGCGTTGCCGTAAAAGTTGCTGATGATGTCGTCAAAGTCCTGTTCGGTAAGTTTGTATTCCTGGCCGGATTCGATACGCATTTTCCCGACCATTGCGACTTCAACATTGATTCGCATGGGGTCTTCCGACCCGCCGAGATTGGTGAGCCGGGACACCATCAGCAAAAGCTCAGGTGCAGGATGCTTGGATGAGGTCTGTTTCTTTTTTTTCTTTACCCAGTGCTCGCCGTCCTCAGACTTCTTGTAAGTCTTCTTGAACTGTGCCCATGCTACGGCCCAGGGACTCTCTGCGTCCTCGGCGCTGTCGGCAAGCTTTGCAACCCAGTTGGCCTGGGCTAACGTTAGAGTAGCCTTGTCGTGATGCTTCACATTATCGGGCACGTTTTTTATATCAGACCAGGGCATAGAACCTCCTTATGCCAATCCCTGTACCCATGATGCAGGTAATGGTGTTCCGGGCGGGTCAGGCATGGTTATATCACGCAACGCCTCCCGCATCTTCTTTTTCAGATAAAAATTCAAGCCCCTGCATCTGTATTCACCGGATAGATTGCCAAGGCATTTCTGCGGGGCTATCCACTGGGATAACCGTTCGTCATCTGCCCGGATTACCAGTTTGTCCAATCGTTCACAATTTCTGCAGGTTTTAGAATCCAGGATCTCCGAACGGTAGACCGCAACTATCTCCTCCTCGCCCCCCAACCCGACATCATCTTTCCCGTTGTACTTCCATGCACCAGTCGCGGTCGTGGCCAAGATCATCTGCCTGCCGATCGAGCGAGCCTCGGACGCCATGCCGCCTAAAAGATAACTGATGCTCAAAAGTTTGCCGGAACTCTTGAGGTCATTGAAGATGTCATGGATCTTCCTTACCGCCGTCTGAACGTCCTCCTCCAACCGGGCTGAATCAATTAAAGTCTTACGAACCTTATCCTCCACCCGCTGGACGAGTTCGGTAGTAATCTGACTGCCTCGCGCCCGTACCCATGCCTGACGATCACCGTCAAGTTTGCCCGGGAACTCAACCTCTGACTCCTTAAATGCTTGCTCGGCTCCGACCAACGTCTGATCCTCTATCCAATTCCGCACCAAACTTCGGGTGGTAGTTCGTTTGCGCAGCATAAAATCCAGAGCTTTGCTCATGCGTCCTGCGGTCTTGTTGTTGGCCCATACGTTGCGAACGAACGCCTCAGCCCCTGCTCGCTGATCGTCAACCAGATTCTCAAGCTCGGTTATGATCTCGGCCTCACTGGCTACCTGTACGGTCAGCATCTGGATAAACTGATCCTTGGAATAAAACGTCTTCTCTACTTCGCTCGGTTCACGGCTCAGTTTGTACTCGCCCGACTTAATCTTCGAGAGCAAAACCCTTGAATCCATGAACTCGTGTTGACATACAGATTGTGTCTCTACGCTGGTGGTATCATCTTCAGGCTGGGTTATCGGGATGTCGGCTTCAGGCGGTTTAGGAACGGCGATTGATACGCCCTTTATTTGAGGCGGTTCCGGCACTCGAATACCTGTCCAGCGATAGAAGGCGGCCTGGGTCTCTTCGTCCACCGGATTGCCGTTGAACCAGGCCTCCATGATTTTGGTCATAAGCAGGAGAATCGCCGCCTCTCGCTGTTCGCTCATGACATTAAATGCAAGGTGAACCGAGGAGTTAGGGTTCGGGAAGTTGAAGGCCAGAAGGGGTTGGATTATTGAGTTGTCTATGACATTGATCATATCTTCGAAGATCGCATTCCGCATCATCTCCAGCACCTGCCCGTGTGTCTCGGCCTCGGCTTTAGTCCCGTGCAACCCTTCTGTAACCGCCCGTGGGGGCACGATCAACGCCTGCAGAATCTCGGTTTTATAGATTCTGTCCGCCGCTTCGTACTCGGACGACCGAGCCGGGACCTGCATCGGCTCTATTGACCAGACCGGATTGTTGTTGTCGTCGAACACCGAAGGCATCGCCGCATTTCCGCCCTGACGCAGGTGTTCCATCGCGGTCATGATCCGTTCGCCGTTGTCAACGCCGGAAAGTTTGCCAGGCGGATACTTACCGATAAGGGCCGGATTTGCATACTTCTCAAGGTAATAGGCGAAGTCCTGAAGGATGGCATAACGACGTTTACGCCAGGGTTCATAAGCGGGTGTGAGCTGTGACCAGCCGTAACGACCGCGTGTAAGATGTTCAAGCCATGTAAAAAGCGCGGCCTTGTTCTCGGAGGCCAGAAGTGTTGGCTTATCGTTTGATGCGCCCGTGTTCTGGTACTCAAAGCCCTTGAACGCACCGAGGTTCTTGCCCTCCTGATCCTCCTCAAGGATAGTTACGTCTTCCCAGCGCAAAAGTTTGGGATTGCAGGGAACGACGATGTTATCCACTACGTCCCAGCGTAACTCAAGACCGGCGAACCCGAACGCAACGCCCCAGCGCAGACTCTCGATTGCTGACTTCAGAACCCCGGACTCCACTACTAACCGTTGAACTAAATCAATCTGGGTCTGAACTTCGGCCACGTCGGAGTCGCCTACCGTCTGGACCTTGGCCTGGCGTAAAGGCATGGTCAGCATATTGAACCCGAACTGAACCACTGCATCGCAGATCATCTTCCGCATGGTAAAGATAGTCAGATTGATTGGGGGCGGGTCTTTGTAGGTCGCACCTTCTGCCCCACGATAGGTATCGGAGGTTTTGGTTTCAATAATCACCGAGGTTTGCTGCCTGGGCTGGTCAACATACTTCTCGACGTCCTTCTCTTTCCGTGTCGCCCGGCGCAAGTTCAGCCGTTTCAGTATTCGATCACGCCAGGTCATGTGAGTTCCTTGACTTCTACTGGTTTGCCAACAGTTTGTTCTAAATGGAAGAATAGGGGGGTATAGATGAAATCGAGCGCCCGAATAATCTCCTTACCTGGCATCGGCTTGAGTATCACCAGTGACGGTGTCATAATGAATGCACCGGTCATCGTGCATCTACCCTGGTCAATGGTTCGCGGGAGACACGGAAGCCCTCAGTCTCGCCTGACGTCCGGGCAGTGTCCACGCCCTGCAATACGTCTACCGCCGCACGAAACGGCTGACCCGCCGTCCTCGGAACCTCACCCGTCAGCATCAATAAATCACCCGCGTAGGAAAGCAACAGCGCCTCCCACCGGTTAGGCGAGGATAGTCCGGCCTCCTGTTTGCGTAACGTCTTGGATACGATACACTGCCGCCCGTCGGCACTGATGCCATGCTCGGACGACGTGATCTCGGACACCAGCTCGCGGTCGTCCTCTATCGCTATCATGGCTGCCTTGAACTTCTCGGCCACCGCGAAGTGAAGCTGGGTCTTGAAATCGTAGAACCGCATGGACGCCGGACGCTCGGTCTCGACATCTATCCCTATCGCCGCCTTCGGTGACCACTTCACCCCTAACGCCCGATCAGGGAACTCGCGGACTAGAACGCCCATCACACCCGATCCCACGCCTATCGCATCGCCGTACAACCTCATACCCGGATACCGCAGAAGCAACTGCTTGGCATAACCGATGATGTCAGGCGCTTCATTGCGGCCTGGATAGATGAGTTGAACGTGAGACTCAAGCCCCTCCTCGGTCAGGTATCTCAGATCGAATACCGTCTCGTCAATCCCCCACTCCGCCGGGTCCAGCCCGCAGGTTACGGGCTCGCCTATCCGATGAACCATCTGCTTGGCCGCCGCGTCGGCATCGGCGTAACTCACGAGCGAGGACTTCGAGATGTCCGGGAACTGACCAAGGATATTACCGATGAACCAGGCGTCAGGCTCGAAGAAGATCATCGGATACGGCTGCCCGGTTTCATCCAATCGTCCGGGCTGGGCGTACCATCTGAATGCATGAGCAGAACGCTCGACCCCCTCCGGCAACGCCCTGCAGTGTTTGAAGACCTTATCGTCCACGTACTCAGGATTGATGGCAGAAGGAATCGGCGGATCCTTGCCCTCCATCCACGCCAGAACGTTCGGATGCTCTAACGCCGAGATCGAGATATGCAGGCACTTGGGATCGTCGGTGAAGTTCCACAATGGACCGCCCTGATAGACCGGGTTGCCCGCCACCAACAGACATGAGGAACCGGTCGAGGTGGCGTTGTCATAGGCGTCGAACTGGGGCTGATCTATTCCCTGCCCGTCGTCAAGGATACCCAACACGAACTCGGCGTGGGTCCCGAACCCCGTGAACGCCGTCTTGCCAGTCGGGCCGGTACGCTGACCCGGCACCATCGTCTTGATGTAACACATCGGAGCGCCTGACCGCCACTCACCGGTCTCAAGAAGCTCACCGCCTATCGCATCGGCATACTCGGTATACATCCGTCGGAATTCTTTCCAGAAGTGATCCTTGGTCTGCTCGGCCTTGGGCGCGCCTACAGGGACTATCGCTTCAGGCCCATACGCCCACACCCACAACATCACGATCCTGGGCAGCTCATAAGTCTTACCCGTTGAGAACCCGCCGGTCAGGGTTATCTTCTTGACGTGCTTGACGAACAACGCTATAAGCAGCTTTGCAAGCCATGCCGGGGCTGTGCTGTGGAATATCTTCTCGTAGGCCTGAACCGGTTTCGTGCGGATGGCATTACGCAGGATACGGGCGTGTTCCTTAGTGTAGATCATCGAATCACCTGATAACACCAAATACAATCGCTCAGAACGCCCTGTGAACGCAGTTCAGGCCTA
>JABUBL010000448.1_pt1 | contig 12241 bp, 11 predicted proteins | sample 7240371 | NCBI WGS metagenome assembly JABUBL01 (sample SAMN07256343, study PRJNA390944) | subsurface metagenome | isolation source: Methane hydrate marine sediment | place: Pacific Ocean: Eastern North Pacific, ODP site 1244 | collected 2002
GCGACTGGATTCCCGGCGCCGATTGGCAACTATATATCGGGTGGGGGGGCGATAGAAAATTTAGAGGACATCACAGCGGGGGCGGCGACCCCCCTAGATATCTTACCATGAAAACTAGCGTAGACTTAAGCTCAGGCACAGAGGGCTTGGTCAAGATCCAATGGAATCAATCAACGAGCGGCTGGGTAGATTACAATGATTGCCTTTTGTTTGCATTCTCGGCTAACGGCGGCAGCAGTTGGGGAAGCCCCATCGTCGCCTTCTGCGGACGAAACCCGCCAGGTAGTTTCGAATACGTTATCCCCGACGGATATTTAACCGCCGAATTCAAGCTAAGGTTTTACCTGGATGGCTTTAGTGGTGGGGGATGGGGTGGAGACGAGGTTTGCTATCTTGATAATATTAAAATCTCGGTGGAGTCGGAGACAATAGCCGACACCTCAGCCCTCTTTAAGATAAATGACCAGCAGGTTTACTTCGCTGACGATGAATATGGCAATCCGACCGTGCCGACAATAGGTTATGAAGAGATAACCGCTGACGAGTGGCAAGTCCTGGAAAATCAACCCAATGAGTACTCATATGCCTGTTTTAAGGAAGTAACCGGACTGGTGCAGGAGTTTGCCGACCACGGCAATGCGACCTACACCGTCGGTCACGTCGATGGAGACACCGGCGACGAATGGTCATACGCCGCCTGGTCGCTGATAATCATCTACTCCAGCCCGGATACCAAGGGGCACCAGCTCTATCTATATGATGACTTTATCTATGTGGACAATCTTGGGACCCTGGAATTTCCCATTAGTGGCTTCCTTGTCCCCGACCCGATTAGGGATCCTTCTACCGGTGAAATCATTGAAAATACTGCCGCTAAGATTACCTGCTTCGTCGGCGAGGGCGATGATTACTATACCAATGATTACATAGCCATCAACCCCCCATACTTTCCCGGAGCACCCAATAGCTGCAAGCTCTGGGATGGCACACTGTCCACAGACCATCCCGGATCTAATACCAGCAGTAACCCTAATAATGTCTGGAATTCTAAGTCCCTCGTGATTAGCGCGGATGGCATAGATATTGATACCTTCTCTATTACCTGGGATAGCGACCTTTTAGAGCCAGGGGACACTTCAGCCCAGGTGGCCCTAGAGACTGAGTATGACTCCTGGAACCTGATATATATCATTCTCTCCTTCCGCAGTAGCGCGGTAACCGGAGGTACCGTTACCTACCTGATAGAAGGATAAAAGCCTTTAGGCAATATTTATAATGGAGTGAAGGAAAAATGAAGCGAGGAAAAATGAGATTAAGTAAGACAGCCTTGTGGATTCTGGGTATCGGCTTCTTCGTTATTGCCTCGGCGGCGCTGATTATGCTCCATTCTCAGCAGTCGGGCGACGCGGAGCAGTTAGAAGACAGCCTGACGATGACCCAGGGTCTCCTCACCAGGCTGACCTCGGAAAGGGAAGCCCTGAACAGCCAGCTGATTCAGTTGCAAAACCAGCTGGATGAAGCTGAGTCATCGTTCCGCCACAGCAAGGCAAACTTCCCCAAGGTAGTGATGAGCATTGAATACGACGAGGAACTATTTATGATTGCTGATGACTACGACCTGGAAATAATGAGCCTCACTGCCTCAGAGCCCCGCGAATACACGGTGGAGGAGATCCCCTTTGATAACACCGTCTTTGAGGTCGAGGTGCGGGGTGAGGTGGAAAACATACTGTCATTTATTAACAACATAGCCACCGGCGGGTATTTCACCGCTGCCACCGTGGAACTGATAAACATGGAAGTTCCCGAACCCGACCAGGATGAACAACCCTCGGCGGTAATCAAAATAATGGTCTATAGTTACGAAGGTGAATAGCTATGGCAAAGGAAGTTACTACCCTATTTATTAGAGACGACTCCATCAACCTGCTGGTAATGCGGGGCGAGCGAGTGGAAAAGTGGGCCAGCTCACCCCTGGAGCCAGGTCTGGTTAGCCAGGGGCTTATCGTCGACGAAGCCCAGGTAGCCGAAAAGCTCAAGGAGCTATTTAAGCTGCAAAAAGAGAGTATGGGCAAGGTCATCGCCGGCATAAGCGGGCACAACTCGGTGTACCGTGTCATAACCCTCCCCGAACTGCCCGAGGCGGTGCTGCCCGAGGCGGTAAAGCGCGAGGCGAGAAGGGTGATACCGGTGCCCTTAGAAGAGGTCCACCTTTCCTACCAGCCTCTTCCTGCCGCCAAGGGGGAAACGCTCGTCTTCATAGCCGCTTTCCCCCGCAATATAGCCGACACCCTGCACCGGACGCTGCACCGGGCCGGCCTCCAGCCCTATATTATGGACTTAGCCCCGCTAGCCCTTTGCCGAACCGCCAACCAACCGCGGTCTATCATTGCAAACGATAGGTTAGACCACCTCGACATTATGGTGATGGTTGACCGGGTGCCCCAGCTAATCCGCAGGCTATCCCTACCCAGCGAGGCGGAATCGGCATCAGAAAGGCTGACCACCATCACTGAAGAGATTGATAGAACCATCGCCTTCTACAACTCCAGCCACCAGGAAGAGCCGCTGAATTCAGCGGTGCCCCTGCTTGTCTGCGGCGACCTGGCCAAGACAGAGGAGAGCTGGCAGGCACTGGCGGATAAGTCAGCGCACCCGGTGTCAATACTGCCGGCGCCGGTGGAAGCCCCCGAAGGCTTCGACCCCAACGAATTCATGGTCAACATCGGGCTGGCGCTCAAAGAGCTGCTACCTGAAAAGGGAGAGAGCAACTTCTCCCTGGTCAATATCAACACTCTGCCCGAGGTCCACCTGCCCAAGCCAGTCCGTCTACCCAGCATCCTGGCCCCCATTGCCATCACCGTCGGCCTGGGCATACTTATCTATCTGGGAATGCTCGTTTACAACAAGTCTAGCCACATCGGCGTATTAGAATCTGAACTAACGCCCCTGGAGAACCTTATCGCCCAGGAGAACGTAGAAATAGTGTCACTGGAAGAACAGATTGTGCAGATAGCTCCGCAGATTGCCGAGCTGGAGCTTGCCACCGATACCTTTGATGCTACATTTGCCTCTCTGGGAGAGTCTCTTGCCAGGATGAACGAAGATATGAGCCAGATTGTAAGCCTGCTGCCGGGGAATCTAGATTTGACTACGGTCAATCACATCGGCGACATGGTAACGGTGGTCGGCCTATCCCCGAACGAGAGCGGAATTTTCAGCTATGCCCGAAACCTGAGAAACGGCGGCAGGTTCTCTACAGTGGTTATCTCATCTATAGAAGCCATAGAGGAGGATGAGGAAATCGTAAGCTTTGAATTCGAGTTTCTGCTTAGATAAAAGGATAGAGATGGATATTTTGGCATTATTACGTACTGCTAAAGAAAGGGCGGCTTCCGATGTGCACCTGGTTGTCTCCAGCCCGCCGCTGCTGCGCATTGACGGCTCGCTGCAGGCAATAGATGGTGCCGCGCCGCTGACCGGCGAGGATATAAACCAGGCTTTCACCCAGCTGACTACTCCAGAGCAAAGGGGTGAGTTCGGCAAGCACCTGGAGCTTGACTTCAGCTATAATATGCCTGACGTCGGCCATCTGCGGGGCAATGCTGCCCGGCAACGCGGGGCTATCAGCCTGGCCATACGGCTATTGCCACCCAAGATTCCCACCATAGATGAGCTAAAGCTGCCCGAGATATGTAAGCAGCTTGCCCTGAGGCCGAGAGGGCTGGTAATAGTTACCGGACCTACCGGCAGCGGTAAGAGCACCACCCTGGCGGCGATGATTAACCACCTGAACACCAACGAAAGCCGCCACGTGGTCACCATCGAAGACCCCATAGAATACGTCCACCCCAGCGTAAACTGTGCCATAACCCAGCGCCAGTTAGGCAGCGATACCACGTCCTTCGCCGCCGCCTTAAAGCATGTCTTGAGGCAGGATCCGGATGTGATTCTGGTGGGTGAGATGAGGGACCTAGATACGGCGGCAGCGGCGCTTGCCATAGCCGAGACCGGCCACCTGGTATTAAGCACCGGCCATGCCCCCAGCACCACCCAGGCTATGGAAAGAATAATAGACCTATTCCCCCCCGAGGAACGCCACCTGGCCCAGACACGACTGGCTTCTCTGCTCATCGGCGTGCTCTGCCAGGTGCTCGTCCCCCGGGCTAACGGCATAGGCAGGGTAGTCGCGGTTGAGATTATGCTGGCCAACCCGCCGGTGAGGAACCTCATCCGTGAAGGCAAACTCTACCAGCTGCCCAATGTAATCCGCACCCACCGGGAAATAGGCATGATTTCCCTGGATGAAGCCCTGTCCAACCTCTATCTCAAGCAAGTCATCAGCGGCAAAGCCCTGCTCGCTTTCTGCAACGACCTCCAGGAAGTAGAAAAGCTCATCGGCAAGGTAACCACAAACAACACCTAACCCCCCCACCTCTCCCCCACTCCCAAAGCCTTCCCCTAACCAGCGCACCTATTTCATCTTACCGACAAGCATAAAGAAAAAAGCCTATTGGTGAGGTTATCTACCTCACCAATAAGCTTCTCTCGTGTGCTTTCGCTATGAGCTTGGGCTTCTCAGTTATTATTCTGTAGCTGGACAATCACCCTGCGTTACGACGCAGTTCGGATACTCGCCGGTAAAGGTGTAGGCGCCCTGTATGGTGCCTGGGTCCTCAAAGTAAGGATCCAGGTCACCAATTACATCCGGGCAACCCTGGGTGTCTGAGGCAAAGGCTATGGCAACTGTAGTTACCATTCGCTCTTCAATCTCACAGGCTTGGGTTTGGCCTCTCTCGAAGAAGTTGCCAAAGTTAGGTACCACGATAGCCGCAATGATACCCAGGATGGCAATTACTACCAGCAGCTCAATGAGAGTGAAGCCCTTCTCGCCCTTGCGAAAGCCCCTAGTCAGTCTCCTCATCTTCATCTTGTCACCTCCCTCTTGTTATTTAGACTCAATTTAACCTAACTATTATTAGGTATATTCATGATATTACCCGTGCCTGCTAGGGTCAATAGTCCATTGGTAATGGTTAGCAATAGTAACCTATAGTAATATGGGGCTAGTTTTGGGGGGTTTTCCGAGCCGATAGTCCAATAGTAGGGGTTGATAGGCGCAAAAAGGCGGTTAGTAAAAGTAATAATTTGTGAGCTAAAAAGGGCTAGCTGGAGAGCTCCAGCTCCCTGGCTTCAAAGACCTTGATTCTCTGCCTCTGGGCAAACTGGCTGGCTTCTTTAGCCAGCGCGGGGACGGCAATGAAGACCTTATCCATAATGCCGATATCGTAGGCTTTATTATCAAAGGCAAACAACTTATCCAGTCCCACCGGTTCTTGCCCCACCTCAATCCCGATAGCGACATCATGGACGACAATGCTGTCATCCTTGGTGGCCAGTATGTCTATCTTGTGGGTGGCGCCGGAGCGGCCGTCAACCTTGGCGTTCTCCTTCACCTGGTAGCCTTGCCGCCTCAGGTATTCTATAAGCTGTGACTTGGACTTGAATTCAAAAGGCTCTCTTGGCGCTTTGGCGCTGGGCTTGGCGTCACTGCCGGCCAGCACTGCCTCCAGACCCCTGACCTCAAGCACCTTTATCCTCTGCTGGCTGGCAAACTTCTCGGCTTCATTACGCAGCCCGGGGAGGACAACCAGGACCTTATCATGAATGCCGCTATCATAGGCTTTATCATCAAAGTCGCATACCTCCCCCAGCTCAATCTCACCCCCGGCTACCTTAATACCGATAGCGATATTATGGACAACGATGCCATCGTCCTTGGTGGCCAGTATATCTATTCTATGCTCCGCCCCCGACCTCCCCTTAACCACGGCATCTTCCCTGACTTCGTAGCCGAGCCGCCTCAAAAATTCTATCAACTGCGATTTGGGCTTGACCTCAAACTCCAGCCACTCTCTCCTAGCTTCGTTGAAACGATACGAATAGATGTTTACCTCGTTAATGCTATCCTGGGGGGTAAGCGCGCCGCACTTCAGGCAGCGCCACTGTATCTCCGGCTGGCCGAATATCTCATAGCAATCACGGCACTTGTTCATCAAGCCCAGGCTTTGGTAGTCACCGCCGCTAATCCGCAGTTCCAGACCACACTTGGGACATATATACCGGCCGTTGTTAATAAACTCGTCTTCCAGCCCGATAAAGTGGCAGGAGAGGTGTTCAAAGACCCTACCCCAGGCCAGATTCCTGGAACCACATTTAGGACAGCAGTTAGACGGCCTCAAGCTTACCGAGCGGCACTGGGGACAGCGCAGAATCCTGTCAAAGAACTCCCTGACCAGCGCCCCTTTATCAACCAGGGACTCCAGAATTGATCCCGCGTCCTGGCCCTTGACCCCTAACAATTCCTCCACAACCGGATAGCTAAAGCCCAGCTCGCTGCTGAAGTCAAGCTCGGGATTAATATCAACAATCCTCCCCGCCAGCATCTCCGCCACCAGCTTGGTTGTCTTTTCCTCCCCCTTCGTCACGGCGGCTTGGGGAGCATTGCCTGCCGGCTTACTCGCTTCTGCCATGTCCTCCTCCAGGCTATCTAATAGCTACGCCCAGTATAGCTGGCTAGGCAGTAGAAGTCAACACATTTATAGCTATTTTAGCCCCCACCAGTACTAATTAACTAGAAAGGAGATATTTCTTATTGACTTTATCTTTAGAAGCAGACAAAATAGAGGGTAATGGAAGCTATCCCTATCGTTATTTTCGCCCTGCTCGGCATGACCATAGCCAGCTTCCTCAATGTCTGTATTGACCGCCTGCCCGCTAATCAGTCACTCGTTTTCCCCCCCTCCCACTGTGCTGCCTGCAACCGCCGCCTGGCCATAAAAGACCTGATTCCCGTTTTCAGCTACCTGTGGCTGCGCGGCCGCTGCCGCTACTGCGGGGCGGCCATCCCTAAGCGAATACTCTGGGTGGAGATTGGCACCGCCGCCCTTTTTGGCTTAGCCTGCTGGCAATACAATTTAAGCATCGAGCTTGCCGTCGCTCTCTTCTACATCTGCATTTTCGTGGTGCTCATGGTCATTGACTGGGAGAAAGGACTTATCCTCAACAAGATAGTCTTCCCGGCGATGGCAGCGGCTCTGCTCATCAGCGTCTTCTTCAGCCTCTTCTTGCCCGAGGTAGAGATTGTGCCCTTTATCGGACGGGCATTTTTGGGCGGCGGCATCGGCTTAGTGCTGTTTTTACTGATAGTTATCGTCTCCAGAGGGGGGATGGGCTGGGGGGATGTTAAGCTGGCGGCTCTGATAGGCCTGGTCACCGGCTTCCCTCTGGTCTTTGTCGCCCTGCTTATAGGGGTAATTCTGGGCGGGGTGGTGGCTGTTCTCCTGCTCACTCTCAAGATAAAGAAGCGCAAGGAGGCTATCCCCTTCGGTCCCTTCCTGGCCCTGGCGGCTATAGCCACCCTACTCTGGGGAAATAGCATCTTAAGCTGGTATCGGGGGCTATTTTAGTTATTAGATTATGGCTAGCCTCTTGACAACTCCCCTTGACGTAGGATAGGATATAGCCCTATAGTACTAGACGGTAGGCACACAATGAAGTTAGAACGCCGAAGGTCAAACATAGAAGTAATAGCCGATATGTTAAGGCTGGGTGAAGCTGGCAAGACCGAGATAATGTACAGCGCCAATATGAGCTATCACCAGCTTCAAAAATACCTCACTTTCATGCTGCAACTGGGGCTTATAACCAAAGTGACGGTGGGCAATCCCGTGGTGACCTACAGGGTGACCAGGAAGGGCTTAAGGCTGCTCAGAAACATAGAAGGCATCCTGGAAATGCTTGAGCTAACCGAGGAGGAATGACCGCAAGGGAGAAAAGTATGGCCGAAAAAAGAATGCTGATACTGCCAGCGGAGGTTATCAAGAAGATTGACGAGAACCGCGGAGACTTGAGCCAGGCTGAATTCATCAATTTCTTGATCGAGAACCAGCTAAAAGGAGACGGCACCGAGAAACAGCAGACTGGCAGAGAAGAGATTCTTTCTTTAATTGACAGTCAACTAAAAGAAGCGGCCAAGAAACAACAATATGTCACCAGGGAAGAGATTCAAGCTTTTGAGCAGGATATAAAGAGCCTGCTCAAAAGCTGCCTCGACTTCTTTGTCAGCTACGGGCTTGAGCTGGGCAAGCAATCGCCAAAAGCCGAATTCGCAGAGCTAAGCAGCAAGCTGGAAGAGCTGGAAAACCACCTCGGCTCTGAAGGCGAGGGCAAAGAAGCCAAGATTAAGTGGAAATAACCGGCCGCGCTTAAGCCGCAAGTTGAACCCCCTTCTCATCTGGAGAAGGGGTTTTTTATTATCCCCAAGGGACTAGAACATTGTTCTAGAACATTATATCTTCCCTTCGCCGGCGAAATCTGCCATATTCAAAGCTAGCATGATTTATATAGCCTTAGGCAGCCTTGGTTTCCTGATAATACACCTCCTTGACATCGTCTCCATGAAAAGGATCCCAGGCATAAAACCACTCACCCTGTTGGTTGGCAACAGCTTGCTGGTCTTCTCCATTATAATGATATGCCTGTCCCCGGATAAGCTGTCGCTGCCCGTCTGGTCAACCTGGCTGGGCTGGGGCTTGCTTCCGGTTTCCTTCTTTATGCTCATTTATTCCCTGTTTATCAATCTTCCCTTCGGCAAGACCTATGTTGCCACCGGCGTCGGGGGGAGGTTGGTCACCAGCGGGCTTTATGCCCTCGTCCGCCACCCCTGGATGCACTGGCTTATCCTGCTCCTGTTGGCCCTGATTCTGGTCTCAAGGTCGAGCCTGATGCTCATCGCCGCCCCGATATGGGTATTGCTGGATATCGGGTTAGTGGCTATTCAGGACCGCTTCTTCCTGGGCAGGATGTTTGCCGGCTATGACAATTACAGGCGCCAGACCCCAATGTTCGTCCCCAACCGGCGGAGCATAAGCGCCTTCATTAACTCATTAAAGCAGACCGGGGCCTGAAAACCCCCAGAGGAGGGATAAAATGACTACAGAAGCTGAATTACTCGTCCAGGGTAAAAATGAAGAGCTATGGCAAAGGTGCTGCAGCTTTATTGACCTGAACCTGGAAGACTGCATGAAGATTCAGCGGCGGCTGCTCCTAGAGCAGCTGGAACTGCTCAAAAGGTGCAAGCTGGGCAGGAGCATCATGCAGGGCGCCGAGCCGGAGACGGTGGAGGAATTCCGCCAGCAGGTGCCGCTGACCACCTATGCTAATTACGAACCATTCCTGTTAACCAAGAACGAGCGTGCCCTACCCCAAAAACCACTGTTCTGGCAACACACCTCAGGCAGGTCGGGCGAGTATCCCTTCAAGTGGGTGCCGGTTACCGCCCGGCAGTTTGCCGAACTGCGCTCACTGCTCTTCGCCTGCTTAGCCTTCGCCTGCTGTCGGCATCAGGGCGAAATCGCCTACAAGAGAAGGGACAAAATCCTTTATGCTCTAGCCCCCCCACCCTACACCACCGGCGCTATAATCCACGCCGCCCCCCATGAGCTGTTTGACTTTCTGCCGCCGGTGAAGGCCGCCGAGGACATGCCCTTTGAGGAAAGGGTGCAGCTCGGTTTCAAAATGGCGCTATCCGAGGGGCTGGACGTATTTTACGCGCTGTCCAGCGTTCTGGTAGCTATTGGCGAACGCTTCAGCCAGAGAAACCAGAAGATAGACATTAAACCGCTGCTGGGTAAGCCCAAGGCTCTAGCCCGGCTGCTGAAAGGTCTGATTAAGAGCAAACTGGCTCGCCGCCCCATGCTACCCAGGGATATCTGGAAGCTCAAAGGGCTGATCTCCACCGGCTCCGATGGTTCAGTATTCAGGGAGAAGGTCAAGGAGATGTGGGGCAGGTATCCCCTGGATGTCTATGGCGGCACCGAGGGCATAGTTATCGCCACCCAGACCTGGGACTACCAGGGCATGACCTTTATTCCCCACCTCAACTTCCTGGAGTTTATTCCTGAAGAAGAGAGCCTGAAATCCAGGAACGACCCCTTCTACCAGCCAACCACACTGCTTCTGGACGAGATTAAGGCGGGGGAAAAGTACGAGCTGGCCATCACCAACTTCTACGGTGGGCCGCTCATCAGGTATAAGCTGGGCGATATGATTAAGGTAACAGCACAGCGCAACGAAAAGCTCGATATAGACATCCCCCAGATGACATTTCACGCCCGGGTGGACGATATGATTGACATCGCTGGTTTCACCCGACTAACGGAAAAGGTTATCTGGCAAGCCATAGAGAACTCAGGGGTAGCCTATAAAGAGTGGACAGTACGCAAAGAGCTCAAGGAAAAACCAATATTGCACCTCTATCTTGAGCTCGGAGAAAACGGGCATGTTACCGAAGAACAGATAGCCAAATCGGTACACCAAGAACTCAAAAGCCTGGATGCCCCCTATGCCGACCTGGAATCATTTCTGGGCTTGAGGCCATTAGAGGTTACCATACTCCCCGAAAATGCCTTCCAGGGCTATAAGGAAAGGCAGCAGGCGGCTGGTGCTGACCTGGCTCACCTCAAGCCGCCGCACATCAACCCCTCCGATGGCATAATAGATTGCCTGGTCAACGGCGGTGCTAAAGTACCAGTAGCCAGCCAGACAGAGGAAAAACAACCTGAAAGCGTTTACAGCGAATCCAAATGATGAAATCAGATATAAATCATAATGGCCGGCGAGTAGTCGTTACCGGTATCGGGGCTATCAGCCCGGTGGGGCTCAACATCCCCGATATGTGGGAAGCCCTCATTGCCGGTAAATCGGGAATTGATTATATCTCCAGCTTCGACCCGATGCCCTTTGAGACTAAATTTGCCGCTGAAGTCAAGGGGTTTGACCCCAGGGTGTACGTCAGCCACAAAGAAGCCCGCCGCATGGACCGCTTCACCCAGTTTGCCGTAGCCGCCAGTCTCCAGGCAATAGAATCATCGGGCTTGAAGATAGATAACGGCAATTCTGAGGAGACCGGTGTTATCATTGGCAATAGCGTCTGCGGTCTACTCTCGGTCTGCGGGCAATTTAAGATACTGACTGAAGTCGGCCCGAGAAGGGTAAGCCCCATTCTGGCGCCGACCATGACCGGCGACGCTCCCTCGGTACAGGTCTCCCTGATACTGGGCACCAAGGGCTTAAGCTACTCGCCATCCTCAGCCTGTTCCAGCGGCACTGATGCCATCGGGCAAGCCTACCAGGTAATTAAAGCCGGTGATGCCAAGGTGATGATAGCCGGCGGCACTGAAGCGCCCGTCGCCCCTATCATTGTTGCCGCCTTTAACGCTATTCGTGCCCTATCAACCAGTAATAACGGAGTGCAATCGGCCTGCCGCCCGTTTGACGCCAAGCGTGACGGCTTTGTCCTGGGCGAAGGCTCGGCTATTCTGGTCCTTGAAGATGCCGACCATGCCGCTGAGCGCGGCGCTCCTATCCTGGCTGAAATCGCCAGCTATTGCGCCACCAGCGACTCCTTTCACCTCACCCAGCCTTCGCCCGATGGTGAGGGTGCCGCCAGGGCCCTAAGGCTGGGCCTGAAAAAGGCTGACCTCAACCCCAGCGATATTGACTATATTAACGCCCACGGCACAGCTACCCTGCTTAATGACCGAACCGAAACCCGGGCCATTAAAACCGTATTTAACGGCAATGGACATGATGCCTACCGCATTCCCGTCTCAGCCAGCAAATCCATGACCGGCCACCTTTTGGGAGCCGCCGGTGGTATCGAGGCGGTGATATGCATCCTAGCCATAAATAATAGCATCGTGCCGCCAACGGTAAACCTCACCCACCCCGACCCCGAGTGCGACCTGGACTACGTGCCTAATAAGGCACGCCCGGTTAAGGTCAAGACCGCCATGTCCAATTCTTTCGGCTTCGGCGGGCATAACTCGGTGCTTATCTTCCGCCGGTACTCCCAATAGCCGCCCCCACCATTACCCTACCAAATAACCACCCGATATTCCTATTGACAACCCTGTAGCCATAAGACATAATGACTATAATTGACTATATTAAACATAATGGTACATAATGGCTATTTTTGTAGCCATATCGGGTATCGGGGAAGAACTCCACAATGAATTTATGGGCTATAATACCGCTCATTAGCTTCCTTACCTTCACCGCCTTGGTGGTGTTGGTCCTACAGCAGGCCAAAAGACGGGTAGATAAGGTATTTGTTCTATTTCTTTCAGCCTCCGCTATCTGGAGTCTTGCCTCCTTTATGCTGGTGTATAACCCC
>JABUBL010000449.1_pt1 | contig 12227 bp, 15 predicted proteins | sample 7240371 | NCBI WGS metagenome assembly JABUBL01 (sample SAMN07256343, study PRJNA390944) | subsurface metagenome | isolation source: Methane hydrate marine sediment | place: Pacific Ocean: Eastern North Pacific, ODP site 1244 | collected 2002
GTGGGGGGGCATGATCAGTGGCGATGGCATCGATCACCCCTTCTTTTAAGCCTGCGATGAGCGCCTGAACATCCCGCGCTGTCCTCAGCGGAGGGTTCACCTTGGCGTTGGTATCATAGCCGGAGGGGCTCGTAATCCGCTCCTCGGTCATGGTCAAGTGGTGGGGCGTAACCTCGGCGGTGAGCGGGATTCCCCCCTCTTTGGCGCGGCGGATGAGCGCAACAGAGCCAGCGGTACTCACATGAGCGATGTGCAGCCTGCCGCCGGTTACCCTTGCCAGCTCAATGTCCCTGGCAACCATGCTCTCCTCAGCGGCAGCGGGGATCCCTTTAAGCCCCAGTCGGTTTGCCACTGTGCCCTCGTTCATCACCCCAGCCTTGCTAAGGGAGGTATCTTCGCAGTGATCGATAACCGGTAAACCAGAGTCCCTGCTGTACTCCAAGGCGCGCCGCATGAGCGAAGAGTCGGCTATCGGGTTACCATCGTCACTGAAGGCGATAACGCCAGATGTGGAAAGCTCACCGAGATCGGCGAGCTCACTTCCCGCCCTGCCTTTGGTGACACACCCAACAGGCAAGACGTGAACTATACCTTCGTTAGCGGCTACACTCAAGATGTATTCCACGGTAGCCCCGGTATCTACCGGCGGGTCGGTATTCGGCATACAGCAAACTGTAGTAAACCCGCCCTTAGCTGCCGCGCGGGTTCCTGTGGCGATGGTCTCTTTCTCCTCGAATCCAGGCTGGCGCAGGTGGCAGTGAATGTCGATAAAACCGGGGCATACCACCATCCCCCTGGCATAAACTACCGGGCAGTTCTCTGGTGCTGAAAAGGTCCCTTGTGTGCTCAGCCAGCGGACTTTCCCATCAGCGATAAACAGGTCGCCGATGGCATCGACCTGCTGCGACGGGTCGATGATACGACCACCGCGAATGAGCAGGCTCTTAGGCTGGCGGTTAAGGTGCTCCTTTATCAATGGCACCTCTCTTTGCTGGATCATCCTCGAAGGGCCTTCTTGCCCGGCTTAAATCCCTCAGCTTGAGCGATAGCTTTTGAATCAAATATAATGAGATTCTCTGGCTGTATCCTTCCCAGCATAAAACTGTCTGCGTCGTAGTACCTCTTGTAGTCCACAATCCCTTGATGCCACTTGGAACTTGCGATATAGGGCGGATGCGTTTCATGCTCGCAATAGACGCACCGGAGCGTCAAAGGCTTGTGCGCTACTATTTTAAACCCAGGCTTAATGTACCCTTTTTCCGTTTGCTGCGCAGAGACGCATTTTTTGTTTTTGCACCTGACCCCAAAATCACGGTTATAGGCGGGATAGTCTATCTTTAGGAAAAAGGTTGCACCTTCCTTCTCAGGAATATCGACCTGCTTAGCTCCCAGCAGGAGGGCCACGAGGGCCATTCTAATCGGCACTCCCCACGCCGCTTGCTTAAAGTACATACTTCGCTGGTCAGCATCGATCTCATAGGCAAGCTCATCGATACGGGGTAAGGGGTGCATAACAAGTGTTTGCCTAAACTGCTTCTCTTTGAGGAGCTTTTTATTCACTACCGGGTAGTCCCGCTCCAACTCTTGTCCTTCTGCCATAGTCTCAAGTCTTTCTCTCTGAAGCCTGGTAACATAGAGAGCATCAACACCCTTCTTCAGCTCGATTTGGATACTGACATCGGGTATATTTACTAGTTGATGCGGCTTGCTCGGCGTTATATATATGGCATCCAAGGGGAAAAGCATCTCCCTATTTACGCCTTTCGTATCATTATATCTTTCCAGCATACCCCCATATTCCGTAGTCAGCTTCCTTATAACATGCTCCGGTAGGCCAAGGCCCGAGCCGGGACGGAAATGGATGGTTGCCCCGAACCTAGCCAGGGCGTAGGCTAGAGAATGTATCGTTCGCCCGTATTTCAAGTCCCCCCACAGCGCTATCTTCAGCCCCTCGAGGGTTTGTCTCTCCTTCTTGATGGTGTAGAGATCGCATAGGGTCTGGGTGGGATGCTCATGCCCCCCGTCGCCGGCATTTATTACCGGGACGCTGGCGTAGTCAGCTACCACCTTGGCGGCCCCCTCCCACGGGTGCCTGATGACGATTATGTCGGCATAGCTTCCCACCACCCTCGCCATATCAGCAATACTTTCGCCTTTTGCCAGCGAGGTATTCCCCATTTCCACTACCGATATTACCCTGCCCCCCAACCGGTGCATGGCAGCCTCGAATGACAACCGCGTCCTGGTGCTTGGCTCGAAAAACAGGCTCGCCATGATCTTGCCCTGGCATACGCTCGACTGTTGGTTCATTGAGTCAGACATTTCGTCTGCCAGAGAAAAAACTGCCTCAATCTCCTGGTTTGAGAGGTCATCTATCGTGACCAGACTTCTATTTGCTAAGCTCATGATAAACTCCCTTACAAAACAAGAATGCTATCTATTAACGATTGATTCTCGCTCGCTCACACCTTTTACAATCGCCACCTCATCCCTGCCATCGACCTCCTTGAGACGCACCTCAACCTCCTCATCCCTCGAGGTGGGCATATTCTTTCCTACGAAGTCGGCGCGGATGGGGAGCTCACGATGGCCCCGGTCAATAAGCACCACCAGCTGAATGGACTGAGGCCGCCCATGCTCGATGAGGGCATCCATGGCTGCTCGAATGCTGCGGCCGGTATAGAGCACATCATCGACCAGGATGATGCGCTTCCCTTCAATATCATCAGGGATATTTGTGGGGAGCACGGAGGGTTGCACTACTAGAGAGGTGAGGTCATCGCGGTGAAGGCTGATATCCAGGTCGCCAACAGGGACCTCCGCCTGTTCGAACTCCTTTATGTTTGCGGCGATCCTCTTCGCCAGTGGCGCACCACGGGTGTGCACCCCGATAAGAATAATGCCGTCGCACCCGTGATTTCGCTCCACAATCTCATGGGCGATGCGGGTTATGGCACGGCGGACATCTTCCTTGTTCAGGATCACTTTCTCAGGCATCAAAAAATCCCCTTGCCACTTTGCTGGCAAGGGGATTGAGGGTTTCACCCGATTAGCTTTTACTGTCGCTTTCCCTTGCCAGCCTCGCCGGACTGGATTTAAAGGTTCAACCGGTGATTACGATATGAGGCCTACGCCTCTCCGTTCAATACCTTTTGCTTCAGGGTCTCCCACTGGCTCTTGGTGAGAATACAGAGGTTGCCCTCTTCTCCGATCTCAACGTGTTCGTCACCTATCTTCACCACAGGACAAGAAGAACATGAACCACACAAGCTGATCGTCTTCATCTTCATAAGCTGATCATCCTCCTTCATTTGTAAATAATATTATACCACTTTCCTTACCTTTTTTCAACCCCATTTTCAACGCTTTTTCGTTCTTTGGGTAAAAGTTGCTCCACCTTCTCCCAAATTTGGCGCTCGATATCCCTTTTGGGCAAGGAGCTATCGATCAGCAGCCAGCGCCAGGGGTCTTTCTTAGCCATCTCCAGATAGCTCTGCCTCACCCGCTGATGGAAGGCAAGCTCCTCCCGCTCAAATCGGTCTTTGAGCTTCTTTCGTGATAGCCCCTGTCCCACGGGGATGTCCAGGAGCACAACAAGGTCAGGGCGCAATCCCTGGGTGGCGATGTTATTTGCAGCTTCGATGAGGTCGAGGTCGAGGCCGCGGCCGTAGCCCTGGTAGGCGATGGTGGAGTGGAAGAAGCGGTCGCAGATAACGGCAGTCTCTCTTTTCAGGGCGGGGCGGATCACCGCGGCGACGAGCTGGGCTCGGGAGGCATTAAACAGCAGAAGCTCGGTGAGGGGGTCAACATCCACCTTGTCGTTCGCCCTATCCCCCTTGAGCCAGCGCCTGATCTCGTGGCCCAGAGGGGTGCCCCCGGGCTCGTGTGTGAGCAATGCCGGGATGCCCATGCTAGAAAGGCGCTGGTGAAGCGCCCTCGCCTGGGTGGACTTACCCGAACCCTCCCCGCCTTCAAATGTAATGAATAGTGACAATGGTTACCTCTCCTCTTACCCCTCCCCGCCGCTGTGAAATATCCGCACCCTTCTCTTCGGTTCGCGGCCGGTGCTCTGCGAGGAAAGTTTGTAGCGCTCGGCAAGCTGGTGCTGAAGCATCCTGAGGTACGAATTCTGCGGGCTGAGCTCAACCGCCTTCTGCCCCTCCATGACATGGGCGACGGCCTCCTCCGCCTCCTTTATGGCAAGGACACGGGGCTCCTCGGGGGCTTCCATGTCGAAGATGTTGACCAGGGAGCGCTCTATATGCGAGGCCTTGTTGTTTTTAAGGACATAGATGGGGATGCCCGCTGCCTCAGCATCACGAATGGGCTGGGGCTTCCTGCGGTAATGGCTCTTGGAGGTCATCAGAAGATTGGACTCCCTTACATCGCTCGTTAGCTTCACCGGCAACTCCAGGTGACTCACCGCCTGCTCCAGCCGGCTCCGATTGATGCCAAAGGGGTATATCCTGGTCGTGGTGCCGGGAAGCGCTTTTCTTGCTGTGGGCTTCTCCGCAGGTGCCATTTGCTCCCTTCTCACCTCTGCGGTCTCGTCCATCCAGCGCACCTCCGGAGGGATGGGGCGCCCGCGCAGCAAGGCATCGACTACCTCGGCGACATCGGAGTGAACGGCCACATGATACCAGTCTTGAATCTCGACTACGATGTCGAAAGTGGGGGGCGCTTTTCTCTCCAGGATGGACTTCTGGGTGCGCCGCCTTTTGGCCTCCTCGTCGCCCAGGGTCACCGTCTGGATGCCGCCGATGAGGTCGGACAGGGTGGGGTTCGTGATCAGGTTATCCAGGGTGTTTCCATGAGCGGTAGCAATAAGCTGCACCCCTCGCTCGGCGATGGTGCGCGCCGCCTGGGCCTCAAGCTCGGTACCGATCTCATCGATGACGATCACCTCGGGCATGTGGTTCTCCACCGCCTCGATCATCACCGCGTGCTGGAACTTGGGGGTGGTCACCTGCATCCGCCGGGCGTGCCCAATGGCGGGATGGGGGATGTCGCCATCGCCGGCGATCTCGTTGGAGGTATCGACGATCACCACGCGCTTCTTCAGGTCGTCGGCAAGCACGCGGGCCACCTCGCGGAGCATGGTGGTCTTACCCACCCCGGGCCGGCCCAGCAGCAGGATGCTCTTCCCCGACTCCACCAGGTCGGCAATGATCCCGATGGTGCCGTATACCGCTCTACCGACGCGGCAGGTTAGCCCCACGATGCGTCCCTCGCGATTTCTAATCGCGGAGATGCGGTGCAGGGTGCGCTCGATGCCCGCCCGGTTATCGCCGCCGAAGGTGGCGATGCGGGAGACGATATATTCGATATCTTCCTCGTCAACCTCCTTTTCGCCGAGCACTATCTCACGGTCAGGATAGCGAGCCTCGGGGAGGCGCCCCAGGTCCATGACTACCTCCAGTAGCTCGCTGCGATCCTCCCGCTCCCGGAGTGGCTGCGCGATGTGGGGCGGCAACCGCTCCAGCATGGCATCGAGATCGTCAGTAATTCTCTTAAACATCGCTTACCTCATGCTCGCATCGGTACAACTTCTGGTTCGCTAACCCTGACGGCGACCTCCTGCATTAAGGTGGCGTACTCCGCTACCTGCTCAAAGCCTGAACCTTCCAGAAGACCCTTTAGGCGCCCTTGAAAAGCTGAAACAACGCAGAATATCGGAGACTTGCCACCGAGGCACATAAGACCATAATTCACCAGACACTCAAGCCTCTCCTCCTCCAATTGATGAAACATGATGTCGAAGCAGCCTGTTCCTCTGGCGGCGTTGACTCGCAGCCAGCCCACCAGGCTACCCTCATTGGGGAGGGGGGAAGGGTGAGAGCGAAAGAGGAGGACGAATTCCTTATGCTGCACCATCCAGGAGCCCTGCTCTCTACTTTCCTGCCACTCTTTCAGGGTCATCCCCTCAGCGGTGCGCACCGGGAGGGGAACAGCAGCATTATATAAATCGAAGAGTCCATACTCATCACTGCGAGACCTGGGACGGAGGAGATAGGGCTCTGGTGCTTCAGCAGCCCTTTGTCCTCGTTCACCAACATAGCGGTAAAGATAATCCTTGGTGTAGCACGAAAAGCCGGCACGCCTCGCTCCATCGATGAGCGGGCTGGCGGTGGGGAGACGCAGGAAAAGCTTTCTTACCTCAAGCTTCGCCGCAGCGGTGCTCACCATGTCCAGGAGAGCAATGCAGTGCTCTTCATCACCGGCCTGAAGATAGTCGACCTGCCAGACGGTGGGCGCGGCGCAACACTTAACGGAAACGACACCGCTGAGGCGACCACCCTCTCCTGAGACCCAGGTGTGCCGCATTCCTCTCAAGGGGAGCCAATGCTCCAGAAAAACCTCCGGTGAGAAGGGGCTTCTCTTGGCAAGGTTATCCCGGGCGATAGCCTGGTTGGGAAGCGCATGCCGAGAAAAGAAAAGGAACGGTAATAGGTCAATGGGATAAAGGGATCGAATCATTGGTTTTTGTCACCGTTGACGATACTCAGGAAGTAGGAGTGGAGCCTGAGGTCGTCGGTCAGCTCAGGATGGAAGGCCAAAGCGAGCATATTTCCCTGTCTTGCCGCCACGCCGGTGCCATTGGGAAGCCGTGCTAGCACTGCCACGCCGTCACCGACCCGCTCGATAAAGGGTGCCCGAATGAACACGCCGTGGAAGGGAGGCTCACCGATGGCGGGTATCTCAAGGTCGGTCTCAAAGCTATCCACTTGCCGGCCAAAGGCGTTACGCCTCAACTCCATGTCCATAGCCCCAAGAGGCTCAAGACTGAGATCTGAGATCTTCTTCGCCAGGAGGATCATGCCAGCGCATGTGCCCATTATGGGGAAGCCCTCGTTACAGAGACCGCTGAGGGGTGCCATCAAATCGTATTCCCTCATCAGCGTGCCTATAGTGGTGCTCTCACCACCGGGGATAACCAGCCCATCCAGGCTCTCAAGCTCCTGGGGTAGGCGAATGGGAAAGGCCTCTACATCAAGACGGCGTAAGAGAGCAATGTGCTCCACAAAGGCACCCTGGAGGGCAAGCACGCCAATTTTTTTCATGCCACCTCCTTGCCAGAGGCACACTCGGTCGCTTCCTGGCTATCCATCTTAGAGCCTTTTCCCCTCTTACCAGCCTCTGGGGGACAGTAGATTCTCCTCAGGTATTGTCCTTATGTCAAGACCTGGCATTGCCACCCCTAGGCCCTTGGACACCTCGGCGATGATCGCTGGGTCGCGGTAATGGGTGGTGGCTTTAACGATAGCCTTCGCCATTATCTCTGGATCGCTGGACTTGAAGATCCCTGAGCCCACGAACACGCCCTCCGCCCCCAGTTGCATCATCAGTGCTGCATCCGCAGGGGTCGCAACGCCGCCGGCGGCAAAGTTCACTACCGGCAACCCTCCGGTTTTATGCACCTCGATCACCAACTCCAGCGGGGCGCCCAGGGCTTTGGCCTCGGCGACCAGTTCATCGGCGGTCATGCTCCCCAGCTTGCGGATTTCGTCCCTAACCGCCCTCATGTGCCTCACCGCCTCCACGATATTCCCCGTGCCTGCCTCTCCCTTGGTCCTGATCATCGCCGCCCCCTCTCCTATCCGCCGCAGCGCCTCGCCTAGGTCGCGACAGCCACAGACGAAGGGAACCTTGAAGTCGTGCTTCCAAATGTGATGGCTTTCATCAGCGGGGGTCAAAACCTCAGATTCATCGACGAAGTCCACACCAAGGGCCTCAAGAGCCTGGGCCTCCACAAAGTGACCGATGCGGCATTTCGCCATCACCGGGATGGAGACCGTCTCTATGATGGCTAAAATCACGCTGGGGTCTGCCATGCGGGCGACCCCTCCAGCAGCGCGAATGTCCGCAGGGACACGCTCTAGGGCCATCACGGCGCAGGCCCCTGCCTCCTCAGCGATCTTGGCTTGCTCAGCGGTGACCACATCCATGATCACGCCGCCCTTGAGCATCTGAGCAAGCCCTGCCTTTACCGTCCGTGTCCCTTTATCCATGCCACCCTCCAACAGCAATTCACATAAATATTCTACTCTCGCTCCCTATATTTGGCAAGTTTTTGTACTCGTCCAGTACATTGGTGACACAATCATTCGCTCATTGAACCCATCATTGCGACCACGATTTAGGCCGAAGCAGCGGCCGACCTGTCGGTCTCGGGGAAAGCAATCTATCGTTTCCCACCCACCCGTCCTGATATGTGTTTCTGCCCCGACAAGTCGGGGAGACCCCCGCCCCCGATTATATCGGGGTACTCCCTTTCATAAGATCCTCCGCAGTAAAACCTACGGTGTAGTATGTATATCTGCTCATCTACTCGTTCCTAAGGTTGTTTTATCGTAAAGCTCCTGGTGATGGCAATAAAGCGGAATCCAAGATGCCATGTGTCACCTATCTATCTGAGCGACATCAATTTTTCTTGCTCACTGCTTTCTATAGTGAGAAAGCGGAAGCAGTCATCATTTAACTGCGCTGGAAGTCCTTATTGCTCTGGACAAGCCCATTGACAAGGAGCACCGAGGGGAGTAGAATTCCGCCCAATGGTTAAAAAGTGAGAAGGGGGAGGTGCTCAGGAATGGGAGAGGAAAAGCCTTTCGAGCCGGTATCCAAGATTCGACCTGGGGATGAGGTGCTCAGGAGAAGGAGGGAGCCCAGGAGAAGGCTGAGAATAGCGCCTAATGTCCCGGGGATCGTTAGGTTTCTCAGTGTTATAATTACCCAAACCCCTTTTGTGCCCATGATCGCGCTGCTCACCGTCCTTTGGGTGCTTTTCTCCACCGGCTTCTATTTTGCTGAGCATGGAGCCAGCGGCTCGGGGATAAAATATTATACCGACGCTCTATGGTGGGGGGTAGTAGCGATGACATCAATGGGCACAGCTCCTATACCTGTAAGCGGGGCTGGGCAAATAGTCGGCGGCATATGGGCGGTTCTTGGGTGCGTAATTTTCTATGGGGCGATAATCGCCAGCGTCACCGTATACTTCGCCCGGCGCAAGGAGGGAACGATGAAACAGATCATCTCCACAGTGGAGTATAACCTGGAGCGGCTGGATGACCTGTCATTAGAGGAGCTAGAGATTCTCAAGGAGACTACCGATAGGCTCATCGATACCCAGATCGAGCGGCGTAAAGGGGAGGGTTGATAATCGGCGGGGAGATAGTATTGCATGATTTTGATGCAGCGATTATAATAAGCCCTTCGGATAACGGTTCAGGGGGGTGAGAGCGTGAAGTACACCAAGTTTCTGGTGCCGGTAACCGGGAAGAAGGCGGATGACGATATTGTTAGGACCGCATGCGTCCTTGCCCGGAGAAGTAAAGGTAAGGTCTACGTCGTCCATGTGATTCAGGTGAGCCGCACTCTTCCCTTAGATGCGGAAGTGGAGCCAGAGACCCAAAGTGGGGAAAATGTGCTTGCCAATGCCGATAAGATCGCTGATATGATGGATTGCCAGGTGGAAACGGAGATCCTTCAGGCACGGGAGATCGGGCCTGCCATAGTGGATGAGGCAGTGGAGCGGGGCGTGGACATGATCATCATGGGCTTGGAATATAAGAAGCGCTTCGGTGAATTTGACATGGGAGATACCGTACCCTATGTGCTGCGGAATGCCCCGTGCCCGGTGCTGGTCTGGAGGGGACCAATGGGGGAGGTTGAGAAATGAATGTAGTGATCATGGGGTGCGGCAGGGTAGGTGCCCAGCTTGCGGCACTATTGGAAGAAGCTGGACATAAGGTTACCATTCTAGATACGGATACATACAGCTTTCGTCGGCTTCCTCCATCCTTTGAAGGCACACCCTTGGTGGGTGATGGCACCGATGAGGAATACCTGAAAAAAGCGGGGATCGAGGAGGCCGATGCCTTCGTTGCCGTGACCCAGGGAGATAATCGTAATGTGATGGCTGCTCAGATAGCGAAACACGTGTTTAATGTGCCTAAGGTGGTTTGTCGCATCTATGATCCCCTCCGTGAAGAGCTTTATAAAACCCTGGGGCTGGAAACCATCAGCCCCACCACGGTAGGGGCGCAACTTCTGCGAGATAAAGTCGTAGGCTAAGGGGGCTTTGATGTATATTATCGTAGTCGGCGGCGGGAAGGTGGGATATTACCTCTCCCAGGCCCTTTTGAGCGAGGGACATGAGGTGTTGATCCTGGAAAAGGACGCCGCTAGGTGCGATGCCATCTGCGAGCAGCTGGGGAGTGTGGTGGTGCGCGGCGATGGCTGCGAGGCGCGAACCCTGGCCGAGGCGGGGACGGAGCGGGCGGACATGTTTATTGCGGTGACCGACGAGGATGAGGATAATCTGGTCGCCTGCCAGGTGGCAAAGCAAAAGTTCAAGGTGCCACGCACCATCGCGCGGATCAATAACCCCAAAAATGAAGCGCTGTTTAAAAAACTGGGCATCGATGTCACGGTAAGCAGCACCAATATCATCCTGGAGCATATCGAGGAGGAGGTGCCCACTCATCCACTGGTGCATCTCCTCACTCTGAAGGGGGGAGCTTTGGAGATCGTTGAGGTGAAGATCCCCCAAGATTCCTCAGTGGTGGGTAAACGGATGAGGCAGATCGTTTTACCGCCCGATAGCGTGGTCTGCCTCATGATCGGGAGACGGGGAGCCCAGGTACCAACGGGCGATACCATTTTAGAGGCAGATGCTCAGGTGGTTGCGGTAATCAGGCCAGAAGTGGAAGGGGCACTGAGGGCAGCGCTCACAGAGTAGGTATGGCAAAGAGGATTGCATATCTTGGGCCGCCGGGAACCTTCACCGAGGAGGCGGCGCTTCTTTACGATAAAACCGCCCAGTTCATCCCCTTCCCCAGCATCCCTGCGGTGGCGGTCGCTGTCGCTTCGGGGATGGCGGAGGAGGGGGTGGTGGCCATCGAGAACAGCATCGAGGGATCGGTCACCGATACCCTTGATCTCTTGATCCACGAGTCGGGGGTGCTCATTAAAAAGGAGCTGGTGCTGCCCATTGAGCACTACCTCCTGGTCAAGCCAGGGACCGAGGCAAGCGAGGTGAAGGTGCTCTACTCCCATCCCCAGGCACTGGCGCAATGCCGCCAATTCATCGAGCGCTGCTTTCCCAGGGTGGAGGTAGTGGCCGCCCTCTCCACCGCCGCCGCAGTGGAGGAGATGATAGCCTCGCCCCACCCGGCTGCCGCCATCGGCACCAGTAGAGCAGCCGAGCTTTATGGCGCGGAGACCCTAGCTAAAGGGATTCAGGATCAGGCCGCCAATGTCACCCGCTTTGTGATCCTCGCCTCGACAGATCACCCCCCAACGGGCTTGGACAAGACATCCCTCTGTTTCTCCTTCGCAGATGATCGTCCCGGGGTGCTCTGTGAGGTGCTTCAAGAGTTCGCCCAGCGAAATATCAACCTGGCAAAGGTGGAATCCCGCCCCTCTAAGGAGAGTTTGGGGAGGTATATCTTCCTTATCGACCTGGAGGGTCATCACGATGACCCCTCGGTCAGCGAGGCCCTGCAAATGGTGCGCGAGAAGACCTCCCTGTTTAAGGTCTTTGGCTCCTACCCAAGATATGGGGTAAAATAAGCAGGGAGGCCTTGCCTCCCTGCTTCGCTGTTTCGCCCTGAACCGTTAAGCTATTCTTCGCTTTCCTTCGTTAACCTCTCTTCAAGGTCGGAGCGGGTCTTGCGAGCAGTCTCGCTTCCCTCCTCGATAGTCCGCCTGATTAACTCCCTTACTCTGCCGAAAACCTCATCCTTAATATAACTGGCAAGCTCACCTGCCTTGCTACCGACACCCACACCCCGCCGCCCCTGCTGGCCCATCCGCTCCACAAGCCAGAAAGTGAGTGCCGCGCCAATGACTCCTCCGATGATGAGCCCGGTTAGAAAGCCGTGCCCCCTATTCTCCTCGGCCACCTTTCCTCCCCTCCTTTCTCCTGTCAGAGATGAAGTCCAAAACCTTAGCGATCCCTTGCACCACGCCGGCGATGCTGGCCAGTGGCTTGACTACGTCCTGGGACACCGCAGTGGTGATGCTCCTAATATTCCCTGCGATCGCCTTCCCCGAATCGAGGGTGGCCCGAATTCTGCGGAAGATCAGGAATGTGATAGTGATAAAGAAGAGAGTGGCCCCGATGCCCAGTACGGCAAAGATGATAATAAATAGATCGCGTAATTCCGCCAGGGACATTCCTCACCCCCTAAATCGCCATTATACTACCACAAGTCTACAAATGC
>JABUBL010000450.1_pt1 | contig 12221 bp, 12 predicted proteins | sample 7240371 | NCBI WGS metagenome assembly JABUBL01 (sample SAMN07256343, study PRJNA390944) | subsurface metagenome | isolation source: Methane hydrate marine sediment | place: Pacific Ocean: Eastern North Pacific, ODP site 1244 | collected 2002
GCGGGTGCCCTATCGCTCCAGCGTCCAACATACAAGCTCCACTCACCGTTGTGTAGCTCCTTAGCATATGCATAATGTCCGACCTTTATCATCCTAAACCTCTTTCGAGCGTTCTCGATAAGAACGCTGTTTCTTTACTTACTTAGTAGCTGCCTCAGCCGGTCATCGCTTAGTTTAGCTAGAGCTTTTTCGTGCAGTTCATCCTCACCCCGCCAAAGAATGTCCACAGCCAAATCCTCGGCTGCTGATTTCAGTGCCTCGCGTAGCTGGTCCTCTTCGAGGATGACAACTGGCTTATCAAGGTAGCCCTCAACCGCCGTCCCGTCATCTGCCCAAGTGTCGGTAACCTCGGCAACGACAGCCTTGATGATGTTTTCAATTCCATCCCGCAGCCACCAACGCAAGTGCCTTTCCATCATATCCCGCTTTTCTACCTCGGTGGGGCTTATCTTCAAACCCATGACGGCGAGCTTACTGGCAACATACGCCAGAACCGGGTTGTCTAATTCCATTGAGACCGTTAGGGCTTCCAAGGCACTAAGCTCGCACTTCTGGCGGCCGCCATATTTGGGAGGACCCGGGCGGAAGCGCAGCCCCAGCACCTCAGCATCATGCTCTGACAGTCCAAGGTCTGTCACCCGTTCCCCCAAGGCAATGTCCAGATGCCAAGTGCGCCTAGTCTCAAAGCCGAGCGCACGGTATATTCCTTTGCCATCGGGGTCAAGGTCATGGAGAGCCAAGACCGGCCTAGTGTCGCCTTTTAGCAGTTTCCTTACTAGTCTAAGGGGATAGCCTCTGCCGGCGACAATGGTCCAGCCGAAGTCGGAAAGCTCTTGGATGGAAACTGCCTCATCCATCTTCTCGACAAAGATAAAACCCCGCGCCTGGTCCCACACTGTCTCAAGGTGCTCAATCGGGTGCTTTGTGCCATGGTCAAATACGATGCCGACGGTAGCTGCCTCGGGTCGAGTTAGTCCTTCCTTCTGCTCTAGCTCGGGCCATATGTCATCTCTATAGCTTGCATAGCCCTGGTCGCCATTGAACCAGTTGTAGTCTTCCGTGATAATCTTGCTGCCAATGAGTGGGGCTAAGAGGTCGCCCACTATGTAGTGGCTGCCCCGGATTCCCCTACTTCCCCGCACCCCTCTAATGCTGCGCTCAGCTATCATCGTGTAGTTTGCCCGGATTATTTCCTTCACTGCCGCCCAGAGTCGTTTGTATTGTTTCGTAGCCATCGCTCACCTCCTCAACAAAAGTCTACCAGCCCACTGGTAACACTGTCAAGTCGTTCTTAACGCTGATATTTTAGCGGGGGATAAAGGGGGATAGGGTTACCAAATAAATTTTAAGGGGGTGAGGTTGCTAAACAACCCCCTTCTCACTTTTCTCTCACTTTTCTCTCACTTTTCTCTCACTTTTCTCTCACTTTTCTCTTCTCCAAAGCAAGAGCTCTGTAATCAAAATCTGGGGAGTGTCAATGTTGGAGAGGGGGATTAAGGGGGTGAGGTTAATAAACAATCTTTCCCCGGAGTGCCCGAAACTGCCTCAAAGTGATGCAGAGTGATGTAAACCGTCTTAAAGTGCTGCAAAGTGTCTCAAACTGTCTTACCCTAGCTTCCCTCTTTTTGTAGGTTATATCCGTTTAATCGGATTAAACTCCCAAAACCGGGACGGCACCATGGTCGCCCAGCTCGGGTAAGAAATTGGCAACAATTAACCCTCTTCCCCCTGGTAAGGGGAAGGGGGTATCAAAAAGTTCAGTTCTGAATTTATTGATAATAAGAGGGGCTTCGCCCCTCTCCTTTTTAAGGAGCGGGGGATAAAAGGGGATGGGGCGTAGATATTTTTGGATAAACCCTTGACAAATGGTTGGTATTGTGTTAATCTTCAGTATTATTTTGCTATTGCTATTTTACTATGCCGAATCGTAAGTTAGAGTTAACTCTGAAATACATGACAGCTCCCCAGGTGCGCAAGAGACTGGGGCTCAGTCGCTTCCAGTTCGACATACGCCTGCAACGAGGTATCTTTCCCAAGCCGACCTTCACTGATATAACCAGCGTTCGCTATTTCGATGACAGCTGGGTTGGCGTAGCTCAATCGATTTTGGAGGCCTCTAGACGGTATGAGGTAGTGAATTAAAGATTAAATTAAAAGAGACCTGCTGGTAACAGGTCTCTTTCACTGGAAAAGAATATTCAGCGATGGTGGGTTAAACCATCTTTTATTATTGTAGCACAAACCTAATTGAGTTTTCAAGGAAAGGGGGTGATGTCGACACAAAATAACCGGCGGCGGAGGCGGAACGAAAATATAGATAAAGGAGAAATGAGTTGAAGAAGAAATTTTTTACTGTCTTGCTGGCCGTGGTGCTGGTGCTGAGCTTCAGCCTGGTGACGGCGGTGCCGATTAGTGCTAATCCCGGTGGCATAGAGCTTGTGTCAAAAGGCGATGGCACCGCAGAGTGGGTAACTGAACAAGCCGAGTTCGGTAAGTACTCAGCCAGGCTGACGCTACCCACAGGAATGGCACTTCCACCATCTGGGATACCACAGGATCCAAACATCAAAGTCGATCCTTGGATAATTTCTCCCTCTACAGGAACAAATAACGCAGAAGTTCAGATATCTATTACTGACAACCCAAAGATAAGCGAGATTGACAGCTGGAGTTACTGGACAATTTCTCTAGATAGTTACACAGTTCCCATCGAGTTTTATGTAGACACCACCGGCGACGGAGAATACGATAAAATCATCGTAGGACAGAAGACTGGGGCTACTCCAGACGACTGGTTCGAAGTTGACAAGGATTACCTGGACATGTATATGACTTCCAAGAACGGCGGTGGATTCGAGTGGCTATCCCCTTGGGGTGCCGTTGTGGGGGCATACGGCGATGCAACATTGCTTAGGGTTAACATAGGTTATGGCTCATTGGGGAGCACTCAAGCTGTAACGGCATACGTTGATGACTTCACCATAAACGGCGTCACCTACGAGCTTGAGTGGACTCCTGTGTCACCGATACAAGTTGATGATGATAGAGCTGAGTTTCCTGATGCACCCTTCCAAACTATTCAGGGTGCTATTGATTGTGCCATTACCGGCGACACCATCAGTGTGGCGGCGGGGACTTATGAGCCATTTACAGTAGACGGGAAAACCGGCTTAACTATCCAGTCTGACGGTGTGGTTACTGTCCAAGGTGCGCAATCGGTGACCACCGCTTATGAGGATAGGGATTGCGTGGTTTTCGTTGATGATTCGACTGGCATCGTTTTGGACGACTTGAACATCCAGGGACTGGGCCTCGGCACCATTAATGCAAAGAATTATGGTGTCATCTATGAAGCCTCCAGCGGTGAGATAAAGGATTGCACGGTATCCCCGAATACTATCGGGGATATGTTGAGCATTGCAATCGGCATATGGGATGGCTCCGAGGTAGCCGTTAATGCCGCCTGCACCATCGAAAACTTCGGCAGGGTTGGCATGCTCATTTATAACGCCTGCACCGTTGAGGTACTCGATAGCACGATAATAGGTCAGGTATACAGCGGCGAAGATGAGATATCCTACGGCATAGAAGTTGAAGCTAAAACTGACGACCTAGCCACCGCCAGCCGTGCAACCATCAGGGGCAATGAAATCTACAACTGCGATAACACCTTTGATGCAATTAACACCGATGGGGGACAAGGGCCGCTCTGGGAATCTGCTGGAGTATACATAAACGGTTGGCTGGAGCACGATGTCGGCGACACGGGTGTTCTTGAGGCTGACTGCACGGTCATTGTGGAGAACAACGATATCCACGATAACTACATTGGTATCTACGCAATAAAAACCCCATCATCCTATGCCCACTATAACAACATATACGACAACCGTGTATATGGTGCAATAAGCGCGAAGGCTAGCGACGATTCAACCGCTGTTTTCGATGCCATCAACAACTGGTGGGGGCATTCCAGCGGACCAGGTGATACCATTAGTGCCAATGTTGACGCTGAGCCATGGTTGCTGACAGTAGAGGGTCTAACTGACGAGAAACTTCGGTACGAAAAGACTCTGGCCCTGAAGGATGGCTGGACATTAGTCTCAACAGATAAAGCGGTAGCAGGTGACTCAATTTGGGTAGGCGAAAAATTGGCCTATACCTACACCCCTGGCGGTGGTTATACGGAGGCGACTCCTAGTGATTTAGAGCCTGTGGACGCGCTCTATGTGAAGACGGTCGGTGGTGGAGGAGTCGGCATCAACTACTCAACAGATTGGCCAGTAGCAAGCTTGAAAGACCTTGAGTCTGGGTGGAATCTGGTAAGCAGCGCCACCGAAACGAATGCCAAGGCAGTCCTATCTCCGTTGCGGCATATTCAAGCGGGACAGCAGCAGGGAGTAGGCTTGACCACATTGGTAAGTCAAGGAAAGTACAACCAGTTTACCGGGAGTCTTTGCTTACCCACATTGACTGACGACGACTGGATTGCTCTTGCCAATGAAACGCTTTGCCCGTTCGATGGCTACTGGGTCTACATGAACGCTGCCAAGAGTTTCGGAGTGATTCCAGATTAGTTTGTTGGGGGGCTTCGGTTTTCCTCGAGGCATAGTCACCTAGCCAACCGAGGCCCCCCGCAAAGGAGAGAATTATGAGAAAGTTATTTAGCTTTATAGTTCTAGCTTTTCTATTGATGCTTTTGGGAACTGCTCCCGCCTTTGCTAATGGGATACCAGCACTGCCCCATGCCTTCTATGGCAGTGTAACCATAAACGGTGCTCCGGCGACTGATGATAGCCGGGTGGAGGCCACCGTGGACGAAGGAGAGGTTCTGGCGACTCAAAATCCGGTTACGACAAAAGGGGACAGTTACGGCATTGACAGTCCGCGGCTCCTGGTTCAGGGCGATGGTCTGAGTGGCACTATAACATTTTACGTGAATGGCGTTGAGGCAAAAGGGCAGACTGCTACTTTTGAAGCCGGTGGTGGACCTACCCGGCGTGACTTATCAGTTACTATAGCTGAGCCAGAGCCAGAACCCGAGCCTACTCCATCTCCCCCGACTGGCGATGGTGCACCTCCAACCTATTCTGTGAAGACAGACCTCTTTGGCAAGGCGAAAACCTTCTACACCGACTACAAGGGGAAAGTACAGAGGACAATAGAAGCCACCTCTGAGGACGGCATGCTCACCTTTACCATCCCCAAGGGCACCATTGCCCTGGATGAAGATGGCAAGCGGCTGAAAGGGCTAGAGGCAGCGGTCGACGAGAGCCCACCCGATCCGCCGGAGGATGCCCATATCATTGGGCTACCCTACGACTTTGGCCCTGAGGGGGCTACCTTTGACCCGCCGATAACCTTTACTTGGAGCTACGACCCCGATGCCCTTCCTGAAGGGGTGGCTGAAGAGGATTTGGTCTTAGCTTGGTATGATGAGGCAGCCGGCGAATGGGTAGAGTTGGAATGTGTGGTTGACACTGAAAACGACACTATCACCGCTTCTGTCCCGCACTTTACCACCTTTGCTATTATCGGAGCGGTGACACCACCGCCACCGGCTCCGGTACCACCGCCACCTCCACCAGCACCAGCGCCACCGGCACCACCACCAGTCGTAGCACCAGTGCCAGCACCACCGCCAACGGTCGTCCCGACTCCAGCACCAGCGCCACCAGCACCGGTGCCGCCACCAGTACCACCAGCACCGGCACCACCCGTCGAGCCTGGGGTAATCCCAACTTGGGCGATTGTGCTAATAGCTGTAGGTGCTGCTATCATTGCTGGGTTGGTATTCTGGTTTATCAAGAAGAGAGAGCAATGACATCATCGCATGGCGGGCTCTGCCAGGGGAAATCGGGGTAAAATAAACGGCATCCACCCCTCCCGTGTGGGTAGCCTCAGCCGAAATCGGGCAAGTGGCATCCCGCCTTAAAATGTTGATGGTGGTAAATATTTTTGCTAAACCCCTTGACAAATAACCTAACAAATGCTATGGTATTTGTTATGGATATTAAGGGTATTAGGGGAAGGCTCGGTCTCACCCAGGAACAATTAGCCAATAAGCTAGGCGTCTCTTGGGCAACGGTTGCTCGCTGGGAGAGAGGGAAAGGGAAGCCTTCTCCCCTCGCCCGGAAAGCACTAGAGAAATTACTAAAGGAGTCTACTGAGAAAGAAACCGAGTGAGAACCAAGTAAACTAGAGAAGGAGGTGATAGCTTTCAGCAGTACAGTAATTTTAGCAGACCAAAATCTAAATTAAGGAGTTTTATTCAGATGAAAAAGAGAATATTGTTAATTCCGTTGGCGTTGTTGTTAGCCGTGAGCTTGGTTGCTATTGGCTGTCCGGCACCGGCTCCCGCTCCTGCGCCGGCACCGGCACCCGCGCCAGTACCTGCCCCAGCGCCCGCTCCAGTTCCTGTCCCGGCACCAACACCAGCCCCTGAGGAAGAAGTAATCAAGTGGCGTCTCCAGCCCGTATTTAGCTCTGGACACGCTGACTGGGAGATATTGCAAGAGGTCTGCGCCAATATCTGGGTTGCATCCAACCACCGACTAGAGATAGAGCTCTACCCTGGCGGGACTTTTGCAGGCAGCATGGAAGCTTTTCAGTCTTGCAGCGAAGGTGTTTTTGAAGTACACATGAGCTGGCCAGTGTATCTCCGAGGCGTTGACTTTGGATTCCAGGCGATTGGTAGCGGAAACATGGACATGGAGGCGATAGACAAGTATGTGTGGCTATACGAGGCTGGAGGCTGGGACATCGTAGAGGAGGCCTTTGAAGGAATAAACCTGAAATTCGTTGCTGCTGCAGTCTGGGGAACTGAGGTTATGAATTCCAATAAACCAATCTACGAGCTTGAAGACCTTAGAGGGCTGAAGTTTCGAACCTCAGATCCGCGCCTATGCGAGAAACATGGCATAGCTGCCATTACGCTTCCCCTAGAGGAGGTATTTACCGCCCTAGCAACAGGTGCCGTGGATGTAGTCGAATTTGGTCACCTCGATTTCAACGAGGGTATCGGGGTAACTGACGTTACTGAATATAGCATCTATCCCGATTGGTGGAACGTTCAGAACCTCACCGCCGTTGTCGTCAATCTAGATGCATGGAATGCCCTGCCGGAGGACCTGCAGAAAATTGTTGAGATGTGCTTCAAGGGTATGGAGCTTCACCACTATACCAAGACCCAGTATAGAAGTGCCGTACTCCAGAAGAGAATGCTAGAGGAAGGCACTATGGAATTCATAAGAATGGCGCCAGAGGGATTCGCCGACATGAGAGCATCTATGCGCGAGATAGAACAGAGCGATATAGCAAAGCATGGCGGACTTACCCGTGAGGTGTACGAATCATACTACGAGTTCAAGAACATCTGGTTTCCTTACAAACAGACGGCCCGGTGGTGGGGGTGGGACGTAACTCCGGAACAGGCAGAGTGATATGCGTTCCAAAAGTAGTGGAGTATTATAGCGATTCGATATAGGGAAGGCTGATGGGGAATAGAAGCCCTCATCAGCCTTTTCTACAAAAAAGTTGATATTACCGTTCTTATCGAAATGAGATGTTGGCGAATCACGATGGATAGATTAGCAAAGGCACTGAAGGTTATTGACACAATTAGCCAACGCACAGGAAAATTGTTCAGTTTTTTAGTACTTGCCATGGTGTTCCTCGAAGTGCGGGAGGCGATAGCGAGGTATGGTTTTAATGCTCCGACTACCTGGAGCTGGGAGCTAACCACACTGCTCTACGGAGCGCTTTTCATAATGGGAGGGGCATGGGTGCTTCAAACCGAGGGGCACGTTCGCACAGATTTCCTATACATACGCCTCTCGCCCAAAGTGAGAGCCTATCTAGACTTGGTTCTCTTTGCCACCATCTTCTTTGCGTTCGTTGGGGTCATGATATGGCAATCAGGAAGGCTTGCGGTGTGGGCGTGGCAGGTAAACGAGAGGACTTATACTATGTGGGCGCCGCCTTTCTATCCTTTCAGAATATTGTTAGTGGTGGCATTTACCTTGCTGGGAGTTCAAGGGTTGGCTAGATGGATTCGTGACCTAGTTTTTGTTATCACAGGGAGAAAGATATGACACCTACAGAGATGGTTATCATCATGATGGTTGCCTTTGTCATATTGCTCTTGCTGGGGTTCCCGCTTGCGTTTGTACTGGGTGGCTTGGCAATAATTTTTGGAGCTACTCTATGGGGTAGCCTAGGTGTCCTGCAGATGTTTTGTCGGACAACCAGCGTCTTAATGACTAGTATCGCCTATGTGTGTACTCCTCTGTTTATCTTTATGGGTGCAGTGCTTCAACGCTCCGGTGCTGCCGAGGCGGTTTTCGACGCCCTGTATATAGTTCTTGGGAGGCTGAAAGCTGGCTTGGCAATAAGCACAGTTGTCATTTGCACCTTTTTTGCTGCAGCAACAGGTATAATTGGAGCTTCCATCACTGTTATGGGTTTGCTGGCATTGCCTGCCATGCTCAAGCATCAGTACAACAAGAGTTTGACAACAGGAACAATCATGGCAGCGGGCTGCCTAGGCACCATAATCCCTCCAAGTATAATATTGATAATATATGGAGCTGAGGCTCAGGTGTCAATAGCAGGGCTATTCATAGGAGGAATTGGTCCGGGCTTCGTCCTGTCAGGTTTGTATATAGGGTATATCGTCATAAGGTCTACCCTGAACCCGGAAATGGCTCCACCAATTCCGCGTGAAGAGGCGAGTAAGTATACTGGCAGGCAAAAATTGCGTATGACGGCAGTCTCAGTGGTACCCACTTTATTTCTAATCGTTGCGGTTTTGGGTACTATTTTCCTTGGAGTGGCTACCCCTACTGAGGCTGCTGGCCTCGGCTCCTTTGGCGCTATACTTATTTCTGCTGCATATCGCAGGCTTAACTGGGGAATGCTCAGGGACTCCTGCTACCAATGCATGAAAATAACAGCCATGGTTATGTGGATTATATTAGGCGCCAAAATGTTTACCTCTGTCTTTCTAGGCCTTGGAGGTGGTGAAGTAATATCTAACTTAGTGCTCGGGCTTGAGTTGAATCGATGGCTGACGCTCAGCTTCATATTGTTCATTATCCTCGCCATGGGGATGTTTATAGATTGCTATGGGATTTTGCTCATAGGCATCCCCCTCTTCTGCCCCATAGTCTATTCACTGGGATTTGACCCTCTATGGTTTGGGATCATGTTCGCTATCATGATACAGGCATCCTACTTATCGCCTCCTTTTGCTTATGCCGTTTTCTATCTGAAGGGTGTTTCTCCGCCGGAGGCGGGGATAACTACCGGCGGGCTATATAAGGCAGTACTCCCCTTTATTGGGCTGCAGCTTATTGGGCTAGTTATATGTGCCCTTTTTCCCTCAATAATCACATGGCTGCCGAGCTTGATGTGGAAATAAAAAAGGATTTCGATTAAGGAGGGGAGGATGTTTAATCTTAATGAAATAAGCAAGGCTATAGTGGAAGGAAATAGAGACGTAGTTTTGGAGCTGACTAGGGCAGCTCTGGATGCCAATGTCCCAGCCAAAGAAATTTTGGATAATGGTCTTATCCCTGGGCTCAGAAAGGTGGGCGACCTATTTGAAACAGGTGAATATTTCCTGCCCGAGTTGCTGATATCAGGAGAGGCGGCGTCGAGAGCAGTGGGATTCCTAGAACCAGTATTGAGCAAAGGGGATACCCCTCCTGTGGGTAAATACTTGATAGGAACAGTAAAAGGCGATGTGCACGACATCGGAAAAAACATCGTCATTATGATGCTAAAAGGAAATGGATGGCAGGTAACGGATCTGGGTGTCGATGTCTCTCCAGAGGAATTTTGCTCAGCAGTAGACAAAGGCGATTTCGATATCCTTGGGATGTCATCCTTATTAACTATGACAATGCCCGACACAGACAAGACGATCGATGCCTTAAAAACTGCTGGGTTGAGAGATAAGGTTAAGGTAATGGTCGGCGGCGCACCAGTAACGCAAGAGTGGGCTGATAAGATTGGAGCTGATGGTTATGCTCCTGACGCGTCCACAGCTGTTAAAATCGCGGTAGCTCTCGCCGGGGAATCTTAGAAGGAGGAGACAGCGATGCAAAAGCTTACAGGTCTGGAGCGGATACTCAAAACGGTTAAACATCAGGAGCCAGATAGGGTCCCCCACTTTGAACTTTTGATAGACAAAAAAGTGAGGGATGCTATACTGCCTGATGCTTCCTACGCCGACTTCATTGAATACATGGATATAGATGCAATCATGGTTTTCGATAAGACGATGACCTGGAGCTATGAGACCTTAGACGCTGCCAAGGGGATTAAGAGGGATCAATGGGGTGGAATTATCCATTTCACAACAACTGACCTAGGCCATCCTATGGAGTCAGCGATCAAATCGGAGAAAGATCTTGATACTTATGTGCCACCTGACCCGGATCTGGATTGGAGATATGATGAGCTCAAGCGCTTGGTGAAAAGGTTCAAAGGCGAGAGAGCAGTCATTGCTCACTGTACTGACGTTTTTGATATAGCCAAGGAGTGTTTGCTTGGGGACGTGGCGTATTTCAAAGCTATGATAGAAAATCCTGACATCATAGATCGCGTGAATGAAATCGTTACTAACTACGAACTGCGGTTTTTCAAGAATTGTCTCGATGTAGGCGCTGATATGGTCTTCGTCAGCGGGGACTGGGCAATGACAAAGGGTCCAATGGTGTCTCGTGAATTTACAAAGAGGTTTATAGCACCGCCTTTCCAAAAAATCACTGAACTTGCTCACAGCCGAGATGTACCGTGTTTTAAGCACTCTGACGGAAATATCTGGCCTATCTACGACATAATCATTGATGCTGGCGCAGATGGTATACATCCAATAGATCCAATGGCGGGCATGGATATCGGTGAGGCCAAAACTGTGTTTGGTGATAAGGTTTGTTTATGTGGCAACGTCAGCTGTGCTTTCAGTCTGGTTACAGGAACTACTGATGAGGTACGGCAAGAAACGAAAGAGGTCATAAGAAAGGCCGGTAAGGGGGGCGGGCTTATCTGTATGTCCAGTAATTCGATTCATTCTGGAGTCAGGCCAGAGAACTATGTGGTGATGGTTGAGACCATCCACGAGTATGGTAAATACCCCCTTGAAAACCGCTTCGATAACTTAGTCATGCCGGAAGGTGGTATCGCCTAAAGCGAAAGAGAAACTATGAGCGGGCTCTGCCAGGGGAGACCAGGGCGAATGTGCTGGAGCCGATGCCCCTCCCGTTGCAGCTCTGGGCATAATCGGGCAAGTGGCATCCCGCCTGAAAGACAAAAGGGGTTGGGGGATTCGAACCCCCGGCCCCTTAGTCATATACCGCTGGTAATATACTCTCATGCTTGGCGGGCTATCAATTTGGCAGCCAGCTCTTTCTTGTGGCCGCTCGGGCTAAGTCCGGCCTCGATGCACATTTCTCTCAACTGCTTCAAGCTGTAGTTCAAGTCGAACTCTATTAGCTTCTCCATCACCTCATCTGTTACGCCAGCCGGGAAAAGGTGACCAATCTCTACCTCTAAGCGCTCCTGTGCTGTTGGCTCCGCCGGCCACGTTTTCGGCGGGATCACCCGCTTGGGCGGTCGCCGTAGGTCTTCTTCCTCTTCAACCTCGGCCAGAAGACCTCTAAGGCAGGCAGCATCGCAGCTCGCGGCCTCTGTGCTTTCTATCAGGTCGACGAGCTCCTTTTTACTAAGCCTGACTATAGCTGGCATATCAAGTCACCCCGCTTGATTTTAACGACTCTCTTTGTTACCATTATATCACTATGGTAGTTTGCCCCTGCAAGATCGGCATCGAGCCGGAGAAGATGCCAGTCCAGGCGATAGAGGATGAACTGAACGCCCTGCTCTACGATGAGGCGGTTCAGAAGGCCTGCGACGCCAAGGACCGGGAGCTGCTCACCATCGTCATTGCCCAGCCAAAAGCCCATCACTTCGACTTCCTCGAGGGCAAGACGGAATGGAAGGTAAGGGGCAAGTGGAGGAAGGATGCGGGCTTTGACATCGAGAGGAATGTGCAGCTCGACATCCAGTTTAAGGACGCCGCCGATGAATGCGTCGGCAAGCGGGTTATTGAGCTCCTCAAGGCCTACAACCAAAAAGCGGTCGGCGAGGCGCTTCTCTACGCTAGAACCATCCCCATCGAGGAAGGCACCCTCTAGTCCCTGTGCGCCCGGGCGTAT
>JABUBL010000451.1_pt1 | contig 12210 bp, 16 predicted proteins | sample 7240371 | NCBI WGS metagenome assembly JABUBL01 (sample SAMN07256343, study PRJNA390944) | subsurface metagenome | isolation source: Methane hydrate marine sediment | place: Pacific Ocean: Eastern North Pacific, ODP site 1244 | collected 2002
CCACAGTACCATCGTCGCGCGAATGGCTTGAACCGCTCCGTCACTATACTCAAGGCCGCTATACATGACGGGGGCGACACCACTGGTGTTTGCGGTTATTCTTGCAAGCGACCTGACCGTTTCGGCCGGAACGCCGGTGATACCTTCTACTACCTCCGGTCGAAAATGCTGAACATACCGGTCAAAGTCCTCAAAACCCACGGTCCAGTTACTGACAAACTCCTCGTCGTACAGTTCCTCCTCAATAATGACATTGCACAGCCCCAGAGCCAGCGCCCCATCCGTGCCGGGACGAATTGGGATCCATTCCGCATTTGAGTATTTGGCCATCACCGTTTTTCGTGGGTCTATTACCACGATCTGAGCGCCTCGTCTATGCGCCTCCTCAATCTTGATGAAGTCATGGGGAGGACAGTGCGCTGCAGGATTCTTCCCCCAAATCACAATGAGTTTGGCGTTTTCTATATCCGAGAACATGTTAATGAACATGCCGCCCATGGTTACATGAGGTGCTATCATCGCAAATGATACGTAACAAAGAGCACCCACCCCGAGGGTATTAGGGGATCCAAAGGGAAACAAAACGCTTGCCGCGGAGGAAACTGCTACACCCTCCGGCTGAAACAGGTCACAAAAAGCCGACTCAAAGCTCCCGCTACCAGTATATATGGCGGTAGCCTCTGGACCTGACTCCCGCTTAATTTGGTTGAGTTTGGCTACTATCGTTTCATAGGCTTGGTCCCAGGTAATTCGCTCAAACTCATAGCTGCCCTTGGGGCCTCTGCGTTTCATCGGATAAAGGAGGCGATCCTTGGAATATACAATGTCACGCGAGTTCTCACCGACTTTGCATATTGCTCCAAGATTTGAGGTCTCATCTGCCCGGACACTCTTGATCTTTCCCTCGCTATCATAGGTGACTATGACCCAACACCCGGCCGCACAGATTCCGCATATGGACCGCTTTTCACTGTTCTCAATTTTTCCCATTGCTATGATTATCGTCTCCTACCAAGCGTCATAGCGATTTTCCCTAACACGTCAGTAAGGAAGTGCCCTACTTTCTCTTGCCTCTCTTAGCGCGACCATTCCATCAAGTCCTAGCTAGCTTGGCAGCGATAGTAGCCACATGATGGCCCTGGAAACGGGCAATTGCCAGCTCGTTCTCGCTGGGCATGCGGCTGCCATCCATCGCAGATATTGTAGATGCACCATAGGGACTCCCGCCAGTGACCTCATCGTGGGTAGTCTGTCTACGTTCCGAGTACGGTACCCCGACGATGACCATGCCATGGTGCAGCAGCGTAGTGTGAAAACTTGTAAGGGTGGTTTCCTGCCCACCGTGTTGCGTGCCAGTTGAAGTGAAAACACTTCCTACTTTGCCCACAAGCGCGTTTTTAGCCCAGAGTGGGCCTGTTTGGTCCAGGAAGTTGCGCATCTGGGCACACATATTTCCAAATCGAGTCGGTGTTCCGAAGATCAGGGCATCGGCATCAGCAAGATCATCAGGTTTAGCAACTGGAACGTGAGCAAAGGTATCCCGCGCTTTCTTTGCGCCAGATCGCTCCAGAACATCCTCTGGCACAAGTTCGGGGACTTGTAATAGCTCCACCTCAGCACCTTCCACTTCGCGTGCACCCTCCGCCACTGCCTCAGCCATTCGATAGGTGTGACCATACATGCTATAGAATATGACTTTGACTTTCATCGTTTACCTCCAAGCTACCTCCTACCACCTCACTGCTCAGGAAAGTACTGATTACGCCTCCACCTCCACTCCATCACCGAACGCCACGTACGCCTTAAAAAATTGGGCCGCTTCCTTCGGCTCAGGATAGTTCCATGCCGCGTTCTTATTGACCTCTCCGGCAACCACAATATCATAGTAAGCCGCCTTGCCTTTCCACGGGCAGGTATATTGCCTATCTCCATCTTTAAAATACTCCCATTTCACCGACTCCGGTGGGAAGTAGACATTGCCCTCTACAATTTCCGGTTTGTCGCTTTCGGCAAGGGTTACCCCATTCCATATTGCTTTAGCCATTTTCTACCTCCTTGCTTGTCCTAACCCCAGTTTGAAGCTCAGGAGTCCTCAAGACTATTGACCGTGGTCTGTATCAATTCAGAAAGGGCCGGATGGATATGAATGCCTTCATTTATTTCATCTATTTGACCTCCGGATGTCATAGCATTCACCACTTCCTGAATAAGTACAGGGGCATAGGGCCCTATAATATGAAAGCCTAGTATTCTTCCACTATCTTTTTCCACAATGGCCTTGGCAAAGCCTTCTTCTTCCATCATGGCTTCACCTTTGGCAACATCGAAATACCTTACCCTTCCTACCGACATGTCGTACTCTTTTCTGGCCTGCGCCTCGGTTAGCCCCACCGATGCAATTTGAGGATGTGAATAAACGGCATGAGGTATGGCATTATAGTCCATCTTTAAATCTGCGCTATAAAACATATTTTGCACAACTACTAGCGCTTCACGATTCGCCACATGGGTGAACATTTGTTGCCCATTGGCATCACCAATGGCAAATATGTTCTTTTTGCTGGTTTCGAGATACTCGTTAACCCTAATAAACCCTCTACCGTCAATTTCCACGCCGGTATTTTCCACCTTTAGTAAATCGGCGTTTGACCGTCGGCCCACGGCGACCAAAATTCTTTGCGCTGTGAACTCCCTTTTTTCGCCGGTATTCCTGTCCCTTATCGCAACTTTAACCATGCCGCCCTCGTCGTTTACCTCCTCGGCCTGGGCATTGGTGTAGACATCCATGCGCCGGCGTAGCTGTTCCTTCAGAAGATCGTATATCTCCGGTTCCTCAACCGGGACAAGGCTATCCATCATCTCAAGAATAGTCACTTTAGTGCCCGTGGCAGCAAAGAAGTGTCCGAATTCGACTCCGATATAGCCGCCACCGATGATGATAAGGCTATCGGGTAGTTCCTCAAGTTGCAGCAGCGTTTCATTTGTTAAATAGTCGACGCTATCTAAGCCCTTTATGGGAGGTATGAAAGGTCGCGAGCCGGACGCGAGAACAATATTCTCCCCTTTAATTTTGTCTCCATTAACCTCAATAGTATACTCCCCCACAAAATACCCTTCACCCTCATAGAAGTCCAGATTTTCTGCTTGCGAAAGAGCACGTCTCATTTGGCTTTGGCTTTCTTGTATACTGTTTCTCATACGCTGCATTATAAAGTTGAAGTCTACGCCTCTGGTCTGTGCCTCAATGCCTAGCTTTTTGGCCTCCTGTATTTCTACTATTCTATCTGCCGGATATATCAGCATTTTGGAAGGGATACAGCCCGTATTGAGACAAGTTCCTCCGAATGGCCCTTTGTCTACTAGAGCAACTTTTAGACCACGGTCAGTAGCTTCATCCACAATGAGCATTCCAGATCCCGACCCGACTACGATAACGTCGTACTTCTTCATGTTGCAGCCTCCTGCTGTGTATTCGCTTAATGCCTATGAGATTTATGATTTGTGACTGGCAGCATATAACTTCGTCGGCTCCTCCCACGTCATATGTTGTTATTAGAACGCTATAATACAGAATCCTGATACAATTCCGCAATAGTTTGCCGCCTCAAATGGTAAAATCCATTCCTAATCTTCCGGCTACGTATTGGTGGTTTGCGCTAAACAGCCCTACTTCCCGTTCTTCCCCTTCAGGTAGTCGATCATTGGCTGCGTCACCAGTGGCACCACATCGCCAATCATGTGCGGCATCATCTTGTTCATAACCTGGGGCATCATCTCCGGCATCTAATCAGGGTGTCGTGGGTTCGATTCCCACACGGCTCACCAGTAGCTTTGCGTTGAACCTGGAGCCGCTCGAAATCGGGTGGCTCCGCTTCTTTTTCGACACTCTGATTCCTTATTGACCAGCGTCTCCTGGCAGTTTGTCGTGGCTATGGTGATTACCCCATTGCGCCCCTCAACCCCGTCGAGGACTGAGAGAAGGGTGAGCGGGGCAGAGCCACTGGAGTAACCGAACTCCACCCTTTCCTGTGCAATGAGGTCGACATCCATGATGACAAGCATTAGAATGCTCTGTGAAAACAGACAGCAGGACCCATGAAAAAAGGAATGACAGCGAATTCCAGCACTGTTGAGATTGATGGCGTGGGGCCGGTTCTATTTGAACGCAGCAAGCGGGCCAGACGCCTCAGTGTTTCCGTTAAGCGTTTAACGGGGGTTCGGGTTGCTATTCCTTATGGAGTATCCTTTAAAAAAGCTGAGAAATTTGTCCGCGCCAGAACGGATTGGATAAACAAGCATCTGGACAGGATAGAACAGTTTGAGCGAGAATACACATCCATTACACAGAATTCACCTGATATCGATATGGCAAGGGCGAAAAGAAAACTATCACGAAGGCTCAAGCACCTGGCAGAGAAACATGGATTCACTTATAATAGGGGTTTCATTCGAAATCAAAGGACAAGGTGGGGCAGTTGCTCTTCCAGAAGTAACATCAGCCTCAATATGAGACTGGTGATGATACCAGATGAACTGATGGATTACGTGATTCTTCATGAGTTGACTCATACCCGCTTCAAAAACCACAGCAAAGACTTCTATGCTGAGTTGGATAGGCTAGTCGGGAATAGGAAGGGCATGGATGTCCAATTGAAGGAGTACGGACTGGGATTACTATAGAACTATAGCTGTCATATGGACTGGCTCAGCCAGGCGGATTTGGAGAGTAATAGAATGGAATTCCCTCGTAATGTATATCTGGATATCGAGACTACCGGTCTATCCCGGCTTTATCACGAGATAACTGTGGTAGGCATCTACCTTGTTGATGGTGGCGGCAGCAGACTGGTTCAACTGGTTGGCGAAGAGGTGACCAGGGATAATCTCCTCGAAGCTCTCGAGGGTGCGGATACAATGTTCACCTATAACGGGAGCCGGTTCGACCTTCCTTTCATAAGCGCCTGTCTGGGGGTAGACCTGGCTGGGAGCTGTCAGCACCGTGACCTGATGTATGACTGCTGGAGGAACAACCTCTACGGCGGTTTCAAGGCGGTAGAGCGGCAATTGGGTATCAGTAGACAGCTAAGAGGCATTGATGGACTCGAGGCAGTAAGGCTGTGGTGGAGATACCGGGACTACGGCGATAACAGTGCCCTGGCTGTACTGCTTGAATATAACAGGGAAGATGTAGTGAATCTAAAGGCTTTGAGGGAGAGACTGGGGATAGGCTAGCTCGCAATGGCTCAGCAACCAGGCGGCAAGCCCTATGGCCGGGGTAGTCGAACGGGTGAGCATTCACGGAGTAGTTATAACTTTTTAAAAGACAGGTTGTGTCATAATACGCATCTCGAATATGTCTGCTACGGTAAAATTCATCTCCAATAAATTGCCCACATTTTGATCACAAGCTTAACTTATGCGCATTGTCGCTACTTGTAAGCAACTGTTGACAACAGTCCCGCGGTCGTCTACGATGTGCGCGCTAAAGAACCGGCACAACGTTGCACAAACCAGAAACCAACCAAGTGGTTACGAGCAACGCAGACCCTGAGCGATTGTACGGCATTATTACTGCGCCTGGGCAGTATGGATACGATACAGTAACGTTGCGAGGTAACACGAAGCCCGGTGTTTGGTTAGTTGTGTCGGTATGGAACAAGAGCAGGTGTCTTTATGGACCTTTTCGATAGATTCAATGCCGAGAAATGCACCTTGTGCGGCGAGTGTTTTCACCAGTGCCCTGTGATGCATTTACCCCTGGAGGTGGCGAAGGCTGAGATCGTGCGACTCACAACCGGTCAAGAGACGGAGCACGTGTTGCGGAAATGCACGAGCTGTTTCGCATGTAACTTCATCTGCCCTGAAGGATGCAATCCCGCCCAGGCAATCCTCGATATCTGGCACGAGAAATCTGTGCGCGAAGGCTTGCCCATAAGGGCCATGTACTACACCCCCGAGAGCTCACTCAATTTCAGAACCTACGTGTTAGAAAGGCTTCCCGAGGATGAAAAGGCTCTAGTTAGGTCCTGGGAGGATACCTCTCCCTGCGACGAAGTATTCTACCCCGGTTGCAATGTGATTACCGTTCCCTACCTGACCCGGACCAAACTCCTCGACGGCATGAATATCAGGGGATCGCTGAATCTGTGCTGTGGCGAGACCTACTACCGCACCGGACAGTTTGAGATGGTGGAAAGGGCCGCCAAGCGGCTGGAGGCATGGCACAAGCAACTCGGTTTCAAGAAGATGATCATTCCCTGTACCGCTGGCCGTAACATGTTCACCAACGTCTTGCCCAAATTCGGTATGAAGTTCGATTTTGAGATTCATCACGTTCTTCCCTGGTTGTTGGAGAGAATCGAGAGGGGCGAAATTGAGATCGTCAAGCCGCTGAACATGACAGTTACCATCCAGGAATCCTGCTACGGCAAATTCTTCGGGGACGAGTATATGGATGTCCCGAGAAAGCTATTGGAAAAGGCCGGCGCCACGGTGGTAGAGGAAGACCTCTGTCGCGAGAAAGCCCTGTGTTGCGGTATCGGGGGCGGGTTCAGCTACTATTCAGGCTACCACCCTTGGGACATCACCCTCGCCACTATAAGGACCTTGCGGCTTGCCAAGAAGACAAAGGCGCAGGTATTGGCGGTTTACTGTGCCGGTTGCCTCCAGATGCTTACAGTCGGTCAAATCGTCTATCCCAACAGGATGCCGATCTACCATATACTCGAGCTGCTTCAGATTGCCGCCGGTGAAGAGCCAGCAAGGCACCATAAGGGAAGGGCGCGTTCAATGTTCAAAGGGGTCGTTATCAACCAGTTCCCCAAGGTGATATCCAGGAGGCGATTCTATATGGAGGATCTGCCCTAACGTCAATATATGGGGCACCATTGGGATCCAGACATGGATTTCGCCAGTTCAAAAGGACATTAAGTATCTCTGGTGCTAATATTGAATATTGGCATTAAACTGTAGCGAGACCTAAGGCGAAGGGGGAGGACAAGCGATGGCTGACCTGAAGGTTTTCTTTAATGAGGAGGCGTGCGACCGGTGTGGCGACTGTCTTGCAGAATGCCCGGTTATCCATCTGAGTCAGGCTGAGGCGCAGCGAGAGATCGGTCGCCTCATCGATGGTGGAGAGAGCAAGGCTGTTCTCGACCACTGCTCTACCTGCTTTGCCTGTAATCACATCTGCACTAAAGGGGCCAATCCATACGGACTTATACTATTCCGCTGGTTTGAGCGCTACCAGAGGAAGGGGTTGCCCGGGCGGGGTGTTATGGCCCTGCCCCTTTCGCCAGGGAATTTTTTTCAGGTGCTTATGCAAAAGGCACCCTCCGATGAACAAAGGGTACTTCGGGAGTGGCACGATCTCTCCCGCAACGAGCTGGCCTCAAATCCGCAGTTGATGTTCGCCGGATGTAACCTCAAGATGGCGCCTTACTACACTTTCAGCTCCCTTTATGATGACCTTCCAATTTTCACCGCCCCGGACCTGTGCTGCGGAGAGGTCTATTTTCGGATGGGCATATTGGAAAAGGCCGAAAGCCAAGCTCACTACCTGGAGGAGAGATACCGCGCCTTGAACCTGAAGAAGGTGGTCTATTTCTGCCTCGCCGGCTACAATATGATGCAGAACCTGCTGCCCCAATACTTTGGCGTGAGCTTTGACTTTGACAAGGTCTACCTGCTGGACTACCTTTATCAGAAGATAGAGCGCGGCGAAATAAAGATCGATCACCGAGCGGAAGGAACGGTGACGGTGCAAGACCCGTGCCACGCCAAGACCCTGGGCCAAGATTTCATGGACACGCCGCGCCGCTTACTTCAGGAGTTGGGATACAGCGTGCTGGAGATGGGGCATACCCGCGAGCTGGCGCTGTGCTGTGGCTTCGGCAACGGTGCAGGTCGCTACAGCCCGGTAGATATCATCGCATGGTCTCTGAGGAGACTCGGAGAGGCCAGGAAAACAGGGGCACAGATGCTGGTCACATATTGCAGCGTCTGTCAACTGTATCTCTCGGTGGCGCGCAAGCTCTATCCCAAGGCCCCTCCGGTATATCATGTGCTTGACCTGTTACAAATGGCTATCGGGGAGCAGCCAGCGTTGAGACACTCGGAGCGGGCCAACAAGATGATCAAGTACATGACCTTTGGCCTGCCCAGGATTGTTTCACCCAGGAGGAGCTGGGTCGAGATCTAGTGCACTCTATGCGTGAACGTCAAGACTAAGAATTTAACACCACCCTGTTCCGAAGTACAGGCACCTTATCCTGTGAGCATAACCTCCCATTTAACTCTTTTAACTTCTTCATGAACCCCCATCTGTTTGGCTATACCACCAATAGGCTGACTGACTAATCTTCATATATTTCAGAGATAAGTCCGCGCTCTGTGCGTATTACCTCTAATTGTGCGTAAACGTTGAAAGAGATCCCGCGGTCGTCCACTATGTGCGCATCTCGAATATATCTGCTCCGGTAAAATTCCTCTCCAATAAATTGCCCACATTTTGATCACAAGCTTAACTTATGCGCATTGTCGCTACTTGTAAGCAACTAGTATTAGATAAAAGTAATGGTGGACATTTCTGTCCACCCCAGTAGATGCTAACTGTAAGTCCAGCTATTCTTGGTGTCGAAGCCTCCTGCTGATAAGGTACGCCAGGACGCCCGCGCCGAGAGCCGCCGCTATGCCGATGTACAGGCTGGGGAAGGCTGGCACGCCTCGTCCCACAACTGGTGGATTCTCAGGTCCTCCCTGTTCGACTATCACGTCGCTCTCAGTAAGGTCATCATCGCCTAGTCCGCCATCGACAAGCGTGATTGTGATCACATTGTCCCCGTCATCGTCTCCCATCGGTATCTGGCAATAATATATAAAATAAGATAAATTCACTTGACATTTTATAAATATATGATATAATAAATATCAAAGTTTATCCACGTTGTGTGTCGAGTGTGAAGATATCTTTAGCAACGGTAGTGTAGGTTGGCAACGAGAGTTACAAATGGGCCATTATAAACATACTGAGCAGAAAAAATTCGAAGGTGATGATCCAGAGGTTATAGAGATATTTCCCCAGCATGTTTCAATAGCTAGGTCATTAGGTAATGTGGGTTACCAATGAACGGGAGGCGCCTAGCGCATTTAGAGATGGAGCCTGAGATGCCAGTGATACTAATCACCTTGAATAGGAGGTGAAGTCGAAATGCTGCGGATGATAAAGGTATGCCCCAGGTGCGGAGGGAATATGCTGCTCAATAATGACCTGTATGGGTGGTACGAACAATGCCTACAGTGCTCCTACCTGCGTGACCTGGACGACATATTTAGGGTGAAGGAGCAACCTATGGAGCAGGTGGAGAAAAGCGAGCTAGCGCAATATCGGGAGAATAAATACTAGCTTCCTCATCCTCTTACCTAACCGAAGCCATGATTGTGGGCTACTCGCCTGTATCCGTCCACAGTGGACCTCGGTCCCGGGTAGGCCACCGTGGTATCGAATAGAAATGGTTCTGAATTAACAGCCTTGAGCCTCTGTACTATCAGCTTTACAATAGATGGAGAAATAAAGTATTTGTTGCCTGGCTCCCCCATGTGTAGTTTGATCACAACTCTCGCGTGACGGAAGTCCTCGATACCAAGCGTATCAAGCGCGCTCACTACCTTTTCCGCATTGGCGAACAAATAGACCTCAGCCATGTCAGTTCTATTGTCGACCCCTGGACTTCTGTTTGCAACCCTCAGTATCTAAATTGCATTAAAAGACGTTACCCGGCTATCACCGTTCTTGTTAGCGGTTGGATTCACCTCCATTCTTCCGACAGACATTCATACAGCTATTCGGGCATCAACTTCGCGTATATATCCATCGCTGTCGCTGCAAACAATCAGCTTATCGCAAGGCACGGTCTTGCCTGCAGCGCATTTTCAGGTTACAATCCAAACAAATGAGAGGATTGCCTCAGAAGCTCTGTCTGTTCTCTAATTTTTATTGGGGCTGAACTAGTGATGAAAGTGGTATCAATTGTTGGTATGGCAGGTTCAGGTAAATCGGAGGTGGCCAAGATATTTGAAAATAATGGCTATGAGAAGGTAAGGTTTGGAGATATTACAGATAAAGAAATTATGAAAAGAGGGCTGGAGCTAAACGAGAAGAACGAACGGTATGTCAGGCAACAACTGAGAAAAGAGCATGGAATGTCGGCTTATGCTAAGCTAAGCCTGTCCAGGATTGATTACCTGCTGAAATCGGTGGATGTCATAGTGGACGGTCTCTATTCATGGGAAGAATACACATTGTTGAAGGGTCGCTACGGTGACCATTTTTGTGTGGTTGCAGTTTGGGCATCCCCTGAGACAAGATGTGAGAGGTTGACCAAAAGACCAGTCCGACCCCTAACGGCGGAGGAGGCTTTCAGCCGAGATGTTGCGGAGATAGAAGATACCAACAAAGGTGGGCCGATCGCCATGGCAAACTTCACTATTATAAACGAGTCTTCGTTCGAAGCCTTAGAAAGTGAAACAAAAAGGGTTCTCGCTGCTTTGAAATGAAAAGAACAATAAGGCCAGATATTGATGAATATTTCTTGAAAATAGCTTCTGTGGTGGCAGAACGCTCGACGTGTCGCCGACACCATGTGGGAGCTGTAGCAGTAGGGGGCAAACACATATTAGCTACTGGCTATAACGGTGCTGCCTCTGGACTTAAGGATTGCCTTGAGCTTGGCTGCCTGAGGGATGACATGGATGTACCATCTGGAACGAGGCATGAGGTGTGCCGGGCCATTCACGCAGAGCAAAATGTTATCATACAAGCGACTCTCCATGGGGTAAGCTTGGAGGGCGCCACAATTTATGTCACCCATACACCATGCATACTATGTGCGAAGATGCTGGTCAATGCCAAGATAAAGCGGTTTGTCACTTTTGGCGAGTATGCTGATGATGCCTTTAAAGACCTATTTAAGGAAGCTAAAATAGAGTTTGAATTGCATAAGAAACCGTCTTCCAACATCACGTATCTGGCTTAGGGATTACCTGTGCGCCGTCATCAGTTTGGCACAATGCCGCTGCTTTAGCCCTGGGTGCTATAGGGGTTCAAATGGGCACCAGGTTCCTGGCTACCAGGGAGAGCGATTTTGTGCAGATATGGAAAGATCGGATCTTGAAAAGCGGGGATAGAGATACCCTGGTGGCGAGGGGACTCGTCGGCCCAGCCGGATATCTGAGAAATGAAGCCTCCCGTGAGCTTACCGGAATCACCGTGAGTTAAGCTCCCGGATTATACCTTGGTCAGCCGGATGATATGATAGCCCTCGACCCTGAGGTACTGCGTATAGAGCTGGCAGGGATTGCTGCTGCGTTTGCTACCGACGATAAAGAAGGCGCTCATGGCTGGTGGTGAGGTGGCAGGAAGAGCAGAAGACCTTCCCACAGTAGGGGAGCTGGTGGAGAGAATAATGGGGGAAGCAGAAGAGGTCATCCGCAGTCTCCCACAGAGGTTTATAAAGGAATAGACTTATATTAGAGTCAGTAAAAGATTGAGGCAGGAATAGAGGGCTGAGATAAGAGACACATTACAGGTTATGATATGAGTTTTCTTGTCATGGGGGTTAGCAATGGAGGCAGGTAAAGGTTCCCTAGAGCTGGAGAAGGAGGTTTTAAATGAGGGGCTGTGCACCAGTTGCGGTGCCTGTGTGGAAATCTGTCCCTATATCAAGGTGGTTAAGGATAGGGTGGCGGTAATCGAGCCCTGTGGCCTCGCTGAAGGGAAGTGCTATGATTTCTGTCCTCGAACTCCCACTGATATCGCTGCCCTGGATCGAAGGATATTTGGCCATGAGCGCCTTGATTCCTCACTGGGGTCCTATATCTCCATTGAGATGGCGCAGGCAAGGGATAAGAAGATCCGCTCTCGCGCTCAATATGGGGGTGTGGTTTCCGCCCTTATGACCTATGCCATGGACCTGGGGGAGATAGGCGCTGCCGTACTTACCAGGCCCTTCGATGGAGGTCTCATGCCCACATCGGTGGTGGCGGAAGAAAGCTCCCAGGTGCTGGGATGTGCCACATCCAACTATATTGCCTCCGCCACCCTGGCAGGGCTGAATAAGGTGACAAAGCAGCGGAGGGTTTCCATAGGGGTAGTGGGCCTCCCCTGCCAGGTTCTGGCTCTCAGGAAGATGCAGGCTTCAGAACACGAAAACG
>JABUBL010000452.1_pt1 | contig 12204 bp, 12 predicted proteins | sample 7240371 | NCBI WGS metagenome assembly JABUBL01 (sample SAMN07256343, study PRJNA390944) | subsurface metagenome | isolation source: Methane hydrate marine sediment | place: Pacific Ocean: Eastern North Pacific, ODP site 1244 | collected 2002
CCTGGACCAGCCTGATATTAAGGGGCGAAAGGCAATCCTGGAGGTTCATAGCAAGGGCAAGCCTCTGGAGGACTCTGTAGACCTGGAGGTCAGCACCGCTGAATCCCACCGTCACCTTCGATGATGTTGCTGGTGTGGAGGAGTCCAAAGAGGAGCTTCGGGAGGTGGTGGAGTTTCTCAAGTTGCCGGATAAGTTCACCAGCCTCGGGGCGCGCATTCCTCGGGGTGTGCTCCTCGTCGGACCACCGGGCACAGGAAAGACCCTGCTTGCCCGTGCCGTCGCTGGCGAGGCTGCTGTTCCCTTTTACTCCATAAGCGGCAGCGAGTTTGTGGAGATGTTTGTTGGCGTCGGCGCCTCCAGGGTGAGGGACCTCTTTGATCAAGCGAAACGAAATGCTCCCTGCATTATCTTTATTGATGAGATCGATGCCGTAGGGCGTCACCGAGGGGCAGGGGTTGGCGGCGGCCACGACGAAAGGGAGCAGACGCTGAACCAGATCCTTACCGAGATGGATGGCTTTGACTCCTCGACCAATGTCATCGTCCTCTCAGCCACCAACCGTCCTGACATCCTCGATCCGGCACTGCTTCGCCCTGGCCGCTTCGATCGCCAGGTGATCCTGGACCAGCCTGATATTAAGGGGCGAAAGGCAATCCTGGAGGTTCATAGCAAGGGCAAGCCTCTGGAGGACTCTGTAGACCTGGAGGTCATCGCCAAGCAAACGGTGGGATTCAGCGGTGCTGACCTTGCCAACCTGGTGAACGAGGCAGCTATCCTGGCTGCCAGACGCAATAAGAAGGCCATCGGCCTTGCCGAACTGGAGGAATCCATTGACCGGGTGATGGCTGGCCCAGAGAGGAAGAGCAGGGTCATAAGCCACAAGGAGAAGGAGGTCACCGCTCACCATGAGGCTGGCCATGCTTTGGTAGCAAGGATGCTGCCCCATGCCGACCCGGTGCACAAGGTTACCATCGTCACCCGGGGGATGATGGCGGGCTATACCCGCTTCCTACCGGCCGAGGACCGCTCTCTATGGACGCGTTCCCAGCTCAACGACCAACTGGCAAGCATGCTGGGTGGTCATGCCGCTGAGGACCTTATCTTTGGCGAAATGACCACCGGAAGCCGCAGCGACATCGAGCAGGCAACGAAAATTGCGCGCAAGATGGTCACCGAATGGGGGATGAGCGAGAGGCTAGGCCCACGCACTTTTGGACGCAGGGAAGAGCTGGTATTCCTGGGCCGAGAGGTGGCGGAGCAGAAAGACTATAGCGAGAAGACAGCCCAGAAGATCGATGAGGAGGTTAACGCCGTTATCCAGCATGCCCATGATGTAGCTACAGAGATCCTCACCAAGAATAGAGCCAAGCTGGTGCAGTTAGCGGAGGCATTGATCGCTGAAGAGACCCTAGAGGGTAAAGATCTGGAGGCGCTGTTCAATGCCCCCGTTCCCTCGCCTGCTGAGGAGCAGGCATCCGAAGAGCAGAAGCCATCCGACTTGCCTGATTAGTATGTTTGAAGCGACGCAAAACCCTATCGATCCCCATCTTGTCCTGGACAGCCTGAAAAGGGATACCCACGGTGCTCTGGTAAGCTTCATCGGGACGGCACGGGGATATTCCGCAGACGGAAAGAGGGTCCTCTTTGTCGAGTGTGAAGGGGACAAGGAAGTGGTGGAGCAGAAGTTGCAGGAGGTGGGTGATGATATTCGTAAGCGGTGGCAGCTTGAGGATATAGCTCTTTGCCACCGGCTGGGTCGGATCGGAGTGGGGGAAACCATCCTAGTTGCTGCTGTTGCCGCCCCTCACCGCCAGGAAGCCTTTGAGGCCTGCCAATACGCAATCGACCGCGTCAAAGAAAGGGTTCTGCTAAGGGAGGTTTTAGCTGAAGGGGCTTAGCCCCTATTTTGGCTATATGCTCAGGGTTAGTTAAAAGAGCTCGCCGAAGGAGATAAGGAGCCAACTGATCCCGGCGCATATAGGAAAGGTCAGCACCCAGGCGAGAACGATGTTTCCAGCGACACCCCAGCGCACTGCGGAAAGCCGTTTTGTCGCCCCCACCCCCATAATGGAGGTGCTGATGCAATGGGTGGTGCTCACCGGGATGCCAAAGCTAGAGGCAACCTCGATAACCGCTGCCGCCGAGCCTTGGGCGGCAAAGCCGTGAACCGGGCGCAGGGCGGTGATCCTTGTCCCTACAGTCCTTACAACGCGCCAGCCGCCAAGTAAAGTGCCCAGAGCGATGGCCGAGCCGGAAAGGACCCACATCCAGGGGTCAATTTGAAGCTGATCCGTGCCGCGATGGATCATAAGGGCCAGAGCGATGATGCCTATGGGCATCTGGCCATCGTTCTTGCCATGGCTGTAAGCTAAAAAAGCAGCGGTGAGGATCTGGAGGCGACTGAAAAGGCCTTCCACCCTGAGCGGAGCAGCACGCCGAAGTATCCAGGATAAGCCAACCATCACGGTTAGGCCTCCGGCAAAGCCTAAGAGAGGGGCGATACCTACTGCCGAGAGCACCTTGCCAAAACCACTCCACATAATAACCCCGCTCCCCTCAGCGGCAAACCCTGCCCCCACCAGCCCGGCAATAAAGCCGTGGCTTATGCTCACGGGAAGACCCAAGAAGGTTGCTGCCGCTCCCCAGATAATCACCGCAGCCAGGGAGGCAAATATGATGTCATAGCCCTCGCTGAGCACACCTGGGTTGATGATCTTGGTGCCTATGAATATAGCTACTGCTGTTCCGGTGGCTGCGCCGGCGAAGTTCATAACGGCAGCCATGCCTACGGCACGGAGAGGAGAGAGAACGCGGGTACTTACTACAGTGGCGATAGCATTAGCGGCGTCGTTGAAACCATTAACAAGAGCAAAGCCGATAGCGAAAATTATGACAAAAATGAAAAGCGCCGACTCAGGCACGCTTTATCATTACCCCTTCGAGGATATCAGCGATGTCCTCGCATCTGTCGACGGCGTTCTCCATGTTTTCATAGATCTCCATCCACTTGATCACATTAGTGACGTCCACCTGCTCATGGAAAAGCTCTGCCAGGGCGGAGCGTCTCACAGCGTCAGCCTCATTTTCCAGTCGATTTATCTCGATGCAGTGCTCTCTCATGTGGCTCAGCTCACGGCGGTGGCGCAGCCGGGGTATTGCTTTGCTCACCTCGGTAGTCACCGTGACCAGGATATCGGCTATCTCCTTCGCCCTCTCCGTAGGTTTTTCAATGCCGTAGAGTACCATGCGCACAGCAGCAGCTTCGATGAAGTCCATCACATCGTCCATACGATTGGCAAGCAGGGCAATGTCCTCCCTGTCGATGGGGGTAACAAAGGTGCCATGAAGTTGGGCAATGATGCGGTGGGTGATGTGGTCCCCGTGGTGTTCCAGCTCAGTGATTTGCCCTATCTTTCCCTCCACATCCTCCCAATTATGCAGCAGTTCAGCGAGGAGACTGGCCGCCTTTACGAAGTTATGGGTGCTCTCCTCAAAGAGGTCGAAGAACTTTGCCTCCCGTGGCAGGAAATGGAATCTACGCAAGGGCTATCTCCTTTTATATCAGCTTAAATTAGCAGAGAGGAGCCGCATTGTCAATACAATTCTCTTTAAGCCAGCAATCTGATATAATAATTGAATGCGCTAAAGGGAGGCTGTTTGAGCAAAAGGTTTGAGGTCATCGAACATACGGCAGATGTGTGCATTGCCGCCTATGGCTCAGACGTAAAGGAGGCGTTCGCCAACGCTGCTTATGCCCTCTTTAGCCTGATGATTGACCTTAAGCATGTCAGCGATAACCTTGACCGCGAGGTGGAGGTGACGGCGGAGAATCAACAGGACCTTCTTGTAGCCTGGCTCAACGAGCTGATCTATCTTTTTGAGGTGGAGGGCATCCTGTTTAAGAGGTTTAGGATTGATGAGCTCACCGAGACCAAGCTTAAGTCGAGGTGCTATGGGGAGAAGGTGGACCCGGTGCGACATAAGATAAGGGTGGGGGTCAAGGCAGCTACCTACCATATGCTCAAGGTAGAGAAGAACAACGGATTTAGAGTTCAGGTGCTGTTCGATATTTAGAGGGGGTGATGGCGATGCCGCGTTGGCAGGGAACATTAAAGAAAATAGATGATTATCGCTGGGAGATCCCTCAAAGCTACAAGGCGGGTATGAGCGTGCCCGGGCTTATTTATGCCGACGAGGCCATGCTAGAGCATATTCGGGAGGACCAGACCCCAGAGCAGGTGGCCAACGTTGCTTGCCTCCCCGGGATCGTCGCCAAGTCCCTGGCTATGCCCGATATCCACTGGGGCTACGGTTTCCCCATAGGGGGGGTTGCTGCTACCAGGGTTGAGGATGGCGTGATCTCTCCTGGAGGGGTGGGCTATGACATTAACTGTGGGGTGCGCCTCCTCCGCACTAATCTGATGAAGGAGAAGGTCAGCCCCAAGATTGAGGAGCTGGTATCCGAGCTTTATCGAGCTATCCCTTCAGGGGTGGGCTCTCAGGGAAGATTGAGGTTGGGCCAGAAGGAAATAGACAAGGTTCTGGTCATGGGCGCCAGATGGGCGGTGGAGCAGGGATATGGGGAGGCGAGGGATTTGGAGGTCACTGAGGCCAACGGGAGTATGCCTGGTGGTGATCCCCAGTGTGTGAGCACTAAAGCGAAGCAGCGAGGCGGTCCCCAGCTAGGGACCTTGGGCGCGGGGAACCATTTTCTGGAGGTTGAGGTAGTGGAGGAGATCTACGAGCCTGCTATCGCTGCGGTCATGGGGATTGAAAAGGTGGGGCAGGTGCTGCTCCTGATTCACACCGGCTCGCGAGGCTTTGGTCATCAGGTTTGCACCGACCATTTAGTGACTATGGGAGCGGCGGTGCAGAGATATGGCATCCACCTACCCGACCGCCAGCTTGCTTGTGCCCCGGTGAAATCCCCGGAGGGCAAGGACTACTTTGCCGCTATGGTCTGCGCTGCCAACTATGCCTGGGCCAATCGCCAGTGCATCACCCACTGGGCACGGGAATGCTTCGTTAAGGTCTTTGGCCAGAGCCAGCGTGAACTGGGCCTGGAGATGGTATATGATGTGGCGCACAATATCGCCAAGATGGAGGAGCACGAGGTAGATGGGAAGAGGGTTTCCCTCTGCATCCATCGCAAGGGGGCAACCAGGGCCTTCCCCACGGGACATCCGGAGGTTCCCGCTATCTATGCCGAGATTGGGCAGCCAGTGCTCATCCCTGGCGATATGGGTCGCTACTCCTACGTCCTGGTAGGCACACAGAGGGCGATGGAGGAAACCTTTGGTTCCACCTGTCATGGGGCAGGCAGGTTGCAGAGTCGCACGGCAGCCAAGCGAAGCCAGCGCGGGGTTGATGTTGCCCGAAGGCTCGCTCAGAGGGGAATTACAGTCAAGACAGGAAGCATGGCGTCCCTCGCTGAGGAGGCATCAGAGGCATATAAGGATGTCACTGCAGTGGTGGAGGTAACCCACAGGGCAGGGATCTCACGTAAGGTGGCCAAAGCAAGACCCCTAGGGGTAGTCAAGGGCTAGCTGTATAGTAATTGCGCATCCAGATTTCAACTCTGCCCTGGCTCGTTGACAGCAGGGAAGCAATGGTGATAAACTGGGCAAAGTTTTTTGCAACGCTTTGATAGCATAGGTCGTAATCTAAGGAACAAAGGTGAGCGAAGCTTATAGTGATGCGTTGGCAATAACCATAATAGCTGTGGGAGCCCTCATTGTTATTTCCTTCTTTTTTATCGGGGTAACCCGCGTCCTGGAATGGGTGGCGAGGCGTGGTGTCAATGAGGTAGAGGTCAGCGCCCCAGCAGAAGCAGCGAGGAGGAAAAGGGCGCTAATCGCCGCTGCAGCCATAACTCGTTACCTGAAGGCGGAGCGGCGCGGCACTCCAGGAAGATCCAGAGAAAGCACAGCCGCTAAACCTGAGCCCAGTGAACAAGATGAGGAAAAATGAAGCGGAAATTCAAGATCACCATAGAGGGTGAGAGCTACGAGGTAGAGGTGGAGGAGATTGAGGAAGCGGGGCCTAAAGCTCCGCCGTCGCCGGCTAAGGCTCCTCCCACTACTCCAGGGAGGCCCCCAGCAGACCCTAGAGCGTCATCCTCTTCGGTAACAAAGCCACCACCAGCCAAGGTTGCGGCTGAGGAAGTGGTTACCTCTCCCATGCCGGGAACAATTGTCTCCATCAAGGTCAAAACTGGCGATGTGGTGAAGACAGGCGACATTCTGCTCATATTGGAGTCGATGAAGATTCAGAACGAGATACCCGCTCCTCGGGATGGGAAGATAAAGCAAATATTTGTAGCTGAAGGTAAATATGTCAGGAGAAGGGAGCCGCTGGTAGCTATCGAGGGATAAAGAGTGCTAGACAAAGTCGTCGACTTCTTTCAATTCAGCGGTTTTGCCAATTTCCATTGGGGCAATCCGCTGATGATTTTAGTTGGCTGCGTGCTCATCTATCTCGCCATCCGCAAACAGTATGAACCCCTGCTTCTAATTCCAATAGGTTTCGGTGTCATCCTCGCCAATCTGCCCGTTACCGGTTTGATGGGGTCAGGTACCGAAGGAGGGCCCGAGGGACTCCTTTCCTATCTTTACCTGGGGGTAAAGTTTGCCATATTCCCCCCTATAATCTTCCTCGGCATCGGGGCGTTAACCGACTTCAGCCCCCTCCTCTCCAACCCCAAGACCTTTTTCCTTGGGGGTGCCGCTCAGCTAGGCATCTTCGCTGCCCTCTTTTGCGCTCTGGCTGCTGGCTTCACCTTAAATGAGGCGGGGAGCATTGGCATCATCGGCGGTGCCGATGGCCCTACGGCGATCTATACTTCAGCCCTGCTTGCTCCTAATATATTGGGTCCGGTGGCCATTGCTGCCTATTCCTATATGTCTCTGGTACCCATTATTCAGCCGCCGATAATGAGGCTCCTCACCACAAAGAAAGAGAGAGCCATTGTCATGGAGGAGTCCCGCACCGTCTCCAGGCAGGAGCTCATCCTGTTCCCCATCATCGTTACGGTGATGGTGATCCTGTTGCTGCCTAAAGCGGCACCACTAATCGGGATGTTGATGTTTGGCAATCTACTCCGGGAGAGCGGGGTTGTGGAGAGATTGGCGAGAACAGCGGGGAATGAGCTCATAAATATCATCACCATCTTTCTGGCGCTGTCTATCGGGGCAACGATGGCTGCGGATACGGTGCTCACCTGGAAGGTCATCGAGATATTTGGCTTAGGTCTCTTCGCCTTTGCTTTCGGGACGGCAGGGGGTGTTTTGATCGGGAAGGTGATGTGCAAGCTGACCAAGGGTCGGGTCAATCCCCTCATCGGTGCTGCCGGGGTTTCTGCAGTTCCTATGTCCGCTAGAGTGGTCCAGGCTGAGGGGCAGCGAGAGAATCCACAGAATTTCCTCCTCTATCATGCCATGGGACCAAATGTTGCTGGAGTCATCGCCTCTGCTACCGTGGCCGGATTACTGATAAGCTTCTTAGAGTAGTGGGAAATAGGGGCGGAGCTTTTTAGATATTAAAGAGGAAGGTGCTCACATCACCATCACGCACGATGTAGTCCTTTCCCTCCACATGGAGCAGACCCTGTTTCCGTGCCTCAGCGATGCTGCCGCATTTCACTAAATCGTCAAATGCAATGACCTCCGCCCTGATGAATCCCCGTTCCATATCGGTGTGGACCTTCCCCGCTGCCTTCACTGCCGGTGTTTGGCGGTGAATAGTCCATGCTTTTACCTCATCGGAGACCACAGTGAAGAAGGAGATAAGCCCTAATAGCTCATAGGAGAGCCTGATCATCAAGTTTAGCGCCGCTTCTTCCAGACCCAGGGCAGAGCAAAACTCCTGGGCATCGGCATCTTCAAGCTGGGATAGCTCCATCTCAAGCTTGCCACAGAGGACAACAGCTTGAGATTGTGAGCGTTGATATTTGGCCCGCCACTCCTGCTCCAGGGAGGAGGTTTGAGATAGCCTGTCCTCCCCGATATTGAACACCAGAAGCAGGGGCTTGGCGGTGAGAAACTGGTAGCTCAGGATCGCCTTTTTCTCCTCCTCAGTCAATTCCTGCTCCCGAATCGGCACCTCATTTTCCAGGGCGCTCCTGATGTTAGCCAAAAGGGCTTTCTCCCTGGAGAAAGCCTCGCGCTCGTGGGGCTTCGCTGCTTTGAGGGAGGTCTCTATCCGCTGCAGCCTCCTTTCGATGATGGCAAGGTCAGAGAAGGCAAGCTCCAAATCCAAATTGGCGACGTCTCTTTCTGGGTCGATGCTGCCATCAATATGGGGCACCGTTTCATCTTCGAAGGCACGCACCACATGGAGCAGGGCATCTGCTTTGCTCAGGTGGGCAAGGAACTGACCGCCAACCCCCTCACTCCGCCCCCAACCTTTAGGAGGCGCTGCCAGGTCCACATAGGTTACTTCAGCCGCGACTTTCCTCTTGGGGTGAAACATCTGATCCAGGACTTCGAGTCTGGGATCGGGCACCTTGGCCACCCCCATATTGGGCCCCGCAGCTGCGGGGGTATAGACGCCGACCTCGGCCTTGCCCCTGGTCACGGCATTGAACACTGTTGTCTTGCCGCTTTTTGGCAGCCCAATGATGGCAATTTCCATCTTTTCGCCCTGTTGCCACTAAGGCTATCATACCATATTCTGAATGATGGCTCTAGCCTGATGTTGAGCCATGCGCTAGAATAGAGGCGGAAAAGGAGGGCTGTTGCTCTACATACTTTTTGGCGCTGATGATTTCTCCCTTCGAGAAGAGCTGAAGAGGATCGAAGAGGGCCTGGGTGAGGGTGAGCTACTGGCATCCAACATCACGCTCTTTGACGGACGCCAGTTACGGTTAGGTCAACTCACGGATGTCTGTTATGCGGCGCCCTTTTTAGGTTTTCATCGCCTGGTCATCGTGGAGGGGCTTCTGGCCCGTGTTGAAGCGAGCGCCGACGATTGGCTGGCACTCAAAGACGCTGTCGCTGCTATGCCACCGACCACGGTGCTGGTGCTTATCGATGGTCAACTGAAGAAGAATAACCCCTTGCTCCGTGAGCTTAGACCCCTAGCCACGGTGAAGGAATTTCCCCTGTTGCGCGGGGCAGCACTGAGGCAATGGATTGAGGAGCGAGTGACACGGGAAGGGGGCACCATCTCCCCCCAGGCGCTGAGGCTGCTTGCGGCGCTGGTGGGGAACAACCTCTGGGTTTTGGCCAGCGAGATCGAGAAGTTGCTCCTCTATGCCTCAGGACAGCGTATCGAAGAGGAAGATGTGAAGCGAGTGGTGAGCTACGCTCAGGAGGCGAGCGTCTTCACCATGGTTGACGCCCTCATCGAGGGCAGAGCCTCGACTGCAGCGCGATTGCTGCACCAGATGCTCGAGGAGGGGGCAACAGCACCCTATCTTCTAGTCATGATCACCAGGCAGCTTCGCCTTCTGCTTCAGGTAAAGGAGCTTGTCCTCAGCGGGGTTTCCCCTTCTGCGACTAAGGGCCGGCTGGGTTTAGCCTCGGAGTATAGCCTGACCAAGGCGCTGGAGCAAAGCAAACGCTACTCCATGAAAAGGCTGGAGCAGGTGTATAAAAAGCTCCTGGAGACGGATTTGGCGATCAAGACCGGGATGTGGAAGGGGGAGCTTGCCCTCGACATCCTCATTGCCGAGCTCTGCGGTGTGCCCTAGATTTCAGGTTTGCCACCCTGAACCGACCCTCATTTGACTGGACGACCAAGTGCCCTAACCCACCCTTGCCCCAACCACAAACCCCAGAATAGCACCCACTGTAACACAAGCCCCGCCTGATGATGACAGCTCCAACTCCCCGCTTGACAGCGAGCGAGCAGGGGTTTAGCATAGTCACATTCAGTTGAAATGGGAAATCCCGGTTAACGTATGAAAAACAATCGAAAAGGCAAAGGAGAAAAGAAGATGGCAAAATGGGCAGAGTTGGGGCGTGATTTGAGGGACCAATTTCGGTTGAAGGCGTATCCGATAGGCTTCAAGCATTTTGACACTCCAGAGGAGCTTGACCAGATACCGAACCTGAAGCGGATGGAGCACTATTTTGTCTTTTGCCAGATGCTAGCTCAAGCACGTAACTGGGGGATTACGGTGGGGGCTAAGAATAGAGATAAGATGTTCGCCCACTGCCAGATGATCCATGGTCTGAGACCGGTGCGCCCTGAGATGTTTGAAATACCACCTGCTGGTACGGAGATGCCGGAGGGCATGGCCAGATATGTGAGCAGTTGGGAGGATAACGTGAAGCGAAATACAGCCTTCCCTCGAATACCGGTGGGGGGTGCAGTGGCGCTGGCTCCTCTGGCAACGATAACGTTTGACCCTGATGTCATCATTGTCTATGGTGACCCTTCTCAGATCGTTCTGATGATCCAGTCTATGCAGAAAATCGAGTTCGAACGTTTTGAGTTTGCCTGCATTGGTGAGTCGTCTTGTGCTGACTCACTGGTGGAGTGCTACTTGACGGGGAAGCCAAAGGTCGGACTGCCCGGTTACGGGGAGCGTGCGCTTGGACACGTGAGGGATGAAGATCTGGTACTCGCGCTTCCACCTTCTTACTTAGACAGGGTACTGGATGGGTTCCGTGAACTGCGTAAGACGGGCGTAAGTTATCCGGTTGCCCTTGCCGGCATTGATATAGATATCGCAGCTCCTACCTCAAATATCTATGATAAAGCTGTAAATATATCGTGATACGACCTGTTGAAGAAGTAGGCGTGATTTCTTGTGTGAATTGTCAGCGAAAATGGGACACATTTGGGACAAGAGCTAATGGACACTCTGGGGCTTGTTCCTGCTCTCCGAAGAAAGTAGAGCATCGTCTGAAGAAAGGCAGGACGTCGATTGCACAAACGTCCATCTTGTTCAGCTAGAACAAAAAGGCTTGACCACGCTATTATAGCCAGCCCTTTCTCTGCTCCAGGCCCCTAGCTCTAAAAGCGTGCAAGCTGCCCTGCTGCTTTGGTTCTAGCTTTGGCTGTGCTCCTAGCCCCTATGCCTGGGCCCTCCTCTCATAATATTGAACCACCTTGGCTATCGCCCTGGCGGCCCGCTCCAGGCTGGGATACACGGGAATGCCATTACGCAAGTAGAAATCGCGAAATTGCCGCCTCGCCTTTTCTGCCTCCAGCATGTCCACATCGGTGCCCCCCACGGGCAAGACCATTATCACTGGCTTTCCAGAGTTGGTCTTGATATCCACCGGGATTTGAAGGGAATCAGAGATGGAACTTCCCTTGGTATCGAAGAAGTGTCTCCACCTCTCCCCTCTGAACAGGTGCAGGGCCTGGGTAGCAATGATGGTATCTACTCCTTCGGCGGCGGCCACCTTTTGCCAAATCCTGTGCCATATTCCAGCGGGGACCACTGGTGCCCCCACGTCCACTGGGTTGCGCACCGCTGTCCCTGCTGGGGGCAGGATTTGCTTTAGCTCCCGCTGCAGCGGCTCGTTGAAAGCCGGGATGTGGAGACCCGCCTGGTTGCAGGCGTCGGTGGCGGCTACACTGATACCACCCCCACCCCCAATCACCGCCACCCGCCGACCTGTGGAGACGGGCAAATGCATGAGGGCAACCGCAGTATCGATGATCTCCTCCAGGCTGCCCACTCGAAGGGCACCCGTTTGCTTGAAAAGAGCATCCCAGGTGGTTTCCTCGCCACTGAGGGAGGCGGTGTGGGAGTTCACCGCCCTGGCGCCATCCTGGGTAAGCCCTGCCTTCCAGATAAGGACGGGCTTGGTCTGTGAGACCACCTGAACCAGGTGGCGGAAACGTTCCCCCTGGCGGGGACCCTCGATATAAGCGGCGATGATCTTGGTATCCGAATCCTGGGCTAGGTATTCCAGCAGGTCTGCTTCGTTTATATCGCAGGCGTTGCCGTAGCTTATGACCTTGCTGAAGCTGATGCCCCATCCTCTGGCCTGCCGCGCCAGCTCCACAGCGTGGCCTCCGCTCTGGGAGATGAAGGCTATGGGCCCAGTCTCCTTGGGGAAGTCGGCACCGGGAAGCAGGGTCATGCCCCCGCCAGGACAGTAGACTCCGAAGCAATTGGGTCCGATGACGCGGATGCCCCTTCTGGCAATCTCCGCCAGCCGGGCCTCTAGTTGGCGTCCTTCCTCTTCACCTGTTTCCCCGAAGCCAGCAGTGAAAATCTCGGCGGCTTTGACTCCTCGGGG
>JABUBL010000453.1_pt1 | contig 12202 bp, 11 predicted proteins | sample 7240371 | NCBI WGS metagenome assembly JABUBL01 (sample SAMN07256343, study PRJNA390944) | subsurface metagenome | isolation source: Methane hydrate marine sediment | place: Pacific Ocean: Eastern North Pacific, ODP site 1244 | collected 2002
AGGCTTTTATATAGCTGATGTAGTCGGCCATGGGATGCCTGCCGCACTTTTGACAATTTTCCTAAAACAGGCCCTGGTTATGCGAGAGACCATCGAGGACAATTACCGTATATTCTCACCGGCGGAAGTTATGAAAAATCTCAATGTGCGCATGGCTGCCCAGAAACTCTCCGGCTATCAGTTTGCCACCTGTTGCTATTGTCTGCTGAATACAAAGACACTCCAGCTGACCTATGCCCGTGCCGGACATCCCTATCCGATTCTTATCAGGCCCGACGAACAACCGGAACAATTACAAGTACGAGGCTCGCTGCTGGGAGTTTTTGAACAGGCTGAATACGTCCAGCAGACTATACAGCTTCAACACGATGATAAACTGCTGCTGTATTCCGACGGGGCGGACCCCTTTATAGGCAGGGTCCATGACCAAAGCGGTTTTGGCTTCGACGAAAAATTTTGGAAAATCAAAGATTTGCCGATTGTTGAAATGATGGACGAATTTCATACGCTCACGCAGGAGCAAGAAATCGACCCGCCTGAAGTTGATGATATTACATTAGTTGGCCTTGAAATCCTGCATTAGATTCAAGACACAAGGGCCGAGACTCAAGTTTTTGTTCTTTGGTCTTTAGTCCTTTAAGTAACGACCTTAATGCCGTACAGTTGCCAGAAAATACGCAATTGTCTCGCATAGTTGCCATAGAATATAATCTGGTGCATACCCTTGACATCACATACGTTGTCTACTTCGTTGATCGTCATCTCTATGTTCGTGCGGCAGCCCCCGGTCTGCGGGATGCCCGGGCAGCCCACCACTTTTCCACTATAAATGTGCATTTGATGCGTTTTTCCTGAGAGATACTGCGCCATTGTGACTTCTCTTCCGGCGTGCCAGAGGACTCGGGGGACACAGCCCCAGCCCGCTTCAGCGTGGCTCATTAAGATGTACGGCTCGGCAGGGGCGTTTATACCATTGAGCTTGGAGGCACAAGTGCAATGGGCCCCGAAATAATGATTTTTCTCCGTCTCCATAGAAGCGTTCTGCTGAAATCCAGGTTTATCGAAGAGCTGCTGCACTAACATCAAGGTCAGCGTTGCATTAAGGTCAGCCTGACAACCGGCGGCTATACCTTCGTCCCTCAAAGTCATAAAGCCCATACAGGGCGGCGGATGCTTGTGTGGTTTGTGAAGTCCTGGTAAACAGTCCATCATCATAGCATCAGCTTTTTCTGTCTCAATAATTCGTTTGAGGACGAAATATGTTTTTGCGGCCTCGAGAATGTCAGCTTTAGTAGGCTCGACCACCTTTTTGGCATTTTTCAAATATGCCTGGGCGAGCTTTTTCACTGCATCCGTGGCTTCAGTGCGGCTAAATTCCTCAAAAAATCTCGCCCAAGGGATGGTCCGTACCTCGGTTCCAAGATGCGGCACTGTTGTTTCCTTGGTCTCTGAACCTGCAACGTTGACAATGCGGCTCTGGCTCATCCAGCGCGCAGTTTTGATCATCTTCATGCCGTCTTCAACGGCATCAAGATTATCCAGCGAATTGATCAGATACACGCCGGACTTTTGGCGTAGCTGATTAATGTGACCAACGAGCAGGATGCCTAACGTAGTAAGTATGACCGTGGGGACTCCCACTTCTTCAACGATACGAGTAACGTGCTCCCAATGGCCTTTCTTGAACGGTATAAGAAGCAATCCATCGGGCTTTGACCGTTTGACTTCGTTGATAAACCGCCCTGCACTCGCTTGGTCATCGAGCGGCCTGTCGTTCATAGAGATGCGCATCCCCAACTTTCGCCCGATCTTCCTGATCCTGCTTGTGTACTGCCTTTGACGTCCTTCTGCATCAAAAGCCGAGCCCGGCCAGCTATAATAACCGACTTTTCTTAGAGACTCAGTTGGCGGGTACACAAAAGCGCCACGCACGGTGGCGGTTGCCTTTTGTCGGGCGCTGCTCTGGACAGAAGCCGCAGCGCCAAGCAACTCCTTAGAGCTCAGTGAAATGCCCGCAGCAGTGCTTCCCATCGTTTGCAAGAAATCCCGCCGCGATATTTCCAACGCTTTTGCTGATTGTGACTGTTTCATGTCAGCTCCCTTCCAGTTTAACCGGTATAGTCCGATATTGTTCAAAAAACCAGGCTTGTTTACAAGATAAGTTGCTGATATTTTAAGAGATTGCAGGCTGTTGGGGAACTGTTTTTTTCCACAAATTAACGATATTTATCTACAAACCTCCGCGGACATTTCTAAAATGGAATTTCTAATGGATATTTGCCGGTATCCTTTGTTTCGCGGGGGGAAATTGTTTGCAAAAACACCTTTTGCAGCTATACTTACTCAATTGTGCCCCGTGGCTCATGACCCGAGCGACGAACCATGAGCAACGAATTAAGAAAGGATGCGGCGATGGCAGAGAAAGATACCGATTTGCAGAAAATAAAGAAACTCATTGAAATAATGAAGCAAAACGAGCTTCTCGAGGTCGAAATAAAGCATGGCGATGACAAAATTTTTCTGAAGCGCTGCCAAGCTCAACCTGCCTTAGGCCCAGTTGTAACCGCTACGCCGATGATCAAGCCGGAATCCGGCGCCGCACCTGCCGGCTCCGAAGGTATAGAGGCTTTGAGCCGACCTTCGGCCCCGGGCCCAGAGGATTTGGTGGAGATAAAATCACCTATCGTCGGGACTTTCTATGCGACACCAAGCCCCGATTCTGAGCCTTGTGTCGAAGTTGGCTCGACGGTTAAGCCGCAGACCATCGTTTGTATAATCGAGGCAATGAAGGTTATGAATGAAATAAAGGCCGAGACCGAGGGAACGATTGTTGAAATACTCGTGACCAATGGCCAGGCTGTTGAATATGGCCAGGTGCTCTTTAAGGTCAAACCAGACTAATTCGTCGTGCGTTGTGCGTGATGCGTCGTGCGTAATACGCAATACGAGATACGCAATACGAGATACGAAAAAATGTTTTCAAGGATTCTGATAGCAAATCGTGGTGAAATAGCGCTGCGTATCATCCGTGCCTGTCACGAGCTTGGTATTAAAGCGGTGGCGGTTTATTCCGAGGCCGATAAAGATGCTCCTTATCTGCAGCTCGCTGATGAAGCCATTTGTATCGGGCCGTCTGACTGTGCCAAGAGCTATCTAAACATTCCGCGTATTATAAGTGCCGCTGAAATTGCTGATGCTGAGGCAATTCACCCGGGTTATGGCTTCCTGGCTGAGAACATAAACTTTGCCCGGATATGCCGGGACTGCGGGATAACATTTATCGGCCCGCCTGTCGAGGCCATGCAGCTGCTCGGCGACAAAATTCAGGCCCGGAAACTGGCACGCAAAGCCAGAGTGCCGGTAGTGCCTGGCTCCGATGGTGCTATCGAGGAAGATTCTGAAGCCCTAAAACTGGCGAGCAAGATGGGCTATCCTGTGATAATAAAAGCCGCCGCCGGCGGGGGCGGACGCGGTATGAGGGTTGTGCATAACGACATCAGCTTGCGTTCGGCCTTTAGCGCAGCACGTGCCGAGGCGGAAGTCGCCTTCGGAGAGTCGAGCGTCTATCTGGAAAAGTATATAGTTGAACCGCGGCATGTAGAAGTACAAGTAATAGCAGACAACGACGGCAAGGCATTGCACTTTTACGAAAGGGACTGCTCCATTCAGCGAAGACATCAAAAGATGATTGAGGAATCTCCCTGTCCCGTGTTGGATGAACGGGACCGGGAACGGCTCGCCGAAGCTGCGCTGAGGCTCATAAAAGACGCCAAATACGTCAACGCCGCAACGGTTGAATTTCTTTTAGACAAGAACAAAAAGTTTTACTTCATTGAGGCAAATACGCGAATCCAGGTTGAACACCCCGTTACTGAAATGGTTACAGGCCATGATTTGATAAAGTGGCAGCTGAAAATAGCCAGTGGCCTTGCCCTCAAGCTCAGCCAAAGAAACATCAAACACACCGGCGTAGCGATTGAGTGCCGGATTAACGCCGAGGACTCTGAAAATGATTTTGCTCCTTCTCCAGGCACTATTACCAGATATATTCCGCCCGGCGGTCCCGGCGTCAGAGTCGATACGCACGTTCATCAGGGCTGGACGGTCTCAACGAAATACGATTCGATGATTGCCAAGCTCATTGTCCACCAGAGAACGCGAACCGAAGCCATTGCTACAATGAGAAGAGCTTTGCGGGAATTTGTTATCGAGCCGATCAAAACAACGATACCTGCCTGCCTGGATATCCTTTCGCACAATCTTTTTGTCAAAAACAAAATCGATACCGGCTTCGTCGAACGAAACTTCTAAATTGATTTGTTAAGACGATACAATTGTAAAGGAGAAACTGATGAAACCTTTATGGTCGATTACCACACCGCTGATTTTAATGATTATATTACTACCTCTGGGCAGGGCGACCACTTCCCAGAAAAAGGCTGCGGGAGAGATAGGAATATCTACACTGAGCAAGACAGCCGAAGCACTCCAGTCGGCACACTTCAAGACTATGCAGGAAGAATTTGACAGCAAGCCGCACAACAAGTACATGCAGAATGCTGTGACCGTTACCACGATTAACAAGCTTGCGCTTAATCGGGCGGTCGTTACCGGCATCGACAATTCCTTCTCCTGCAAGCTCGATGATTGGGCGGTGACCAATCAGAAGAATTCGGGTCGCTGCTGGATGTTCGCCGGGACAAACCTCCTGCGTGTCGGCGCAATGAAGAAAATGAACCTGAAGGAGTTTGAGTTCAGCCAGAGCTATGTCTTTTTCTGGGATAAGATAGAGCGTGCCAACTACTTTCTGGAGTCGATCATCGATACAGCTGACCGGCCCGACGGCGACCGAACGGTTGACTTTCTACTGTCCAGCCCAATCAGTGACGGCGGGCAGTGGAATATGTTCATCAGTCTCATCAGGAAGCATGGTTTAGTGCCCAAGACCGCTATGCCGGAGAGTGAAAGTTCTTCGAATAGCTCTGTGATGAACAAGTTCCTTAAGGCTAAATTACGCGAGGGCGCCAAGCGTCTGCGCGACATGCGTGCTAAAGGTGCCAGGCTTGAAAAGTTGCGGAAAGCCAAGCATGATATACTTGCCGTTATCTACCGAATTCTGAGCATCCACCTGGGCACACCACCCGAGCGTTTTGATTGGCAGTGGCGAGATAAGGACAATGAGTTTCACCGTGATGGCGAACTGACTCCACAGGAATTTGCAGAAAGATATGTAACCCTGGATCTGGATGAGTATGTTTGCCTGGTGCATGACCCGCGGCCGAGCAGTCCGTTTGGTCGTACTTTCACCGTAGCTTACCTGGGCAACGTGGTTGGCAGTGAGCCGGTTAAGTATTTGAACGTTGACATCGATACGATGAAAAAAGTCGCTATGCGCATATTGCTTGATGGCGAGCCGGTCTGGTTCGGATGCGATTGCGGGCCACAAATGGCCCGGGGCATCGGACTTTGGGACGCCCATCTGTTCGATTACGAAGGTGTCTATGACACGCAGTTCACCTTGAATAAAGCTGCTCGGCTTATCTACCACCAGAGCAGAATGAACCACGCTATGCTGTTTACAGGTGTGGATGTTGTCGATGGGCAACCACGCCGCTGGCGAGTAGAGAACAGTTGGAGCGATGAGAGCGGCAAGAAGGGTTTCTTTATCATGGACGATTCATGGTTCGATGAATATATGTTTGAGATTGCAGCCCGCAAAAGTTATCTGTCCGAGGAACTGCAGAAGGCGCTCGAACTCGAGCCTATTGTCCTGCCGCCCTGGGACCCGATGGGGTCGCTGGCATATTGAAAGTTGCCGCCTTTAGGACCAAGAACCGCTGAGCAGCCAGTGAGATGAGGTGCTAATATCTCATTTCTCCAGGGCTGTTAAATCTTCGTAGGTTTCGCGTTTTCGGATGACCGAGAATTTTTCGCCGTCAACGAGCACTTCAGCGGCTCGACCCCGGGCATTGTAGTTGCTGCTCATACTAAAGCCATAAGCTCCGGCGGTAAAAATCGAGAGCAAATCGCCGCGTTTTACAGGGGGCAAAGCCCTGTCCCTTGCAAAAAAATCCGCACTTTCGCAAATCGGCCCGACTATATCGACAACTTCGGTGCCGGCTAATTGCAAATCCTTATCCCGCTGCCGGGGGACAAACTTTTCGCTAACCTTGACAGGCCAAATGAAGTGGAATGCGTCATACAACGGTGGACGAATCAAATCGTTCATTCCTGCATCGACTATAACGAATTTTTTTCTCCCACCGGCTTTCGAATACAAAACCTGCGTTGCTAAGATTGCCGCATTAGCCGCGATACTTGCTCCCGGTTCAAGAATTAGCTTGAGATTCTTTCCCTTTAACAAAGGCACGATGGCAGCGGCGTAATCAGCAGCCGTCGGTGCGGTGCCGGTTATGTAATCGGCCCCGTACCCGCCACCGACGTTTACTGCTTCTATCGTGAACCCATCGCCGCGCAGTTGTTCAATCAGAGCTAATATTTTTTCTATTGCCTCAACATAGGGCTCAACCGTGTGTCCCGCCGAGCCTAAATGTATATGAATTGCACAAAGGTTCACTGACTTATTCCTGCCGTAATCGGCAAAGACCCTTCGTGCACGCTTGATGTCCACCCCGAATTTGGTTTCCTTCTTGCCTGTGGTGGTATACGTGTGCGTTCCTGGATCGACGTCGGGGTTGACGCGCAGAGCGGCTTTTGGTTGTTTGCTCGCTGCTCTGCGGTGTTGTTTTGTCAGCCGAACCAGGTTATCCAGCTCGACTTCTGATTCGATGTTGAAATAGCCGATGTCGGCATTTAATGCCTCGACGATTTCAGGGTCGGTTTTTCCGACCCCGGCGTAAACGATTTTCGACGGATTGCCCCCGGCTTGCAGAACACGATACAATTCGCCGCCGCTGACAATATCGAATCCACTGGCTCGGCCGGCCATAAATTTGAGGATATTTATATTGCCGCAGGCCTTGACGGAATAGCAAATCGTAGTGTCAAGCTCACTGTAGGCCTCCTGAATCTTTTGCAGATGCTCCTCGAAGGTGGCTTTGCTGTAGATGTAAACCGGCGTGCCGACCTCGGCGGCGACTTTTTCAACCTCTACATCTTCAGCAAAAAGCTTGTTGTTTTTGTAGTTAAAATAATCCATATAGCTATTTTCTTTCAGATAATCCCATAGAAATTACTTCAGCATCGGCGAATAGTATAAGCAATTAAACACAAGTTGCAAGAAAGTAGTCAGCCCGACAGCTCAAGATAACCGTGTTGTTAGGGGGTATTGTGAGGCAATTTACTCAGGGTCCTGGATATAAATGAAAAATGGAAGGTCCTGTCGTGGTGAGAGAACCTTCCATTTTCGCATAACTTGCCGCAGTCTCGATATTTTTCGTTGCGGCCAGCAGCCCGCCAAAATCCTACAACGACAAAGAGAGGCGAGCTTTTGCTTAAATTGTCACCCTATCTTTTTCTTTTCTTCTTAGCTTTCTTCTTGGCTTTCCTCTTAGCTTTTTTCTTTACTACTTTCTTCTTCTTTTTTGCTTTTTTCTTCGCCATAGTTTGTCACCTCCTTTTGGCTAATAAAAATCCTTTTATGTTTAACTTAACATCTTAATGCTAAATTTATTTTGAATAAAAAACTTTGTCCACTAAATTATACAAAAACTTAATAATTTTTTTCTATATTTTTTATCGTCCAAACATTTAATAATACTTGATAAAATTTTTTTGTCGTCGGTGTTTTACATAACTTCACATATCGTTTATCATACTCTTTAATAAAACGATACAGCTTCTTTTATTGTAGCTGAAGCTCTTACTGAAACCGAAAAACTACTTTGTTATAGATACACTTGTTGGAGTTGATTTATTTGACTTGTAGGTTGATTTCATTGTTTTTGACTGCAAGAAAAGGGATTTCTTTTTGTCACCTTATATGTTTTCAATCGACGGTGGGGTTTAAAGAGCTGACTGAAAGCAAAATTATGATTTGAAAGTTTTATTGTTTGTTAACGACTTTTGTTGGTCGAAGTTTTTAATTTCGTCCGTGATATTTTTTTTCAATAACACACAGTTTAGTTGTTAGTTTTTCATGGCGAAAAGAAAAATAGCTTTATTTGGCGGCACATTCGATCCGATTCATCTTGGGCATACCATCGTCGCCGCCAATGCGGTCGAACATATTGGCGCCGAGAAAATCATTTTTATTCCTGCAAAGCGCTCTCCGCTCAAGGGTTTCCTGCCCAAAGCGGATGACGATGCTCGGCTCGAAATGATAGCTCTTGCAATCGCCGGGGAAAAGAGTTTCCAGGTAAGTAATTGCGAGCTGAAAAAGCCGGCGCCCAGCTACACTTTGGAGACTGTAAGGCAATTTCAGGCCGACTACGGCAGCGAAACTACTATCTATTGGCTGGTAGGTGCTGATAGTATCGATGATTTGGTGCATTGGTACGGAATTGTCGAGTTGATTGATGCCTGTATTCTAACCACGATGTACAGAGCCGGCTGCGATCCCCCGGATTTTGCCGGATTTGAAGCTCTTTGGGGCCGTCAGCGGGTCGAAAAGCTACAGCGAAACGTTATTCAGACGCCTCTGATTGATATAAGCAGCACGGAAATACGAAACAGGTTAGCCGCCGGCCGGGATGTAACAGATATGCTCACGCCTGCTGTTGCTGACTATATCCGCAAACATGGTCTCTACCAACCCAAAGCCGATAGCCGATAGCACACACATTATCACTACACACTATTTTTCTTCGACCGACTTCAGCAGCCAATCATACCAGTCTGTCATACCGTCACCGGTCTTGGCTGATATTGAAAAAATTTCAATACCTTTATTTAGTCTGCGGGCATCGACCTTTACTCTCTCAATATCAAAATCCACTTGCCCTCCGCTCAGCAGATCAATTTTGTTTACAAGCAGTACTTTTGACTTTGCAAAAATAGCAGGATATTTGGCCGGCTTGTCATCGCCCTCTGCAACGGAAAGCACGACTATCTTGCCGTCTTCACCCAGCTCAAAGGCCGATGGACAAACAAGATTGCCTACGTTCTCGATAAAAATCAAATTCAACTCTTCGACAGGCAGCTTTTTTAATGCAGCGCTTATCTGGGCCGCTGATAAATGGCACGCACCGTTGGTGTTTATCTGAACAACCGGCGCTTCGGTCGCTCTGATTCTCTCAGCGTCTATGTCGGTCTGAATATCGCCCTCAATAACACCGATTCTGATTTTATTCTTCAATTCACTTATCGTTCTGGTCAGAATTGTAGTCTTGCCCGAGCCGGGAGACGAAATCATATTCAGGCATAATTTCTTTTGCTCAGCTAAAAACAGGATGTTTTCAAAGGCATACTTTTCGTTTTCGCTGAGAATTTTCTTACCAACATTAATTTTTTTCATATGCTAATCCGTTTGAAGCTCTATCTCTTCCAGTATCAAAGGCCCATCAGGCAGCAATTCGAAGTCGTCACTGCCGCACTTCGAACATCCCGGACGCGCAAGCGGGTTCCCAAGCTCAACCTCAAAGCTCTGGTCACACTTTTTACACTGTCCCCGTATCGGCTTATGCTCTATATCTAATTTCACGCCTTCGCACGGCGTACCTTTGGCAATAGCCTCGAAGGCAAAACAAAGCGCTTCGTCATTGATAGCCCAAAGTTTTCCACAGCTAATCTTCGCACCGATGGGCTTTGCATTGTGCTTTGCAGCTTCGTCTGATATCGCCGCCAACAGACTCTGTGCCACCATTGTTTCGTGCATCAGCATATCCTCGGCAGTTCTCGTCCGTACGGCATCTGCACAATCCGCTTTCCGCCGATTTTGGTTATCATTTCCACGACAGGCACATCACTGGTTCCAACGACTTCACCGATTATCCTTGCATTTTTGCCCAGCGGATGATTCTTGCAGATATTCAGACAATCATCGGCTGATTCCGGCGAGACAATCGCAACAAATTTGCCTTCATTTGCGATTGTCAGCACGTCAAAACCAAGCATATCGGCTGCCGCCTGCACCGCCGCCTTGACCGGTATATCAGCCTCACGAATTTCGATACTCAGTCCGCTGCCTCTTGAGATTTCGTTAAGTGTTGCAGCTAATCCCCCACGTGTTGGGTCCCGCATAAACTTTACCCCGTTCGTGTTCTCTAACAGCTGACAGGTTAATCCTGCCAGGCCTGCACAGTCGCTTTGCAGCTGCGATTGAAATTTGATGCCTTCCCGCTGTGAGATAACGGTCAAGCCGTGGTCGCCTATCGTGCCGTTGATAACGATTTTATCCCCGGCCGCAATCTTCTCGAACCCCAAATCCACGCCGTCTAATTTTGTGCCGATCCCTGCTGTGTTTATGAAGATTTTGTCGGCTGCCCCGGCTTCAACCGTTTTCGTGTCACCGGTGACAATATCAACGTTGTTTTGGCGGGCTGCTTCGCTGATACTGGTGAGAATCTTTTCGAGCAATTCAAATTCAAAACCATCTTCGATTATTAACGACAACGATAAAGCAACAGGCCTTGAACCGGCAACCGCCAGGTCATTTACCGTTCCGCAGACTGCAAGTTTTCCAATGTCCCCGCCGTTAAAGAACAACGGCTTTACAACGTAGCTGTCCGTCGTAAAACACAGCGAGTTCGAAGCAACATTTAGCTTCGCCGAATCACCTAATTCAGCGAGAGCGTCGTTATTTAAGCTCGGCAGAATTACGTGGCGGATCAGCTCATCCATCAGTTGTCCGCCGCCGCCGTGCGCAAGTAAGATTCTATCGTGTCTGTTTGTTTTCATTACTCCCAAACCCTGGTCCCCTGATTTCCTGATCTCCTAATCTCCTGGTTTCCTGATTACCTGATCCCCTGCTCCCGCCATACTTAAACCACGCTGCACAGGCCCCTTCGGAACTTACCATACAAGGCCCAACCGGTTCTTGCGGCGTACAGTCTTGGCCGAACAATCCACATTCCGGCGGCTCTATCAATCCGCACAACACTTCGCCACATCGACAACCACTCGTATCTTCGGCCTGCGTTTGGGTTATATCAAATCGCCTAAGCGCGTCGAATCGGCTGTATTTATCTTTTAGTTTAAGTGTGCTTTTTTCTATCTTTCCCAGTCCTCGCCAGTAGCCATCTGCCGGTTCGAAGCATTCATCGATGATTTTTTGCGCAGCGGTGTTACCCTTCTCAGTTACCACTGCAGCATATACTGATTTTAGTTCCGCCTTGCCGGCTGACAGTTGCCTGCAGATTTCGGCAAGTCCTTCGACTATTTGTAATGGTTCAAAGCCAGCCACCACGCAAGGCCGGCCAAAATCTTCCACAATCTCTGCAAAAGCGCCGTAGCCGATTATCACGCTGACATGCCCCGGACAGAGAAAAGCGTCTATATTATGATTCTTCTCGCTCACCAATGCCCGCATCGCAGGTACAACCAGTTTGTGCCCGCTCAAAATGCAAAAATTATCGATTGATTCGGCGCTTTCTTCTTTTACTACAACGGCCGTAGCTGGTGCGGTGGTTTCAAAGCCCACTGCGACAAATACAACCGTTTTTTCGGGGTTGTCCTTTGCTAATTGCAGCGCATCTTCGCTGCTCAGGACCACTTTGACATTGGCCTTTGCCTGCTTTGTTTCAAGCGAACCGGTTTTGCCGGGAACTCGAATCATATCACCATAGGTGGCGATCAAACAATCTTCGCGGTCTGCCAACTGTAAAATAGTATCGATATAGCCTTGGCCGGTAACACAGACCGGGCAGCCCGGCCCGGACAAAAGTTTTAAGTTTTCAGGCAGAACCGACCTTATGCCGTTGCGGAAAATCGCAACTGTGTGAGTGCCGCAGACCTCCATTATATTGATTTGCCGCCCTAACTTCTTGCAGGCGGTCTTCATAAGATTCTGTGCTTTTCGAATTCTCTCAAGCATAATTTAGCGCTTAGCACTGTCATTCCTGCACAAGCAGGAATCCATTCGCTCTCCGGTATCATTCTTATCCTGAAACTTTATTCGGCGTATTCTCAAAGTCGGCAATTTCTGCGAGAAGCTGCCAGGTTTCTTTTGCCTCTTCTTCATCGACAAGGGAGATAGCAAAACCAGCGTGTATCAAAACCAAATCCCCTAATTTGGCTTCCGGCAGCAGCGTGGTCCTTGCCCGCCAGCGGTTGCCCATCGCATCAACAACTGCTTTGTCCCCCT
>JABUBL010000454.1_pt1 | contig 12196 bp, 10 predicted proteins | sample 7240371 | NCBI WGS metagenome assembly JABUBL01 (sample SAMN07256343, study PRJNA390944) | subsurface metagenome | isolation source: Methane hydrate marine sediment | place: Pacific Ocean: Eastern North Pacific, ODP site 1244 | collected 2002
AGAAAAATCCGCGAGCTCAGCAAATCTATAGGAATGGACATCACCAAGCAATTGAAGTTAGTTCACGACGACATTGAGATCATCGCCTCGTTGTACAGGTCCGAATCCCTCCTGTCTCTCCAGAGCCTCCCGGAGGAGTTCACCACTCACATTCAAGAACGGCTGAGTGGTCTTATGATCGTTACCGAGAAAGACAATCCTGAACTCATTCTTGGCCAGTTTTTCAACCCCCCTGAACTCACCCCGGCAGAAAGAGACAGCATTCTCTCCGGAGAATATCTGATAAAAACCGAATACCGGCCGGAAAACCGGTCGCGTATCTATATGGGCACATCTCTGTTCCCAGACAACAAAGGAAGCGGAATTCTCTGGGCAGAGGTGCATCCCAAATTCATATGGTTCATGGGAACTGATTATCCGCTTCCAGCCTATACGAATCTCTGCATTCTGGATCAATCGGACAATCCACTTTTATCCACTATTCCTCCTCCCTTATCCTTCCCTGAAGAAGCCGTCCTTCAGATGAAAGAAAGGCATTCGTCTCAATTCGAGTGGACACATAGAGGAAAGAAATATTTATCCGGGTACCGTCCTGTCCCTTTCAACCAGTATATTGCGGATGACTGGAAAGTCATATCGAGCATGAGTAAAGCCGATATGTTTCCTTTCTCTGTTTTTTTCAGGACGCTATTTCCGTTTGTTATCCTGGCTTCTCTCTGGCTGGTTCTCTTCCTGAGCACCATCCAGATAAGAAAGAGCCTGATTCCCCTCGAGAAGATCAAAGAAGGGACTAAACGCATCGCCAACAGGGACTTCAACAGCCGGGTGAAAGTCACAAGCGGTGATGAATTCGAGGAAGTCGCGGAATCTTTCAACGCAATGGCCAGCCAATTGGGAAAACAGTTCAAGGCTTTAGTCACGATGGGAGACATCGATAGGGCCATTCTTTCGGTCCTGGATACGAAAAAAATCGTGAACACGTTAGTGGCCCGCGTGCGTGAAGTTTTCCCCTGCAAGAGCGCAAGCATAACCATCGTCAACCCCGGTTCTCTCGATACAGCACAGACTTTCATCGGAGAAGCCAAAAGTGACAAAGTCAAACCTCAAGAAAAAATCAAGATCAGTGCAGAAGAACTGGAGATGCTCAGGAAAAATCCAGAGACTTTGTGGATTAAGCAAAACGATAATCTCCCCGATTACCTCGCCCCCCTGGCCAAGCAGGGAATCAAATCATTCCTGGTGCTGCCGCTTTTCCTCAAACAAGGGCTGGCCGGGATTATTGCTCTGGGTTATGTCAAACAGCCCAAGTTTTCACAGGAAGATCTCGATAATGCCCGCCGACTGTCTAACCAGGTGGCTGTTGCTTTCTCGAATGCCCGTTTAGTCGAGGAATTGAACGAGCTGAATATGGGAACATTAACGGCGCTTGCCCGTACGATCGACGCCAAATCTTCCTGGACAGCCCTTGTCTCCGAACGGAGCACAAAAATGGCTGTGATGATCGGAGAGGCCATGAAGCTCTCCGATAAAGATGTTCACGACCTGAATCAAGGAGGCCTTCTCCATGACATCGGAAAGCTCGGAATCCCTCCTGAAATCTTGGATAAGCCCGCAAAACTGACGCCCGCAGAGAGAAAAACCATGGAGAAACATGTCCGGCTTGGAGCGCGAATCCTGGAGCCCATCTCCGCCTACTCCAAGATCATTCCGATCGTCCTTCAGCATCATGAGCGCTTCAACGGAAAGGGATATCCAGATGGTCTTGAAGGAGAATCCATAAGTCTGGGCGCGCGTATCTTTGCAGTGGCCGATTCTTTCGAGGCCATGACCTCAGACCGCCCGTACAGAAAAGCATTTGACAGAAATGATGCAGTAGGAATAATAGAAGAAAGCGCTGGCAGCGATTTCGACCCTCAAGTCGTAAAGGCCTTCCTCAATGTGATGGCCTCGGAGGCAAGAGATTGGGATGGTTAAAAAAAATCTTCGCTGTCCATGCAGAGGAAACCTATGATCATCCTTGATAGAATCCAAAAAGATCTGCCAATCCAGCGAACAACCGGCTCAAGAAGCGACCTATCCAGTCTTTTCAAAAAGTATCTTATGGCTTCTGCGGGCCAGTTGACACTCGCTTTCAATATATCTTCCGGCTCTTCGAGAGCCAAGGAGGGACTCAAATGAAATCAAAAAGGATATTTTTTGTGCTCGCGATCCTCATAATCGCCTTTTTCCACGGATGCGTGAAAAAAGCTGTTTTCCCGGATGAAATGATAGGGACATGGAAGAGAGCCGACTCCAAGTACGAGAGGACTTTTTTAGAGTTAACGCAAGAGAAGATCATCTTCGGGACTCTAGAAGGAGAGGTCAACGCTCACACGATCAAAAAGATAAAAAAAGAAAAAGTTCCTGGTACCGAAGAAATCCTGTGCACCGTCACTTATGTGAATATCGAAGGCAAAAAGTTCAAGTTTCCCTTTTACTTTAATCCTGAAAATGGGGGATCAGTCAGATTCCAGAACCAGCCTGAAGTAGTCTGGATAAAGGAAAAGAACTAAAAAAGGGTATCAATCAACCATTCGAGGTCCCATCCTCAGATAAACATGGTCACAATTTTTTTCCTTTCATCAATTCTAAAGAGCCCTCCCGAATAAATTCAAATCATCCTTTAAGGAATGATCATTAAACACCGAGGCATAAAGACAAAATAACAGGAGGACACATGAAAATACGAAAAAAAGAAAAACGGCGGCTCTATCCTGTCATCAATCGGCCAATCCAGTATAAATTCCTGGGAATGGTTCTTGCTTACGGAATGATCACAATCATCTTAGTGGCCGCATTTCTGTTTGTTCCGGATGTCCTCATAATGAATGACGAAGAAGCCAGCTTTGAAATGAGGCGAGGGGCGTCTCAGAGAATCCTTCTTCTTTACCCACGATTCTGCATCACTATCCTCGGCCTGATCTTCGTCACCGGACTTCATTCCTGGAGGGCATTCCACCGAGTGATCGGCCCTCTTTTCAGGTTCAAGTGGGCTTTTGAAAAAATATCCGGAGGAAAGCTGAACTTTCTCGTACGTCTCAGAAAAAAAGACTACCTGGACCCGGAGGCACAGAAATTAAACCAAATGATAGATGTACTCGCAGGAAAATGGGAAAACGTGCAGACAGCTAGCTTGGATTCGATCAAGTCACTCGAAGAATTGGAGCAGTCGATTGTGAAAAAGAACGAGGATGAAACAGAGATCCGACAATACCTCCAAACCCACCGCAAGCATCTGGAAAGTCTTATCGGTCAGGTCGGGTATTTCCAGTTGAGTGACGAGGAGAAGCAAGAATAACAATCTCCCAAAAAAGCGGGCAAAACCCATTATTCATAAAAAAGAGAATTCCCATCCTTACCAAGGAGGTTCAATGATGAAAAAAGCCGTTTTGATGCTCACGCTGACCATCTTGCTGTGTGCGGGAGCCGCGCACGCTCAGGATAAAGGTTTTGGTATAGGAATTATCCTGGGAGAACCAACGGGAATCAGCGCTAAGAAATGGATCGGGAGCCATTCAGCGATTGACGCTGCAGTCGCCTGGTCATTCGGCCAAGGTGGCTCCTTTCATCTGCACGCAGATTATCTGCATCACAACTTCAATCTCTTTGACGTGGAAAGCGGCAGACTTCCTCTTTATTTTGGAATAGGAATCAGGTTTAGGACCGATCCTGACACAACCTTGGGCGCTCGGTTTCCGGTCGGTATATGCTACATCTTTGAGAAAGCGCCGTTGGATATCTTTCTGGAGATCGGACCGGTGCTCGATCTCATTCCGGGTATGAGTTTCGAGTTTACGGGAAGTATCGGGGCGAGGTTCTATTTTAAAAAGTAATACTTCCTTCAAAGAGAATATTTTTTTGCAAGTGGTCAAGACCCTTCTTTCTCTTCTTTGCTGTACTTGTCGCTCCTCATCAGCACCTCTTTAAAGGCTTTCACAATATCCGAGCGGAACTGTCTACCGGATTCCTTTTCAATCTCCTCAAACGCTTTCCAGGGGGGCATTCCTGCCCGATAAGGCCTGTCTGTGATCATGGCATCATACGCATCGGCCACTGCGATGATCTCGGCTCCGAGAGGAATATCGGCCTTTTCTCTGTTTATCTTCGTTTTATCCTCAAAATAATATTTATGATGGGCCAGCACGATCGGGACAGCCTCCTCGAGGACTCCTCCGACCAGAGATATGATCCGTGCTCCCTTCTCCGAGTGCTCAGCCATCAGCTCCCTTTCCTTATCGGTAAGGGAAGCCGCTTTCCGGACTATATCCATGCTTATTTCCGCCTTTCCTATATCATGGAGCAGAGCGGCGGTCTTAATATTCTCTCTCTCATTCACAGATAAGCCCAAAACACGTGCAATGTCTTCTGCAAGATGAGAGACGCGTACCGAGTGTCCCTGTGTGTAGCGATCTGCCGATTCAAGGTATTTGGAAAGGATCTCCAGGATTCCGATATACGCAGCTTTTAAATCTTTGATTCTTTTTTCCTTCTCCTCATACAGATATCCCATTGCTGCGCTGGTCAGGATCAAAATGGAGCCCCACCCGATCAGGCTGACTAAGACATATGTTTTGTCGCTTTCGCCTGTAAAAAAGGATGAAGGGAAAACAAGTATTAAGATGACGACAACCAGGATACAAAGAAAGGCAGTGAGAACAGCCATTCTTCTGCCCAGGAAATAGCCGGCAATGATGATCGGAAGATAAAAAAAGTTTAAAAACCCTATTTTGTAAGGAGTAAAATAGTTGATGATGACGATAATCAGCAAGATTGAAAGAACCAGAATCTTTTCAAAATGCTTGAAAAAATAAGCTTTGAGTTTCTCCATTTCATTCCCTGTTGGATTCCGGCAGGTATCTGTATCCTTCCTGAATACATGTTTATACCCAAAAATCAGCGGATAATCAAATCCTTCTTGTTATCTTTTTTCAGTCCTGGTGAAAATTACCATTTTTCTTTTATGTTGACTTCAAACTCAAACCAGTAAAAACCATCCTGCGAACAAATAGCCTTTTGCGGTGATTTTCGCAGTGAATTTTTCCTCTTTTTTCTCACCTAAAAAGGGGATTACTTCCTGTTAGAAAAGGCTATTAGAGATGATTTTTATCCTGGGGGTGTTTTCAGGTTTGGGGTGTCCTGTGAATCCTGATCCTGACTCGCAGAATAGAATGATTTTTCTTCTCGATACATTTTTCAGGGGGATTGACACACTCTTCAAGGTATTTTCAAAGCCCTATGCCGTTGAGTTGACTGCACAAGACTAAAATCTGGAGGGGGTGAGTTTTGGCTTTTAACAGAAATTTGACCTGATTTCACTTGATTGAATTTTCCCTTCAAGATCAAATTTAACATTTTTACGCTTTGACATTTTTGATTCTATCATGATAGAATTTTCCAGCAAATGCCAAGGAAGAACACGGACGGGAATGAGTGATTTCACATGCTTTAATACGCTCAAAGCTCTTCCGTGCATCTAAAATAAAAAGGAGATTCACAGACCGGTGACGGTCTTGAATGTGTAGGGAATCATGCGAAAAGATTTTAAAATTACAATCGTGAAAAAATCTTTTTTGCCCCGATGGCTCTTCACGCCCATTCCTTTTACTCGCAGAAGTGAAAAAGGTAGCCGTAAAGCCTTCACTCTCATTGAGCTGCTTCTCGGGGTAGCCATAATTGGAACTCTCCTATCAGTCGGCGTGCCCGTTTACACGAATACACTCTATAAAGCAAGAGTCAACCAGGCCATCTCGAAAGTCGCATTGATGGGACAGAAAATCGATGACTTCCTGGTCGACAACGGGAGGCTTCCCGTAGACCTTGCTGAGATCGGAGACCCGAACGCTACGGATCCATGGGGGAATCCGTATGAATACTTGCCCATGTTAGGTATGGACAAGACAGAGATCGAAGGGAAGTGGCGGAAAGACCGTTTTCTTATTCCACTCAACACAGATTTTGACCTGTATAGCATGGGAAAAGATGGAATAACCAATGCCCCTCTGACGGCAGAAGCGAGCTGGGATGACGTCGTCCGCGCCAATAACGGGGGGTACGTGGGTTTAGCTCACAGGTATTAATCCACCTTTTTGAGCATGAAACTTGAGCTAACATTCCTACGCAGTAAAGTCGCCCAACGCATTTTCTTCCTTTTTATCGCCTGCGCCCTGCTTCCAATCGCTGTTCTTGCTGTTATCTCCCTGACATGGGTCCCAAAAGAACTCCAAAGACAAAGCCGGGAGCGTATTCATCAAACAAGTAAGAGCATGTCCCAAGATATCCCTCAACGTTTTTGGCTCCTTAATGATGACATGAGAGTGGTCGCTTCTTACATGAAGGCGGGCTCGAGCCAGACCTATTACTCCATACCTCAAGAACCCGAATCTGGGCGTGAGCCACGGTTTCGAGGGCTTCTTCTTATCTCAGAAGATGGGACATCCAGACATCTTTTCGGGCACATTTCCAACCCCCCTGCACTTCCCCTGGAAACGAAAAAAATAATCCTGGAGGGGAGGGCTGCCATTATTACAGAGTATCGCAAAAACTATCAAACTCGAATATTCATGGCCGTCGCGCTCGATCCAGAACTCCAAAGCCAAGATGTGCTCCTGGCCGAGATCAATCCAGAATTTATTTGGTTCTCGGTAAAAGAGGCTTACCTTCCTGCCAGGACGCAAGTATGTATCCTTGACAAATCAAACAATATCCTTCGTTCAACGTTATTGCCCCCGCTGTCATTCTCTGATAAGGCACAGCGCCAAATGGAAGAAAGACAAGCTTCCCAATTTGAATGGACACACAGGGGAAAAGATTATCTGGCGGGTTTCCGGCCCATCATCATGCCCGCGTATATATTTTTTTCTGAGGATTGGAAACTCGTGTTGAGCGAACCAAAAACCGCAGTTCTCAGACCTATCAAAAGTTTCAGGATAATTTTCCCCCTTGTCGCTCTTTCAGCCCTCTGGTTCGTTCTTTTCCTGAGTGTTATCCAGATTCGGAGAAGCATGGTGCCGCTCGAAAGGCTTAAGGAGGGGACAAAACATCTCGCTAACAGAGAATTCGACACCCGAGTCGTGGTCACGAGCAACGACGAATTCGAAGAAGTTGCCGAATCGTTCAACTCGATGGCCAGCCAGTTGGGGAAGCAGTTCAAGGCTTTGGTCGCAATGGGCGAAATCGATAGAGCCATTCTATCTGTTCTGGATACGGAAAAAATCGTGAATACGATAGTCGCTCGCGTGCGTGAAGTTTTTCCCTGCAAAAGTATGAGCATGACCGTCATCGATCCCAGCTCTGTCGATTCAGCACAGACTTATATCGGAGAAGATCAGAACGGCAAAGAAAAGCTCGTGGAAACAGTCCAGATCACGCTAGAAGAACTGCAAACGCTCAAGGAGAATCCGAAAACTCAATGGATCACACTGGACGAGAATCTTCCTCATTACCTTGCTCCTCTTGCCAATCGGGGGATCAAATCATTCCTGGTGCTGCCTCTTTTCCTCAAGGAAGGACTGGCAGGGATTATCGCCCTCGGTTACGTCAAACAACCCAAGTTTTCCCAGGAAGACCTCGACAATGCCCACCGGCTGGCGAATCAGGTGGCTGTCGCTATCTCGAATGCCCGGTTGATCGAGGAATTGAACGAGCTGAATTGGGGAACACTCAGAGCGCTGGCCCGTGCCATCGACGCCAAATCTTCCTGGACGGCGGGCCACTCCGAGCGGAGCACGAAGCAGGCCATAAAAATCGGCAGAGGCATGAGACTCGATCAGGATGATCTTGATGACCTTCGTCGAGCGGGCTTGCTCCATGACATCGGAAAGCTCGGCATACCGCCAGAAATTCTTGACAAGGCTGGAGATCTCACGCCTGAAGAAAAAGAGCTCATGCATAAGCACACGAGTTTAGGAGCACGAATCCTGGAACCCATCGCGGCGTATTCTGAAGTTATACCGATTGTCCTTCAGCACCATGAATTTTACGACGGAACGGGCTATCCAAACGGGCTTATAGGAGAATCCATAAACCTGGGCGCCCGCATCTTCATCGTGGCCGACACTTATGATGCCCTCATCTCAGACCGGCCGTACAGAAAAGCACTTGACCACAAGAGTGCAATCAAGTATATCAAGGAAGGGGCGGGAAGCAGGTTCGACCCCAAAGTGGTGGATGCCTTTCTGAAAGTCATGGCTAAAGAGAAAAAAAAGTAAAATGAATGGCTTCACTTTAGAGGTAAAAAAAGATTTCGTCTCACGAAATTTTTGTCCGGCTTGTATGCTGCCGGACGCGATCCCATACGAAATAGGGCGGAAACTCAAATGAAAACAAAAAAGATATTCGTCATGCTCGCCATCTTCTCTGTATTGTTGGTCTATGGATGTTCAAGAAAAACCGTTGTTCCGGATGAACTCGTAGGAATATGGGAAACTCCAACTCCAATCTATGAGGGATGTTTTTTTGAGATCACAAAGGAAGAAGTTAAATTCGGGTCAAAAGACGGGCAGGTCAGCAACTTCTTCATCAAAGACATGAAAATTCAGAGAATCCCCAATGAAGAGTGGACACTTTACACAATTTCTTACGTGGCGCGAGGCTTTCAAAAATACGAGTTTCCTTTCTATTATCATCCTGCCAGTAACGGCGTGATAAGGTTCAAGAATAAGATGGAAAGCGTCTGGACCAGAGAGCCGGAAGAATAAAAAGAAAGACTGAATGCAGATTAAACTTTCTGCACACCCGAAGTAAAGCCGAATCCACTCCTGAATTCCCCTTATTTCATTTCCCGACTCTTATTATCTTAATTCAATCATCGCTTGGATCCTTCTCCAAAACTTCACCAAGAGGGAATCATTTTCAGTGCTTTTACTCGTTCATCATATAAAAAAAGAATACTTGACATCTTTTTCTCCATTAATATAGAATACTGCTCGCCTGTAGACAGCGAATACGCTGAAAACATGATCCCGGGGAGAAGGAAGCGCTCTCTCCGCAAATCGGAGAAAAGGAAGCAAAAAAATCGTTTTTCAAATCATCTCATAAATACTGCTGAAAAATGGACAAGGATAAAGCCCTTGAAGGCTTCTTCAAGAGTCTAAAGCTCTCTCTGAAAAACGCCTCGATTTATTCAAGCGAGCATCCCGCATTCAAGGAATCAGTCAAAGACGGCAAAGAAAAAATCGATACCCTTTTAAATTTTTTATCCCCCATTCGGATTGGAATTAAAGCAGACGCGTTACTGGTAGATGGGAAACATTTTGAGAAAGCAAGAACTTATGAAGAACTCGCTCAAATTTTCCATCTCCACATGATCAAAAGTCTCGAAATCCAAGAAGGAATCACTCCAGAAGAACTGATGGCCTTCATCACCAAAATCTATCTTCAGCCCAAAGATGTCCTGAAAAAAGGAGGTTTCAGCCAGATCCTGGAAGAAGAGAACATCACTCATCTCTCTGTGGAGGAGCTGGATTACTCTCAACTCCTGACAGGTGAAGGAGAGGAAATCAAGGATATCTGGTCTCATTTACTCCGGGAAGCGATCAAAAAAGAAGATGCCCAAAAAATCAGTGAACTCGCAGATAGTTTTGAAAAAGTCGCGGGTTACATCAAAATCGAAGAGCTGCTCGAGAATGAACAGTTCAGGACAAACATCGATAAATTCTTCAACCAGCTCAAGAATATGGAACAGGACAAGTTCAGCAAATGCTCCAAAGAACTGCTGAAATCCATTATCAGGAACAAAAACATATCCCCAGAAACAAAGATCACAAAGGCAAGGAAATTCTTTAAAGAACTCAGTGAAGAGGATGTGGCCTCCACATTGTTGGAAGAGATGCTCACTGATGATGAATTCAATGCCTTGAGCTTTCAAGTATTCTGCACGCTTTCTGAAAAGAGAAAGCATAAAAAAATTGCAAACTCTTTTGCTGAGCAATTCCAAAAAGCCAGCATTGTCCATCGTTCCCCTGAAATAAGACAGAAAATCAAAGAATTAATGACCGGTTCGAAAGGCGAAATCATTCCAGAAGTTTACAGGCAGACACTTTTATCCCTCCTCAAGGATATGCATTCCGAGGAAAAAATAAGCCTGGATATAAATCTCCTGCAAAAAAATTACCGCTACTTTCTCCTGAGTATGCTTGACGAAGAAGAGAAAAAAAAGAAAGTCGTGTCCGCCCTTGAAAAAATCTCGGTCGAATGGAACAGCATAATTCAGGACAGAGACCTAGAATACCTAAAATATCTCGTTAAGATATTAGGGAAAAGAAGAAAAGAGCTTGCTTTTGAACCTGTCTTTTCTCAAGCCAATGCGAAAATCATAAGTTTCATCGTTGACGAAGCAGCTAAAGAAAAAAAAGCGACTTCAGAGATTGAACCTTTAATAACATACTTAAAGGGAGGTTTTTTGAGCAGCAGGGCTTTTCTGATCAAGATATTCGAGGAGAATAAAGTCAACACTCAAATCCTGAGATACTTCTTCGAATTGCACCCCGATAGCCTCAACCTTTTCAAAAAGAACTTAAGGATAAAGTCTTCCGACATTGAATTCCTCAAGACAACCATAGAAAGTCTGAGAAAAATTGACACTTCCGCATCTCAAGAAATATTGAACGACATTTTGTTGTTTGGAACCGAATCAATCAAAATTGAAGCTTTAAAGGCTCAGCAGCTGTCCTCTGTGTACGATAAAAACCGACTCTTCAGAATACTGGAAGGAGGGAGCACACCTTTAAAAAAGGAGGCTCTCGGGATTCTGGCAAAAAAGGAAACCACAAGAGAGAAAGCTCTTGAAAAGCTCTTATCTATTCCGTCTTCCTTTGGGACAAAAAATAAGATTCTTATCGAGCATATTAAAATCATCAAGGACACCGGTCTAAAGGAAGCAAAGGATTATTTGACCATTTTCAGCAAAAAGAAATTCTTCTGGAATAAAAAGCTAAGGGAAGAGGCCCTAAGGGTCTTAAGGAAGTGGGATGCAGGAGAAAATTAAGAAAGCTCTAACCGATTTTATCACTGCCATCCGAGCGGCGAAGATCTACACGACGGAACATCCTAAATTCACCGATTCTATTAATAATCTGTACATCGACCTTCAGGATATCTTCAGGGAGAGAAGAGAGTTGATCATCGGAGTCGTCGATGGCGAACTGGCGTTTGAGCATTTCATATTTTTTGACCTGAGTAAAAAACTAAAACATCTGATCCTTTATTTGCAGGAAAGGGATATCGAGCGAATCGTCTTTTACAAATCCCTCCAGAAAGAGGAACTGGCCAGGTTTCTCGAAGTCTTAACAACTCCCCAAGGTAACGGACAGAAAGATTTTGGGAGCTATTTTTCTCTCCTGGGAATCAAAAATATTCAGGCAGGAAAAATTAAAACTCCCTCTCCGGAACTGAAAGAAAAAGTTAAAAAGCTCAGAAGTTACTTGATGGAATATGAAGGCTCTTTGGAAAAAGTCAACGAGTACCTGCAAAAGGTGATCGACCAGGAAGAGCTGGATTATCTAGAACTCAGGTATGACGTCTTGAATTTTTTAGAAAATATAATCGATATGTACCAGGAGTTTCTGGATTTAACCACTTTCCAAAGAAAAGACCTCATTACCTTTGTCCATGTTCTCAACGTCACCATCCTTTCCCTGCACATCTCTTCAAAAATGGGGTATGTGAAGGATGATGTTCTGGATATTGGCATTTCCGCCTTATTTCACGATATCGGAAAACTCTACATTTCAAACAAAATTATTCAGAAAACGGATAGGCTGGAAAAAGAAGAGCTCTCTCTGATGAAGCACCACTCAGTCATAGGAGCAGAAATTCTCTTTAAATATCTCGATACTCTGGGAACACTGCCGGTCGTCGTTGCATTCGAGCACCACCTGAGATACGACTTGAAGGGTTATCCCAAGCTCGCATTCCCGCAGAAACCACATCCCGCCTCACTTCTTGTTTCCATGTGTGATGTTTATGATGCTCTTTCACAGATAAGATCTTACAAGAAAAGCTACCCTCCCATTCAGATCTATAATGTAATGCAAAAGGAACGAGGAAAGTCTTTTGACCCGGAACTCCTGGATAGGTTTTTCCAAATCATTGGAGTCTGGCCCGTGAAAAGCATTGTCTCTTTGAGCGAGGGAAGTGTTGCAGTGGTCAAAGAGCAGAA
>JABUBL010000455.1_pt1 | contig 12195 bp, 14 predicted proteins | sample 7240371 | NCBI WGS metagenome assembly JABUBL01 (sample SAMN07256343, study PRJNA390944) | subsurface metagenome | isolation source: Methane hydrate marine sediment | place: Pacific Ocean: Eastern North Pacific, ODP site 1244 | collected 2002
CAACCAGTCTATTCTGAGGACCGTAGGATGACGCTTGCGGAATAAACCAATAACGTTCGGGAAGATTATTTTTGAGGAACGTCGCCCTCTGTCTTCTTAAGCGATGATTCTGCCACGGCTTATCCTCCTTTCTTTACGGCCTCCACGATGAGAAGCTCATCGCCTTGCTTAGGCTTCTTAAATTCGTAGCTTCCGAACTCCGCTCTTACCTCAAACCCCGTCTGTCCGAGCAAACGATGTACATTATCCCGATTGATAATGCCTGCGAAAGACTTCTGTTCGATCTTCTCCACGAGCTTGCTGGATTCATAGATCTCGAAGACAAGCAGGACTTGTTTTGTCGCCACTCTTCACTATACCGGTAAGCCCGATTGTGTCAAGCAGGAATAGTCCACAGTCTAATTTTCCGCGGGTTGAGCAATTCCTTGACTTACGTTTAGCCCAGCCTATACTCCGGCAGGTTCGAAAACATGGAGGATGTTCGTGAAGAAGACTACACAACTCAAGAAGATGATTAACGAGCGCCGGGCGGTTGTAGCTCCGGGCTGCTACGACGTGCTCAGTGCTAAGCTAATCCAGGAGGCAGGGTTCGAACTTACCCAGGTGTCCGGTTTCGGCGTTTCTGCGTGCCTTTTAGGCAAACCTGACGTGGGGCTGCTCGGCTGGAACGAAGTGGTCAACATGACCTGGCGGATAGCCCAGGCGGTTAGCATCCCGGTGATGGGAGACGGCGACACCGGGTTTGGCAACGCGCTGAACGTTATCCGTACCGTGCAGGACTTCATCCAGGTAGGTGCGGCAGGAGTCAATCTGGAGGATCAGGTCTTCCCCAAACGCTGCGGACACATGGAGGGCAAGCAGTTAGTATCCGAGGAGGAGATGGTCTTAAAGATCGAGGCGGCGGTCCAGGCCCGCAAGGACCTTGATCCTGACTTCGTGATCAACGCCCGCACCGACGCCATCGCTGTGACCGGATACGAGGATGCGATCAAGCGCGCCAATGCCTATGCCAAGGCGGGCGCGGACATGATATTCCTCGAGGCGCCAACCGACAAGGAGATGATCAGAGATGCGGTCTCGAAGATCGACGCTCCGGTCTCCATCAACCTGTTCGATTCCGTCGTTGGCGGCAAGACCCCGCTTATCCCTATCGAGGAGCTTAGAGAACTGGGCGTTGCCCGTGTTTCCGTTCCCGTGGGAACCATATTTGTGGTTACCAAGTGGCTGCGTGAGTATCTGAAGGTCTTAAAAGAACACGGCATCATGCCCGACCGCACCGATCTTCTGTGCACCTTTGATGAGTTCAAGCGGTTCGTTGGTCTGCCAGAATACAAGGAACTGGAAAAACGCTTCCTTCCCAGAGCGGTGGTTGAGCAGAAGTATAAAGGTAAGTAGGAGTCATCATGGGAATGACGAGTCCGCTGACTCTGGCCGAAAAGATTCTAGCAAAGAAATCAGGCAAAGATACCGTTTCCGCCGGTGAGATCGTGCAGGCCAAGGTGGACGTGGCCATGTCGCACGAGAACGCACGCATGGTCAAGAAATCCTTCGAGAAGATCGGTGTAGAAAAAGTGTGGGACCCGGAGAAGATAGTAATCATCTTCGATCACCGGGTTCCTGCAGAATCCGAACGCACCGCAGCCGGTCAGAAAGAGCTTAGAGAGTTCATAAAGGCCCAGGGGATCAAGAACTTTTACGACATAAATGTCGGAGTCTGCCATCAAGTACTCGTGGAGGAGGGGTTCTCCCGACCGGGCATCCTGCTTGTAGGCACCGACTCCCACACCACCACTGGCGGAGCCCTGGGTGCGTTTGCCACCGGCATCGGCGCAACTGAGATGGCCGCGGTGTGGGCAACAGGTGAGCTGTGGCTGTGCGTTCCTGAAACCCTCAAGATCGTTGTCAACGGAAAACTGCCTCGTGGTGTCTACGCCAAGGACGTGATCCTCAATATAATAGGGACTATCGGTGCCGACGGCGCCGACTACAAGGCTATGGAGTACTCCGGGGATACCATATCCTCCATGTCCATCGCTTCCCGCATGGTTATCTCCAACCTATCCATGGAGGCCGGGGCAAAGGTAGCGTTCGTTGTTCCCGACGAAGTCACCGAAGCGTGGGTCAGTACCCGTGCCAAGGGTCAGTACGAGATGCTTGGCCCTGACCCAGATGCTGCCTACCTTGCCGAACACAGTTTCGACGTATCCGGCCTGGAACCTCAGATCGCCTGTCCCCATCAGGTTGACAACGTAAAGGGCATCAGCGAGGTCGCCGGCACCAAGATCGATCAGGCGGTTATCGGTTCCTGCACCAACGGCCGGACCGAGGATTTACGCGAGGCGGCCCAAATCCTTAAAGATAAGAAGGTCAATCCCGAAGTCAGGCTGCTGGTTGTTCCCGCTTCGTGGAAGATATTCAAAGAGGCACTTTCCGAAGGAATTATCGAGACGTTGGTATACGCCGGAGCGGTGCTCGTCAACGTGGGATGCGGGCCCTGCCTGGGCGCTCACCAGGGCTGCCTTGCCCCTGGCGAGGTGGCGGTTACATCAACCAACCGCAACTTCCAGGGACGTATGGGCTCGGCCGAGGCGTTCCTCTATCTGGCATCTCCGGCGACGGTGGCGGCGTCGGCAATAGAGGGCAAGATAGCAGATCCACGCAGATACCTGGAGGCGTAAGATGGAACCCATAAAAGGACGCGCGTGGATTTTCCCGGATGACGTGAATACCGACGTTATCTATCCGGGGCGGTACATGTCCATAACCGACGCCGAGGAGACCCCAAAGTACCTGTTTGAGACCGTCTACCCCGACTTCCGCTCCAAGGCCAAGCCGGGAGACATCATCGTTGCCGGCAAGTACTTCGGGTGCGGCTCGTCGCGCGAGCAGGCGGCAACCGCTATCCGCTACTTCGGCATCGCCTGCGTGGTTGCCTACTCGTTTGCCCGGATCTTCTACCGCAACGCCATCAACCTCGGTTTGCCCATTGCAGTTGTGCCCGGCATCCGCGAACACGTTGAGGAAGGGGATGAGATCACGGTTGACCTTGCTCAAGGCAAGTTGAAGAACCTTACTACGGGCAAGGGACTATCGTTTGAGCCATTGCCTCGCTTCATCCTCGATCTCATCAACCAGGGCGGATTGATACCGGCGACACGCAAGAAACTAGGATTGGGATAGGACTTTAACCGCAGATTACGCCGATTTCACGGATTGGGTTAATCGATTTCTATTCTACGTTAGTCTGTGTAATTTGTGGTTTTTCTTTTGAGTTGATAAACCTTTTGTATTCGAGAGAGGGAGCGGCGAAATTGAGGAGGATTCCTAGTTCCAATCCGGTTGCTTTGAGATAATTAATTACTTGAGCTTCTTCGATCTTCCCCAAATGGGATACGGTCTTGAGCTCAACAATGATTGAATCGTAACAAATGAAGTCGGCACGATAAGAAGTGTTGAGTTGCTGATTTTTATAGAATACGGGTAATTCAACTTCACGCTTAAATGGAATGTCTCTGGCTGTAAGTTCTGTCGCAAGGGCCTCCTTATAGACTGCTTCGAGAAAACCATTTCCTAACTGGCGATGAACTTCCATTGCCGCACCGATTATATCGTAGGTTCTCTTGTCCTTTATCATCATTACTTCTTATTCAGATTAATCTGAGTAATCTGCGAACGCCTATGGCGAGAACGACTTCTCAGGAGTTCTCATCTGCGGTTTCATCTCTACCATTCCTCGTAGGTGACTCGGAAATCACTGAACTCATGGGTGGGCTTTTGCCATTCCACATCCACCCTGGTAACGCGCGCAGATGAAGGTCCAATTCTCAGTTCCTCAAGAAACGCATTAAGAGCGTCCCTTGGCCCCTCGGCCACCGTCTCCACCTTATCGTATCCGAGGTTGCGCACCCAGCCGGTTAAGTTCAGCCTTTGCGCCAGTCTAACCGTGAAGTAGCGAAAATTCACACCCTGAACCACGCCGTGGACCACTGCATGCAGCCTGGCATCACTCACCGAGCACCTCCTTGATTCGTTCGATTGCATCGGCTGGATCCTTGACCTTCTTCGCTCCTGATATATCCCACGTCCCTATCCCGAACACCGGTTTGCGCCGCGCCAGAGCCAGCGCGATCTCTGAAAGCGTTCCGTACTTGCCGTCCACCGCTACCAGAGCGTCCGATGAGTGCACGATGATTACGTTGCGTCCCTCGCCCATGCCGGTAAGGATAAGATGAGTAAGGTATGGATTGGCTTTGGAGTCGCTTGAGTCCGGCAGCACGCCTATAGTCACTCCACCTGCCTTGATCGCTCCCTTACACGCCGCCTCCATCACACCGCCGCGTCCACCGCAGATTAACGTCCAACCCTGTTCAGCGATCAGTCGTCCCAACTCCTCGGCAATCCGGGCGACCTTATCTCTGCAGAACCTGCCGCCTATCACCCCTATCTGGATGTTGCGGCTCTCTTCCATAAATCTACCCTTCAAACTCAAGATACCCTATGTAGGGCAGATGCCTGAAGCGCTCGTCCCAGTCCAAACCGTAGCCGACAACGAACTTGTTGGGAACGGTGAAACCCAGGTAGTCTATATGAACCGCCACTTCCCTGCGTTCTGGCTTGTCCAGAAGGGAACAGACGGCGAGTGAGGCAGGTCCCCTTTCCTTCAATACCTTAACCAGTGTGGCAAGTGTGTGTCCGGTGTCTACGATATCCTCTATCAAGATCACATGGCGACCTCTAATAGGGGTGGAAAGATCGGTCAGGAGGCGCACCTCGCCGGTTGATTCCGTGCCCGAGCCGTAGCTTGATACCCGGATGAAGTCGCACTGATGTGGGATGGTTATCGCCCGCGTAAGGTCTGCCAGAAACATCCACGCCCCCTTGAGGATTCCAACCAGTAAGGGGTTTTTCCCTGCGTAGTCCTCGCTGATCTCGGCTGCCAACTGGCTAACGCGTTCGGCGATCTGCTCCGCTGTAAATAGCGGTATGATGGCGGGTTTGGAGTTCATCGGAAGTCGGGGCGAGTGGATTTGAACCACCGACCTCTTGGTCCCGAACCAAGCGCGCTAACCGGGCTGCGCTACGCCCCGGCAACCCGTAACACCGTAACACCGTAACACCGAATTATACGATGCCTGCGAGAAGTTGTCAACAGCGGCCTTGACATCTCTCGCAATCCGTATATGATTTTCTAAATCAAGGAGGCGCTGTGCGTCACTCAATAGTTCTGAGGATAGTAGTGGGAGCGGCGATCATAGCTTTGTTCATCCCTTTAGGAGTAAATGCAGAAGATGTAATCGAGACCAACGAGTTCATCGTCAAGGCCCCGGATTCCGAGGCGCTTGAAGCGTTTGTTGATAGTTCAGGATTGGCCATCGGCCCGTTGATTACCTATCCAAATCCTTCGGAGGAGGTGCTGAGGTATACGAGGTATACTTGGATTGTATCCGTACCTGACTCTTTGCAATCCGTTAAGGATAGCCTTGTTGAGGTTCTTAAGGCTCAGCCTTGGGTTGAATACGTGGAGCCGAACGCGATCATCCAGATTGAGCCCGAGGTTGAAGGGGAATCCGAGGGTTGCCTCTACGGCGCGATTGAACTGGAAGAGAAGCGGGTACTCGGTATTGAAAAGAGGGTCGCTTCTGTAAATGCCGCACTGTGCAAGGGATGCGGCGGATGCGCGGCCTCCTGCCGCTCCAACTCCATCGACCTGGCCGGATTCACCAATCAGGATTTGGTGTCTGCATTCGAGCAGTTGATGTGGGAAGAAGATGATATTGTTGGATGTTGTGGTGTCTGATTTATGAATGCAGCTGAGCATATTGTTGAGGCGTACTATCGGTTAAAAAAGAAATGTTTTACGGTAACGGACATCAAAGTTGAACATGGGAATAATCGACAAATCGATCTCCTTGCTTTTGATAAGGCATCTGGTGAATGTTTTCATGTGGAGACTTCTGTCACACATCGTTTAAATTGGCGACCAAGCTTAGAAAAAATCGAGAAGATCATTGGATATAAATTCTTTGGGATTCCAAAACCGAACTCTAAAGATGCCGAAAATGGGAAGGATTATTACCAGAATATCTGTAAAACCTACGAATTATTTGGAATCAAGCCTAAAGAAGTAAAACGCGTTATCTGTATTTGGGCACGTAAAGAATCGGAAGAAAAAGTTGAAGAGTGGTTACGTTCCCAGGAGAAGAAAAGAGATGTATCAAAGGACAGTATATCCATTCTATTATTTAGAGATGATGTTCTTAGAGAATTACAAAACTGCATTGGTACACCCCATTATGAGGACGAAGCACTGCGGATATTAAGTCTTTTGGAGCAATTTCGAAAACAAACTACATCGCAGGACTTGCAGCATTAATTTGGGAAGCAAATCCTGATTATACAAATCAAGAAGTTTGGGATGCAATCATCAACGGCGCGGATACAATAACCATAGACAAGGGCAAAGTCCTTCGCATGAACTCGATGAGGGCGCTGGGCATTGACTCTGTCAGCATCGCCGAACCACCTTTAGCCAACGCAACCTTCGAGGTAGCGAATCCCATCGGTCGCCAGATTGTCCTGCGATATTCCGATCTCCCCCAGGGCTTCTCAGCCTCGGTATTCGACGCCACAGGCCGCAAGGTTGACGAGTTACATGTCCCTGCCCAGTCAGGCACCATCACCTGGGGCGAGGGTTACGGCCCGGGGGTATACTTCATCAGGGTTGAGGGTGACGCGGAAAGTTCAACTATCCACAAGGTGGTGCTGGTTCGGTAGGAGACAAGGGGCTTAAGCTCATTGTCGGATCCCCCTTCCCCCGCCAACTCTTCGAGTTGCCGACCCCTTCCACCAGGGAAGGGGAACTTGCGACGATTGAGATTTCCCCCTCCTCGGTGGAGGGATTAAGGGTGAGGGTTGGGACTCGTAGGGGCCGACCTTTAGGTCGGCCCACATCAATAACCAACCTAACCACCACCCCATACCATTCATACCCCAGAGCGCGGGGCACTCGCCTGGCGTCTACTTCGTCAGGGTTGAGGGTGACGCGTCAGCTACCACTCACAAGGTGATCTTGATCCATTAACTCCCCCTCCCTGGTGGACAGTGTGCCCCTTGGGGTGCTAACTGCACCCCATAGGGTAGGGGGATAAAGGGGGCGGGGATTTACCCCAAAACACCTCAAAAAACCCCAAAATCGCCCCATTTTGTCCACCTTTTGTCCATCTTTTGTCCAGCTTTTGACCAGCTTTTGTCCAGCTTTTTTGCGACGAGTTGCACTCAAACCTGACGGACGGCACCATCATCTGGCCAGTAACACACCATGACTTCTCACCCGGAGTTTACTTCCTCAGGGTTGAGGACGGATCGTCAGCATCCATTCAAAAGGGCATTTTGATCCGTATAGAGTTGTGGTTATGGTATGTTCCGGGGGGTTGACTCCCTCGCAGCTTTCCCTATAGTCTCTCTGTTGTAACCAAGGAGGAACGTTGCAGGTTCTGGTGTTGTATCACTCGAGAACGGGTAATACCAAGAAGCTGGCCGAGGCGATTGCCAAAGGAGTAGAGGAGGTCGAGGGTGTTGACGCCGTCCTTAAGTCTACCCAGAAGGTAACCAGGGAGGATTTCCTTGAATCTGACGGGGTAATCGCTGGTTCACCAGTTTACTTCGGAACCATGGCTGCCGAACTCAAAAAGGTGTTCGACGATTTCGTGGGCATCCGCCGCCAGATGGAAGGGAAAATAGGCGCTGCGTTCGCCACCTCGGGCGCCACCTCCGGCGGCAAGGAGACAACCATCATATCTATCATCCAGGCGATGCTGATCTACGGCATGATTATCGCAGGCGATCCAATGGATGCCACCGGCCACTACGGCACCTCGTGCAAGGGTGCCCCTGATGAGCTAACCCTTGCCAACGGTGCCAAGTTGGGTAAGCGGGTTGCGATGCTTGCCAAGAAGCTGCGAGGATAAACGGATCGTCATCGTCTGTTCAAAAGTTGGTGTTGATTCGATAATATGTCATTGCGAGATTTTGCGAAGCAAAATCGTGGCAATCTCATAGCAGAAAGAAAAAATGTGGAACGGCCTCTCCAGGCCGTTTAATAATATTCGTTCGCGTCAGGTAATGGCTTGCAAATAGAGGGGATCACGATACCCTTAGGAATAATCAACAACATTCGCAAGGAGGTCTCTTGGACGATAAACAAGCACTACCCCAAGTAAACGCTTCGCGTTTCCTCGGGGACCCCGATCAATATAGAAGTAAGCAATTAAATAAAATCGTTTCTAAAGGGAGGGACGTTTGGATGATAGAGAGGTAGGAAGGTACTGGGAGGAGAACGCCGAGACCTGGACCAAGCTATCACGCATGGGAATGGACGTAACCAGGGATAATCTAAATACACCCGCTCTTCTTTCAATTCTCCCCAACGTCAAAGGTCTAACCGGCCTGGATATCGGCTGCGGCGAAGGGCACAACACGAGGCTTCTGGCCAAGCAGGGTGCGAAGATGACGGCTATAGATATCTCCAAAACCTTTATTCGACATGCGAAGGAGAAAGAGGAGGAAGAATCCCTGGGTATCACCTACCAGGTGGCTAACGCAGTGCAGCTGCCCTTTGAAGATCAGCACTTCGACTTCGCCGCGGCATTTATGAGCCTTATGGATATGGCCGAACCCTGGCGCGCTATCAAAGAGGCATACCGGGTGCTCAAACCTGGCGGCTTCTTCCAGTTCTCCATCATCCACCCGTGTTTCACCAGCCCGCCCAGCAAGTGGGTTGACGATAAAGAGGGCAAACACATAGCCCGTCAGTGCTGGGGCTACTTCAAGGAGGGGTTCGTGGAGATCGAGGAGTGGATCTTTTTCTTAACACCACCTGAGCTGAAGAAAAAACTTAAAAAATTCCGCGTGCCTCGGTTCCACTTTACCTTTGCGAGCTGGCTGAATCATCTGATCAATACCGGCTTTATCATCGAACGTCTCCACGAGCCGGTTGCGTCGGATGAGATGGTGAAGCGCTGCCCATTCCTTGCCGATACCAGGATTATTGCCCAGTACCTCATCGTGCGCTGCCGCAAGCCTGAGGCTTAATTACTGCATTCTAGCGGCAATAGCATCATGGCAAGAAAAACCGGTTAGATCATGATGTTAACACTCAAGAACTATCTTGAGATTAACAGTTAAGCCCACTTATAGTTAAGCAACTTGACAATTAGCGAAATTTACCTATAATCAGGGTATGAATCCCAGGCTGATCGTGACAAAAATGGGGAGAGGGAAGGTTATCCTTAATTAGGGAAAGGAGTGAGAATATGAAGGTCTTACTGACAGGTGCCTTCGGCAATATAGGGTCAAATACCCTTCGAGAGTTGATTAAACAGGGTCACCAGGTTACCTGTCTTGATCTCAAGAACAAGGCTACATTAAGGTCCGCCAAGAGATTCAAGGATAAGGTCAAACTGCTGTGGGGCGACGTGCGCAACCGGGAGGATATTGCAGTTGCCCTCAAGGATCAAGATGTTGTCATTCACCTTGCGGCAATCATCCCACCACGCAGCGAGATGGAACCTCAACTGGCCGAGGATACTAACATCGGTGGAACCAGGAACCTTATTGAGGCACTCAAGGGCCTTGCCGATCCGCCCAGGCTGATATTTACCTCCTCGGTTTCGGTCTTTGGAAGGAAGTTTAACGAGCCCCCTCCTCGACGCGTGGGTGAATCATTGCAGCCCTCGGACAATTACAGCCGGCACAAGATCATCTGCGAGGAGATGATTACCCAATCCGGGCTTGAATGGTCAATACTCAGATGTCCGGCCATGCCTTCATTGCAGGACATTGGGTTAGACCCCATCATGTTCAAGATCTCGCTAGATACACGCATCGAGTTCCTCGATCCACGCGACGCCGGCCTGGCACTGGTAAACGCGGCCTCGTCAGAGGAGGTCTGGGGTAAGATTCTGCTTCTGGGCGGAGGTCCCGATTGCCAGTTTTCATACTGCGACTACGTAGGAAAGACCCTGGAAGCGGTCGGCATCGGCAGATTGCCATGCGAGGCGTTCGGTCCCGAACCGTTCTACACCGACTGGATGGATTCTGAAGAAACCCAGCGCATACTCCAATATCAGCGACACTCCCTTGACGACTACCTCGAGACGTTCAAGGCCAACCTTGGCTTCAAGCGCCACCTTATAAGCCTCCTTCGCCCCCTTGTCCGCCGGGCAATACTCAAACACTCGCCCTACCTTCCGCCCGGCACCGAATGGGGCCGCAAGCGTCCCTCATACTGGCAGGATAAAGTGGCGCTCGTTACCGGCGCTTCCAGCGGCATAGGCGAATCAACCGCACGATGCTTGGCCGCCAAAGAACTCAAGGTCGCACTGGTGGCGCGCCGCAAACAAAGGCTCGAGGAAGTGGCAGATAAGATAGAGGCAGCCGGAGGAGAAGCGATGGTCATCGCCGCCGACCTGACCGATGAGTCCGACCGGCTCAGGGTCGTTGAAGAGGTGCGTGCCAAGTGGGGAAAGATAGACATACTCATAAACAACGCAGGATTCGCATGGTACGGCTACGGCGCCGACATGCCCTGGGACGTGGCCTCGAAGATGATCGAGCTCAACGTTCGCTCCCTCGTCCACCTTACGCTTCTCGTGATCCGCCGGATGCGTTCCTACAACTCGGGGCACATCATAAACGTGGGCTCGATTGCTGGCAGCTTCCCTCAGCAGGGTGTGATGCTTTACGGGGCAACCAAGTCTTTTATAGACAGCTTCACCACCTCGCTTTACCGGGAGATGCGGGGAACCAACGTTCACGTAAGCGTCATCAAGCCGGGTGCGGTGGCTACCGAGCTTTTCAGGGTCGCTGAGAGGCAGCCCGGGGGCTTCCGCGTTCCGGCAGAGAGCCTGGCGGTCAGTCCTGACAGCGTAGCGGTGCGCATCTGGGGTGTTTTGAACCGCCCGCGCAGGCTCGCGTATGTCCCCAGGTTCCTGTGGGTTGTGCCGTGGGTCGAGCTTGCCTTTGGCTGGTTTATAGACCTCCTCGGGCCGCTGCTCCTGCGCCGTCACCCGCACCCGGCAAAGCCCGCACTTAAATGATACCCCGCGAAGTTGCGAAGCAGATTCGTGGGGTGGTTAATCGGGGAGGGGGGATTCGAACCCCCGATCTCCTGCTCCCAAAGCAGGCGCGTTGAACCGGACTACGCTACTCCCCGGTGCCGGCGGGCACTTTTTAACTCCAGTTCAGCTCCGCTGAACTGGGGAGGCAGTTGCTAGTAAATCAAGTTCTGCCCGTGGTTTCAATTATAATCCTCTTTGTTTTTGAGTCAACGGAGACTAACGGCTCTTCAGATACTCGGCCAGCTTGCCGATCGCTTTTGCCCGGTGGCTTATTCGATTCTTGATCACGAGCCCCAGCTCCGCATTGGTCTGCGAGAAACCCTTAGGTATAAATATGGGATCGTAGCCGAACCCCTCGGTCCCCCTTGGCTCGAACCCGATCCAACCCTCAAGTACTCCCTCGAAGGTCTTCACCTCGTCCCCATCTATAAGAGCGATGGTAGCCCTGAACCTTGAGGTTCGTTCGTACAGCGGCACATCCTTAAGCTCTTTGAGCAACATCCTGCACTTTTCAGGATAAGAAGTTTTCTCTCCCCCGTATCTTGCCGATAAGGGCCCTGGTCTTGTGCCCAAAGCATCCACCTCCAACCCTGAATCCTCGCCGCAGATAAGGCCATCAAACTGATCCCGGTAGGCTCTGGCTTTGGCAAGTGCGTTTTCTGCGTAGCTTGTGCCTTCTTTTACCTCTTTTGGGGGAAGAGAAAGCTCGTGTGGGGCCACAACATCTGCAACCCCACAGAGCACCTTCTTAAACTCTCGCAGCTTGCCCTCGTTGCCCGTTGCAACAAGCAGCTTACTGGGCATTGACCTCCGTCTGGACGATCCAGGCGTCGCCGTAGCCAAGGTTCTTTGCCTTCTCGCGCAGTATCTCGACGTCGGAGCGGTTCTTGTAGTCGCCCACACGTACCTTGTAGTAGGGGACGTCGTATTCGACGTAGACCCGCTCGGTGAACTTGAAACGCGCTTCGCTGGCGACCTTGTTGGCACCTTCGTTGGTGCTTGAGGCAAAGATCTGTACCCGGTAGCCGGGCACTGTAGCTGCACTCGGGGTAATCCCCTTAGTCGTGTCCCCGGGCTG
>JABUBL010000456.1_pt1 | contig 12194 bp, 12 predicted proteins | sample 7240371 | NCBI WGS metagenome assembly JABUBL01 (sample SAMN07256343, study PRJNA390944) | subsurface metagenome | isolation source: Methane hydrate marine sediment | place: Pacific Ocean: Eastern North Pacific, ODP site 1244 | collected 2002
GCCGAGATAGGACGAGACAAGGCGCTTGATTTCTTCTGCGATCATGGACTGGATGTTAGCCTTAATATCAGCGCCGGAGAGTATCTTACCCCGCTCGTTGTAGATGACCTCGCGGTGCTTGTTCATCACATCGTCGTAGTCAACGAGATGCTTGCGGATATCGAAATGGTAGCCCTCGATCTTCGTCTGGGCGCCCTCGATAGCCTTGTTAATCCAGGAGTGCTCGACAGGGGTATCCTCATCGAAGTGGGCCCATTCCATGAAGCTCTTGAGCTTATCGCCACCAAAGCGGCGCACAACATCGTCCTCCAGCGAAACGTAGAAGCGGGAGCTTCCGGGGTCGCCCTGGCGTCCCGAACGCCCTCGGAGCTGGTTATCGATGCGCCTCGCCTCATGGCGCTCAGTGCCGATGACATGGAGACCGCCCTTTTCAGCGATCCCCTCGCCGAGCATGATATCCACGCCACGCCCTGCCATGTTGGTGGCTACTGTTACCGCCCCGGGCTCGCCTGCCTTGGCAATAATGGCTGCCTCTTTTTCATGGTGCTTGGCGTTCAGCACCTCGTGGGGAATGCCTTTCTTTGTCAGCAAATCGCTGAGGTGCTCCGATTTCTCGATGGAGACGGTGCCAATGAGCACCGGGCGGCTCTCGGCGTGCAGCGCCTCGATCTCCTGAGCCACGTTGCGAAACTTTGCCTCCTCATTCTGGTAAACCTGATCGGGATAGTCGGTGCGAATCATGGGCTTGTTGGTGGGGATGACCAGCACCTCAAGTTTATATATCTTGTGAAGCTCCTCGGCCTCGGTGACTGCGGTGCCCGTCATCCCGGCGAGCTTTTCATAGAGGCGAAAGTAGTTCTGGAAGGTGATGGTGGCCATGGTCACATTCTCGCGCTGAACCTGAACCCCTTCCTTGGCTTCAATGGCCTGATGCAGCCCCTCGGAGTATCTGCGACCGGGCATCATCCGCCCAGTGAACTCATCAACGATAATCACCTGTCCATCCTTGACCACGTAATCGCGGTCCCTGTGGAAAAGAACGTGCGCCTTCAGGGCGCTTTCCAGATAGTGGGTGAGAGCCATGTTGGAATCGTCGTAGAGGCTGGGCGCCTTTAACAGCCCCTCCTTTTTAAGCATCTTCTCCATCTTAGAGAAGCCCTCATCGGTGAGGGTGACTGCCTTTGTCCTCTCCTCTACCTCGTAGTCCTCATCGCGGCGAAGACGGGGGATCAATTTGGCGAAGATGTGGTATTTTTGTGCCGCCTCCATCGCCGGCCCGCTGATGATGAGGGGGGTGCGTGCTTCATCAATGAGGATGTAGTCCACCTCGTCAACGATGGCATAATGAAGCGGGCGCTGGACGCAGCGGGAGAGGTCCAGGGCCATGTTATCCCTGAGGGAGTCGAAGCCAAACTCGTTATTGGTGCCATAGGTAACATCGGCCGCATAGGCTTGGCGGCGGTCGATGGTCTTTAGATGGCTCCAGGAGGGATCCCCGGAGTCATGCTCTGGGTCGAAGAGAAAGGAGGCCTCGTGCTGGATGCTCGCCACGCTCAGCCCCAGGAGATGATAGATAGGGCCCATCCAGTTACAGTCTCGCTTTGCCAGGTAGTCGTTCACGGTGACCAGGTGAGTCCCCTTGCCACTGAGGGCATTGAGGTAAATGGGGAGGGTGGCGACCAGGGTCTTTCCCTCGCCGGTCTTCATCTCGGCGATCTTGGTCTGGTGGAGGACGATGCCTCCCATGAGCTGGACATCAAAGTGGCGCTGTCCCAGGGTTCGCTTTGCTGCCTCCCTGACTGCGGCAAAGGCCTCGGGAAGAAGCCTATCCAGCACCTCCCCCCTCTCCAGCCGAGCCTTGAACTCATCTGTCTTGTGGCCGAGCTGCTCGTCGGAGAGGGCCTCAAACTCAGGCTCAAGGGCATTGATGCGCTCAACTGTAGGCTGGAGGCGCGTCAGCTCCTTCTCATTGGAATCCATAAGAGAGCCAAGCCACTTAAACATGACTTTGCCTCACTGCTCAAACATTGCTCCTATGGAGAGCCCGGCATGGATGCGGTGGATGGCCTCGCCCAGGAGCGATGCGATAGAAAGGACGGTAATCTTTCCGCTCTTCTTGCTATCGCGGATGGGGATGGTATCGGTGATCACCACCTCTTTGACTGGTGAGGCGGCGATTCTCTGGACGGCGGGGCCAGAAAAGACGGGGTGAGTGCAGCAGGAATAGACCTCCTTTGCCCCCCTCTCCTCCAGAGCAGTCACCGCAGCCACAAGCGAGCCTGCGGTATCGATCTCATCATCGATGAGCAGGGCGCGCATCCCCTCCACCTCACCAATGATGTTAAGGGTCTCCGCCTTATCGACATTGCCCACTCGCCTCTTCTCAATAATGGCGAGGGGGGTATTAAGCCTTTCCGCAAGGTCGCGTGCCCGCTTGGAAATGCCGATGTCTGTGGCCACTACCACCAAATTCTCCAGGGCCTTATCTTCAAAATAGCTGCTCAAGACATGGAAAGCCGTCAGTTCATCAACAGGGATGGTGAAGAAGCCCTGAATCTGCCCCGCATGAAGGTCAATGGTGAGCAGGCGGTTAGCCCCAGCTACAGTTATCAGGTCAGCGATGAGCCTCGCCGTTATCGGCACCCGTGGCTGATCCTTCTTATCGGTGCGCCCGTAGCCGTAGTAGGGGACAACGGCGGTGATTCGCTCCGCCGAGGCTCTCTTCAGCGCATCAAGCATTATCAAAAGCTCCATCAGGCTCTTATTCACCGGGGAGCAGATCGGCTGAATGGCGAAGACATCCCGCTGGCGCACATTCTCCAGGATGCGGACAAAGATATTCTCATTAGAAAATTCGAACACCTCGGTCTGGCCCAGAGGAATGCCCAAATAGTCGCACACTCCCTGAGCTAAAACAGGGTGAGCATTTCCGGTGAATACCTTCAGCTCGCCAACCAAGTTTCCCCCCTTTTCGTTTATTTGCCTCTGAACTGGGCTAAAGATTGCTAACACTCCATTCTAGCACAACAGCCCTCCCAGGACAAACTGAGGCTAGGGCTACTGACTATCCGGTGAAAAGCCCTCCAGTGCCACCCTTGCTGCCTCCATTTCAGCCATCCGCTTGCTTCTGCCTCGCCCCACGCCGATTACAGAATCAGCGACGATTACCTCTACAGTGAACTTCTTGGCGTGGTCCGGCCCCTCTTCTTTAATCGTCCTGTAGAGTGGTGGCACCTGATGCTTGGCTTGGACCAGCTCTTGCAGCCTCGATTTGTAGTCGCCGGCTAACTTTTCCTCGATAGCGCTATGAATCTCACCTTGGAAAAGGCTTAAAACGAATTGTTTGGCGCCATCAAAGCCCTGATCCATCACCACCGCCCCCACCACTGCTTCAAAGGCTCGGGCCAGTGTGGAAGGTTTGGTGCGTCCTCCGGTGGCCTCCTCACCATGCCCCAGGTAGAGGTAATCGCCAAGCCCCAGAGAGCCTGCCAGCCGGGCCAGGGTCGACTGACGCACCAGGGCGGAGCGGAGCTTGGTCATTTCGCCCTCAGATAGGTCAGGGAACTCCTGATACAGCTTTTCGGCAATAACAAAGGTCAGTAAGGAATCACCGAGGAACTCCAGGCGCTCATTGGAGGTGAGGGGAAATTCGGGGTTCTCATTGAGGTAGGAGCGATGAACCAGTGCCAGTTTGAGCAGGGACAGGTCTCTGAAGGTGACGCCGAGTACCTGCTGAAAAGTGTCAAGATCAGCCAAGATGAAAACTCCCTTCAGTTCTAACTCTATCAAGGGAGCATATATTGCCCGACCTCGATTTGTCAAGGTGAGAATGCTATAATCCACTTGATGGAGAATCTGGCTTCAAGAATGGAACGGGATTTTCCCCGGGATTTTCTCGCCTTTCTCCGGTTGGCGGGAGAGATAGCTCAGGCTCAGGAGCAGAGCCTTTATCTTGTTGGTGGGGCAGTGCGCGATCTGCTTTTAGGTCGCCCCAATCTTGACTTCGACCTGGTGGTGGAGGGGGATGCCCCTCGCCTGGCACGCCAGCTTGCCAAGGCTAGTGGGGAGAAGGTGATCACTCATCCCCGTTTTGGCACGGCGAAGTTCAGTCGCGGTGAGCTCAGCATCGACCTAGTCACGGCGCGCTCGGAGAGCTATCCCAGCGCAGGGGCGCTCCCTGAGGTAAAGCCAGGCATCATCAGGGACGACCTTGCGCGCAGGGACTTTTCCATAAACGCCATGGCCGTCAATCTTGACCCCCCTTCCTTTGGCCAGCTATTCGACCCTCACGAAGGCAGAAGCGACCTGAAGCAAAAACTGATCCGCATACTGCATCCCAGGAGCTTCATCGATGACGCAACGCGAATCCTGCGCGCCCTGCGCTACGAGCAGAGGCTTGGCTTTAAGCTGGAGGAAAATACGGAAAAGTTGCTGCGCCAGCATAAATCCATGCTAAATACCATCAGCGGGGACAGGATTAGGCACGAGGTTGAGCTTATCTTGGAGGAGGAAAAGCCGGAGCGCATTCTGCATCGCGCTGAAGAGCTGGGAGTGCTCCAGGAGCTTCACCCCTCTCTTAAAGGGAATGGATGGCTGGCGGAGAGGTTTCGCCACGTTCACCAGCTTGCCATCTTACCATCCTCACCTATCTATCTATCCCTGCTCCTCTATCATCTCACCGAAGAGGAGCTTGAGAGTGTTATTGCCCGCCTCAATATAGTCGGTGGGCTGGCGCGAATGTTGCGTCAGATGGTGCGGCTGAAGGCAGACCTCCCTGCCCTGGCTGTTGCCGACCTCTCTCGAAGCGGCGTCTACCGCTTGCTAAGGCAATATACCCCTGAGGCGATCACTACCTGCGCTCTGGCCTGCGACTTGCCAGCCATCCGCAGCCGCCTTGACCTTTACCTCACCGATTTGCGTTATGTCAAATTATCTCTCGATGGCGAAGACCTGAAGGAGATGGGAGTGGCGCCTGGTCCCCGCCTGGGAAGGATGCTGAAGGCGCTTCTTGAGGCTAAGATGGACAGCAGGGTGAGCACCAGGGAGGAAGAGGAGGCCTTGGTTCGCCACTGGATTGCGGGGAGGGAGATTTGAAGGAGGAAAAGTTGGAGGAGCTATGCGGCGTTTGCGGGGAACCCGTAGATGAGGAAAATGTCTCCCGCTGCTCCCTGTGCGGTATGAAATTTCATATGGCGTGGTCAATCGATGCCCAGGTGAGAAGCTGTGGCCGCGTCTATAGCGACGATGTGCGCTGTGCCATAGGGTTTGTATGCAATATTTGTCTCTCTGAGCATCCCGAGCTGAGTCAATCGTCTATGGATATGGGGCAGGGCTCTGCGCTCTGGTAACAAGCGGGGCTGTTTCACAGCCAGCAGCCTGTGTCCGGGGCAAGCATATCGCCGCTCCGCTCGTAGGCTCGGCCGCGACAACCAGCACACTCCATCTTATATTCACACTCGCCACATCTCCCCTGCAGCAGCTCCCTGGAGCGAAGTCGAGCCAGGATTTCTGACTCCTGCCATATCTTGACGATGCTTTTGGCTCTCACATTGCCGATCTCGATTTGAAGCAGCATACAAGGATTCACCTCCCCGTTTGCCCGCACCACCAGGTAGCCGGAAGGCATCCCCGCAGCACACCCTCTATTGTAGTATGGAATTCGCCGCAGCGCCTCCATAGGAAAGTGTTTAGGTTGAACCTGTCTCTGCTTGAGGATTAGAGGATACATGGGACAGGCAGGTACCCGGATCAGGAGGGGGCAATCTATCTGGGCTTGAGCCAACCACTCCATAATGGCTTTTCTTTCCTCCAGCTCCAGCACCTCGCCCTGGCACTGCTCCTTGGCCCTACCCGCCTCTATCAGGTCAAAGAATTCAGCAGCATTGGCACCGCTCTCTACCGCCAACCGAAGCATCTCCGGGACTTGGGAAAGGGTCCCCTTTCTAATGACCATATTGAATTGAAAGGGTAAACCCACCGCCTTGCAAGCTGCTGCCCCCGCCATTGCCTGGTCAAAGGCACCGCTTTTACCGCGAAAGGAGTCATGGGTCTCAGCATCAACGCCATCAATTGAGATTGACACCGACTGCATACCTGCCTCCACCATCTTTTGGGCCATCCCTTTATCGATGAGTATGCCATTGCTCCCGACCCCGGTCATTATCCCCTTGCTTGAGGCGGAGGAGACGATTTCTAGGAAGTCGTCTCTACATAGTGGTTCGCCACCATCGATGACCAAGAGACCGATTCCCCAGCGTGCTAGGTCGTCGACAAGCTTGAGCGCTTCCTCGGTGGAAAGCTCATCGCCGGCTGCCTCCTCCGTTGCTTCGCTATAGCAGTGCTTGCAAGCCAGATTACACTTAGTGGTGATGCTGTATGAGACCAAAAAGGGTGGCTTCACTTCCATGATATCCTCCCAAACTTTTCCTTCGATACGGGCAAGCACCTCCCAAGCCTGTTGGCCTCTAGGTCAACGGAAACGCAGATCTGGTTCATAATGGGTTTCCTACGTCAAAGAGGTTTTGATGGCTGTAACGGACGATCTCGCCGCTGGGGAGTCGCTGCGCAGGATAGAACCTCCCCGCCTTGAGCTCAGTGATGAGGTCGCTTTCATTCCTGATCTCCCTCTGGAAAACAGTAACCGAAGAACCAAGACCATAAGTGGAGTGGGCATCGCTCCCCGCAGTACCCCTTAGCCCAAGTTTTCTTGCCACCCCCAGGGCGAGGGCGTTCTCCTTCTCGGTGCAACAACTATTAAGCACCTCGATCTCATCGACCACTCCGAGGACGGGGAGAGCGATAGCCTCCTCAAAGGCTTGTGACCAATCGCGCTTCGGTTTCATCCCCAGGTCATCAGGGTCAAAGAACCTGCGGAAAGGGTGCACCCCGATTAGGAAGCCTCCCACCTCATCGGCGATTTGGCGTAGCTTGCTTGCCTTATAAATTCCTGAGACGTATCTATCCAGACCAAAGATAACGATGTGCCCCACATCTGTCTCTACCTCCATCCCTGCCAGAACGGTGACATTGTGGTTAGAGACGACCTTTTCTAATTCCGCGCGAGTCCAGGCGTAGTTGTGCTCGGTGACGCACACACCATCAAGCTTACTCCCCTCTAGCGTTGCAACCAACTGAGGCATTGATAGCATGCTATCATACCCCCCTTTAGTGGTATGAACATGCATGTCGATGATCATTTCAGCGCTAACCCTCCAGGCCTGGATTTTAAGGCAAGAAGCGGGGCAATATCAACCATCCGAGATAGCACTCATAGAAAGACCGGGGCAGGCGTCCGGCAAAGCAAGCGAGGAGAAATTTCCAAAAGGGAAATCTCAGCGCTCCGGCGGCGATGCCGGCGAGGTCAAAAATCAAGAAGGGCATAAAGGCAAAGGTGGCCAAGGTGATAAAGCCATGGCGCTTCATCCATCTTTCCGCCCTCTCGTACCTTTCCCCATACCTCTCCCCAATGGCTACTCTTCCTCCGTACCCAGCGAGATATCCGGTAAATTCTCCCAACGAGCCACCAACAGCGGCGACAACGGCGACCCAAGCTGGGTGTAATAACGCAGCAGCGACGACCACCACCGCTATCCCCGGAGCGGGGAAAATGATGGTGGTGCTGGAAAGGAAGCTGGCGAGGAAAACGCCGGCATAACCATAGGTAGCGATGCGCTCGATATCGAAGCCTTTAACAACAACCACGATGGGCACGACAACGAGGACGAGCGTGAAAACCAGTATAACCACCCTGGTAACCTTGCCCCGCCCCATCATGAGCCATGTGCTACGAAACAAGTTGGCTAAAGTGGTGTTCAGTTTCGAGACTGCCTTAGAGTTTGTCCATAGTCTGAACAAGGTAAACTTCCAGTCCCTTTCTACTCAGAGAGCGATATAGCTCCTCCCCGTGAGACCGATCCCTGGTCAAGGTGAACAGCGTAGGACCTGAGCCTGCGAGATGAACGTTATCGGCGCCCAGGTCGAGAAAGTGTTGCCAATACTCCTCCAGTCCAGGAAAGGCGGCAAAGGCAACCTGCTCGAAGGTATTGAAAAGGGAGGAGGATGGGATCTCACCTCTGCGATGAAGAAGCTCGACCATGCTCTTGCTGAATTGCCCTGAGGTAAAGTGGGATGGGTTTAGGCTGGCATAAAGCCTCTCCGTTTTGTTATCGGGAACATTGATAGGTGGCTTCAGCAGAACAACCCAGGATGGGGGAAAGGGGGGTAAGGGGGTTATTCTTTCGCCCCGTCCTTGTCCCAAGGCTGTGCCGCCATAGAGGAAAAAGGCAGCATCGGAGCTCACTTTTGCTGCTAACTGAAGCAATTGCTCCCGGGATAAGCCTAGCTGCCAGAGCTCATTAAGGGCTTGCAGCGTGGCGGCGGTATCGCTGGCGCCACCCCCCAGCCCCGCAGCCAGCGGAATGCCCTTCTTGATGGAAATCCATGCCCCCTTGCTGCAACCGGTCGCTTCTTGAAGCACGCCCGCCGCCTTCAGTGCCAGGTTGTGGGGCGAATTCAGACCGGGGTAGTCGCACTCAAGACTCATCCCCTGTTGCTCAGCAAAGGAAAGGGTATCTTTGAGGTCGATTGTCTGGAAGACGGTCATAAGCTCATGGTAGCTATCAGCTCGCCTGCTCAGAACCTCTAGGGTCAGGTTGATCTTGGAGTAAGCGAAAAGGGTCAGCATTGCTCCTTCAGGGCTGCGGCACTAAACACGCGGCAAAGCTGAGCCCACTCCTCAAGGGTTAGGGTCTCAGCCCGACGCTCTTGGCTTATCATGGCTTTCTCCAGCAAGGCAGCAGCCTCGGCAGGTAATATCTTAAGCCCCTGAGCCAGGGAATTATGTAGCTGCTTGCGCGGGGCCGTGAACCCGGCACGGACCACCTCAAAGAAGCGAGTCACGTCCTCCTCCACCGCAGGGTGGTCGTAAACCTCGATGCGGACAATGGCGGAGCTGACCTTGGGTGGGGGGTAGAAGCTTCGTGGCGGCACATAGTCCACAATTGAGGGCTTGCCGTATAATTGTGCACTTACGCTTAAAAGGCTCATGTCGCCGGGTTGGGCGACAATGGCTTGAGCCACTTCCTTTTGCACCATAAACACCATCAGCCGGGGCTTGAGCCCTGCCTCAAGAAAGTGGCGCACCACCGCGGAGGCGATATAATAAGGGAGGTTGGCCACAACCTTGTATCTGGGTTCAACATCGCCCCTTGCTTTTTTTATCAGCTCTACGGGGTCGCTCTCCAGTATATCGGCGTTAACAATGGTGACATTGGCTAGGGAAGCGAGAGCCTGCTCCAGGGCTGAGGCCAGCCTGGGGTCAAGCTCAACGGCAATAACCCGGCCTGCTCTCTGCGCCAGCGCCTTGGTCAATATGCCGAGGCCAGGTCCTGCCTCAACCACGGTATCCGTAGAGTCGAGCTCTGCCGCCGAGACGATGCGTTTAAGCACCTCCTCATCGACAAGGAAGTGCTGTCCCAGCCCCTTTCTGGCATGAAGCTCGAGGCTGCGAAGTTGTTTCTTGGTCTGGCTGAGGAGACCCCCACTACCCTTTACCATCGGCTGAAGCCCTCTATAAAGAAACGGGTCGTGCACCCGCTGTCGATCCCGCTTCCTGGCTTGCCCCTGTCAGCCAGCTCCAACCAGGCAACCCTGCGGCACCCAGAAGCTACTATTTACCGCTGCTTCCTTCCGGACCTGACGGGGTTCACAGTGTTCTGCTGCACAGGACCCAGTCTTCAACGCCGCTTAGCACAAGCAGTCCCACGAGGCAGCAGACCTCGAGCAGGAATTCAGCCCCGCTATAGCGGATTGCGGATACAGGGCACCGCTAGCTCCCCGCCTAGCACGACCCACTGAGATACTAGTCCACAGCGGCGTTCCCTGTCAAGTCTGGTCTTGCCCCCTTGCCTATGCTGCTCTGTTACGGTAAAATATGCGGGCCTGGGGTTTGAGATGAAGATTCGCAAGGCAGTGATCCCAGCGGCTGGTTGGGGAACGAGGTTTCTGCCAGCAACCAAGGCGCTACCTAAGGAGATGCTCCCTCTGGTGGATAAGCCTATGATCCAATATGTTATCGAGGAAGCTGTTTCCTGTGATCTGGAGCAGATCATCGTGATAACATCCTTGGGAAAAGGAGCCATAGAAGACCATTTCGACCGCGACTTTGAGCTGGAATACTTCTTGGAGCAAAAGGGAGAGAAGAGGCTGCTGAAGGAGGTGCGGCGGATTGCAGAACTTGCCAACATATGCTACATCAGACAAAGGGAGCAGCTTGGCCTGGGACATGCCGTCCTTGCTGCCAGAGGGCTTGTTGGGGATGAGCCGTTCGCTGTTTTCCTCCCTGATGATGTCTTCGATGCCGAGGTGCTCCTGCTCAAGCAGATGCTCGATGTATACCAGCGTTACAACGGGAGTGTGATCGCAGTCCGCCGTGTGGCAAGGGAGGAGAGCAGAAGATATGGCATTATCGGGGCCCGACAAGTAGAGGAGCGGGTATATCAGGTCTTGGACGTGGTAGAAAAGCCTGAGCCTGATGAAGCGCCTTCAGATCTGGCAATACTGGGCAGATATATCCTCACCCCCGAAATCTTTGCTGCACTGGAAACCACTGCTCCAGACAGGAGAGGTGAGATTCAGCTCAGCGGTGGCCTGAAGCAACTGCTGCAAAAGCAACCGGTTTACGGTTATGAGTTTGAGGGCAAATACTACGATGCCGGCACACCCCTGGGCTTGCTCAAGGCGACGGTATCCCTGGCTCTAGACCACCCTGAAATGGGCGCTGAATTCAAGGAGTTCCTGCGCCGGCTTGCTGCTGACCTTTAAGCCAAACATCCTGAAAGGAAAAGCCCCTCGCCAATGCGGGAGGCTTATTATTAGCACAGAAAAGTGAAAGCTGAATAACTAAGTTTTTGCTAGCTTTCTCGTGAGCCGGAGGCTAAACCAGCCAGTGATGCCGCTAAAGAGCAGAATAAATCCGCCTACTCCGGCGCCGGTGAGTGTTACCGTGTTAACCGAGCTGGCTGTAAAAGCACGGGTCATAATTTCTTCCATAGCTTCCAGCTCGAAAGTCGTCATTTGTTCGATAAGCTCACCTGCCATAACGCTAGATCGGCTGGCAGGCATAAAGTCCATGTCGGCAAAGCCTGTGAGCCAGGCGCCGATCACCAGCCAGGAGCCTATTAGCACCAACAAGCTGGTTATAGCCCGTCGAACGTTCATTGGCGCACTGCGCCACCTCTCCCAGAGTACGGCAGCTAGTATGGCGATGGCTGCTGGCATGAAGTAGGGCCAGTAAAGGTATGGCGAAAATTCGGAGTTGATGGAGGTAAAGAGAGCTATCAGTCCTCCCAGTATCGCCAAAATCCAGAAGCGGTCCAAAGCAGACCTAATTGATAGCTCGCGCCGTACATCTTCAGCGACTTCTGCCATCCGTTATCCCCCTTTCTATCAAATCACATGAACTGGAACTGAAGTCGACAACTTATGAGTCAAGATGCGACTCTCAGGTCCCTGACCTGAGCCAGCTCTGTCATAAAACTTCCTCAGATTGCTTATCTGGTGGGGAAGAGGAGACTCGAACTCCTACGCCCGAAGGCACATGATCCTAAATCATGCTCGTCTACCAGTTCCGACACTTCCCCATTGGTGAGCCGCACAGGACTCGAACCTGTAACCCACTGATTAAGAGTCAGTTGCTCTACCAATTGAGCTAGCGGCCCCCGAAATTAAGCTACCATAGCAGAGCGAGGTATCGATGTCAAGGGGTTCTTAATGCAGCCTGCCTTTCTATGGTGGCTGGGAGGCAAGGACACCAGCGACAGCCCAGTTCTCCCGTTCCACATCCTCAAAGATGACGATGGTGGACTCCGGGGTGGTATGGGCAATGGTGACCACTGCCTCGGTGATAACCCTGGCCAGCTCCGCCTTCTGAGCCTGAGTCCTCCCCGGCCACATCTCCACCCTCACTATGGGCATACGATCACCTCCTTCATCTCTTGCCACCAGGTTTTTGTGGTGTTATATTAGTTTTGAGCCTCACGGGATGAAGTTAGCATGGGTTCAAGCTTTTGGTTTCGAGCAAAACGCAGGATCAAGAAAGCACTGGGTAAGAACATTATCCTCTGCGATAGCTGCAAATGGGACTGGCGCGGCGCCTGCCATAATCCTGAACGCCCTAATGCTACTTGGTGCTCCGA
>JABUBL010000457.1_pt1 | contig 12191 bp, 5 predicted proteins | sample 7240371 | NCBI WGS metagenome assembly JABUBL01 (sample SAMN07256343, study PRJNA390944) | subsurface metagenome | isolation source: Methane hydrate marine sediment | place: Pacific Ocean: Eastern North Pacific, ODP site 1244 | collected 2002
TTACTTGTTCCTTATTATCGCTGGTACTTCCTTTGGTATCTTCCATAGAATGAACGTGAAGAGGCAAATATTGGCGAAGAAAAAACAAGAGGAATTGTATAAACGCAAAAATAGGTATATTATGGACTACGGACAATTCGAAAAGGGAAATGTGATATATAGTATCCCCGGAGAGGGTAATTCTGTTAAGATGGTAGAGATAAGTTACTAAATAAAGAACAAGTAAAAAGGAAAAAGTTAAAATAAAAAAAGCAAAGGAGGTCAAGAAATGAAATTTATTGTAAGAGTTATATTCATTACTCTCTTGATAACCAGTATCCTTTTCTCTTCTGAATTAAACAGGCTTGAAAAGGAAATAAAAAAATTGTACAGAGATGTTTCTCCATCGATTGTATCCATACACTTCGGTTCAAAGAAGGATTCCGATTTTGTAGGAACAGGCGTTGTAATTGATGGAAAGGGGCATATAGTTACAATAAAACGGTTTCTTAGTGATTATAACATCTGGGTAGAAACGGATAAAGGGGAAAAACTTGACGCAGAGCTTCTTGGTGTAGATTCGGAAACAGGAGTTGCTGTCATAAAGGTTAAGAAATCACTGAAACCTGTCAAGTTCTGTAATCCAAAAGATCTCGCACCAGGCGATCTGCTTTTTATTGTCGGCAATTCCTTTGGTTTGAAGAATGGAATATCAATAAGTGTTTTTTCTGGGAGGAGAGATGATGACGACTTTCTTCAACTGGGGAACTCTGTTCTTCCGGGGAATAGTGGTGCAGGTGTATTTAATTCAAATGGTAAACTTGCTGGTATTGTTTCCTTTACGCTTGGGACATCTATTTTTTATGGAGCTCCTGAAATTAAATCCCTACTTAAAAAAGAATTTCGTATACGTGTTGTTTCTCCGAAATTAGAGGTCTCAAGAGGTATGGATGGCCCTGGTGTTGTCTTACCACAGAACAGGATGATGGAACTTGCCAATGAAATTATAAAGTACGGGAAGATTGAGAGGGGATGGTTAGGCGTATTTATAAAGGAGGAAAGTGGAGAAATCATCGTGAGTGATCTTGTTGATGATGGTCCAGCTGAAAAATACGGCATCAAAAAAGGTGATATTATCATTAAATATAATAAGAAGGATGTACAGGATATTCAAAGTTTTATTAAAACGGTAAAAGAGACCAAACCCGGAAGAAAAGTACAGATTGCAGTGAAACGAGGAAAGAAAAAGGTAAACGTAGATGTTATCATAGATAAAAGGCCCGAAGAAAACAAACTATACAAATTTAAAGAGATTATCCCTCCTTTAAAGTTTTTCTATGAGAAAGATGAGTTAAAGCAATTAAAAGAAGAAATTGAAAAATTGAAGAAGGAACTTGAAAAACAAAAAAAGAACTAAAAAAAAATAAGAGAATCTAATACACATAGAAAATCAAGGAGCTTAGAGTTTTTTTTTATAGGGTTGCTCGTAAATACTCAGTGAACCCCGTCATTGCGAGCCCAGCCCTCTAAGCAAGGAATTTATTATAAGAAAACATCTTTTGGTAGAGGGCATAGAGGGCTGGGAGCGACGACAAAAGGGAGGTTAATGAACATAGAGAGGTGGCAATCTCATATTAACATTAAGCGAAAATGAGATTGCCTCGGCAGAAATTATGAGAGAATACTCGCAATGACAGCATTTCGGGAGAATGTAACGGGGTTGACTGATTATTTAGGGTTGCCCCTACTCAAAAGCTCTGTATTCAGTAAAAAAAACGGGTTGCTTAGACAAAGCAACCCGTCTTTATATCCAGTGATGTAAATGTTAGAACAGGAGTCCAATGGAGACCCTGTGGATGAGAGAAAGTCTACCCAGGTGTTCACCAGCGTAGTCTATTTTCGCTACCTGATTGCCAAAGGGTAGCATAGCACCAAAGCCGAAAGCAAAACCTTCGTAACCATTCAACTTATCATCAAAGAGATCAGGGTCGTATTTGTATCCGCCTCTCACAGCGAGCATGTTATTCCAAACATATTCCATTCCAAGACAGACAATTTCCTGGCTGTCATTGGGATGTGATGCATCAAGTGCAACTGTGAAAAGGGAGGTTTCGGTTTTAAATGCATCGTAGGCAAGCCCTATCTTGAAATTCATTGGGAGAGCATAAGGAGTGGCAGACACTTCCATTGGCTGGTCTTTACCAATCCAGTCACCTTCCTTTAGTTCAGTTTTGAGATGGCCACCTGAGAAGACCAGTTCAGGTCCGAAGTTGGTTATGACAAATGCCAATTTAAAGTTCTTGATGAACGTTGGTCTATAAAGGGTGCCAAAATCAAGCGCTATGCCATTGGCTGACATATTCCAGATATTTTGCTGAATCCATTTTATATTCATCCCGAAAGCAAACACATCTGTGAAATTCTTTGAATAATTTATTGTAGCAGCAATGTCACTGGCACCAAACGTCTCTCCCGTTCCCTCGGGTTTATAAACAGTGGTAACATCCATCTCACCCATGGTGAGTACTGTTAGTCCAAATCCAATGTTGCCAAGCATGCCCATAGGTTTTATATATGAGAAAAAGTTGTTTCTTGTGTCACAAACCCATTCTACATCACTCACAAGGATTTCATTCCTTTCTACCATTGCAGCACAAGCGGGGTTCCAGTAAAGTGCAGAAGCATCATCAACAACAGCACTGAATGCACCAGCCATTGCAGGTCCCCTTGCACCAACACCAATCTTTAAGAACTGGGCACCTGCTGTTCCGAGTTTGGAAAAGGCTGCGTAGGATAGGGATGAGATAAGAAGAACCAGAACCACCAGCAATGTAATTCTCTTTATCATTTTATACCTCCATTCTGTAAATTTCGTTATCTTATGATAGCAAACTTACCTGTTTTGGTTTCTCCATTGTCGGGTGTCGAGATATGATAGATATAGATACCACTTGCCGGTCTCTGATCATTATCTGTAAGAATATCCCATCTTTCGCTTCCGCCTTGGATAGCACTGGTAGGTGTTGCTTCAACCTTATGTTCAATCTTCCTGATTAGATTTCCTGCGAGTGTGTATATCCTTATCGTGCATTCGTCTGGTAGATTGGTAAATCTAATTATTCCATAATCGCTGCTGACTTCCCATGGATTTCTGACAATATAAGGATTTGGCACAACCTTTATATTATCAAGTTTCATATCACCAAAGGCGAATGGGCTGCTGTTGATTGTAAAGATATTACCTGCTGTGGGAGCCACTTCACCGGAGTTGTAAGCATACCATTCATCATTAGCTACTGGATGGTTACCCCAGTTCATCGGATATGCCTCACTCCCTACGAAGTTGAAATAATACTTCACACCGCAGATATAGAAGTATGTCCTGGATGAGAGATTATCCGATGTTATGTACTGGGAGTTTACGTCGGGATTTGAGAAGCTGATGGGTCCAAAACTCCAGTTGTCACCCCATGAGGCACCAAACGGCACCTGAACATCGTTTGTAACATCCCAGACAGTAGCTGTCAGGGTATCAGCATTTAAGGTTTTCCATGTGATTTTATAGGTAACGCCGCCTCTTAAAGCCCACATATTTTCGATACCGGCAATGACGAGGTTATCCGTATAGGAAGCTGGAGCGGTAATGGAATCGGCAGTAACAAGGATGGTTGTACTTGAAGAAGGGATTTCAATAATAGTTGTATCCGTACCTGCAACGACAACTTCTGTAGAAACAAGTGTTTGAGTTGAATCTGCAAAATGGATGCTAATAGAACCTGAGTATTCAACGCCATCAAATAATGGTGATACGAAATCTCCTGCCAAATTAACTGCATACAGGGAGTCGTATTTTGTAGTTGTGGTTATTGTATCACCACTTGTATCAACGGTTACAGATTCTGTTGCTGATATAAAGGTGGGGGCTATTTCTACAAAGGCATCGATATCTGAAAGCAAAAGCATGGCAGCTGTGTCAGTCTGCATGTATACGTTATAGTTATAAACAGGTAAGTCATCGCTTCCCATCTTTATAGTCTGCCAGTCGACATCATATGAATCTCCTGTCACCATTATACCACCCTTTGGTGTTGCTTTTGCAGTAACGGCGTTGGTGGCGCCAGCTGTCTGAGTAACACTTGCATCAGCCTCAGTTATCACATTTCCGAAGTCTGACCGGGGAACTACAACCACACCAGCCTTTCCGCTCTCTAATGAAATGAATACTATATCTCCGAGTTGTCCGGATGTATTGTAATCGAATGCTGATACACCATAGTAGTACTCAAAACCGTTGTAGACACCAACTGAATCGACATATGAATACTGCATTCCCTCGTCTGCACCATTTTCCGTTCCATCGGGTAGGAGCTTGATGCCATTCTTTTTGTCAAATTCTGCTAGTACTTTCCATTCTCCCGCTTTACCCAATTTTCTCCAGACTCTGTAACCCTCAACATCATATTCTTTATAGTATGGATCACCGGCTGCTTGCATTGCAGGATAGTATTTATCGGGTGTCTTTTCCGCAGTGTTATCCCAGCAGACAGTGACCTTCTCGTTTCCTGGAATAAGAGCGGTAATTGAGGGAGGAGGTGAGGGTGGTCCTGGTGATGCCCAATCCAGGTCGAAGAGTTGCTTTGCTGCAACAGCTTGCTGTGTTAGATAAACAAGTCCTCCTGTGTTGCCATTTGAAAACATTATTGCAATGACAATGGTATCCACTTCTCCAGGTGCAAGCGTAAATGGTCCTGCAGACATTGACATCCTCTTATCAGAAGGGTCTGTATCGAGACTGTCGCCAAAGGGGTTATAGACAGGTGGGCTAATGGTAAAGTCATATCCTGCCATACAAAGGTATCGCTCTCGGTCATCATTTGCATCTATGTCCCTTGTAAATTTCTTAAATGCAGTCAGAGGTATTCGTTCTCCTGGTAGGATTATCGTATCAGGGTTTGCTGGATCCTGTCCCACTCTTACAGTATCATCTGCTATTGGTCCTTGAAGGAACCGGAAACCAATATAGTAAGGCGGTATGACATCCCAACCTGCCTCCTGAGCCATTGAAGAAGTGTAACCAAGGCTCTTCCCCCTGTCAAGTCCAACAAGGTCATCGTCTGCATTCCCTATATCCATGTCACCTGCGATGCCTACATACATATGCTTGATTGTATCAGGTCCTGTATTTTCTATGAAGTATTCAAGGAATAGCATATTCTCAAGCAGTGCCTGTGTCCATGCAAAGGTATGTCTTGTAACGGTCAGTGGTATTGAGATATAGGGTGGTTCGGTTTGACAGCTTCCTTCATGACTGTTGAATAGAGACCAGGTATCCTCGTCACCAAGCAGAATCTTTTCTCCGAGGGTGTCAACATATGGCCATTCAGCAAAATCAGCCGGGTTTGTGCTTACATAGAGCCTGTCCTCAGGATGGCTCGCAGGATCACTGAGATGGTCCGCATTATGAGCTGGAGGACCGGGTAAGAATTCATTTCCAGATCCAACGGTATTGTATCCGTTAATAACAACGGAATCAGTTCCAATAACACCAGCGACCCAGAGACCTGCTCCATAGATATAAGCATTTGCACTCCCTTTGGGCCACCAGCATCCTGCAGTACCTGCAGGGTTCTGCCCATAATATCCGAAGTTGGTCATGTAGGTTTCCACCTGATTAATTTCTATCCTCTCATTTTCAAATGCCCTCGGATTGGGCGCTGCCTTTTTGTATGAAAAACCACTGGTTGTAAGCAGAAGAAGTAAGGAGCAAGAGAGCACCATTACCAAGAGTAACTTCCCTGTTTTTTGGCTCATCATTATAGCCTCCGTTTTTACTTTTGAGTTTTTAGGTTAAAAACTTACACTGAATCCTACATGGATCTTTATCGGTTCTCCATACAGATATGGACTATTTAGGAAATCCGCATATGCCATCTTATAGGAGTCATACCATTCCTCTGACGTGATCTGTCCATCATTATTAAAATCCCTTCTCTCGTCATATTTACTGTGGTCTGACTGTATTGCATCGTCTCGGGATACATCTGGTGGCCAGGTGGAGGACATGTAACCATCAAAGGTTGAAAGTTTCATATTGTCGTCCGTCTTCCCTGTCTCCGGATAGACATTTATGATGTTCTTTGTGTTGAAGAGATTTGTTATCTCAGCAAAGATTGCATATTTGAAGTTCCACTGTTTGAAATCCTTCCTGATCTTCAGATCTGTTAACCAATTCCAGGGCATCCTTTCTGAATTAGTTTCACCTACTATCAATTGTGATGTGTTCTTCTTTGTATACGGTAGCCCACTTGAAAGGCTTGTTAGTGTATTGATATTGAGGTTATGTAAAGGATATATGGTGCCAAGCATTGGACCTGTTTGATCTGGAATTGTGAGGTTCAATTCTGCGGCAAGCATGTGTCTCTGGTCAAATTCGAGTGGATAATCTCCCTTCGGGTACGGAACAGCTTTGCCTGTGACAGGGTCGATTGGAACGTTCGCAATATAGTCATAGTATGCAATCAACTCATAAGAACTTGTTCCTTTTGCTTGAGAGAGCGTGTAAACAAATTTGCCAGAAAGGTATTCTGTTGCCCTCTTTGTAAATGTGAATTCTGCTCCCTTTACATTACCATAGTCTTCCGCTATAAACTGAGTGTAGGTATTTGGAAGCGCTGGAACGAATCGCATGGTCATCAGGTCATAGAGGTCCTTATAGTAGCAAGTAATGAATAGTGCAGCATCGGGTGCAAATGCATGAGCAAGACCAATTTCATATGATGTTGTTTGTTGCGCACATAAGTCTGGATTTCCAAGTCTTGTCCAGCCACCTCTTGCTGTTGGAAGATGGGTATCTATGTTATCATACAGTCGTAACAATCTGGGAACCTGGAAGAACTGTCCATACGAGACATGGAGTTTTGTTCTCTCAGTAACGGGGAATGAAACGCCAAGTCTTGGACTGATCTTGTATTTGGGTTTTGCATCTTCCTTCCCAAGAACTGTTCTATTCGGGTCGATGTATTTCTGTGCTTGTGTGTCAAGATAATCACCTCGTATACCGATATTTACGATGAATCCGGGATATTCAATTTTATCCTGGACATACAGCGCACCCTGTATAGGCTCGTATTCATAGTCATCAAAATAGAGGCATAAAAGGAGGTCTTGCTGTGCACGAGCTGATTCACTGTCACAAATATACCCACCATAGTGACGTGCTGCTGTGTGTTTTATTCCCTCTATACCTGCCTTTATCTGGTGGTGGTCGGTTATCTGACTTGTGATTTCAAACTTACCATCGATATAGCTCGAAATCCTCTCAAGCCAGCTTCCGCTTCCACTGTATCCAAAGGCAAAGTGGTTTCCCGACTGTCCTCCAACACCCCAAGGATAGTAGTAGTTGCCTTCATCATCCTTTGCGAAGTAATCCAAACTATCATCTGCCGCTGGTCTCATTCCCGCGTTGCAAACTTCATCTATGTCGTATTCCCACCAATCTTTGAATTTTACTTGATCCCAGAATGCTCGATCTTCTTCGAAAATCTTATCCCTCTGACCATTAAATCTCCTTGTTTTGAAGTATGCAAGGTTCACCGTGTAGAATGTGGATTTATTGAGCATATGGTTGAATGTAAGGTGTCCCTGCCATGCTTTTCTAAGGACAGCTGTTCTTTCAAATGGTGGTTTGTATTTGTCATCCTGTTCACTCCACTGGCTCTCTCCAGGAAGTCCCCATGCACCACAGTATTCGCCCCACTGTTCCCGGGTATTAAAACCACTAAAAGTGACCTTCATTGTGGGGGTTATCTGATACGCTAATTTACCATTGATGGAGTAATATTCCCTGTCTGAATTTGTGAGTGGAAAATGATAGGAATTTTGGTGGTCTCGCATGGTTGCTTCTGAAGATAGAAAATATGAAAGTCCTTTCATACCAGGAACAGGTCCACCAATGTTTAGTTCTCCTCTATGGAATCCTTCGTAGAGGGGACCTCCCTCAGGACCGACTTCATACTCTTTGTTTGACTTGACGATGTATTTATCATCTGTCTTGAAAGGAAAATCCGTTGTAAATCTAAGAAGACCTTCCGTTTTTCTACCTTCTTTAGTGACAAGATTTATAATTCCACTCATCGCCTGCCCGTATTCTGCATTGAAACCACCTGTCTGAACAACCACCTCTTTAATGGCACCCATATTGACCTGTGCACCTGGTCTTCCCGTAATTGCGTCGTTGATGGACATTCCGTCCACCATGTAGACGATTTCTTCCGCTCTTCCACCACGAATATGAAGACCACCGGTCAGGCTACTTGCACCACCCTCGGACATTAAAACACCAGCCTGTTCGGTGATTATGTCGTTGTAGTCATGTGCCATTCTTCTATCAAGATCTTCCGTTGAGATAAAATGGGTGGTTGCTGTTACATCCTTTTGAATCATTGGTCTCTTTGCGATAACGGTGATACCAGCGACCTTTACGACAGTCGGTTCGAGATCAAAATTGACTGTGGTCGTGAAATCCTGGATTACCCTAACGTCAGTCTTTGTTACAGGTTTATATCCAATCATTGTTGCTGTAAGGTCGTAGCGTCCAACAGGAATACTGATTACGAAGTAGTTACCGCTTACATTTGTTGCACCCCCCATTGCTGTTCCTTCAATAACAACATTCACACCGGGGAGTGGCTCTCCTGTATTTGAATCAACAATCCTTCCGCTAATTTTGCCTGTAACCCCGGCAAAAGCGGTTGAGATAGAGAAGATTAGAAGGAGAGTAATTAAGAGCGGTATCTTTGTAAATCTTTTTTCTTTGTTCTTCATTGCTCGCTCCTTTCGTTGAGTTTCTTTTATCTCACTATCAAAAGTTTCTTTGTTGCTCTGTAATTACCTGCGGTGAGTCTATAGAAATAGACGCCCTGAGCAACTCTCTTGTTATTTTTATCAAGACCATCCCAGAAAACAGTCTTGTATCCAGGTTCTTCATTGCTATTCACAAGCGTCCTGACAAGCTGTCCTGCTGTATTATAGATTTTCAACGTCACTTTTGTTTGTTTCGGAATTGCATAATGGATGTTTGTTCGTCCCTTACATGGGTTGGGGCTATTCTGTGAAAGGGCAAAAACTATGGGAGTAGTTCCTTTATCATCAGATGAGAATTTAACCTTTGTTCCGAACCATGTAAGAACATTACCCATAACCGTAATCTGATCAGATTTTGGTAGTGATACATACATAAATGGTAGGAAAACAACCTTGTTATCTACATCATCCCACCTGAGTCCACGACAGGTAGTGGCAGCAGCATCTGTAAAGATACTTGTCACATAGGTATCTATATCCACTTCATCGTTCCAGTTATCAAGAGGGAATGTCATTTCTGCAATAATGCCATCAGATATCGGGTCACCCGTTACGCCATAAACAGAATCATAGCAGATATCGTTGTAGATATAGGTTACTCCCAGGACATCATAAGGGAATTCTCCGGGAACATAAGCAACATTTGACCAGCCATCCCATAATCCAAGGATCTCATCGGAATTGAAGAAGATATTTCCACCACTCAGCATATAGTCATAAAGAACGTTTCCTGCACTTTCTTTTGTAAGCATTGTTCCATAACCGTAGTCTCCGTTCCAAATCACCGAACTATAGGAATTAAGAAATGCTTGAAAAGTTGTATCAGGCATTCCGTGTATAGATGGATCATAGACATTGTAGCCGCCAGCGATACTGAGTGAATCAAGAACATCCTGGTAATCGAGAACAGGGTCACCGGATTCATTCACATAGAGAACATCTGCAGACGGGAGGAGGAATAAGAATCGATATGTTGCGGATGATGAAATCATACTATCCGAATCCATTGCTTCAACATGATAGATAATATCAGTCATTGCAGTATATTCAGGGATATTGGCTGTGTATTCAACCCCACTTCTTGTTGGGGTCATTGGAATAGTGTCCATAACTGCATTTGCTGAAACAATAAGATTAACAGATAGTAATGAATCAACAAAATTTGTTACGGTTATGCTCACGGGATACGGTCCTGGAATCATAGTTGAATAATACTGTGGGAGACCCACCAAAGCAGGGGAAGGTGTATTATTAAACCAGTCAAGAATCCTTCCTATAAATTCCTGCTGCTGCTGTATCTCAGGGGTATAAGGATTTGCATAATCCTCAATGTATGCGAACGGGAAATAGAGCCATACTGTCTTGTATACACCAGGCAGTTCATATCTGAAAGCACTGCAGTTACCCCATTCGTCATAGAGGATGCCTCTCCAGTTTGTGGTATCAGGGTCTTCATCATAGAATCCTGCGTAATTGTATCCGGGACCAACAAAGTAATAGGGGAAGCTCGTTATGGGCCAGTCTTCATTAAAGACTGCGGTAATCGCATCACCCGTTCTTCCAAAGTAAACGGAGATGGAATCGGTTGCAAAGTCGTCAAATCCTCCACGGATACCGAAATAATCGTAGAGAAAATCACCTGGAGAGGTTGTGTAAGGAGGAGGACCCCAGGAATATCCAAATTCGCCAGCAGGTATATCCATACCAGAAACAAGTAGATTACCTCCACTATCGAGGTACTGCTCAATCAGTGATTGTGCGTTAGCAAATGAGGGTCCTGAGTATTCCCATGAATTCCAGATAATAACATTGTAACCAGCAAGCATGACCGATGCATCCGGCGGTCCGTCCGATGGAATCTCCCAATAGTCCGCAGTTGGGATAACATCGCTGATGACATCGTAGGAAAAACCTCCGCCATAATAGTCATCGTTAACAAAGAGGACATCACCCGTTTTTTCCCTTATGGTATAGGATACGGGATTTGCTTGTGGGGGGTCTATGCTTATAAGCCCCTGCATATCGGTGCAACTGAAGTGGTATTCCATAGTTTGACCTGCATTTATTCCAGGAAGTATTGCCTTCCAGACTCCGTAAGAAGGGTCGCCAGAGATGATTGTCAGAGAAAGGGTATCCCATCCTCCACCGTCAATATTGTAATGAACCCAGGCAGAGTCAACGCCTGTAGAATCTTCTGGAATACCCAGATCAGAGAGAGTCGCAGTTACTTCTCTCCCTGTTGTTACATAACTGTTTGGCAGTGCATCATAGGCTTCAATCATTGGGGGTGGGTTTGCATACATCCTTACAAGAGCCCTGATATAGACATGATGCCAGGATGAATACCAGCCGAATGGTCCTCCTGCAACAGCTCGCTGCATAAGAGTATGATACGGTGGAGAAATGCTAGCGTCTATGATTGGACTGGAAACTCCATCATCCATGATGTAAGCCCCAAAGAAAATATCTGTTGCTACATCGGGCATACTTGGAACGGGAACGTTTATCCATTGGTTGGCTGCTACAGTCATTGCTTGTTCATCAAGAAAGTATGTTTCTCTCGGGTCTGGACCCGGATTAACACCACCATGGTATTCCTCGTATTCAGTTAAGAAAGTTATGGAATCTGCAGGATCGGCTGCATAAACGGTGATGTCGCCGCCAGTGGCAAAATAGTAGCGAATTTCAAGCAGTGTGCAAGCGGCTGGTGATTGAAACCAGACACCGAGATGAAAACCTTGTAGTAATCCACCAAGAGATGATGCAAAGGTTCCATTATCGTATCCAATCTCTCTGTCTACAGATAACGGACTGATGCCTGTTCCACCGCTTCCTAATGACCTTTTGAGGACAGGTATTACCTCAGGTAGCTCTGGTTTGTTCATTGTAATGGGAATTGCCCTGCTTGGTTTTCCATATTCTGTAGGTAGAAGGAGCACATCTACTGACTTAGCTGGTTTTGCTATAACTGAAGAGATAGCAATAATAAAAAGAGAAACAACTATGAGAATTGGAATTTTTTCTTTCATTGTTCACTCCTTGCTTAAGATTTTTCTTATATATCTCCTTATAACCGTCAAGGAGAAAACCCTCAATCCATCACCTCCTTTCAAATTTATATTTATGATTGATTTAGGTTAATTCAGTGCTCCATGATATGCTATAATACTTTGGGAAATCTTACAAGAAAAAAGAAAATTTGTCAAGTGTTTTTTTTTAATTTTTTTTTATTTTTTATAACCCAATTTTTTTGCAGTTTTTTCATTCAGAGAGGCTTTTCCAAAATCCTTAACCTTTTTGTATAAAACGTAGAGATTGTGATAGATTGCGGGATTTTTAGGATCATATGC
>JABUBL010000458.1_pt1 | contig 12189 bp, 13 predicted proteins | sample 7240371 | NCBI WGS metagenome assembly JABUBL01 (sample SAMN07256343, study PRJNA390944) | subsurface metagenome | isolation source: Methane hydrate marine sediment | place: Pacific Ocean: Eastern North Pacific, ODP site 1244 | collected 2002
AGCCAATCCAGTCGCGCTGCGCGATTTTCAGATTTAGGCGTCTCCCGGAGAAAGAGGTCACTCAAATGCTCAAGCGCATAGCCCGCGGCGAAAAGCTCACCCTGACCCCCGACGCTATTAAAGCGATAATCTACGTCAGCGAGGGCGACATGCGACGGGCGATCAACGTGCTCCAGGCCGCAGCCGTGTTGAAACGGAAGGTGGATGAAAAAGCAATTTACGAGGTGAGTGCCGTGGCGCGCCCCAAGGAGGTCCGGCAGATGCTCCAACTTGCGCTCGCGGGAGAATTCGAGGAGGCGAGGGGCAAGCTCTACTACCTGCTCATCGGTCAAGGGCTGGCGGGCGAGGACGTCCTGGAGCAAGTCCATCGGGAAATTCTCAACCTCGACCTGCCCGAGCGCGCGAAGATTGAGCTCATGGACCGAGTGGGCGAGTTCGATTTCAGGCTCCGGGAGGGGGCGAACGAGCGGATCCAGCTCGAGGCGATGCTTGCGCACTTCGGCTTGATTGGGAAACCAAAACCTTAGCTGCTTTTCGGTCCCTTTGATTTTGCTCGTTTCTTCTTGCCCCAATCCGCCTTGCTCGGGCACTTCGGGTCCAAGCACATCCGGTAGGGCCTCATCCCGACGCGGTTCACCTGAATCATTGGGACCCCGCACTGCTCGCAGGTCTTGCCTAGCGAGATGATAAACCCGGCCTGGGGCAGGGGAAAAGAATTCGTGCACTTCGGGTAGTTCGAGCACCCGGCGAAGCGCTTGTGGGTGGCTCGCGAGACCACTACTTTCAAATCCCCGCCGCACTTCGCGCACTTGCCCATGATGCGCTGTTTCTGGCGGGTGATGCGGTAGGCCTCGCCAAGCTGCTTTCCTATCTCGAGCTGGTGCGTTCTGAACTTCTTCAGGAGTTTGTCGAGTTCCTCCCTCGCTTTTTCGATGACCTCCTCCTTGTCGCGCTTTCCCTCCTGGATCGCCTCCATCTCGCGCTCGAACTGCGCGGTCAGCTCCTCGCTCACGATCTCGGGGCAGTGCTTGAGGAGGGAGTCGATTACCTCGATTCCTAGGTCTGTGACTGTGATTTGATTGCCGAAGATGTACCCACGCACGTAGATGTTCTGCAGAAGGGTGGCACGCGTGGTTTTGGTCCCCAAATTTCTCGCCTCCATCTCCTTCACGATCGAAGAGGGGTTGTAGCGGGGCGGGGGCTGGGTCTCCTTATCCTCGAATTTTAATTCCCTCACCGCGAGCTCCTGCCCCTCGCTCAGCTGCGGCAGGATTATCTCCTCGGTCGCCCCGTAGCTGCCGTAGTAGGCGAGCCACCCCTCCTCGAGCACCCGCCGCCCCCGCATGAAGAAGGGTTGCCCCCCCACGTCGAGCTCGACCCGGATGCTCTCCGCGAGCGCCGGCTTCCCGAAGACCGAGAAGAAGCGCCGGACGATCAGGTCATACAGCTTCTTCATGGGCCCCGCGAGCTCCTCGGGTTTCTCGCCGGTCGGATAACAACTGGGGTGGGCGGAATCAGTTTTTTTGCCCTCGTTGGGTTTCAGTTCCGGCGCGGCGAGCAGTTCATCGGCAATCTTTTTGTATTGCTTCGAGATGCCACCGAGCTGCCCGATGATCTTGGCGTAGTTGATCGTTGGTGGTAGCTTCTGGCTCGAGGTGCGCGGGTAGCTTATGAGGGCCGCTTGATAAAGGAGCTGCGCGAGCTGCTGCGTCCGCATCGGGGTGTATCCGAAGCAGCGGTATGCCTCCGATTGTAAAAGTCCGAGGTCGAACGGAATCGGCGGGGCGCGGTGGTACTGGCGGGTTTGGATCGTGGAGACTTTTGCAGGTTTATCCTTAGCTGCTGCAAGGGCACGCTCGGCTTCCGACTTGTCGAAGAAGCGTAGGGTGGCGTGTTCGGCGACGATCTCCTTGCCCTCGAGTTCAAGAAGTAAACTCAAAACCCAAAATGGCTCCGGCTTGAAAGCCTTTATCTCGCGCTCGCGCTCGACCAGAATTTTCAGGGTGGGGGTTTGTACTCTACCAGCGGAGAGCTTTGCGAACCGTTTGTTTGCCTCTTCGACGGCCGCGCTCATCGCCTTCGAAATATTCATGCCCCAGTACCAGTCGAGCACGTGACGGGCGACACCGGCATCGATGAGCTCGAAATCGAGGCGGGGCATCATCTGCTCGTAGGCCTGTCGGAGGTCCTGCGCGGTGAGGGTTGAGAACTTCATCCTTTTTGCGCGATTCAGAGAGTCCTCGCCGCACAGATACTTGAGCACGTTATAAGCAATGACCGATCCTTCAATATCATAATCGCAGGCGCTGATGTAATCGGTGGCATCTTTGGCCAGCTCCTTGATCGCCTCGACGAAAACTTGGGAGCGCTTCGCTTTGCGATCGACCTCATAAGTGGGCATCCAGTCGATATCGTAGACGGGGTAATCGCGCATGGGCCGCAGGTTCTTGAGGGTGAAGAGGTGCCCCAGCGCCGGGACGACGACCATCCGCCCGCCGCCGCGCTCGAACTCGTAGTAGGGCACTCCCTCGAACTCCTTCTTGGCCGGCCGCCTCTCCGCTAGTGCTTCCGCTATCTTGGAAGCTGCACTGGGTTTCTCGCAGACGATGAGGGTCTTGCCCATGGGGTTCCCAACTGATTTCTGGCTTCTTCTTTAATAATTGGGCAGGGTTGCTTGGAGGGCTCTCTCGCGAGTGGTGGCTTTCCTCAAGGAAGATTAAACACTGCCTCGCGAAGCATGAAAACCAGGGCCAGCTTATAAGTTGAGTAAGGGCACATCTCACCAGTGGAGATGTTTTAGACATGACGGGGCTTTTGAAAAAGAGGCGGGCCTTCAGGGAGCTGGAGCTTTCCAAAGAGCGAGTGAGGCTGAAACGCTTGCTGGAGCAGTCAAGGAAAGCAGCCGAGAAGGCCGGTTTCACCGAGGAAGAAGTTAACAGGTTGATTCACTCCCTTAGAAAAATAGCTAAAGACTGAGGATGATCAAACATCGAGAACTTGCCACTAGTGCGGAAGGGCTTTGTATCAAATTCTTCTCAAGCCTTGTTATTGCAATAACAAAGAATATATAAATATCTTGTCATTAAACTAACAACCTTTTTTGATTCAATTCCGCTCCAAGTATCAACATTGGTATAAACCATGGTAAATACCTATATATATAGAAGTGAGAATATTTAGTGGTGATCTCAGATGGTCGAAAGGACCGTTGGGGTAAAGGAAGCACATCGAAAGTTGCCTCGCCTGCTTCGTGAGGCTGAGGCGGGGAAGCAAATCGTGGTGAGCAGAAATGGGAAGCCAGTCGCTGTGGTAATCGGGGCGAAAGAGTACAACAGTATAATGGCTACCCTTGAGGAGATGGCGGACCCTCGTGCCCTGCGGGCGCTCCGGGAAGCCCAGAAGGACTCGGCGGCTGGAAGGATTTACACCTACGAGGAAGTATTCGGACACCCGCCGCCACGTTTGAAAAGGGAGATGAAATCAATTCATTAGTCCAGCGATGGATGTCAAAAATGGTGGAAATCACTTTTACTCGAAGGGCGTTGCGAGACATAAGAAAACTCCCGAAGGACGTGCAACGGCGGGTGGAGCTGGCGATGGATGAATTGTTCGATGATGTCAGGGCGGGCGATGAGCTCCATGGGGAATGGGAGGGATGTTGGAAATTGCGGGCTGGAGACTATAGGATCATTTATAGGATAAAAAGCGAGGCGCTGGTGGAGGTTCAGTACGTGAGGCATAGGCGCAGGGCATACAGGGGGCGATAGGTTGGGAGTGCATCTCCAGGGAAATCAATCAGATTTTGATTATATCAGAGATTGATAGTATGGTGGCTAAATCCCTACCGTTTCAATCGGTTAAAGAGGTGCGCGGGGAGTATCGCTTCCAGGATAACGTCTTTAGGGACTGGTTGAGGTCGAGATTTTGATACCGGGTCTACTTCTTCGTGCGGTGGATTTCGTCGAGGAGCAAGGTCCAACCAAACTCAAACCGGACTAGCGCTGATCGGGGGTGGCTGAAGGGTTGATGGCGTGGTCCTTCTGACCGCAATACATTTATTTTCAATTGGCTAGCCGAAAAACAGGGCTCTGAAATGGCCAGGTGCTCCGTCTGCGGGCGGGAGTTTCCGGAGAGCCTGCTCCGCCGCTGCTACGACTGCGGCAAGGCATACTGTCGGGAGTGCGCTGAGAGGGACCCCACGATAAAGGAGCTCGGGGTCTGCCCGGACTGCGAGGAGGTCTTCGAGGCCGAGGAGGACTACTGGGGGTGGGGGGAGGAAGAGGAGTGGTAGCCATGCTTCGATTTGACTATTTAGCGACTTGCGACTGAATTGAGCAAGCGCCTTAAACCTTTTTGTAAATTTTCTTCCTGTGGCCCACCAGCAGCACGAAAATTGTTTTAGCATTCCAATCGATGTCGATTATGACCCGATGATCCCCAACCCTCAGCTTATAGCCACCAATTTCTTTCAATGGCTCCAAATAACGTCTTGGGTCCGATTTCATCTCGTCGACTTTTTGGACTATCCGCTTGGAAATGGACCTATCCAGCTTTCTCAAAAAAATCCAAGGCTTTCTTATCCCACCTTATCTCAAATGTCATCGGAGGAATTCCCTCGTCACTTTTTCGTGGGCAACATAGCTTTTCTTTACCCTTTCCCTGGCCTCGTTAATCCTCATTATTACCTCTTCCTTGAGCTCGGGTTCAGAAGTTAGCAGCTCCTTCAGTTCGGTTATTTCCTCCCTTAACTCCGCCAGCTCCTCATGAATGGTTTTCAAAGTGACTTCAGCCAGTTCATCACCACTTCAGATTTTGGGAGTCCCAATATAAAAAGAATAGTAAGCTTCCACCGTTCGCCTTTCCCGAGGAGCAGAGCTAGGATCCACGACGCTAATCTGACCAACCTTTTGGGTGAACTCCTCAAAGCCGGTTTCCTGGGGCGCGAGGATGATTTTTACAGCGTTGCTGACCCCGTCTTGGCGTATGCCCTCTCCTAGCGGGGGAGAGCATGCCTAGGTGCTCCGTCTCCTAGCGCCGGGACGACGACCATCCGCCCGCCGCCGCGCTCGAACTCGTAGTAGGGGACGCCGTTGAAGTCCCCCTTCCTCGGTCGCTTCGCCGCGAGGGCGGAGGCTATCTTGACGGCCGCGCTCGGCTTCTCGCAGACGATGAGGGTCTTGCCCATGGGGTTCCCAACTGATTTCTGGCTTCTATTAAAATATAATAGGTTTGAGTCGGAGTTTCGCCCGGGCGTTGCCTTGGAAGGCTTTCGCGCGAAGAGATGGCTATCGTCGAGTGAGTAAATCGGCAAAATGACGATAAAAGAATGTTTTTTAATCAGTACGTGGAAGAAGAAAGATTGATGGGTGTTAAAGATGGCTGAAGAAACAACCCCTCCTCTGGGTATCGACACTTGGCGCGAAAACCTTCAAAAGCTCTCAAAAAAACATCTTGTGGAACTTGTCAAGTCCTTAGATATTAAATTCAAGGACAGAACAAAAGCCAATAAGGAAAGAATAATTTCTCATATATTGGACGAGATAGAAACTAAAACATTCACGGTTAAAGATATCGAAAAAGAACTTGGCAAAGAAAAATACAAAGTTCCAATAAAAGTTGAGCCGAAGCGTTTAACCAAGAAAGACTTGGAAGACTTCCGCAAAGAAGTACTGTCAGAGATTGATACACTTAATAGCAATCTGTCTGACCTTCGAGACGATATTCGAGGGCTTGACCGTAATATTTCAAAACATTCGAGTCGATTAACATCGCTGGAAAAGCTAATTGACATCCCCGCCGAAAAATTCCCTGTGCAACGCCTGCTCAAAATGATGCGCAAATTAAATCTGGACTTGCGTGACCCCAAGGACTTTGATAGCGGTCTTCAAGAGCTACTCAAGAGTAATGCAAAATTAAGCGAATTTATTAAGATGGCTAATGTGGCAATAACTATGTCTGAGCTTGACAATCTTGTGAAGAAGAAAATTACCTGGCCAGAAGACCTAGACCTTTTTTATAACGTGCTTAAAACCGAGTTCGAGAAAGTAGTGAAAGAAACTGGTCCGCCTGTGCCAATCTATCAAATGAAACAAGTTGTTAGTGAAAGATTAGCTATCTCCGAAAAAGATTTTGAAAAACAATTAATTAGTTGCTTTAAAAAAGGTTGGCTTACTCTAGATTTAAGTAGTCCAATAAGTGAAGAGCAGGCGGAGTTCCTTGAGGTTGATGGGAGAAAATATTATCTCATTAGATCTCTCCAGAGAGAATGATGAGTATGGCGGACGTGTCTCATTTTGTTTCGGCATTAAAAACTGATCCGCCGTTTTCTTATCCACATCCAAATGCGCGGACAAAGGCCCTATTGGTAGAAACATCTTCAATAAAACTCTTCAAGCAAGAGTTGGGGATAAGATATCGTAATTTCATGCGCAATAGCGGAATCACCGATATTATGGGTAGGGCTCGGTCCGGAAAAACACACCTTATATGGAATCTCGAGTATCGCACAAATGTGAAGGGGGAATACAAGGGGTTAGTTGTTATATTGCCTCTTTTTGGCCAAGATATATCCCCTGAGTATGTGCTCGAACATATAATCCGTAGCGAGCCCTTCCGACGGAAAGCTTCCGAGTTTGGAATTGACATCGATAGTTATAGGCAGGATAAAGCAGAGCCAATTAAACTTTTGATAAAAAAGCTTCGTGACAAATATGGGCCTGAAGTCGGGATTCTATTTGCCGTTGATGACGTTGATGAGCATATCAGACAACGAAGGCCCAGGGTTCCCAATCTCCAGCAAGATCTCGAACAGTTTTTAGGTGTCTTCCGATTGCTGATAGGGACTATAGATGAGGGGCTCTGTGTGGTACTCATTCTAACCGAGAATGCTTTTGACGACATTGAGGGCGCACTTGCCGATCCGACTCTTGCGGGAAGAATTGAGATAATCTATAACCCAAATGATCCAGGAAGGGAACTACGTCTCTCCGAACTATCAGAAGACGAAGCCATTTTGATGGTTTCACGTTACATGGAGCACTGGGCTAACAGAAACGGAATCAATTTACCTGAATCTGGAAAATGCATGGTGGATGGAAGGAATATTTTTCCGTTCATGCTAGATGCCGTAAAATTATTCAGAGATGCTGGTTCATGGGCAGGTCTTGTTTGCAAGGGTTGTAAAGATGCATTGAGTAGAAAGGAAGACACCAAAACCGAGGAAGAACTCATAGTGACTGAGGAAGATGCAGCTCTCGTTATCTCTGCCTCTGTAAAAATGTACCCGAACTTCCCCGCTTTGAAGTCTCGGATTTCCAGTCTTATAGGGGGGCCCAAGATAGAATCCGAAATAAAAAGTTGGATTGATGGTGTTGCAAAGATAAAGTTCTCTGGAGACATTTACAAAGGTGGCTTTAAAACGGCCCTCCGTAATTATTTAGAGGTTATTGGTAAAGAAAATGAAGAAAAAATGGAATTTGAGCCCAATGTTACCGTCATAGATCCTTACACGAATAAGCATTATGAATTGGACATAAGGCTTGGTCTCGATGACATGCGGATTGGCGTAACTTTTACACAGACCCCCGTTGTTGGTCTCAAATCAGGAGAAGCATTATCAGTAGCATTGAGAAACCAGAGGATAACGCATGGTATTTTTATTTATGCAGGTAAGGAACCAGAACTTGATTTCAAAGGCGAAAGGGAGCAGGGTCTTGACACGAAACTTCATAAAGAGCTAAGAGACTATGTCTCGGGCACTGATTTCAACAGCGTGGTTTCAATTTTGCCAATAGACGAATTCGATGCTTGGGGGATTATCAGGGGACGCGAAATAACTGATCCAAACATGAAGATAAGGGTTTTGGGTTGGATAGAAGGCAGACTCCAAGTGCTCGATAAGTTAAAGAAGCTGATTTCCGCAGAACCTCGGAGAATATCGCCACCACGGCGGTTTAGACCTGGTGACCTGCTGGGAAGGGGCGAACCTTGACTCGCCAACATAGATTTGATAAAACAGAGAGGCAGGTATCGAGAGCATGCCGAATTGCTCAATCTGTGAGCGAGAGTTCCCAGATGGTGAGTTGATTCGCTGCTATGATTGTGGCAATGCATACTGTCCGGGGTGCGCTGAGAAGGACCCCACGATAAAGGAGCTTGGCGTTTGCCCCGACTGCGAGGAGGTCTTCGAGGCCGAGGAGGACTACTGGGGGTGGGAGTAGGAAGAGGAGTAGTAAATTGGCAAGCATCAGTCAAAAATCATGGCTTTTGAAAATTGTTAAGATGCCCTAAAGTTGTTGTCATTTATCTCCCATTAATCATTAAAACCAAGAGAAGTTAGATGGATAAAAGGTGATCGAGGCCATGAGTTCTAATTTTCAAGCGGAAAGAGATAAGGCACTAGTTGAAAATACAGCCCAGAGTATCTTTAATACGTTGAGAGAGCTCGAGAGCGGGAGGTCTGTATATGAGAAGCGGTGGCCTTGGGAGCTTCTGCAGAACGCCGCTGACGCAGCAAAGCTCAGCGGAGTAGACTGTACATTTATCCTCTCTGACACCGAACTGACTTTTACCCACAACGGCGCCCCATTCGAAATGAGAGAGATTGCCCACCTTATCTACCATGGGTCTACCAAGACGGATGAACCGGGTAGGATAAGGTTCGGAACGGGCTTCGTCACCACGCACTTACTGTCAAGGAAAACACGAGTGAAGGGGATCATTGAAGATGGCCTGAGATTCGAGTTCGAGCTGAACCGGGATGGAGCATCTTGGGGACAGCTAGGAGATAATATGGGACAAACCGAACAGGAATTCGTCAAATCTCTTGGTAGCGAAGTGATTCTCCCCGAGGGGGCGACTGTCGAATACAGATACCCCCTATCCCAAGTGGGACAGCAGACAGCTATTGAGGGAATACAAGCAATTCAGATAAGCATCCCTTTTGTTCTTGCCCTAAATGAAAATCTCTCGTCGGTGACAGTTATCGAAAAAGGCATCAGGACAACATGGTCAAAGTTACCACAGAGTATCAGCCAAATTGACGAGAAAATAGCTATAGTGCCAATTCAATTCATTTCCAACTGTCAAAAGGCTGTATTCTCGGTGGCGGTAGCGCGCGAAGGCCCCGTCGCAACCGCCTTATTGCTATCAGGAGAGCACCCAGACTACGTCGTTGAGCAGATGGAAATGATACCTAAGCTTTACTATGATTTCCCCCTTACAACGACAGAAGACTTCCCCCTGCCCATCATAGTTAATAGCTCCACGTTCGTTCCTAGGGAGAAGCGAGACGGGCTCCTCTTAGGCTCTGCCCCTCAAAAGGACAATCTTCATAACAAGACACTTATTGAAAAGGGATTTGATATTTTCAAAGTGCTAGTGGATTGCGCCGTTCGTTTTCGCTGGCAGGGGTTGCACCGATTAGCCAAGTTTATACCTCTTCCAGAGAGGACTTGGTTGGATGCATCCTGGCTAAAAGGTTGTTGCGTAAAACTCATACTTTATCTCGAAGGGTGCGATTTAATAGAACAGTTAACCCCAGATGGCACACCTAGTAGGCTGAGCCCTGAAGTAGCCTATATACCGTATGATGCGGATCCTGATAATTTGCAGAAGATATGGGCTCTTGCACAGCATATCTATGCCGATAAGCTTCCAACCAAGAATTTGGTAGGGGAGTGGGCCACCATTCTAAATTTCTGGAGTTCCTACCTAGATATGAATGCAAGCGAAATGAGTGAGGCATTTACAATAGGTAAATTCGCCCATGCGGTTTCTCAGCTTGGCCTCCTCGAAAGCTTAAATCAGAGGCTAACTGGTGATCCAAAACCCGGAGCTATCGAATGGCTGAACGAATTCTTAGAGCTTCTTAACAAGACGCAGCCACAACTCCTCTCAAACCTTAACCTGATCCCTAACCAGCTAGGTCAATTCAAGAAGAAGGACGAGGTCTACAGAGACGAGCACATTGACGATGAGTTGAAGGAAGTCATGTCCCTTCTCGGCTGCGCGATACGTGGGGACTTGTGTGACCAAAGGATTAGCAACACAATTCAAGATTCCCTACCTCCTTGCCAGGAGGAAACGGTACTAACAAAAGCCATTAAAATTCTCAAGGAGAAAGCCGAGTCACAGGTCGAGTACTCTCAGGAGGGATATCAAAAAGCTAATGTCACTCTATTCTCTTGGCTGGCTAAAAAAGGCAGATCCGAGCTACTGAGAGACAATTTCCCAGTTATCACTTATCAGAAAGATAAAGGTGAGTTGAAGTATATTTCGCGCCTCCTCCTAAACCAACCTCTCCTGAAACCCGTATCCCTTTGGAACGAGCGTGCAAGGTCTTACGCCGTTATTTTCCCGGGTCATGTAATTCTATCTGATGTATACATTGATAAAATGGACGATCCGACCTGGGAAACCCTAATTACTCATGGTCTACTCCTTGGAAACCTCTTCGTGAAGGAAACGGAAGCGCTTTCAGATCTAATGATAATGAAACTTCTTGCAGAAGGAAGACTGAGCGAGCAAGAGGAACATGACACAAAAGACGAGATCGAGCTAACTTCAATCGCCTTCTTGGAGGCCAAGGATTGGGGCATACTCGATACTGTCCGTAGAAGTAAGCAAAAAGCCGGGCAGTTCCTCGACTTCCTGTTAGGATACGTCGTGCAGGAAGACACCAGTTGGACAAATCCCATCTCTGTCAAGTGTTCTTGCAAAGATGGAAATGGTATACATGTAATCTATCCATCAAAATGGCTATATGTTTTAAAGTCAAGAGAATGGGTGCCTATAGGTAAAAACAAGGAAGAACAGCCCACTACTGAGAATCTTGCACCACTCTTTCATGCAAATCTACGCGTGCTCGAACGCTTAACGGAAGACATGCCCTCTAGATTCCTGAATATTTTAGGGGTTAGTTCCTCTCAAATAATGATGGCATCAAAACCTCCCCTTGAGAAACTCGAACTCGACAAGGCCTTCGTAAAGCTACTGCATGCAACAAATAGCGATGCTCAAAAACTTGCCAAAATCGCCGAAGTCTATCAGGACCCCAGCATGCGCGTGAAACTAGAAGAAGCATATGGGTTGCAAGAGAGGGTGAGAAGAAATCGGGGTGTCGGGAATCGCGTTGAAGAGATTTTAAGGGGCATATTAAAAAATTGCCTACCAGAACATAAATTTAAGGTTTACAAGATTCATAAAGGTGCCGATGTCGTGGTCGATATCGATCCGGAATTCGACTTTGTCGATGAAAACTATCAACCCGTTGGCTTAGAAATGTGGTTAGAAAGCAAGTTATTCAAGATCGAGGTAAAATCTACTCGAACCGACTTTGTCAGGATGACGCTACCGCAATCCAAGGAAGCCGTAGAAAATCCGGATTCGTTCCTGTTATGTGTAGTAGAAGTTCCCCCAGGATATGAATCGCTTACCGCCGAGGAAGCCGAAAGGGTTGTGAAGGAAAAAGCCCTCTTCCTATTTGGTCTCGGAGCAAAACTAAATGACAAGTTCAAAGAAGCCCAAGAATACAACAATATGCAAAAACAGATCAAATCTGCCCATTCAGATGACATTATGATTGATGCAAGTGAGGCTCAGATCAGGCTTAGGCTTAACAAGAAGCTATGGACGGACGGAGATGTTCCCACCATCAGTTTCGACCAGCTCGTTAAGTTTCTTCTGAAGGAGACGGCATAGGCTTCTATGGGGCAATTGCTTGGTGTTGGGAATCGAAGGATGACCCAAATCAAGGAGCTCGGCGTTTGCCCCGACTGCGAGGAGGTCTTCGAGGCCGAGGAGGACTACTGGGGTTGGGAGTAGGGACAGTAACTTGGCGTGATGTTTAATTGTTTTGCCCAAACTGAAAATTGAATCCGACGAAGATGACTCCGAACTCGAATAAAAATCCAAGTGAATTAGCGCATGTGATGTGAATTTTGCCCGCTTCACATCTTATAAGTATGTGTAAAAACAGTTTGAAATGGAAGATGGAATAATGAGGAAATGCTCTATCTGTGGCGGGAGGATGGTACGGGCCGGAGAAATAATGCCTTATACTCGATCTGGGCGGAGAAGAAGGATACCCGTTTACCGATGTGTGCGTTGTGGGCATCGAACAACCTAAGGTGGTGCCCACTGTGAATAGTAAGATCCAAAAGATACTGGATGAAAGAAAAATCAAGTTTT
>JABUBL010000459.1_pt1 | contig 12188 bp, 8 predicted proteins | sample 7240371 | NCBI WGS metagenome assembly JABUBL01 (sample SAMN07256343, study PRJNA390944) | subsurface metagenome | isolation source: Methane hydrate marine sediment | place: Pacific Ocean: Eastern North Pacific, ODP site 1244 | collected 2002
CACCAAGAATGGTTATGATGGTCTCACGCCCTATAAGCATGAACTGCCCAGGGCGCCTCTCTGAAAGCCTCGGTAGCAAGAAAGCCGGTTTCAAAGAAACGTTTTGGAAAGCGAAATCGAGGAGAGCAGGTAATTCAGTCTGTATTAGAAGAACTTGATGCGGCTTCTTTTGGCCCTTCATAAATCTTAAGCTAACACTTCGTTGGCTTCCCCACTATTTCTCATGGCTAATAAGTTCGTTAGATATAGAGAATTAGCCATATAAAGCCAGCATGTCAATGACCGCAACTAGGTTTGTCAAGAAACCTCGTCCACACTTTCTAAGACTTTGTGTACCTCTGCCGCTTTTGCATGTCCTGGATATGCAACAGAATTGCAAATTGTTCAGCCTACATAATAGAAGCAGCTTTGTTACCTGTAAGGACTATGCACTTTTATCCCAAAGGCGATCGTACCACTTGCGCTGTTCATCACCCGCAATCTTTCTATACTTAGCCGTGGTGTTGAAGCTAGCATGACCTAAATGTTCTTGAAGCAACCGTAGCCCATCACCAGAATTGTCTAACTTCATTGCGTGCACGCTGAAAGCATCCCTAAGCCGATGAGGACTAACACCTCTTTCGCTGCCGGTTTCCGGGTTGATCAAATTTGGTAGACCGGCTCTTTTCGACAACTGTCCAGCAACCTCTCGGCGTGGTAGCCGTGTCCTAGCACCAAAACCGTAGTCACTTGACAAAAGATATGTTTTGTAATAGGCTATTTGCACTGGTTGGTACCTTATAAATAGGAGTACTAGTCATGCAGGCACCGCTGTCTGGGTTTTTGGCGTTTATCCTCTTAGTTACCGGGGGCTTGGGTGCCTTTTTTGATGCTGCATTTGATGCTGCATCCGAGCTTATCAACATAAGTCTGGTTCATCCCGGTGAGCAGACTGCCCAGATTTTGCCCCCGGACACCGATGGCTACGCCACCATCAATCTAAGGCCAGGGCTGGGTCAGCTAGAGAAAGTGAGGGATATACTCAGCCACTGGCTGGACAACCCGGCCATCGATAGCGAGAGTCAAGAGGCACTAAGCCAGTTTGAGTCAGAAAGCGGCATCAACATCGCGGCAGATATCCTCCCCTGGATTGGCCCTGAGGTAGTGCTAGGGACTTGCTTCGACCCCGAGTATATGACGAAGACGGGTGGGGAACCAATATTTGTCTTAATTATCGGCACCTTAGATAGAGCTCAGTCCGATGCTTTCATCTTCAACAAATTGTTCCCCTACCTAGCTAAGGGGGGCTGGACTCCTGCGGGGCCTACAGATAGCTACAGGGGCATAGACACCCTATATGACTTTGAGGATAATTTCTTCCTGGCTTTCACCGACGATTACATCATCTGGTCTCAAGTTCAGTCTCGCTTTGAGGCTATATTAGACCTTTATCTGGATGGCGGTCCTTCCTTAGCTACCACGGGTAACTTCACCGCCGCTCAGGCGAAGCTGCCGGCAGAGCGGATGGCTATGAGCTACGTTAATATTGGCCACATGATAGACGGGATTTCAGCCGCAGAAAGACCAGAAGACCTCGCCGGGTTCAACGTTATCAGGTCTTTCCTGCCTTCATTTGCCGCCAGCTCGGCCTATTTTGTTGACGATGCCATCAGGACTGACTATTACCTGCCTAGCCCTATTAACCCCTTCGTGCTGGCAGCAGTAGTCATCCCCAATATCGGGCGGTTTATTGGTCGAGGAGAATCAGAGGCAATCGCCACTGAGGCGAGCAACGTCCAGGCAGCAGTGCAAGCTATGATGGTTGATGCTGCGGGAACAGTAACCCAAGTTACTACTGGATACCCGTCCGCCTATCCCACTATTGGAGAAAATCTGCTCAATTCAGCCAACCTTACCCCCGGAAACGCCCTGGGCTTCTTCTCCGAGCGAGACTTGAAGTCCTGGTGGGAGTCGGTGAAGCCTACAGTCGCCGAGCAGTGGCCAGAATTTAAGAAAGCAACAGGCGACCCCAACCTCCCCGATTCCCTCGAAGAAATGCTTGCTTGGCTTAAGGATGAGCTTGGCATTGATATGGAGGAAGATGTCTTAGCCTGGATGAATGGCGAGATTTCCGCTGCTATCATGCCCTTTACCGGGGAGATTCCTGAACTGCTCATGATGGTTGAGGTCGATAACCCCGCTCAGGTAGCGGACAACATCACTGCTATAGTCAATGAGATAAACACAATCATCCGCTGGCAGGGTGGCGACGAACTGGAGCTTGTTCCTATTACTATTGAGGGTGTTCCTGCTACTAAAATTCAGTGTACCGGCGACCCCCATCCCATTCCATCCGCGTGTTATGCCTTCCTTGACGTTGACACCTCACACTATCTCGTAGGAAGCTTGACCGAGAGCGGCCTTAGCGCTGCTATTGATGCCTTGAACAACCCGGGCCACTCACTGGCTCAGAATGCCGGTTATCAGTCGATGCTCACCAGTCTCCCTCAGAACAAGAGAAGCTTTAGCTATATCGATGTGCAGCAGGCAATTAGTTTTATCGGGCCTATGCTTAAACCAGCACGAGCCCCTATGCCGATGGCTGAGCCTGAGGAGCCAACAAAGCCACAGTTCTTTTCCGAGTCGGTTCGGGAAGATGGTGGAGAGGCGACAAGTATCCTTGTCGCCGTGCTGGCGGCGGTGGTCCTCCCTAATGTCGGGCGGTTCATCGGCCAGGGAGAGGCAGACGTTGTTCAGGAACTCGCGGAGCTCCTGCCCGCATTTGTGGCACCGCTACACTCTTTGGGTATGTCAGAGACTACCGTTGATTCCACGGGTATGTCAGGGACGGTGATGCTCCGCGTCCAGGAAGTGGATAGCGGAGTATATCTTAGGCCTGCTCAGGTGCAGCGTAAGATAGGTGACAGCTTCAGTGTGAACGTCTGCCTTGATGAAGTCTGGGCTGATAATGTGAGCGACCTGCGCAGTGCTGAATTCCACCTCGCTTTTAACCCTAATCAAATAGAGGTGCTAGATGCCGACAACATCACACCTGGAATTCAAATCACCCCTGTCCTTCCCGAGGGGATAGGAGATAACTATTCCATCACTATAAACTCGGCTGATAATACTGCGGGGACGATTTGCTATGCCATAACCTTGGGTACAGCGGTACAACTCATCGTGCCGGGAGCAACAATAGCAACCATTGACTTCCATTGCAAGGCTCCGGGGGTGGGCAACATTGTGTTTCTCAATCCTAACGTAGCAGAGCCTCCGGTGATTCTGACCGACAGCACAGCTACGCCAATACCAGTTATATGGCAGGGAAGCGTGGTGAGACAGTATTGGCTGCCTACCATAGACGAAGCGCTGGCTATGCCACAAACGCTCTCTCTTCTCGGCATGTTCAGGGGTGAAGTTGGCCCCAGTTGGACGAACTTCGTTGTAGAAGCCAACCCAAACTGGGAGCTAGGCGGGGTTGGCATCGAGCATGTTACCGTTGACCTCAGAAGCCTCTTACTCCAGATACTCCCCCCTCCCCTTGTCATAAATTTGAGGTCAGACATGCCGCCTTTTGACGACGTAAGAGTCAGAGAGGCGATGAGTATCGCTCTGGACATTACTACTATACTGGCTTCTCCCGCTGGTGGTTACGCCGGCATTCTCTTAAATCCTCGCGAAGGGCTGCCACGTTATTATGACCCTGAAAGGGCGAAGCAGCTCCTGGCTGAAGCCGGTTACCCCGATGGCTTTAAGACCCACATGCTGGTCATAGAACCCTATGTTGGTTTGGCATCCATACTCAGAGACTACTGGCTCAAAATAGGTGTTGACTGCGAGATTAGAGTAGTTGGCATTTATGAACTTTTTGATAAAAGTGCCAGCAAGACATACGAACAGATGTTGTGCGGTCCCCAGGGCTGGCAAATGATGGGAAGGGACAAAGTTGAATCCTGGGAACACTGGCTCTCCGAGCTGAAAAACAGGAAGCTATGGCGTGAGTCTGAGCGGGTCTACAGATATCACTTTAACCTCTGGGAGCTCATCGGTCACCTTCCCTGGTTTCTGGGCGAGAATAATGCCGAGGGGGTGATGGACAGGCTCACACTGGGCGACTTTTCCCTCCCGGTAATAGTTACCGACCGGTGGGGCAACGAAGTCAGCAGCAGTTTGGATTTAACCATTGTTGATACCATGCAGCCCTTGACGAAGGGATGGAACCTGGTATCCTTCCCGGTGAGGCTTGATGATGCCTTTACTACCTGGGAGGATATATTTAATCTCGGCGATGGTCTTCGCTGTAGTGCTGCTCTCAGGTATGACTCCGCCACGGGGCAGTGGGTTACCATAGCCCCGGACTATAGACTCAAGCCCCTGGAGGCGATATACGTTTATGCTTTCAGGAATGACCAGATAGGTGCTATCTTTGCCAGAAACCCGACTTCGCCACCAATGCGACAGCTTGAGGCTGACTGGAACCTGGTAGGACTGGCAACTTCCCCCGCCGATTGGGACTCAATGCCCGTGGATGAGGCTATGGTGTCCGTTGAGCAGGATATCAATGGACTCAGAGGATACAGCATCGTTGTCAGCCCGGGTCAGCAGGTTAATTACGGCGAGGATTATCGCTATTGGGATAGTGAAGGTAGAGGGTATCATTTTGGCGGCTATAGCTGGAACTTCCAGCCAAATCCCTGGATTTATACGGTGGGCTCCAATGACATCAAGGATATGTTGGTAGGCGGTGGCTACTGGGTCTTTATGGAGCGCCCCGATATACTGGCTGGCTTCAGCACCACGCCGGTTACAGTGCCCTGGCAACAGGTAGAGGAGCCGGGGCACGACCTCTGGAGTGTGCCCAGATATGACTGGGAGCCGGTCGCCAGGACACTTTTTGAGAAATACTCCATTGGCGGCTATACCAAGATATACCTCAAATACTCAGGTGATGTCAGCCCCAGCCGGGTAGTGCAGTTCTACCAGGAGAGGATGCCCGAATTCAAGTGGAAGCTGACAGAATGGGAAGGCTTTGAGGATAGCGCAACCCTCTGCTTCCATAAAGAGCTAGAGCAGGCGAACCTTGATTGCCAGATAGATGTGCTTGGTGGTGATGGTATTTATATCCTGTTTGAGTGTCATGAGCCCGGGGTTGACCGATGGGATGTGCCCCGATTTGATTGGGCGCCGGCGCTTATGACAAGCCACAATCACTACACAGATGATAGGGGCACCCATACCGAAATAAAGTATCAGGGTCCATTCGACCATTATGAGGTCTTTGAGTTCTACCGGGAGCGCATGGGACAGCACCCATACTACTGGGAGTTCAAGGGTGGTGAGTGTTACCCTGACAACGCTTGGCTTAATTTCCATCGAACCAATAAAGAAGGCAGGCCATACTGGTGCTTTATAAGGGCTGAAGAGGGAGTAATTCAGATATGGCATCACAAATCAGAGCCAGTAGAGGAGCCAAGATATGGCGGGGTGTTTACCATGGGTTGGGATAAGGAACCGCAATACTTTGATGAAGCTCTCTTCGGCATAGTCAGGGCTCCTACCCTTCACCTCACTAATGAGGAACTGTTAATGGGAGACTGGGCGAAGGGGCCAGCCGGCAGCCTGGCCGGCCCTGGTCAAGCTTCCTGGCGTTATCCCGGGTTTGCCACTCCACATACTCTGGCGGGCTCTTTGGCCAGAAGCTGGGAGATAACTGATAACCAGACAACCATCACCTTCCACATCCGTAAAGGGGTTCACTTCCACGATAAGCCGCCGACCAACGGCAGGGAAATGAATGCCAATGATGTGGTCTTCTCCCTCAAGCGCTTGTGGGAAACTCCCACGTCTTACCACTATAGGGTTTATCCCTGGCAAGGCTATTTTGAAGCGCTGGACGGAGAGCCATGGATAAAGGCGACTGATAATTGGACGGTTGAGATTAAGGCTCTCCCCGGAAAGCTCGGAAGGGTCTATGAGATTGCTGGTGACTATTCTAAGATAGTGCCGCCTGAGGTGGTAGCGGCATCGGGGAACATGAGTGATTGGAGGGACGCTTGTGGCACGGGGCCATTTATGCTGACAGATTATGTTGAGGGGAGTTCGGCGAACTTCACCAGGAGCCCCGGCTACTGGATGAAGGACCCTCTCCGCCTGGGGAACCAATTACCCTATCTAGACGGCGTCAACTACCTGTTTATTCCAGATAAGTCTACCCGGTTGGCGGCGCTGCGGACCGGCCAGATTGATTGGCTAAACGGTCGCCAGGGGCCGATTCAGTGGCAGGATGCCCAGAGTTTAATGAGCACCAACCCCGAACTGCAACATTTGAGGCATCTCCCCGCCATGACGATGGCGCTGTTTATGAGGACTGATAATCAATCGCTACCTTTCTATGACATCAGGGTTCGGCGGGCGCTGGCTATGGCTATAGACCAGCAGGAAATAAAGAATGAGTTCTATGGTGGTAACGCCGAGATTTTGACCTCTCCAATAGCACCTGTGAGTGACTTCAAGGATATGTACACCCCACTTGGTGAGCTTCCCCAGTCAACCAGGGAGCTGTATGGGTATAACCCGGAGCAGGCAAAGCAATTGCTGGCTGAAGCAGGGTATCCCGAGGGCTTCAGGACCAAGGTAGTTTGTACTACAGACCAGGTGGATATGGCAAGTATAGTTAAAGCCTACTGGGCTGAGATTGGCGTTGACCTGATAATTGATGTGAAAGAAAAGGGTGCCCATATGTCTATTGGTGATAATAAGACCTACGACCATATGTACATGAGAAATATGGGTGCTTCCATGCCTTTTAGAGGCAGCTATTACAGGCCAGGGAGTCCAAGTAACTACAGCCTGATTGACGATTCGTATATTAATCAGGAAATGGAAAAGATCGAGGATGCCTACTTCGACGAGCCTGAGCGGCGCCAACTGATGAAAGAGCTCACCCCATACATACTTGAGCAGTGCTATATAATCCAGATGCCAGAACCATACGTCTACACCTTCTGGCAGCCGTGGGTAAGGGGCTACCACGGTGAATTTAGTGTAGGTATGATGAATTTTGACTTCTCTAAGTATATCTGGATTGACCAGGAGCTAAAGGAGGAAATGACAGGAGGGGGGTAAGGGTCAGTAACAGTATGGAGAATATGTTAAAAATGAGGTGGAGTCTAAGTATTATTCTGGTAGCACTATTTCTTATGCTGCTTGTGCCGACATCAGTGGCAGCACAGGAGGTACCCCAGCTTCCGGCTCTTTACTGGGGAACGGTAAGGATTATTAGCCCGACGGGACAATTTAATATCCCGCCAGGTACCACTATTACCGTCCAGGTGGATGGCGTGGAACGGGGCAGCATAAGAGTAAACGAGCCCGGTAAATACGGTGGACCCAGTGGCCTTGACGCCAAACTCACCCTTCAAGGCGATATCCTGCAAGGCAGCTCGGTTGAGTTTTATATTGGCGGTGTTAAGGCAGACCAGACTACCTACTTTCGGAATGACCAGCCTCAGCAGATAAATCTCACGGTACACATTGTTCTCGGGGATGCCAACCTGGATGGCAACGTGAATGCCGTAGATATTACCAAGGTAGAGAGAATTATAGCCCAGCTTGATGCTATCAGACTTTGTGCCGATGCCAATGTGGATGGCGATGTGAACGCCATAGATATTACCAAGGTGGAGAGGATAATTGCTGGGCTGGACTAATTACTATCAGCTGCGGAGCTTGAGAGAAAAAATGATGGAATCCTCAGACGTCATTGAGCCAGAGTTTCGGGCACAATTGAACGAAAGTCATTTCTGTTCAATTACACTTCCCTTTCCAAAATCGTAGTTACACGCTAAAGAAAGGGACTCTGTAATCAAAAATGGGGCGGTTCTTAATGTGGACTAGTAGTTTTACACCTTAATAGCTGCTGGCTCTCTATGGTTGCCCTTGGTAGCTGGGGGCTGGGCAAATCTGCTGAGAAGCTTTCTCCAAAACCCTCTGCATTTGCCTGGACTGTTGTCCTCTATGCCTTTATTCTTCTCTCTCAACTTCTACTTGCCCGTATAGTCAACACAATTATGGGTATAAGCCCGGGAGAGATTGCCGGGCTCCCTTCTATTTTTTCTGCCTGTCTGCTTGTCCTTACTCCCTTATGTCTTCTCCACGGCTTTCAATTCCCCTTCGCCTGTCGAATCCTAGCAAAGCAGCTAGGCACACTCCCAATCCAAGTTGGCAGAATATACATTGCCGAAGCTTTAGGTTCCATGGCTGGTGGTGCCCTCTTTACTTATTTCCTGGTACATTATTTCAACCACTTAGCGATCGCGGCGTTCATCGTTCTCCTTAACCTTGCTGCCGGATTTTTCCTTCTAAGGCCGCTTCTTTCTCTTCGGTTTATCTTTCCCAAGCTCCTGATACTGGCATTATGCTTAAGTGGGGTAATCTCCCTTAGCTCAGGCTTCCTGGATAAACTGGACTCCGTTTCTTCTCAATGGCAGTGGAAAGGACATGAACTCCTTAGCTCCCAGAATTCGGTTTACCAAAACATAGCGGTGACAGTGGGGGAGGAACAGCTTAACTTCTTCGGCGGTGGGGTGCTTCTCTTCACCTCCCCTGTCCCGGATATAAAGTTTGTTGAGGAAATATCCCACTTTCCTCTCTTCCACCACCCTTCCCCACAAAAAGTCCTTCTTATCGGTGGTGGGGTGGGAGGTGTTCTTGAAGAGATAGCTAAACACCCTATAGTCGAGGTTTTTTATGTCGAGTCCGACCCTTTAATAATCGAAATAGCGGAAGAATACCTGCCACCCAGCCCTCTAGAAGACTTTCGCCTAAAGATTGAATACACTAACGGAAGACTTTTTGTCGAAAGAACGAAAAGTAGATTTGATGTGGTGATAATGAATCTACCCCCTCCCTCGACCCTCCAGGTGAATCGCTTTTATACCCAGGAGTTCTTTGAGGAGGTCCGGGATATTCTAAGCCATGAAGGTATCTTCGCTTTTAGCCTCCCCTCCTCAGAGGCCTATATGAGTGAGGAGATGATAAGGCTAAACAGAGGTATTTTCAGGACACTTCAGGAGGTTTTCCCCGCAGTCTCGGTCATCCCTGATGACCCCACCATTTTTCTGGCCTCCCCGGACACTACCTTACTTCCTCAAAATGCTGAGGAAATCTGCCGTCGCTTCGAAGAAAGGGGACTTGAAACAAAGCTGTTCACCCCACCCTACATTGAATACAAATTCTCGTCGGAGAGGGTCTCTCGCCTCACCGCTTATCTCCAGGGCCCAGCGGAAATAAATCATGACTCTAGGCCAATAGGCACTTTTTATAATCTTGCACTGTGGAATGCTATGTTTCACCCCAAGCTCAAGGGGATTTTCGACTTCGCTTCAAAGATAGAACTCTGGTGGTTCCTGCCATTTCTGCCCCTGTTCTTCCTGCCAATTGTGGTGAGTTTAAGGCAAAAAGTATTTCCGTTGTCCTCGGTCTCCCTTACCCTCCTGACCACTGGCTTTGACGGGATGACCCTGAGTATCACTCTTCTTTTTGCCTTCCAGATATCCTGCGGCTACTTGTATCAGAAAATAGGCATCCTAATAGCTGCTTTTATGCTGGGGCTGGCCTTAGGGGGATGGGGCATGAATCGGGTTATGGGAAGGCTGAAAGACGATGCGCTTGCTCTCAGCTGGATAGAACTCGCCGTTGCTGCCTATGTCTTCTCGCTGCCCTGTCTGATTTTCGTACTCGGGGAGTCGTCTTTCCCCATTCCTGGGGAGGTGCCCTTTTCCTTCCTTAACCTTCTTGTCGGCTTTCTTACGGGTCTCGAATTTACACTGGCCAGCAAAATATATCTTCAAAAGGACGGTAGGGTGGCTGGGACTGTCGGGTCGCTTTACGCTATCGACCTTATGGGGTCAATTCTGGGGGCACTTTTCGCAGCCGTCTTGTTTATCCCCCTTTTAGGGCTTATAAATACCTGCTTGGTGGCAGGCATGTTTAATCTGACCACCTTTATCTGCCTTCTCACTGCTCAAAAGTTCTACCCCTATACTCGTGAAATGGGATAACCACAGAACTGACATCTACCGTCCAATCTTGACCTGCCTCCAATAATTGTACCATTTTTTAGTTGGAGTTACCAGGTAATGAGGTTGCCCCCTTTTCTGTACCAACTGCTTGTTTTGTTGTCTCATCACACAACCTGACGGATTGTTACCCAGTGTTCTTCCAACATTCCAGACGCTGCACACACAAACCAACCCTTGATTTATTATAGGTTTATTGACAAACTCTCATGGGAGGACTAAACTCAAGTTCCAACATGTGAAAGCTTATCTTCTAACATGTAGTAGAGTAAAAACTACCGACGGGAAAGAGTGATGGACGAAATCGATGTTAACAAAGAAGTTAGTCCTGAACTAGCACAGATGGCTATGCAGGAGGCAAGATATAGAACTAGCGCTGCCCGGTGGAATCTTGAAATTACTATATTCCTGTTTGCCATTTTGATTATCATCATAATCCTACTATTTCAGGGAATTGGTATTGAGGTTGTGGCACCAGTGGCCATCTTTGGCTTGGCCATGGTCTGGCTTGTAGGATGGAGGCAGGGAAGAAGTTTATACCACCGTTTCTATAATGTGGAACTAGCAAGACTATTGCGAGAGTCAAAAGGAACAAATATAGATAAGGAAGCTTTGGGGGAGACTGAAGAAGAGATAATTAATAGGACTTTGCAACAAAGGTGAGATCAAAGATTTACTAAGTCTCCTTTTTTATCTGGATCACACAGGCATGGATGTCAGGCGTGAAATTGAGCGCACCTTTTTATGTGTGGTGCCAGTGGAACCGGCGGCACCGATGGCACCGGCATTGTAGGATCACACAAATTGGCCTATTGTGCATCTGATGATGTTTGCTTACCCATCTATTCCCCTTCTGACTCTCCCAGGGAGGCATCCACTGGTATCAGAACCTCGCTGGGGCGATAAATCCATATGCCGTCTTTCTGCTGTGCAAATTCTCTTATCCGGCTGTTTGCAAGAAGATGGTCGTCCACAGTCACAAAAAGACGAACTCCCGCGATGGCTACTGTAGCGAGCACCTCTAGATCGACCTTCTCTTCTAAGTTTCTCCCACTCTCAATATACTCATTAATTCTCCTCTGATTGTCCTCGGTTACCCAATACACACCCTCTCCCAAGTTTATGCCAGATTTGCCCCTCGCTTTCGCAGCTTTCTTTGAAAAGGTCGATCTCTCGAAGCGAGTTAGGTAAAACTTTTCCTTGCACAGCTTCAGCGTTTTCAGTAGCTTCGTTCGCTTTGATTCGTCAGACGTCTTCCTTGTCTCGCGGTCAACTTGGTCGACTGCGACCAAGACAACCCGCCATCGTTCTTAGAGCTCGAAAAGTCTTTCTACGGCTTCATAGTCACGGCGCTTCTCATCGTCTGCCTGGATAACAGGCTCTCGACCCTGAAAGGCCTTCCAGTTAATAACGCTGTTGTCTATCGCTATTCGCACAAAACCCGATGGTGGCATTGTGGCTCCTACTTGACCTATTTGGCATAATCATAATAGACGTGTAGCACAAGTTCAAGCTATTCTTGCCTCAGCATATGCTCACCATTCTGACGAACTATTCACTCCAATCTGATTGCTCTCCTCACCATGTAGTGAAAATGAGATTTGCAACTACAAATGTAGGAAGAATGTTGATAAGGTGGTAGAATATGTAAAAGGGCGCTTTTGAGCAAACAGCCGGTAAGTAGTATATTTCAAGATAGTAAGTAGGAGGTCTGTCATGAAGTGGCGAACAGAAGTTCGGAAGTTTGCAGCCATAGTTTTGGTTGTGATGATGACTTGGTCAGGGTCTGGCCTGATGGCAGCGAGTGCTAGTGAGATAGCCGACGAAGAAAGTGGCCTAACAATACAAGACATTCATGCCTTTAGTGTCTCCTATCCATTCTCTGATGATGTAGAGGACCCAACAGCCGACAATTGGCTGGCCGATTCTCCCTGGGCCAGAACAAGCACTGATAGTCATAGTGGGAATACATCTTGGACAGACAGCCAAGGAGATTATTATGGAAACAACGTTGATGTTTCACTGACTCTGGCAACTCCGCTCGATCTGTCTTCAGCAACGAAGCCCCACCTCAACTTCTGGCATCACTACCAGATTGAGGCTGGTTTTGACTTCGGCTATGTTGAA
>JABUBL010000460.1_pt1 | contig 12186 bp, 10 predicted proteins | sample 7240371 | NCBI WGS metagenome assembly JABUBL01 (sample SAMN07256343, study PRJNA390944) | subsurface metagenome | isolation source: Methane hydrate marine sediment | place: Pacific Ocean: Eastern North Pacific, ODP site 1244 | collected 2002
GAAACAGGTGAACCTTTCTCCTCACTTTCCTGCATTTTAAGATGATCAATCACTGAATGTGCAATAGATTCACAACGATCGGGCAAGTTGTCATGTTTGTCAACCGTGAAAGATTTCTTCCTGACAGGAGAGCTTTTGCCATGTTTGTAGTTTAGGTAGGTCGTTGGCAACCGCTTGAATTTGTTATCTGCTTCGACAGAAGGCGTGTGCTTAAACACATGGCTATTAGCCATATCCATTATCACCGAATCAGGATACCAGGCTCCCTGCGTTACACCGTCTTTATGGCTCTTGAACCATTTTATTAGGCCTTCAGCGTACCTTCGGTCCGGGACAGATAGCTTTGTTTCTTCCAGCCTTTTTATTGCCATGAAGGCCAACCAAGCGTGAGTGAATTTTTTCATTGTGACCCTCCATCTAATTCCTTAGCGGTCTTGACCTTTTTGTTGAATTAACCGTAGGAATCTCTAGCAAAACAACAAAAAGAGCACCAGCCACCGCCATGTCTTTCAGCGATTCCAGTGCCCTTCTCATCCCATCACCTTTTAGACCATATTCTGTTTTATTGTTGGGGCTTGGTGCAATGTGCTGCATGGCAGAACCATTAATACCAATATGGCTTGCCAAGTGCCCAGATATACTCTCTGACTTCGCTGGTAGGGTTGCCAATCAGATTCGCCATGCGATGCGCTCCTGTATATGGGGTGAATCGGAACTTATAGTCTTCGGCGAGAACCTCCTTATCGCAATAGTGCCAGCCATTGGAATAATCTTTAGCAAACTTTTTGGGCGACAAACCTCTGATACGATAATACAGCCATGGTGCATGCTCATTGAACCACCCTATCATCTCATGCCTCTCCATAAAGTAGGAAAGAGTCCAATGGTGCCCAAACTCATGGGCTAACGTCCTCTCCATCTGCTGCACGGTTAGGAGATAGTGAGCATTAAGGACTATTACTGCTCGGACATTCCGGACATCAGCACCAACCCGCAGGTACTTAGCACTCCAATACCCTAAGTAGCCTGAAGGGCCATCGTCCCTGACTCTAACAACTTTTAGCCTAGATAGTTCTTCAGTAGTGCATAAACAATCGTCAATAATAAAATTCTTCAGCCGTTTATAATCGGCTTGAGAAAGGACGCCTGCCTCATCGATGAGATTTATCTCAGTCATTCGAAATCCTCCTCTTTCACGGGCCCTGTAGATTCAATGACTACAGTGCCCTCGTCTGTTTCTGTTTCTTTCGTTTTTCCCATTGGAGGCTCAGGAACTTCACGGGCAACTTTCAATCTCTCAAGAGTCTTTTCTAGTTTAGAAGTATCTTTGCCGGCTGCCTTTGCCTCCTCGACCAACTTCTCTAACTCTTCTTTTGGAATTGGTTCCACGTTAGTCCTCCTTTCGTTTCATTTTATCCTAAGTCTGCTACCACTTACCTTCGCTCGACTTCTACATCTTACTACCCCCTTTCTGCAAGGCTGTTCGAGGCGATAGCCAAGTATTCAAAACAGCAGTTCACCTAGTCCGCTCGCAAACCAAAAGGGCACCAGCCACCGCCATGTTTTTCAGCGGTTCCAGTGCCCTCTTTCATCTCCCTAACACCTAAATGAGCATTACAGTTATATTATTTTAAGGTCAATTTATATGTCTATACTTCAATTCTACTCTTAATTGTGTGGTTGTCAATGCTCCTATATGAGAGATAAATCTTTGTCCTTGTGAAACGTAGTATTTAGTCTGAAAAAGATGGTGTCAAATTGGACATTGCAGAATGCAACAATTGACAATAAAGTTGATGATTCAGTATTGAAAAATAATAAGTTAGAGTTAACAAAACGCTATTTTGTAAACTCTGTAAATATACGTATATTTGCAACGCTGCTTATCTATCCTATGGTTTGTAAGGTTTGTAATCTGTGCAGTCATATAATGGATAGCAGACACATAATAGACGAAATTGCGACTAGCCGCCTCAAGTTGTCAATAATCTTTGTGTAAAGCTCGCAGAGCTAACACTTAGAATCTTAAGATGAACGTAAAGGTTTTGGAAAAGATCCTACCTTTTATCCTGCACGGTCTACCTACCTCGCCGATGACTTCTATGCCTGGGATATTGTCGAGCAAGGCGTGGAAACCTTCTATTCTCTAAATCATGGACTTTTACTAGATGTCTTTCTGCCAAGGTATCTATAGATATAAATAAGCCTGTAAAAAACTACTATGTTAGTTAGGGTGGCTATGGCGATGAGAAAGAAATAGCCTTGCCCGGTGATTCCTCCGAGCATAACCAAAAAAAGCCTTATATCGCGTGAGGCAGCAGATTTAAGACCTTTATCAAAGAGGTGGCGGTAAGCCGAATCAATACGGGCCCTAGTATAGCTAACGCAGATGGTACCACTGATGGCTAGGAGTCCTACTAGCCAAATTCTGGGATAAATCTCATGGGATAAAGACCACAAGGTCAGCCCCAGCATTATCAGGATATCAGCATACCGGTCGAGCACCGAATCAAGAAACCCGCCGAAACTGGAGGTCATACCCTTTATTCTGGCCAGGGTACCATCTATACCGTCAGCGATTGAACATGACTGAGCCAGAAGGCCACCTAAGATGTTCTGTCCCAAAAAGAAGCTTACAAATGACAAAACAGCAAGTACGAAGGCTACCCAAGTCATTTGGTTTGGTGTCAGTTTTGTCTTTGCCAGCCTCCGTCCAATCGGGTCTGAGATCTTCCTGTTTATGTACTTAGAGATGTAACCGCCATAAACATCTTCCATTTTATTCGATAATCTCGAGAGTATTTAAATCTTCCTCGGTATCAATATCTGCCCATAAACAACCGCTGACATCGCAAGTGTGAAAGGAATAGTCCTTGTTGATGAGGAAATTTACAACGTCGCTCATTTCGGCGTTGATTCCAGACGTAGAGATAAGCTCTCCTGTAGCCCAAAAGAAGTTCTCTGTAAGCAAGAAGACACCGGTATCTAAAGCATTGTAGCGGGTGAGTTCCTTACCGATATTCTTGATATAACCACGGTCATCTACCATAACTTTAGTTGCTTCAGCTATGTCACAGCCTTTGGGTAGATCATAGTCAATACATAATGTGTCAGTTAGTTCTATTCCATCCAGAAGGCGGCTAACTAGAGTCTTGTCAATTAAATGGTCACCCATACAGAGAGCGATTGGCTCTCCATTCGCCCAATCTCTAGTCTTGTATACCGAGATAGCACTTCCACCAAGATAATCGTCGTTGAAAATATAATGCAGTGTGACGCCAAACATACTATCACCTAGCGCGTTTATCACTTGGTCTCCTAAGTAGCCGATCACTATTGCTATTTCAGTAATCCCGGCAACTGCCAATGCTTCAATAGCGTAACTTATCAGCACCCTGCCCCTTATCGGCAATAGAACTTTTGGGCATGTGGTGGTGAACTGGCCTAAGCGACTGCCACAACCAGCCGCTAAAACGACTCCTTTATAGACCTTCATCGTAAGCATACTTTTACTGCTTTTCTAACCGACTGTCAATAGTTCGAAGAAATAAAGAACTAGCGCACTGGCGGGTTTGATAGAATTGAAATCAGTGGGTTACAGAACGTCATTTTGTGTAACCGGAGCATAGCTGGCCGATCTTGGAAGCCTTCCCAATGGGCATTGACGCTTTGCCAGGAGTGTGCCAACCAAGCGTGGCTTACCAAAATAAGGATTGTTAAACGCAAAGACTTACCTATCCTCCAATCTTTTCAGCCTAGCGGGGTCAGCTCCAAATGGTTCCATTTTGCCCATAGTGCCACATACAGCGCCATGAGGTCATTGTAGTTTTCCGCCAACACCATCGTTTAGCATAGTAAGCTCTTGCATATTATCGCTGATTATGATATATAATTGCTAATGGCAATAGATAACTCTAGAGCTCAACTACTGACTATTAGGCAAGTTGCTGAAATCTTGCAAGTTCACGAGCAGACTGTCTGGAGATACGTTAAGCAAGGCAGGTTGCCGTGTGTGCGATTGAGTCGCCGGGCTATCAGGGTCGCCTGGCAGGATCTAAATGATTTTATAGCCTCTAGAAAACTATCGGCAATACCTTTACAGTGATGTCAATATGCAGCTTACACTGGGTCTAACGTAGAGGATTTCGATATGACCTTTGGCGGCACTACAGTCTTGAACTTAGATGAGAGCTAACAAAAGAGGAAGCTATGGAGGCAATAGTTAGATATCCTCATCTGCGTCTTATCGACTGGCCGTTTCAGCCTGCGTCGCCTGGGTTTTCCCGTTTCATGGCTGATCGAAATCAGCTGGTGACAGACATAGTTACAACCCTTCGGCACCTCTCAAGGCGTAGTCCCTCAACAATCCACTTGATGTGGGCGTGGCGGGGAGCAGGAAAGAGCCATAGTTTGATGTTCATGGCCCATCGCTGCAGAAATGACTTCAAGGACCTGCTTCCAGTCTTTACAGAGTTTCCCGAAAAGGTCGGGGGCTTTCGAGACCTATACAGAGTGTTTGCATCGCAATTGGACTATGAGCTGGTAAAAGAATGTTTCCTGGAGGTAGTTACGAGGCCCTCGAAAGCTTCGGCGCAAAAGGAGCTTAATATAGCTTCTCCTGATGTAGCCAACGCCATGAAAATACTTTGTATGGGCATGGAACGTCAGCAAGGCACTGTAATCAGATGGCTAAGGGGAGAGGACGTTCTCCTTAGGGAATTGCGAGAAGTTGGCATCGGTCAAAGGATTGCCTCAGCAGATGAAGCAGTTAAAGTTCTAGTCTGGCTCATTCGGCTTATGGGTATGTCATATTCATTGTCCGACTCAGTTAGCTTAGGAAGGATTCTTTGGATTATAGACGAGTTCCAATTGATTGGAGACTGTAGGGAGCCTGTCCAAAAGGAGATCAATCGCTGTCTTGTTAGGATATGGAAGAGTTGTCCTAATTCCTTTAGCCTTTTTCTCTCCTTTACAGGTAGGCCAGAAAAAACCCTCCCACTATGGCTATCTAAAGATCTAGCTGACATTATTGGCATTGAGAAGGTGATTGTATTGCCTCCCCTACAGGATCAGGAGGCAGAAACTTTCGTCCAAGACTTGCTTGAACAGTTTAGGCCTAACACAAGTGCTGTAAGTCCTTACTTTCCGTTTGAGGAAGATGCAGTCAAATCATTGTTGGCGAAAATTCGAAAAGAAAGGGGTGAAATAAAACCACGCAGCATAATGCAGTACTTTAACGCGGTTTTAGAAAACGCCGACCTCCCAATTCAAGAGGGAACTATGAAGACCATAAGTGCAGACTTTGCCTTGAATTGTCTAAAGGACAGAATCCTTACAGAAGTATAGATCTGAGGTCTAACAGAGTGATAAAATTAAGTGAAATAGTGGGGCGGATTGGAGCCTTTGACTTGCTTAGCAAAATCGAAGGGAACCCGGGTGTTTTCGACTCAAGCTCTATTTACGATGTTATGAGCAGCGCAGGCGTTGAAGACCCGGACGGGCTGTACAATGATCTAATCCAAAATGGCATTGTAACGCAGTACGGCAGGTACTATTCATTGAGTACGCTTGGCGCAAAAACGCTGCTGCTACTCCAAGCGGTCAATGGCGAAGACATCGAACTAGTGTACCGCCGATTGGCAGGCATCTACCCCGAACTACGGCACTATGAACTTGTCCGAGAAGGCATGGTCCTCAAATTTATCCATGATCTCTATGCTCAACCCAACTTTGGGCGGATCTACTTTTGCTCACCTCTAATAAACTTGGAAAAGAAGACTCTTGGCAGGCTAGCCCAAGCGCTACGTTGGGCTGAAGAGCGGTTCGGAAAAAGAACTGTGGAAGTCCTAGTGATACACGGCGCATTCAAGGGAGATGAGAAGGAAGACAGGCCTTTTAAAGAGACATTAAACTCTCTAAGTAATCTTGGTGCCGAAATCAGAATACATCCCAAATACCCCAAACTACATGTAAAGCTCTATATTAGAGAACCATCGTTTTCAGGAGGGCTTCTCAGGGCTGTCGTCGGCTCACAGAATCTCACCCGTAGCAGAAATATTGAACTAGGTATCTGGATAACCAATGACAGCGAAATGATAGGAAATCTCATCCGCGAGTTCTATGAGATTTACAATACCGGAGAGAAGTATAATTAATAGGAGGACAGAAAATGAATCAACAAACCACTGTCGAGGAACGTTTTGGTCTCGCGAGATCCAACTTTGTAGTTAACCCGGTATCTGAGGCTGATTTCTGGGCTCCCCGAAGTGACATAAACATAGACTCCCTGGTAGAAAACCTCCGAGTTGACCTGGTCATTGGCCTTGCGCCCAAGCGATTTATCTGGGGGCCATATGGTGGAGGCAAAACACACACTCTTCACCATACGATGAGGGAGCTGGAGAAGATGACCCCCATCCATCCAGTTCATATTGACTGCCCTGACTTGTCCAGAAGATCGACATTCCTCGACTTGTATCGCGACGGTATAATGCATTCCCTGGGCGAAGACTTTGTTCTAGGTCTATTTGACGCCACCCTTGAGAAGATAGGTTATGCTCGCCGTGAGGAATTTCTACGGAAGCTGAACGAGGCTCTAGACGACCAAGAACTATCCAAGGCAGTAGCTCGTTTGCAAGATCCGAACTTTGATAGGATCAAATTGTGGGCTTTCCTCTCAGGGGTATCTGTTGGCAAGTCAGACCTCACAGACCTTGGGCAGACCCAGGATATGTCCAGCGCAGAGTCATCAAGACTGGCTGAGTTGATAATCCTTGTCGGTAGACTGTCGCGAACCAATCTAGGGAAAACATTGGTATTGATATTGGACGAAATGGATAGGCTGGGGCCACCTTCAGGTCCGGGGGCAGAAACGATAGTGACGTTTCAAACCGCATTTCGGAGGCTTGTGGATCCAAGTCAAAAGACTGTGTCAATCTTGATTGGATGCTCAGCAGTTGCGCGAAGTGACTTCCCTGACATTTTTGCTGGTGAGGCAGTTATGGGTAGGCTGGGACGTGACCCCGGATTCGGTGAAATAGAAATACGGGAACTAGTAGACCCCGATGTGGACAGATTTATCAAATCCGTGATTGAGCATTTTAGAAATCAAGATGCAGACATCGCGTCTCTCATCCAGTCAGCCAGCAGCGGAACCAGTGAAACCATCAATGAAGATTTCTTTCCATTCACCGTTGAGGCAATCGCAGCCTTGAAGGGACGCCTGTCACAAATCATGACTCCCAGAGAGGTAACACTAACCATGAGCAGGTTGCTCGGAAAAGCATACCTTCTGAACAAGCCAGTCGTAACTTCGGACGTCGTGTGAGAAAGGGAGGTGCAATGCCTAGCGAAGTTCCAAGGGCCGTTTTCAGACTCGAGCATGGATATACTTTTCCTGAAGGTCTTAAGGCAGGAGAGTGGCTAGCAAATAATATCCTGCTGGGCCCCACATCGGTATCTGAACAAGTTGAGAGCATCTACCTTGGGAAGCTGGCTGAATATCAGCAAATGGCGAAGAACGTTTGGCTAGACACAAGAGGAGCGCACGCCATATACGTTATGGGCAAACGAAGAAGCGGAAAAACTTTCACCCTCGGAGTGCTTGCAGAAGGGCTAGCTTCGAGTTCTTGGCTCCAACAGGGCACGCAAAGGCAGGCCATTCTACTGCTGGACACCATGAATGTATTCATAACCATGCCATATACAGTCCAAGATGTTTATGGAGGGAGTAGTGAGGAAGGGAAAGAACTGGTGAAGTGGAAAATAGAAGCAGAGACACCCAATATTAAACTGTTCCATCCGAGGGGAACCCCGGCTCCTCCAGCCACAACTTCCCTGGAGGTCGCCATAAGACCATCGGATCTGGCTGCAGAAGACTGGGCTGCAATTTTTGAGGTCGATACATTTAGTGACCCTATCGGTCAGCTACTCTCAGAGGTCTACGATAAGGTTGCAACGGAAGGTTATGCCGACAACCAGGGAAACCAAGTGGCTCCGCACCCCCAGTTTTCGTTAGATGAGTTAGTTCAATGTTTGGATACGGCCCCGGAGGTCCGGAGATTCGAGTCTAGAACGATTGAAGCCGTTCGTAGGAAACTGCGCGCTATTCGTCGCATTGGCATCTTTTCGGACAAAGGCATCGATATCAAGCAACTGCTCATTCCGGGGCAGGTATCCGTTCTGATGCTTCGCGACTTAGACCACGTTTTACGTGGCCTCTTAATAGGAGTAATTGTAAAGAAGATCATGAGTTTGCGGAGCATTGCCGACAGATTTGAACGCCTGGCTGCTATTGAACTAGCAAAGTCGCAATCCGAAGCGAACAAAGAGCCTGCGAAATCTAGAGAGGCTTTTAAAAAATACCAGGAGTACACTAATCTAGCGAGTGAAGGCATTCCTAGATCTTGGCTAATAATCGACGAGGCTCATAACTATGTTCCTTCGAGCGGCATAATCGGCTCGAAAGAGCCTTTAAAGAAGTATATTAATGAAGGTCGAAACTTAGGGCTTTCCATAGCTGTGGCGACGCAGCAACCTTCCGGGCTCGACCGCTCTATTCAAAGGAACGCAGATGTCTTGATAATACACCCACTGAGCATGCGCGATGATATCGAAGCCGCGCACGGGATGATAAACACGTTTGTTCCAGACTCGGTCGTTTGCGATGGGCGTGAACGTATCACGTCGAGGATGTTTGAGCAACTAGTGAGGAGCCTACCGAGGGGGTACGCCGTCGTCTCTAATGACGAATTGAGCCGAATTCTAATCATAAAGGTTAGACCGCGGTTAACCGTTCACGGAGGGAAGGAATATTGATTCAACCACGTTTTATTAGCGGACATGCGATACCCCACTACGCAGGGAGTAGGCCAGGCTTGTTTTCTGCATTGATCAAATCTTGCACCCATCCGACAAGCTCAGCGTATTTAGACAGTGTGTCGGAGAAGCTGTTGCAACAATTCAAAGGGGTACCTCTTGTAACACTAGCGAAACCAGGCAAACCTGCTGGTAAGTCAAACTCTCAGCCTCAAGGTTCAACAATCAAACTAGATCGTGCCGGGGCTAAGTCTGTTGTTCAGATGGCTGTCAAACTTGGGCTTCTTAGCGAGAACTTCTTTTGGTCTTGGAAGGGACACGTAATCAACATCGTGTGCGAAAAAGAGAAAAGCCAAAGCGGGTCTTTTCTCGAGCTAGACTTCGCAGAGAAGATTGCTTATCTGAAGTATTACCTAGAGGCTGAGGGTGCAATGTTGCTAATCCTAGGGGAACAGATCTTAGAGAATCCTGCCGGTATTAGCACCAAGGATCTCTTTGAAAAGCCCTTTGTCGATGCCGCATTGAGAAAGATTTTCCGGAGCTACCGTGAATTAACTGGCGACTTGGGGCGCCGAACTGAATTGAGACAGAAACTAGTGAGACTAGAGGCCCGTCCACTAAAGCCCTACACTAGAAGGCACAAGATTCTGCCCCGCTTAATTCCGCTTGAAGACCTCGGTCTATTAGTCCGTGAAATGACAAGCGAGGGCGAGACATTCGTGCCGTTAAAACGTGATGCTAAGATACCGCTGAAGATACTCGTTAGCGGTCTAAGAAATATCGAAACGATGGAGCAGCAATTCGCGCGAGGTGAATATTTCGCCATAATAGCTAATACGCTTTGTGATAATGTCAAGGTACTGTCGCTAGACGAGCACGAGACTCTCCTTTCCAAAGAAGTGGCTTATGTGTATGTGAAATTGCAAGACACAGGTGCGGCTGTCTATTCCTTGGATGCAATCGGAGATGTAGCGTGTACGCGATTGTTGGCGAATTGTGCGATCCTGGCAAGTCCTGAGCAAGTGTTAGAATTACTCCAGCAGCTCCAGAAAGATCGGCCCTACGACGTGCGCTTCCACGTTGATAGGCAGGGTAGACCTGCATACCTGATCCTCTCCGAGAACTTGCTCAAAGAAATGGGGAGTGATGAGCATCAGTAGTTATTAAAAAGTCGTTATTTCAGATCGAATATGAATAAAGGAAACGAAACGTCCTTGTCAGTGAAATTTAGAAGTGCTACTAGTACGACTTCAGAAACAGTACTTATAGAACGAGTTAAGCATTTATCTACAGGCACCGAAATTCATCTACAAGGTGGCACGACAATAGTTATACGGCCTTTTTTATATCTGTCTGAAGGAGACAAGCTGGAATTCGCCCCAAGTATACAGCAATTTGAACAAGTAAACAAGCTCATTCTAGAAAAAGCCACTGGAAGTGAAAGAAAGGTAAAAATATACCCCCCCTATTCCAAATCTGAAATTGTCTGCGTTGCCCCTCATCGTTTTGAAGTTGTTTTCCGTGAGAGGATTTCTGGAAAGGACTGGCAATCAGCAAAGCTACTAGAGCAGTTTCACTATCGGGGAAAAGGCCTAAATAAAATTGTGGGGCGGCGAACAGTATTGCTAGCAGACTCCGGACAACACGGCATAATCGGATATGGTGTGTTGGCAGCAACCGTAGCTGCAGCTAAGCCTCGCTTCGCGTTGTTTGACACCAACTTTGGAAAACAGATGCGGAGCAAATTGATAAACCAGATCGTCAGAATTCCACGTATTGTGGTGCATCCAGAATTTAGAGGTCTGGGGCTTGGCACTCTCATTGCCAAGCATTTGGTTCAGTACGCCAATGAATACTGGGATATCCGAGGTTACGCTCCGATTGCTGTTGAAGTCATAGCGTCGATGACCGACTATCATCATTTCTTCGAAAAGGCTGGTTTCGTTAATGCTGGTTACACACTAGGATATAAGAATGGAATAATCCCAGAATACGGCAAGGGCTCTTGGGAACCGAGACCTAACTATAGATCCTATGACTTCTTTGAAAACCAAAAACCAAAACCATATTTGATCTACCCGCTTGATGAGGAGGTAAGAGGAAAGATGAGGGAGAAGAATCTATTGCAACCAGTAATGAAAGGCCTGCTGCATAGGGTAGTGCAGCCTGTAGGTCCGATAACCTTTGTCAACCTCTCTATCACATATAAAGCAAACAATGGACTCACTAGCCGAGCTGAGGAGATCAAAGACGCATTCGGTGTTGATGCAACCCAACTGTTTTCTCCAGTGATCAGGGATTTTTCATTTACCATCGACTCTGGAGACGTAGTTCTATTCACAGGTGCTAGTGGAAGCGGGAAAAGCACGCTCGTCAAGTTTCTAACCCGGCATTCAGAACAGGTTACATCTCTCATGGATATTCAAGGGGAGGCAAGGGGGGTAGATCACACACAGGTGGCCACCCTAGACACTAATTGGGATAACTCCCTTCCTCTAATTGACCAGATAGGCAAATCTACAAAGGAAGCCATCGCTTTGCTAAACGGGGTTGGCTTAGCTGAAGCTCACCTATACCTTAAGCGGCCCTGTCAAATATCAGATGGGCAGCGTTACCGCTTTGCCGTTGCTCGTCTCTGTGATTCCAAAAAGCCGCTTTGGGTTGCAGATGACTTTGCATCCACTCTGGATCCTGTGACCGCCGCTATCGTTGCCAAAGGCTTAAGGAAGATAAGCTGGAAACTTGGCTCCACCTTGGTGCTCGCTGCTCCCCATGCAGAGCATTTTGTGGATTCGCTCTTTCCCAATAAGCTGGCCCATCTTAGGTGGGGCGGATTCGCTCTTGTTTACTCCTTACGTCTTGTCTGCGAAATCGTAGATTCCATAGCTCGAATAAAGGTCTCGAATATGTGTCGCCACGAGTTATCCAACGTGACCATAGGAGGCATGTCTGGTACAGGAGAAATAGAAAAACTGAAAGTGATCCCCACTCTTGAACCGAATACTTATGAGTTAGTCGAGATTGCAGCATCAGGTCTTCAGCAATTTGCGGCGCTCGTCGTTAACACAGACCAAAAGGTGGGAGACGTCATATATATAGGTAGCACCAGGCAGTAATTCTGCTAACCCATAGCTTTCCCGGCCCTATTATGCTCTGGTGGCCTTAGGTGGTCAACGAACCTATTGCTCGCTTTGAGTTTGTGATTGCACAATCAGCCACATTGTTCCGGCAAAGTACGTAGCTAAATACGTGGTTATGAGCTGCATATAGCTTGTGTTATTCTGCCGCCTTGGTAGAGCAAGCTTCGACGATTCCTATCAACTTCTTGGTAATGCATCTAGATGACTCTTCTCGCCTCTCGATAAACTC
>JABUBL010000461.1_pt1 | contig 12156 bp, 12 predicted proteins | sample 7240371 | NCBI WGS metagenome assembly JABUBL01 (sample SAMN07256343, study PRJNA390944) | subsurface metagenome | isolation source: Methane hydrate marine sediment | place: Pacific Ocean: Eastern North Pacific, ODP site 1244 | collected 2002
CTCGCCCACGTGTATAGGTGCTGATAGCGAAATCTGCGAGTGCACAGGCTTACTGCTCCTAGCACTCAATTACAAAATTTAAAGTGCCGTCGCCGAAAAGATGGGTGGTGGAGCATGAAGCACAAACTCAGCAAACGCTTCCGCTCAATTGTAGGTATATTGCTCACGCTAGGGGTTTTCGCTTTCATCCTGCTGGCCCTTAACTCCTGGCTGGGGTGGCCGACGTCCTTGCTCACGCTCGCGGGGATGCTCGGGATAGCTTGGTTCGTGAGCATGTTCGCGGGGGAGCAGCTTACGCCCCCGGGGCTGGGCACGACCGCTGCGAGCTGCTTGGCCGTGGCGCTGGCCGTCAGCATCATCGGGTTTGGGGTGCCCTGGAGGCTGGGGGAGGAGGACGTGCGCTTCGACTACCGGGCGATGTTCATCTATTTGGGGAGTGAGAACAATGAGTCGCTCGATAACTTGTACTTGAGATTCCCTGCGCCCCAGGTCGAGAACGAGTTTGCTGGGGAAATCTTCGGTTCTTGGGAACTCTACTATGTCGAGGATGACAACACGCTTACACTTCAGTCCACCTCAGCTGGGATAGTCAACTTGCGGGGAGCTAGGGGTTCACAGCTCGGAATCTACACTTCAATCATGGAAAACTGTGAGTATGGTCCCACCCTCACGTGGAATCTCGATCGTCTTTACCCGCGAGAGGTTTTTATGGATCGTGGATGGGTTTGGGTGTTGGAGAAAAATGTTGATAAAGTTACTCTTCTTATCTATGGCGAAAGCTGGAGTGGCGCCTACTGGTATACTCCTAAATTTTACGGAGAAAACAAGGGCATCAACTTATCATTCGGAGTTGGGCTATATCGAGAGAATGTTTCGGTGGAACAATTCGAAGCCACCTGGGAAACTGAGTACGGTCTTTATGGCTGGTACATGCTAACTAGAACAATTTGAGCGGCAACAGACCACTGATGATTCCTCTAAGCGCTATCGAAGCCATAGATGAGACGTTGCTGGTCGATGGTGTAGCTGGCTTCAACGATAGAGCTGGGGTTTTCATTTTACTAGGTGTAGATTGTCTCCACGATGAAGTTGGTATGGTGACCGATCCTCCTGCCCTCGCCCACACGTTCGCCGCTGCCTTGCTCGCATCCCACCCTGCAGCTGTCATGTCGTAGTAGCTGATCACAAGGGGATCGTAGCGGCTGCCCCGGTCATACGCTTTCAGGGAGGGCGGACCAGGACCCGAGCCCACACTGACCGCGATCACCTGCGGGAGCGTCGGCGTGACCGGCTGCTGGACCGTCAGGCTTGCCGTTGCCGATCTCGTCCTGCTCCCCCTGCCTGTCACGGTGAGCGTGTGGGTTCCCGTGGGGGTCGAGCCGGTCGTGGTCACGTTTAGTTTCGAGGTCACTGAGACACCGCTTGTTAGGTGTACGGAGCTTGGGCCGAGGCTGCCCGTCGAGTTTCTAGGTAGCCCGCTGAGCGAGAGCGAGATGGTGCTGGTGTATCTGTCCACGCTCGTGACGGTGACGGTATAGCTCGTCGACTGGCCCTGCGTGACCGATTGCGACTGGGGCGAGATGCTAATTGCAAAGTCTGGGTTGCGGGGCAATGGAGGCGGCGTGTAGGAGGGAGTTGGTGTCGGCGCGAGTAGCGTTACGGTCACGTTTTTTGACTCCGAATCCGCGGCGCCTGCATTGTCGGTCACGGTCAGGGTCACCTCATAGGTCCCCGGGGTCGAGTAAGTGTGGGCTGGGTTTCGCTCCTCCGAAATCGCGCCATCCCCGAACGACCATGACCAGCTGACCACGAAACCATCGGGGTCATAGGAGGCATCGGTGAAGCTCGCGGTTAGCTCGTTTGTTGAGTGGTCGAAATCGGCTATGGGCGGTTGGTTTCGCCGGGTGCTGGTTTTGTATTTTACGTAGTCAGTTTTGGAGGGTGCGGCGGCCGCGATGGAGGCGGAGCTGAGCAGCGCCGCCAGCACGAGCACAGGTACCAAAATCTTCGCTTTCATTTCAGTTCCCCCCGAACTCCCGCTTAATCTCGAGTGACGTGGTAAACAACAACAGAAGCTTGCTCGCCGCGATCGCCACAACTGCTGTCGCCAGCGCACACATAATCGGTGTCCTCCTAGTGGCGCCCGCGCACGCTTATCCCAGCCTCCGCTCAATATTTGAAAGAAGCTCTATAAATGCTTTTTAAGCCTGGCCCTGAAGGAGATCGCCAAAAGGTTACTGAAAATCAAGCTCAAGCCCGCCGAACTTCCCAAGCGCTTGGACCTCGCGATCAAGAAGGTTGCCGCGCGCGTGGAAGCCGAGCGAGCGTGAGTTTTATAGCCCCCAAAAGTGAGAATAAAACAGTAGGAGGCTGGACCGATGAGGGGGGGCCAATCTTCTGCTGGGGTGCATCGTTGCATGCTTATCCCAGCTCGTAAGGTTGCGCCCACTTTTCTCCTTTTATCCCTCTATGTAAAAACAATCAAGAACTTCTGCAAAGTCGTCCCCATTGAAAAATCTTATATTTTTGGAATCACAGGATATTTCGACAAATTGTAAGGAGGTGAGATGAGTGGCTAGATTCTTGGTATTGTGGAGGCCGAATCTGTTAGCACCACGGCTTAAAGACCCATCCGAGAACTTGAAATTCATTGAGAAATCGTTTGCGGTCATGGACGACCTCATGAAGAAGGGCGAAGTTGAGGAGTTTGGCTTCTTCCCGGATGCAAACTCAGGATGCATAATCAAAAAAGGGGAATCCACAGATGTCTTCAGAATGTTGGAAATGTTCTACCCTGACATTCTCGGCGAAGTACACGAGATAATACCATGGGAGAAAGGCAAGGAAATCGCGTTAGCGCTCGCAAAGGCCAAAGTCGAAGCAACAAAGAAGTAAAAATTTAAAGATGGCGGACAGAGCATCATATCCGACACCCGCTCGTAAAAAAGGGGCAAATGGGAAATAATTTGAAAAGGAGGTGATAATCCATGGCTAGACATTGGGAGGACCGTGAACATGTAAAGGCTGGTGTTAGTTCAGCGGGGTTGCTGGGTCATGTTTGTTGGTTCCTTGGTATCCTCTTCGCTCTGTTGGGGGTCGTTGGCGATGCCGCGAACGCTACTCTTGGCTTGGAGCCGATATCTTGGTTACTGCTGTCAATTGCCGCTTTCGGGGCTAGCATACCTTTATTCATCGGCTGGGCGGTGGCTTGGTATTTGAGGTCCATAGAAAAGTAAAAAGAAGTAAAGCGGCAAAAAGACTGCGAAGATAGGAATGCCAGGTACTTTCTACTAGTAGATCGACCAAGAAATTGAGCCCTTTTTATCTCCAAAATAACTTGGAAACATTCAAATCTTTTTTATACATGTTTGTCCTAAGTGCACGAGGTGTGCAAATGGTAAAGGCTTATTGCTTGATATCCGCCGCGCCGGGGAAGACCATGGAGGTTCTTCAAAAGATTAAAGCAATTGATGCGGTCAAACTAGCTGACAGCGTCGCAGGGGAGTATGACATAGTTACCCGAGTTGAGGTCGATTCGCTTGAAAAGCTTTCCAAGATCGTATTTGGAGAGATCCGAGTTATGCCTGGCGTCATGGCTACCATGACGCTGATCGTGTTCTAGTTATGATGCGAGAGTTTGCGGTCGTAATATTCAGTCTCGATAAGTTAACAGAACCCTCCTTCGAAGGCTTTATATACCCTACCAACTGGATTATAGCTGGATTGTAGCTGGAGGGTGAAAGGAGGTTAAGAGGTGCCCCAAAAAAAGGCTGAAGTTCGGGTCTTCGTCGATGGTCTTTACCTCAGGGTCATAGACGACCTCATCGGCACCGGCTACGGTGGCAACCGCAGCGAGGTCGTCCGAAAAATGATTCACGACTGGGTGATGACCAACATCGGAGGATTCCAAGGTTTGAGAAAATACTCTGAGAAAAAGTCAAGGTGAAAAGTTCAATGTCACCCCACCTCCTCGGTCCAGCCTCCGAAAAAGGGGTGATGGCGGGACGGCCGTTTCCTTGGATTTCGGTCGTTCCGCCTTTTAGCTCACAACATCAAAAAACTTGCGGTAACTTGAGAGCGAAGCGGGGGTCGGGTACTTGTATTCTTGGTACAACAGCAGAAATCCTCCTTCAACAAAAGAAGGTTTTTGCATCCTGCCTGGCTCCCGCGCTCTAGTTATTAAGAACGCACGTTCATAGGGTATGTTTCAGGAAAATTTTGTAAAAGATCTTCTGTAGGTGGTTCGGGAGGGGGAGGCTCCGCCCCGAAATCGATGCCCCTCCGCTCTTTATCTCCTTCAAAATGGACCCAACATTTTTCTCGCAATTTAACCTCACGCTTGCCAAGCCCACCTCATCTAGAAAATGGGCGTCCGAGCCGGCTGTCGCGGGGAGACGATTTCGCTCAGCGAACCTACGCGCGAGACGATTGCTCAGGTAGAGCGCGCGGGAGTTGAAGGCCTCGATCGCGTCGAACTTCGCTTTGTAGACGAGTGTGGGGTTTTTCCAGGGTGCAAAGGGGTGGGCGGCAACCGCGATGCCCCCCAGTTCCCTTATGAGCTTGACGGTTTCCCCCGCGGGCAGGCCCCGTGGGACGAGTTCGCTCACCCCCAGGCCGAGGATGTGCCCATCGGCGCTCGAGACTTCTATCCCTGGGATTACGAAGAATCCATCGCGCGAGAGCTTTTCCGCCTCGGGATGCCCCCCGATGCTGTCGTGGTCGGTGATGGCGATGCCGTCCAGCCCTTTAGCCCGCGCCGCCTTCACGGCCTCCCCGACCGAACAAAAAGCATCGCGCGAGTGAGTGGTGTGCACGTGGAGGTCGAGGCGAAGCAACTACTCCACCCTCGCCCCGGGTTTCACGGATTTGTCGACGGTCAGCAGCGAGATCTTCCCCTCCTCGACCGCGGCGAGGAGCATGCCATCGGATTTTATTCCCATCAGCTTCGCGGGCTCGAGGTTGACGATGACCGCGACCTGCTTCCCGACGAGTTCCTCGGGCTGATAATGCTCCGCGACCCCGGCAACGATCGTGCGGCGCTCCTTGGCGAGTTCCACCTCGAGCTTCAACAGCTTCTCCGATTTGGGAACTCGCTCCGCCTTCACAACGTTGCCGATGCGGATGTCCAGCTTGCCTAGGTCCTTGATCGAGGCCAACCCTTTTTCTCGCGAAGGGCTTTGAGCTTGGATCTTCTGGAAAAGGATTGTTGGTTCTCGTATCGAGTGCCCCGATTTGATATCAAATTTTTTGATCCCTTTCCAGTCGGTTATTTTCAGGTTGAGCTGCTTGGCAAGCTTATCACACACGGAGGGCATGAACGGCTGGAGCGCGATGCACAGCACCTTCACGAGGTTCACGCAGTTGAGGAGGCAGTCCGCCGCTTTTTTGGGATCGCTCTTTATCGCCTCCCAGGGTCTGCAAGACTGGAAGTACTCGTTCCCGCGCCCCGCGATTGCCATGATTTCCTCGAGCGCTTGGGTGACCTTTAGCTCCTCGAGTAATTTCTCTACTTTTTCGACCCGCTCGCGCAATTCGGCTTCGAGCTTTTTGTCGATTTTTCCATCCGGCACCTTCCCGCCGAAGCGATCTCGGGTGAAGGTGAGCACCCGATGCACGAAGTTTCCGAAAACGTCTGCGAGTTCGTCGTTTAATCTAGTTCTCAAACCTTCCTCCGAAAAGGCACCGTCTTGGCCGAACGATATCTCGCGAATCAAGAAGTATCTCAAAGCATCTACAGAATATGTTTTTGTGAGATGAATGGGGTTGATTACCAGTCCCCTGCTTTTACTTAATTTCTCCCCCTTGTACGTAACAAAGCCGTGGATGAAAATCTTCTTGGGGAGTGGAAGACCGAGGGAGAGCAATAGTGAGCTCCATATAACGCAATGATGCCAACTTATGTCTTTTCCTATCAAATGCACATCCACAGGCCAGAAATTCTGGAATTTATCGGTGGGGTAATCTATCGTGGTCAAATAATTGCTTAATGCATCTACCCACACGTAAAGTACGTGCTTTTTATCTATCGGTAGCTGGATCCCCCAGTCAAAATCCGTCCTCGAAATGCAGAGATCTTTCAACGGTTCCCTCAGCCTATTTATAATTTCGTTTCTCCTGCTTTCCGGTTGGATGAAATCCGGGTTTCTCTCAATGGAGTCTAAAATTTTGTTTCTGTATTTGCTCATCCGAAAGAAATATGACTCTTCTTCTACCCGCTCGACTCTTTTCTTATGGACGGGGCACTTCCCGTCCACTAGCTCCTCTTCAGAATAAAAAGTCTCACATTCGGTACAGTACGGACCTTCGTAAAACCCCTTATAAATATCGCCGGCTTGATGAAGTTTCTTAAAAATGAGTTGAACAACTTTTAGGTGTCGCTCCTCCGAGGTTCTGATGAAATCATCGTAAGAAATTTTCAGCTCGTCACACAATTTCCTAAATTTACCTGACATAAAATCTACGAACTCTTTTGGCTGTTTCCCTACCTTTTCGGCGGACCTTTGTATTTTTAAACCGTGTTCATCCGTTCCGGTGCTAAAATGTACCTCAAATCCTTGAAGCCTTTTGAACCTAGCGATAACATCTGCGCAGACCTTTTCGTACGCGTGGCCCAGGTGGGGTATGGTTGAAGGGTAGTCGATTGCGGTTGAAATGAAAAATGTCTTCATGCGACTCCCCCAGGCTGACCACCAAATATCTTATTCGCCATGTTTCCACCTTTCCTCCTTTGGGCAGCAGCAATTTAAATTTAAAAGGTCAGCCGAGAAGCTTAGATATCCCAGCCAAATATAGCCAAATCAAAATCTGTGATAATACCCACTAATCTTCCTTCTTTGTTGACCACTGGAACCCTTCTCAACCTTTTGTTTTTCATCAGCTTTACCACTTCTATTATTGTCGAATCTGGTCTACAAGTTACCATCTTTTTCGCCATCACATCTCTAACTTTGGTCTTTTCTGGAGCCCTCTTTACATAAACAACCTTTTCTATGATGTCGCGAAAGGTAATCAGACCTTGGAGTTCTCCAAACTGAACTATCGGAAGACACTCCACATTCCCCTCTACCATTTTTTTCACAGCTTCGGATACATTTCTTTCAGGACCTATTACCACGACATTTCTTGTCATCAATTCCCGTATTCTTACGCCAGTAGTTGACATTCTAGATATCTCACTGTTTTTCATTCTAATCATCCTCAGCTCAACCTTGGTGAGTTTAAACCTAAAAGAGGCAACGGTGTTGTTCCCAGGTCCTCACTCACTGCCTCCTTTTGCCCCCGCAGAAGTTATTTTACCATAATTTAAACTGTTTTTGTGTTAAACCGATATACATTTATAGTCCTGGATACCATAATTAGTAGGGTAGGGCTAGAATTCGGCGGTTCACATTTAAAGCGCGCGTGGTTCAAGGGTGCATAATCCTTTGCGCGTGACCGGGAAGGCAAAGGAGGTGAGAATCACCAACCAGATCCGGCCACACGCGGCCCGCGAATCAAGACTTCGCAACGGCTAACCGAGTGAAGGAGTGACCGCGGATTGCCGCAAATGATTTTGGGCGCTGTGGTTAAATCGGTTTTGGACCATTATAAACACTGTAATATCGAGCGGCGAAGGTGGCCGTGAGCCAAGCTGTTTTTGTTGGATTGGGTGTTACTGCCGGATGCATGATAATTGGTGCATAGGCTCAAATCCTAATGTTGTGAATGCTTGGACCTTTACTCGAGGGAATTATCGCGGGGATCCTAACAAAAAATGGCCGAAAGAACCGCAATTGGAGAGGTAAAAATAAAAAAGGGTAATGCGCGGTATCCAGAATTTTGATATTTATTAATGCAAGTTTCCTAATAATCACGGGGGTTGATTTGGCAGGCGAAAAAGTCCTGATGGTAATTGCACCCGAGAACTTTAGGGACGAAGAGCTTTTGCACACGAGAGAGGAGCTGGAGCATGCGGGGGCAAAGGTAACCCTTGCTAGCACGAAGACCGCTGCGAAAGGCCTGCTCGGAGCAAGGGTGACGCCTGATATCAAGCTCGAGCAGGTGAGCATTGACGACTATGACGCCATTGTCTTCGTTGGGGGCCCAGGCGCGTCAGTTTATTTCAACGACAAACGGGCTCTTTCCATGGCCAGCGAGGCCTTCGGCAAGGGAAAGAAAACCTGCGCCATCTGCATCGCGCCGACTATCCTCGCGAACGCGGGGGTGCTGAAGGGCAAGCGTGCGACGGTCTGGGACGGCGATTACGTCCGAAAGATCGAGGGCAAAGGCGCTAGTTACACCGGGAAACCAGTCGAAGTCGATGGCAACATCATAACTGCAAATGGTCCTGGAGCCGCTCGGGAATTTGGGCGCACCATCGCCAAGGAACTCGCGCGTTAGGGGAGATGTTTTGGCAGATATCTTGATCAAGGATGGCTACATCATCACGATGGACGCCCAGCGCCGCATCCTCGAGCGGGGCTCGGTGGCGATCAAGGGGGACAAAATAACCGCGGTCGGCAAAGATGTTCAAGAGCGAGCCGATACCGTGATTGATGCCCGCGGGAAGGCGGTGCTGCCGGGGCTCATCAACGCCCACACTCACCTCTCGATGACTTTGCTACGGGGCGTTGCTGATGACATGCCCTTGATGGAGTGGCTCGAGACAAAGATTTGGCCGATCGAAAAAAATCTCACCGCTCAAGATTCCTACCTCGGCGCGTTGCTCGGTTGCTTGGAGATGATTAAATCGGGCACAACCTGCTTTGCCGACCAATATTTTTTCATGCAGGACGTTGCCCGAGCGGTCGAGGAGGCGGGGTTGCGCGCCATGCTTTCTTATGGCATAATCGAGATGGACGATCCAAAGAGGCGGGAGTCGGAGTTACGCGCAGGGGAAAAATTGGTCAAAACTTGTCAAGGAGCAGCTGGCGGCCGAATTCAGACTATGTTTGGACCTCACGCAGCTTACACCTGTTCGCCTGAGTGCTTAATGCAAGTCAAGGAGCTGGCGAAGAAGTACAAGGTCGGCATCCATACCCACATTTCCGAAACTCAGGATGAAGTTGATAAAATCACGAAGAAATACGGCAAGCGCCCAGTTGAGCACCTCGACTCGATCGGCTTCCTCGGCCCTGAAGTGTTAGCAGCACATTGTATTTGGTTGACTGAAAAGGAAATCGCCGTCATCAGAAAGCAGGGCGTCAAGCCAGTTCATAACCCCGTGAGCAACATGAAGACAGCCTCCGGCGTAGCCCCTGTGCCCGAAATGCTAGCGGCAGGCATACCCGTCGCACTTGGCACGGATGGGGCAGCCTCAAACAACTCGCTCGACATGTTCAGCGAGATGAAATTCGCCGCACTGTTAAGCAAAGCGCATAAGCTCGACCCGACCGCCTTGCCCGCTCAGGTTGTGCTTGAAATGGCGACGATCAATGGCGCAATCACCTTAGGCCTCCAGGACAAAATAGGTTCGCTTGAGGTGGGCAAGAAGGCAGATATTGTGATGGTCGACATGAAAAAACCACACCTCGCACCCCTGCACAACGTGATCTCGCACTTGGTCTACAGCGCAGTCGGGGGGGATGTCGACACGGTGGTGGTGGATGGTAAAGTTCTGATGCGGGAGCGCGGGGTTTTGACTCTAGAGGAGGTTAAAGTTTTGGAGGAGACCCAGAAAGTTGCGGATGATTTACTCGCGCGAAGGGAGGCAGCAAAATGATTTCCAATGTCAAACTCACGAAGCTTGCGCCCCAAGGCAAACGCATGATCGAGTGGGTGGAGCGCCACATGCCGGTTTTGATGACGATCCGCAAGGAGATGTCGAGGCAAAAGCCGCTGAAAAAGTTAAGAGTTGGAGCTGCGCTGCACATCGAGGCAAAAACAGCTGCTTTGGTCCGAACATTGGTTGCGGGAGGGGCAGAAGTTGCTCTGGCGGGATGTAACCCCCTCTCGACGCGTGATGAGGTCGTTGCGGCCCTCCTGGAGGATGGTATAAACGTGTATGCGTGGCGCGGGCAGAGCGAGAAGGATTACTACGCGAACATCCACCGGGTCCTCGATCACCGTCCAGACGTCCTAATCGATGACGGTGCGGATCTCATCTCGACAACCCACGCTAAGCGTCCCGAACAAATTCGGAAGATTCGTGGAGCATGCGAGGAAACGACCACGGGCGTGAACCGGCTGCGGATAATGGCGGCCGGGGGCGCGCTGAAGTTCCCTGTCATCGCTGTGAACGATTCGCCTGCAAAGCACCTGTTCGATAACCGCTTCGGGACCGCAGAGTCGGCCCTTCAGGGAATCATGGCGACCACGAACACGTTGATCGCTGGCAAACAAATCGTGGTGGTGGGTTACGGTTTCGTGGGGCGCGGCATAGCCTCGCGCGCGAAGGGGCTCGGCGCGATCGTGACCGTCGTAGAAACCGACCCGATCAGGGCACTCGAGGCGACGATGGACGGCTTCAGGGTTGCGCGAATGGCGGAGGCTGCGCGCATCGGTGACATCTTCATAACCACAACTGGAAACATCAACGTCATCCGGAAGGAGCATATGAAAAAGATGAAGGACGGCGCTATTCTCTCCAATGCAGGTCATTTTAACATTGAAATAGATTTGAAAGGACTTGGGGCGCTAGCCGTCGTCCAACGAGAGGTCATGGACGACATAAAGGAGTTCAGGTTGAGGGATGGGAGGCGTTTGTACTTACTTACAGAGGGGCGCTTAGTAAATTTAGCAGGCAAACGCTCGCTCGGACATCCAATGGAAATCATGGATATGAGTTTCTCGCTTCAAGCTTTGTGCGTCACTTATCTTGCTGATCATGGTAAGAAGTTCGAACCAAAGGTTTACGAAGTACCAGCAGAGATAGACAGAAAAGTGGCGGAGTTGAAACTTCGTTCGCTGGGAATCAGATTAGAGAGGCCTACCTTGGAGCAGCGTAAATATTTGGAATCGTGGAAATTCGGAACTTAATAAACTCAAATGATGGTACAGACAGACTCAGATCAGAAGAAATACTATAACCGAGCAACACCCTAAAGAATAGGATGCTTTATCAACCGTTGAGTGCCTCACGACATACATTTTTTTGGCTTCCGTTTTACATAGCTGGACTTCTCGGTCAATCCTCCTTCTTAAATCCATAACGCGACTAGCAACCTCACCCCAGTAAGTATAACCTCGCTCAGCAATTTTGAGGGCAAGATTACCCCACTCAGATTTTTCCTGATGTCGCAATTTCAAGTTTGGCAACACTCGAAACACATCGGATTTACGTTCAATCCGCAAGTTCCATAGTTTTCTTTTTCCTTTGAAAGCGTTGGTCGAACTTTTCGCTTCTCGTACTTTGGCGGAGTATCCTAATGAGCGGAGTTTTTGAGCGACTTGTTTAAGCAGGGTTAAATCGGTTGAACTTATCCCAATTAGAACTCTAATGTACTCGCGCCTTTGCCCGCTGCACTTACTCACTCCTATGAACCCCTCGGAGTCGATAATGCCACTTAAGTGGTGATAAAAAAGCTCGTCGGTGTTCAACACTTGCTCGCTCAGCTTCTGGTCCCTTACGGTAAGAAAGCTGAAAGAGGGGTGAAGATTGCAATAGCAATACCATTCGCAATAGCGAAAATCGGGATTCAGCATTGGATACTTGTTTACGTGCCCATATTTTCCAAAACAACTTTCAAATAGCCTGACCATAGCAGGATGTGTCGTTGTTAGCGAGACGTTAATTTGCAGTCGATGATATCGGGCATGGAGGTCGCCCATCAATCCCAGCAGATAAGCTTTCTCTGTGGGGCTTCCTGAAAACGGCAATTTTTGGTATTTCATGGAAGTTTCTGATGGAGTTCTAACCTTGATGCCAAATTTTTTCATACACCTGCAGATGGTGGCGGAAGAAACTCCAAACAATTCTCCAATTTTAACCATAGGTAGTTTTCTTCTCCAATACAGATGATTCAAAGTCTTTTTCAGAAAGGATGGCCTTTTCTGTAATATCTGGTGCATTCTACGTTTTGAGCATGAATGTGTTTTCACTTCATCCCCACTTGAGCAGTATTCCACTCCTTTTAAGCGACTTTGGGGGAGAGGCCACCGAAAGTATTGGTATCTTTTGTTTCGTCGTCGTGAGCACGTTTTCAGAGAAAATATCGTGGGCCACCCGATGGAGATAAT
>JABUBL010000462.1_pt1 | contig 12151 bp, 7 predicted proteins | sample 7240371 | NCBI WGS metagenome assembly JABUBL01 (sample SAMN07256343, study PRJNA390944) | subsurface metagenome | isolation source: Methane hydrate marine sediment | place: Pacific Ocean: Eastern North Pacific, ODP site 1244 | collected 2002
CTTTTCAATTATCTTGCGGGCTACACCCGGGTGGCGCTCAAAATAATCGGACAGCCCTTCCATAATGAGCGAGTCACAGATACCCTTAACCTCGCCGTTGCCCAGCTTGGTCTTGGTCTGGCCCTCAAATTGGGGATCGGCAACCTTAATCGAAAGTACCGCCGTAAGCCCTTCGCGCGCGTCTTCACCGCTTAAAGAAAATGTCCCTTTACCGCTTTTGCTGTTTTTAAATAGATTGTTCTTGACCGCATACTGATTCAGTGACCTGGTGAGTGCTGCCCGAAAACCCGCCAGGTGCGTGCCTCCTTCAACCGTGTTGATGCAATTAACGAAGGTAAAGATGTTTTCGTTGAAACCGTCGTTATACTGCAGAGAAAGTTCAATCGGAACGTCCTCTTTTTCACCATCAAGAAATATGGGTTTAGGAATCAGGGAATTGCGGGTTTCGTCCAGGTGTTGAACGAACTCTATCAAGCCACCCCTATAGCGATGCACCTGCTCCCGTTCATATCCTGAACGCTCATCCCGGAGAATGATTTCAAGATTTTTATTGAGATATGCCAGCTCCCTGAGACGCTCATCAATCATGTCAAACTCGAACTCCGCAGAGCGAAAAACCGTCATATCGGGCATGAACCTTACTAAGGTGCCTGTTCTATGTGTCTTGCCCTTCACTTCAATTGGCGCCACAATCTTACCGCGCTTGTAGCTTTGTTCATATCTCTGCTGATCCCGAAGAACCTCAACCCGGCACCATTGCGAAAGAGCGTTTACAACCGAAACACCAACCCCATGGAGGCCCCCGGAAACCTTATATGAGCCCTTATCGAATTTGCCGCCGGCGTGGAGCATCGTCATGACCAGTTCCAGGGCTGGGCGCTTTTCCTCCTTGTGAATATCGACGGGTATACCACGGCCGTTGTCGGTAACGGAACAGCTGCCATCCTTGTGAAGAACAACCTTTATTTTATCGCAGTAGCCGGCCAAGGCCTCATCCACCGCATTGTCAACCACTTCATAAACCAGATGATGAAGACCACGCTTACCAGTATCGCCGATAAACATGGCGGGGCGTTTACGAACGGCCGCGAGACCCTTAAGAACCGTAATCTTATCCGCACCGTAAAGATCCCCTTCAGAATCTGACACCTCTTGTATTGGTTGATCTATAGTCTTGGGTGGTGTCATTACCGTAAACGAATCTCCTTTATTAAGTTAGATCCAATTTTATCATTTATTGCTTTAAGAATTTCATCTTTCTGAAAGGCAATCTCATTCCGCCAGGCCGAACTTCTGGTCTTGACAAATAGTGTTTTCCCTTTAACCTCCAGCGCTTTGCTATTCTGTGCAATGGCGGGTCCGACAACTTCCTCCCACAGAACGGTTGCGCGATGCAGATGAACCGCTTCATCAATGCCATATACCCTAAGAAGATCATTTATTGCCTCACCAAGGCTTAGCATAATTCACTACATAGAAACATAACATGATGAAGAGATAAATGGCTTGAGTAACCAGGAGAATCATTATGATGACCGTCAGAAAAGGTGATTGGGCTTCGTTGTCGTCGTGCAGAAGAGGAAATGAGAGAATGTACCGACTTCAAGTAAATTAAAATCTTAAACTGATAAAAGAGTTGAAAAGGTGGACAAAATCACTACAGAATACTGTTGCAGCGTCCAGGAGCAGGGGCATATGACAAGCGATAGGTATTATTATGGCAAATGTGCAACTTGTTTGCATTCAATAATCATTAAAGGAAGAAGATTAGTCGTTTAATCTAATAGGCATAAGTAGCATCATAAGTTCCTCTTTTTCCTGCTGCTTATCAGGATAAATGATGGCTGCTGTTACGGCCGAACGGAATTCCATGTGAACAGAAGAACCATCTATGTGGGAGACCAGGTCGTGTAGGTAGTTGGAGTTGTAACCAACAACCAGGGGTTCTCCTTCGTACTCACAGGGTAGGGTTTCCCTTGCTGACGAGACGGTCTCAACATCCTCGGTGGTTATTTCCAAACCTTCAGGGCTAAGCTTAAGTGCAATCTGATGGGTTGATTTATTAGAGAAGATGCTGACTCTCCTGACAGCAGACAGGAATGATTCACGATCAATTTTCAGCAACTTATCATTATCCTTTGGAAAAACACTATCATACTCAGGAAAGCGTTCGTCAATAAGCCGGGAATATAAGGTTGTTTCATTACCCTCCATCATAATGTGGTTTTCACCAATGCTTAAGGTAACCGTCTCATTATCATCAAGATGGGTGCTTAGGATATTCAAAAACTTCACCGGCAGAATTGAACTGCCTTTAAAACTTTCGCCCTTGTAATCCTTAAATAGATATTTCACAAGACGATGACCGTCAGTTGCAACCGCAAGGAAGTCTGACTCACGGAAACTGAAAAGAACTCCCATAAGAGAAGGCTTTAGCTCATCTCTACTGGTAGAAAAAGCAGTTTTTTCAATGACTCTCTTCAAGGTTGAGGCTGGCAAACAAACCAATTGATGATCGTCAACACTGGGAAGCGAAGGAAATTCCTCGGTTGGTTTACCCATGATAGAATAGAACCCAAAGGAAGTACTAATGCTAACCCTATGAGAACTACCTACTTCAATCTTTATTTCACCCTCCGGGATTTCACTCGTTATTTCAAGCAGGGTACGATGTTGTATGGCTACGCTGCCTTCTATAGCAATCTCTGAGGGAATAAAAATAACCTGTGATATTTCAAGGTCAGTTGCTCTAAGACTGAGTTTTCCCTCTTTAGCAATTATTAAGATAGAACTCAATATTGGAAGAGTGGACCTAGACGGAGTTACTTTCCCAAGCTGTTGAAGGGCTTGTTGTAATGATGACTTATCAGAAGTGAATTTCATGATTCAAGTTTATTTGTATTGATTTCCAGAACAAAGGAGTACAAGAGCCTACCGGTACTTATTCTACCTGATATTACTCTTTCATACAAACATCTTCAAGAAAATTATCTATGTAGAAAAACAAATTTCAAGAAGGAAGAGAAAGTATTTTGTTAAAAATATAAAGGAGATGTAATAAAAGTATTTGTATTTATATGTGCTGTTGAAAATGTGGATAAGTAAAAGAAAAATTTAAAAATTATGAGGGTAGTAAAAGAAATATGTAATATTTAAACAATGTGGACAATATCTGGAAACCAGTAGAAATAAAGAATACAATCTTGGATTTTAGAAGTCACTATACTGAAAGTAAGTTGGATAAGCAAACGCCACAGAAAATTCACAAATGGTGTTATTGCTTAGTATAAAGTTTTAATAAATACTTCTTTACTAGCATTTTTTAAGAAAAAATCCATGTATTTAACCCGCTTTTGCCTTAAAGCCATTAATGAAATTTGTGGATAGTATTCTTCAAGGGTAGGAGTACCGCCTTCCTTAAAGCTGATAACTTTCAATATGTGGAAACCTTGACCCGTCTCAAAGGGGGGCGTGACATCTCCCGATCTTGTTCCAAAAAGGGCTGAACGGTATGCATCATGCGGCAGTTGAGAATACTCTATCCATCCAATATAACCCAGATCAAGGCTTGATTTATCATCGACCGAGAGTGTTTGAAGCAGAGAATCAAACAGTGACGGATCCTCAGACAAGCGAAAATAGCAATCTCTAATTGTATCAAGCACTTTATCACGGTCCTTATCAGCTGGTTTGGCAGTAATAAGAATATGACGAGAACGTATCCTTTCCCCTTGTTTTTCAAGTAGTTGAATGATATGGTATCCAAAGACACTTTCAACAATATCACTGACCTGGCCCTCAGACAGGCTGAAAGCAACTTCCTCGTATTCTCGAACAAGCTCGCCACGGCGTACAAATCCAAGATCACCACCGAGATCCTTAGAGGCGAGATCATCTGAAAATTCACGCGCCAGCTCAGTAAAAGAGTCTCCGTTCAAAAGGCGCTGATGAATTGAAGAAATCTGTTCATATGATTCCTTATAAGCAGACTCACCGGGTCGGATTGGCAGAATGATTTGGGAGAGCTCATAACGGTTATCAATCGGTGGAAGACTATCCTTGTATGTATAGTAGAACTCTTCAACCTCATCGCGTGTAACGCTAATAGACTGGATTTTTTCTGTCTGGTAGCGTTCAGCGATTATCTGGTCGCGGATATCATCCCAGTGATCTGATCTAAAATCACGCACGCTCTGGCCAATTACTTCCTTAAAACGGCTTTCGGACCCGACCTGTGCTAGAATATTTTCAATCTGTTGTTCAAGTGAGCGATCTATATCTTCCTGAGGTATCACATCCATGCTGTCAACCCTGGCCTGGTCGAGGAGGATCTTCTGCATTAGCAGGGCATCAAAGGCAATATCTTGAAACTGAACAAGCATATCAGGCTGAGAAAAGATATCTACGCGATTCTGAAGAGCGTTGATCTGGGCCAGCTGGAGAACATCGCTTTTCAAGATAATATTGTCTCCAACAATAGCTGCTATGCCATCTACCAGCTCTTGGGCTAACGCAATAAACGGAAGGAGAAAAATAATGAAAAGCCACTTAGTCATGGTAAACCTCAATATCAAGCATCTCCCGCAAGCTGTCCAAGATCGTTGAACGCGCCAGGGGAAGCTGCTGCTGGAAGGAGTGTTCATAGATGGATTTCTTAGCAAGTGAAAAAGGAATGGTATGTCCCCGATTGAAAAAGCGCTCTACCAGAAAGATGTGATAGCCAAAATCAGTAGCTATTGGTCCATAAAACTGATTTACGGCAGCGGCAAATATTGCTCGATCAAGAACAGATAAAAGCCTGTGGCGATATACAATCTGGCGATCATAATTAAATTGGCCTGAAAGTACATCACGGAAAGAAGGTGAAGATCGTAATGCTTCGAGCACCTCTCTAGCATGGTCAATACTAATAAAACCAAGGTGGATTACTAGTGCGGCGCTGTCCTGGAACTGGAAATCATGAAGGTTATTGATATAATATTCTCTAATAGACTCGGGATTAAGCTTAATGTAACGCATAAGGAGGGAGTCAATAACCAGGCTGGCAATAACCCGCCGTTCATATACCCTTAAGCGTGCAGATAAAAGAGATCTATCATAAGGTTTCGATCTATTTGCGTGTTGTAGAAGCACCTGTTCATCTATCCAGCGCTCTGCGGCCTCACCAAGGGAAAAATGATTCAGCAAGGACTCTTCCTTAAGGTCGTTAAGGGTAACGGTAAGACCCTCAACGCTAGCCAATGGGAGTTCATCATCCTTAGCTTGACGTGAAAAGATACCCAAAGAGAGTAATAAAGCAATAAGAAGGGCTATGAGAATCGCCGCAAAAATAAAAACGAGGGTCTTTTTAACCATAATGAAAATTAATACAGACAGTGAACAATAAATAATACTTCATTGCATCAATTTTTTTCAAGACCACTCAAGACATATTCCAAAATATGATCAGCATCCTTATCGCAAACGTTAATAGATAAGCGAAGGTCGCCACGCTTAAGGTTTATGAAACGATGATCACACCCAACTGGTTCCATGATAGCCTGAAGCTGGTGTATCAGGATTGTAGGATTGTCAGAATGTCTGAAGTCAATATGAAGTAGACCCCCATCTGATAATTTTACCGAACGAACCCCAATGCATTGTGCCTTTATTCGAAACATAACCGTTTGTAAAAAGTGATCCACCTCTTGAGGAAAGGCTCCGAAACGATCAATAAGTTCTGAACTGAAATGTTTCAGGTCATCCTGGTCATCAATAAACGACAGTCTGCGGTAGAGGTTAAGACGAAGATGAGGGTCTGGTATGTAATGATCAGGAATACCGGCATGACGAAAGATCCTGACAGTAGTATCATCATGAAAAAGAAAAGAAGGAATTCCATTATCCGGCAAGAGATTGCGTTCCCGCACGATACCCTGGATAATCCGTGTATATAGATCCAACCCAACCGCCGCTACATGACCGCTCTGTTCCAAGCCAAAGATATTGCCAGCGCCCCGCAGCTCAAGGTCCTTCAAAGAAATAGCATAACCGGAACCCAAGGAGGTATAGCGTTCAATAGTTTTCAGACGTTTCATAGCATCGCGGCCAGGTTCTGGACGATGGGGTATTAGCAGCAAGGCATAAGCCTGCCGGCTCGAGCGTCCAACACGACCCCTGATCTGATAGAGCTGTGCCAGACCGAAGCGATGAGCGTTGTTTATTATTGCGGTATTTACATTGGGCAGATCAATACCTGATTCAATAATACTGGTGCAGACCAGGAGCTGAAAGCGTTTTTCAGAGAAAGCCAGCATTGTGGTCTCAAGGTCGCGGGCATTCATCTGGCCATGGGCAACAGCGATGGTCACATCCGGTAACAGCTCATGTAATTCGTCAGCTACACGGTCAATGCTTTTTACTTCACTATGAACAAAATAAACCTGACCCCCACGTTTGATTTCCTTTAAAACTGCCTGACGAATAAGGTCACTGCTATAGTAATTAACCGAAGTAATTATAGGGATACGCTCCAGCGGGGGTGTATCGAGGCGGGAGATTTCACGGATTCCAGCAAGAGAAAAATGAAGCGTTCGCGGAATAGGTGTAGCAGATAGGCTAAGGACATCAACGTTAGTTTTTAGTTCCTTAACGCGCTCTTTCTGCTTGACACCAAAGCGCTGCTCTTCATCAATAATAAGCAGCCCCAAGCGTTTGAAGGCAACATCATCGGAAAGGACCCGGTGTGTTCCAACAAGTAAGTCTACCTCCCCGGACGAAACGCCCTTGAGAACCTGCCGCTGATCAACGGGCGAAACAAAGCGAGATAGCATCTGAACATTTACGGCAAAAGAATTCAGCCGGGCGCGAAAGGAAATAAAGTGCTGGTCAGCTAGGATGGTTGTAGGGGCAAGGAGCGCTACCTGGAACCCACCGCGAATGGCCTTGAAGGCGGCTCGGAGAGCAAGCTCCGTCTTGCCAAAACCAACGTCCCCGCAGAGCAGTCGGTCCATTGGCCGGGGGAGCTCCATATCGCGCTTGATTTCTTCGGTGGCGCGTACCTGGTCTGGTGTGTCATCGTAGGGAAAAGATTCTTCAAACTCAACCTGAAATTCGTCATCAGCAGCGTGGGCGAAACCGGCAGAGGAATCACGTTGGGCATAGAGCTGTGCCAGCTGGTCAATGACTTCTTCAGCAGAACGGATTGTCCGCCGCTTGACGCGCTCCCAGCGACGAGCCTGGAGCGAGTCTAGCTGGAACGGGTGTCCGTCTTGAAAAGTATAGGGATAAACCAGAGCAATATTGTCAGTAGATACATATACCCGATCACCACCGTCATATTGAATAGTAAGACATTCCTGGATTGAGAGGCCGACTTTAAGGTTGGTTAGACCAAGGTAGCGGCCTATACCATAGTTGACATGCACAACGTGATCGCCCGGTTCGAGGAAGTCCAAATGATTATTCAAGGTTGAGCGCGAAGCTATGCCCTTACGAGAAGGTTGCAGGATTGTATGGGGACGGTTAAATATTTCTGCAGGGGTTAGCACCATTAAACCCAGCGAAGCAGAAGTAAGGCCGGAAGGGTATGTGCCACGATAATGCTGAAAGGGTATTCCAGTAAGCATAGTAGCAGCGCGCTCAAACTGGGCCTGCCGCTCGCAAATAAAACAGGCCAATGAATCCGGGTTATTGGATAGCAACAGCTCCCAACGAGCCCGCAACAGCTCCACCGTGATATTGCGACCGCTGAAAGGCTCGATCTGAAGATTAACTGTTCCAATGGGTTGGGAGACCGTATGAGAAATGATCGAAATCAGCCCATCCTCCTCCTGACATGCAAGTACCCAACCGCCGGGGTAATGATCAAAGACAGGTACGCTTACGGCGCTATCAAAAGCAAGGGATAATAGGTTAACATAGTCCAGGTCCTTAGTACTGACCTGCGAGTGAATATCAAACTCGCGGACGTCTACAAGGTTGTCGCCATCGAAATCAAACCGGATCGGGGCTGGCAGATTAATCGGATAGCAATCGATGAGGCTGCCCCGCCGGGCATAGGAGCCCGGATCGGTTACCAGGGGAGTTGACTCATAGCCATTGTCAGGCAGCCAGGAGCGCAAATCGGTATAGGTAATGGAGCCCGGAAAGATTTTTAAGACTGCCTGCTGCAGGGCTTTTTTAGAGGGAAGTCCCTCCGAAAGTAGATCCTGGGTGAAGAGTAAAAATGGCGGCGGCCCATCAATAGTCAGAGCCTCTAGAGCTGCCAAGCGGTAACCTTCAAGAGGAGAGGAAAAACCCGTCGGGAACGAACCGGAAGAATCCTGACCAGGATAGAAGGCAACCTTAGCGTTATCGACTAGAGAAGTAAGGGCGTCACGAATAAAGAGCGCATCTTCATCAGCGATAAGAGAAGCAAGGACCGGCAAGCCGGTTGATGTCGAGAGATGGGCCAACACCGGGGGCAGCGCCACAACGGGCAGGCTCTCAACCCTAACCCCGGGAGCTACGCCCAGTTGCTTTAAGGAGGAGAAGGCACGGTCATGGGGGTGTTCCACGTGAAACACGCCACCGCTTGAGATGGATTGAAAGCAGGGCGATATCGGGTGGGTTTACTCCGGCGATACGCGCCGCCTGGCCCAGCGTTTCGGGCCTCACCCGGCGCAGTTTCTCCCGGGCTTCCCGCCGCATGGCCGTGATAGCCGCTACCTCGAATTCAGGGTCAATCCGCGTTTCGTCTAATTGACTCATACTGCGTGCCAGGGCGTGTTGCCGTTCAAGATAGCCCGCGTACCGTATATCGGTTTCCGCGGTAAATAGATCTGCTGCTGGCAGATCCTGCAATGCCGCGATCAGGTGAGGCCTGATCTGTTCTAAAGTAACCTCCGGACGCTTCAATAAGTCCGCCAGCGTTAAGCGCGTTTTAACGGGTGGATTACCATTTTTTTCCGATCGATTATGGTTTCGGGGCACTGACACTCGCAGCTGCCGGCAGAAGTCCTTGAAGGCGGCGATATTCCGGCGACGGGCCTCGAGCCGCTCGGCAACGCCATCGCTTAACAGGCCGTAGCGAATACCCAGGTGCGCCAAGCGCAAGTCTGTGTTATCCGGCCGCAGCAGGAGACGGTATTCGGCCCGGGAGGTGAACATACGGTAAGGCTCGTCGGCGTCCTTGGTGATCAGGTCGTCTACCATGACACCGAGGTAGGCCGTATCCCGGCGCAGTACAATTTGTTCCTGTCCTTTAATCCGGGCGGCGGCGTTGATACCGGCCAGCAGGCCCTGGCCGGCAGCTTCTTCGTACCCCGAGGTGCCGTTTATCTGGCCCGCCAGGTAAAGCCCCGCCACATCCTTGCTTTCCAGTGTTGCCCGTAGCTGCCGGGGAGGGAAAAAATCGTACTCTATTGCGTAGCCGGGCCGGACAAATACGGCCCTTTCCAGTCCGGGAACAGCGCGCAGGGCCGCCAGCTGAACCTCCTCTGGGAGACTGGTAGAAAAACCGTTTACGTAGATCTGGTGAGAACCAGCCCACTCCGGCTCAAGAAAGAGATGGTGCTGCTCGCGGCTGGCAAACCGCACTACCTTATCTTCAATGCTGGGGCAATACCGGGGACCGATACCCTCTATCTCTCCGGCATACAGCGGCGAGCGGTCCAGGTTTGCCCGAATGACGTCGTGTACATCTGGACAGGTATGCGTGATATGACAGGGTACATTAGGAGGCTTGAAAGGCAGTGGCGTGCGGAAGGAGAAGGGCGCTGGCTGGGCATCACCCCAGGTCGCTTTTGTCTGTTCCCAGTCAATAGAATCGTGGCGCAGCCGGGGACACGTTCCGGTTTTAAGCCGTCCGGCGCGGAAGCCAAGGGTCGTTAGCGCTTCGGTTATTCCCTGGGATGGCCGTTCTCCCATGCGCCCGGCGCGATACTTGTGGTCTCCTATATGGATAAGCCCATTAAGGAACGTTCCACAGGTTAGAATTGCCGCCCGCGCGGGCAGCTTTTTTTCATGATTGAGTATTACGCTTTCGAGGCGCTGACCTTTTAATACTACCCCGGTTATCTCGCCCCTTATCAGCGTCAGGTTTTTCTCCCCGTCGATGACTGTCTTCATCCACACTGTGTAAGCTCGCTTGTCGATCTGGGCCCGCGGGCTCCAGACCGCCCGCCCCTTGCTCTTGTTCAAGGTCTTATATTGCAGGCCGGTCTGATCTGCCGCCAGACCCATCTCTCCGCCCAGGGCGTCAATTTCCCGCACCAGGTGACCTTTGGCCAGGCCACCTATGGCCGGGTTGCACGACATGCGGCCTATTGCTTCCGGCTCCAGAGTAACCAGCAGGGTCCTGCAACCCATCCGGGACGCAGCCAGAGCGGCTTCTATGCCGGCATGTCCACCTCCGGCTACCACCACGTCCCAGGTCTGACCGCTGATATTTCCAGGTGGGCTCATGCTATTTTCCCACGCAGAACTCGCTGAATATCCGTTGAATCACTTCTTCGCTGGTTGTCTCACCGATGATTTCGGCCAGACTGCTGACCACTAGGCGTATTTCCCCACTGATGATATCAATAGGCTGGCCTGCCTGTAGCTGCTCCTTTACTCCTTCCAGGTATTGTATGGCGGCTGTCAGACAGTGGAGTTGACGCTCGGATGTGATAATGGCACCTTCGTGCGGTGGTATATAGCTGTGCAGGGCCGCCTTCAGGTGCTCAAGCATGTCGTCTAAGCCATCCTCGCGCATTATCGAGGAGTTGATTATGTCTTTGCTGCCGTTGCTGATGGGCTGATCAACCTTAGACCTGATATACAGGACCACCTTTTCAACTGCTGGCTGAAGATTTACTGATAAAGGCTTATCCGGATCCAGTACAAGGACTATGTCTGCCAGGGCCAGCTGCTGGCGGCTGCGGGTAATACTTATCTGTTCGATGGTATCGCCGCCTTCGCAAAGCCCGGCGGTATCCACCAGGCAGACCGGGAAGCCATCTATGTCTATCCAGGCCTCAAGACTGTCGCGGGTTGTGCCCGGAATATCGGTAACAATGGCCCGTTCGTGTCCAATGAGCGCATTGAACAGGCTGGACTTGCCCGCATTGGGTGAGCCGGCAAGTATCACCCGCACACCGTCCCTGATTATCCGTCCATAGGGCGCCGTATCCTGCAGATGCTGCAAGCGGGCCATGGCAGTGTCAAGGGCCCGGTTCATCTCCTGCCTGGATATGGTGTCAATTTCATCTTCGGTGAAATCCAGCTCGTGCTCAATAATTGTCAGCAGCTCCATTAGACTATCCCGCACTGCTTCGATTTCCCTGGTAAGGCGCCCGGTGAGGTTCTCGGTGGCGGCAGCCTGACTGCGCCGGCTCAAGCTCGATATCATCTGGTTAAGCGCTTCGGCCTCGGCCAGGTTCATCTTGCCGTTAAGGAAAGCCCGCAGGCTGAACTCACCCGGCCCTGCCAGCCGCGCACCCAGTTCAGTGATAGTCCGGATTATTCTGGTGGGCGTAACATAACCGCCGTGGGTACTGATTTCCACTACGTCTTCGCCGGTGAAGGATGCAGGTGCCTTGAAGTACGTAATCAGTGCCTTATCCAGGAGCTGCTCGTCGTTTGCTGATACAATTTCTACCAGCTGTGCGTATCTTTGGCTCGCAGTCAGGGGGGTCCTGCAAAGCCGTTGGGCAATTGGTAAGGCCTGGGGTCCGCTGATCCGTAAAACCGCTACGCCGCCCCGGCCGGGTGGAGTAGCCTGGGCCACGATAGTATCAGTAGAATACCCGATCGTTTCTTCCATCGGGCAATCGGGAGACAGGGTTTTTTGTGTTGGCTGTGCCATGGCTGTGGAATATACAGCTAAAGCCCGGCACCTTAAATACTTTAACGCTTCAGCTTTTTCTTTGCTGGTATTTCTGGCTTCTGATCCCCCTTAAGCTGCCGGCGGATATTTCGTTGCTGAAAGATGGCCAGGATGTTGGAAAAAGCGTAGTACAGGTTGAGCCCGCTGGGGAACTGGTTGAAGATCAGGAAGAACATGCCCGACATCATGTACATCATTGGCTTTTGCTGAGGATTTGCACCGGCCCCGCTGATTTTCTGCTGGATAAACATTGTGAGACCCATAATAATGGCCAGGATAGTCACACCGTTGCCGTAGAGCGGTATGGAAAAGGGCAGGGTG
>JABUBL010000464.1_pt1 | contig 12123 bp, 10 predicted proteins | sample 7240371 | NCBI WGS metagenome assembly JABUBL01 (sample SAMN07256343, study PRJNA390944) | subsurface metagenome | isolation source: Methane hydrate marine sediment | place: Pacific Ocean: Eastern North Pacific, ODP site 1244 | collected 2002
GCAGCCGCCGGAAGGACCGCCGGTCTGGACTGCCTTAAAGCGCTTATTATCGGGGATGCCGCCGCCGATGCCGTAGATAATCTCATGCAGAGGAATGCCCATGGGCACCTCTATCAGTCCGGTACGCACTATCTTGCCGGCCAGGGCGAAGGTCTTGGTGCCCTTGCTCTTCTCCGAGCCGTAGCCGGCATACCAATCAGCCCCCCTCTGCAGGATGGCGGATACATTCCCCCAGGTCTCCACATTATTGATATCGGTCGGTTTGCCCCAGAGCCCGGACTGGGCCGGGAAGGGCGGACGGGAGCGGGGCGTTCCCCGCTTACCCTCGATAGATGCCATCAGCGCTGTTTCTTCCCCGCAGACAAAAGCCCCCGCCCCCTGCTTAATCTTGAGATGAAAACTGAAATCGGAACCCAGAATGTTATCGCCCAGCAGCCCGTAATCTTCCATTTGGCTGAGGGCGAGTTTCAGCCGTTCAATAGCCAGCGGATACTCAGCCCTGATATAGATATAGCCCTCGCTGGCACCGATGGCAAAAGCACCGATGAGTATTCCCTCCAGGACGGCATGAGGGTCGCCTTCCAGCAGAGAGCGGTCCATAAAGGCACCGGGGTCGCCCTCATCGGCATTACAAATCACATACTTTACCGTGCCCGGGGCCTTGCGACAGAATTCCCACTTCAGACCGGGGGGGAAGCCAGCCCCTCCCCGGCCCCGCAGCCCCGACTTCTTTATCTCCTCAATCACCCCCTCCGGGGTCATTTCCAGTGCCCTGACCAGGCCGCCATAGCCATCCCGGGCGATATACTGGTTGATGCTCTGCGGGTCGATAATCCCGCAGTTGCGCAGGGCGACGCGCACCTGAGGTTTAAGCATGGGCAGCTCGTAAAATTCAGGGATATCCTTAACACCCTCTCCCCCCACCGTACCCAGAGCCAGGTCGGGTCGGGGGTTATCCTTGACCAGATAGTCCTCGATAAGTTCAGCGGCAAGCTCAGGGGTAACATCGCCATAGAAGATATGGGGGCGACCCGGCTTTATAATCTCGATTAGAGGCTCGGTATAGCAAAGCCCGATGCAGCCGACCTGGGTAACAATAGCCTTGATCTTATGCCGTGCCAGTTCACGGTTGATAGCCTCAAGCACCGCCATAGCGCCCGCCGCCTTGCCGCAGGTTCCCGCCCCGACGAGGATGCGAGGCTTATCGCTCTGCTCTAAGGCTTCCCACTCGGCTATTGCCCGCTTACGAATCTCATCAAAAGTCACTATCACACCTCATCATAGCCGCTTTCTAGCCTCACCGAGTATTTGCCCCACCTTAGTGGTGGTCATTCGCCCGTAAACATCCTTATCAACTACCATCACCGGGGCTAGGGCACATGAGCCAAAGCAGGCAATGGTCTCCAGGGTATACTCAAGGTCGCTGGTAGTCTCTCCCTGCTTAATACCCAGTCGCCTCTCCACCTCCCGCAGTATGCGTGCCCCTCCCCGCACATGGCAGGCAGTTCCCTTGCATACCTTGACCAGCCTCTTGCCGGTGGGAGTAAGCTTAAACTGAGCATAAAAGGTGCTCACCCCAAAAACAGTGCTCTCGGGCAGCCTCAGAAACCGGGCAAACTTGCGCATCGCCTCTTCAGGCAGGTAGCCAAACTTCTCCTGGGCATCCTGAAGTATAGGGATAAGGTTGCTACTCTCCCCGCTGTACTTTGATATGATTTTATCCGATTCTTTGGCGATATCAGGTTCCACTGGAGCGCTCACTCCCTTCCTTCAAAAGTCTGACTAACTTCCAGGCAACTGCTTCGCAGAGCACGTTTATGTCCTCGATAGAGAGGTAATCAGAGACGTTGGCATCAAATAGTATGCCCCCTTCAGAGGGAAACTCATCATCGCCCCGCCAAAGGACAAAGGTTATCGGCACCCGCTTAAAGGCGTCTATCGTTACCGCCGCATCGCCATAATCAGCCTTATAGCCGCCCAGTTCTTTAGCGGCGTCTATCAGCCTGTTGGGCTGACGGCCGAAACGGTCGATAAGCGGCTTTATAGCTCTCTTATAGAATGTAGGGGAGTAGCTAATCCCCTCGGGCAGTTCTTTATAGGCTACTGACTTATTAGAGGTTGGAGTGCCCTTGGCCTGAATTAGATAGTGAAGAAGCAGAATCTTATCCTTTATCGGGACATCTTCATCACTATCCGTCAAAGAAATCCCCACATCGGGGAGACTAATTTTATACGAGCGATTTAGATAGTCAACGATAATTACGGGATGAGAATCTATTATCCTGTATTCGGCGCCGCTGTTGAGGCACTGCTGCTCGATACTATCAACCTCAGCCAGCTGTTGGCAGGCAATCTTATAGGCAAACTTATAGCCGTATTCATAATTCTTTTGACCGGGCACTGAGAGCAAACTATTATTCATCCTGCAATCAGATTAACCGCTATTCTTAGAGTCCCGCAGCGTTCAGCACTACGGGTACTTTTTTCTCCCAGCCGATAGCCATAATATGTACCCCCTGGCACATATCCTTTAGAGCTTTGATTAAACTGGCCGCAATCTCTATTCCCATCTGGGTTTTATCTTCGGCGGCAGTCATCTTTTCAATCAGCTCGTCAGGCACAAAAACGCCCGACACATTCTTGTTCATAAACCTGGCCATACCTGCTGATTTCAAGGGTATTATGCCGGCTAAAATGGGAACGCCGAATCCCCCCGCCCGTTTCATAAATTTGACGAAGGCGTCGGGTTCATAGATAGCCTGGGTTTGAAAAAATCTGGCTCCAGCCTTAATCTTTTTCTCCATCTTTATCAGCTGCAGCTCGCGGGCAGCCTCGGTATCGGCCCCCGGATTGACCACCGCCCCGGGGAAAAAACTGGGCTTTCCCTTGAGCTCGTTTCCCTGCATATCATAGCCTTCGCTTAACCTCTTCATCACCCAGAGGAGCTGCACCGAGTCCAGGTCATAGACCGGCTTGGCCTGGGGATGGTCGCCCAGTATGGGCAAATCGCCGGTAATAGAGAGGACATTCTCAATCCCCAGCACCGCGGCGCTTAAAAGGTCCGATTGCAAAGCCAATCGGTTTCGGTCGCGGCAGGTTATCTGGAAGACGGGTTCAAGCCCCTTCGTTTTTAGCAGATGGCAGACCGCCAGCGAGCCTAACCTCATCACCGAGCTTTGCTGGTCGGTAACATTAGCCGCGTCTACCTTGTCCCGCAGAAGCTCAGCTACTTCCTCCAGCTCACTGGTATCCGTCCCTTTCAGCGGACCGACCTCGGCGGTAACGACGAACTTTCCCTTCTCAAACAGCGGCTGCAGGCTCATCTAGCCCTTCCCTTCTTATCGCTGGAAACCTCTTTACCCGTGAACACGCCCCTTATTATACATGAATAAGCCTTTTCGTTGTAGGGGTTAAGCTATATATCAAGCCAGGAATGGGAATAGAGGGCTTCGCCGGTAATAACCCTGACCGTTTTGACATACTTGGTCTCTTCCTCGGCCAGGGAGGAGAGGTCGGGTTTATCGCCATCCATCACCCGGTGCACCAACTCAACGATTTCCGGTCTCCGGCCGCGGGCAATGGCTATTAGCTCAGAGTCAAAGGCGTCAACTATGGCCGAATAAAGCCCGTGCTTCATCAGCATTATCATACAGGTCCGATTCAGATAGGGTCGGAGGTGGTGGGGGGTACCGTTGGAGATATTGGACAGCCCGACGGTGGATTTGCATTCGGGGGCAATATCTTTCAGCATAGCCATAAACTCAAAACAGGCCTGAAGCTGGTTTATCTCCACCGACACCGGGGTAAGAATAGGGTCTATCCAGATATCCTCGTTGGCAATGCCGGCTTCGTTGGCTTTATACATGAGGTCAACGGCCAGCATAGCTCTTTCATTAGCGTCCCGGGGCATTCCTTCCGTTCCCCAGAGAAGCCCTATCATATAGGCATTGTACTTATTGGCCAGGGGCAATTCCTGCTCCAGCCTGTCCGGCTGAAGGGAGATGGAGTTAATCAGCGCCTTGTTTTTAGCCGCCTTCAGCCCCGCCTCCATAGCCACCGGGTTGGTGGTATCCAGAGATAGCGATTTATCGGTAACCGCCTGCACCGTGTTAACCGCCCAGGCCATTAACTCATCCCCCGCCTTGCGGGCGGGGCCGATGTTAAGGTCGATGTAATCGACGCCGGCTTCGGTCTCGGCTTTAGCCATCTCCTGAACGGGACCAGGATTTCTCTCTTTTAGCGCCGGGCCGATGGTCTGCGACATTATATTCAGATTTTCGCCAATAAGTATCATGCTTTATCTCCTCATGGTTGCCAGGATTTAAGATAGGCTGGGATGTGAGACCCTTCCCTGGGACCAACCCGGACCTCCCAGCCGGGCAGCTCCTCTTCCAGGCCGCCGCTTTCGGCAGCGGCATATCCCGGTATTACCAGCTTGTGGTGCTTGACCATATCGGCAATGCCGCACTTCTTGACGAAGGGGGCAATGGCATCGGCGACGAATTTGCCCGCCGCCCAGGCGGTCATCACCGAAAGCCCCTCGGTGTCCTTGACCAAAAGGTAGCTGGGAATCTTGCTCGTTTCTACTTCACCGGAGACGATGAAATAGGTCAGGGAAAAGTTGGAGGTGATAAGCACCGGCGAGTTTTCGTTGGGCTTACCAATCTCGTAGATTCCCTCTTTGGTTGCCAGCGGCCGCTGAGGGTCGGTATAGACATTCAGCCTCTCCACCAGCAAGGGGAAGAGGCTCTCTCCCTGAAAGTCGGAGAGAACGATAATGCCACCGTATTTAGCCACAAACATGGAGGCGATTACCGCCTCCTTCATCGGGTTATCGGTCATCTCGGCGGGGAAAACGATGGTGGGAAAGCCCAGGGGGCGAAACTTCTTGGCTAAAGCCGCGCTCCTGATGATTACCTGGTCTTCAAATGCCTGGCGCAGGCTTCGTGAGCCGGAATCAATAACCAACTCCTTAACGCCGGCCTCGGTCAGTTTGGCGGTCAGCTCGGCAAGCTTCTCTACGCTGGCGGCTTTCACCGCCAGGACGCAGGAATTCTCCTTGGCTAAAACCGCCATCTTGTCCTGGTTCTCCTCGGTAGCGGCATAAAGCAGTGGCCTGCGGTCAGCACAGACCGACAGCCCCGCCGCCATAACATCGGGATTGTCGCTCATCAGGATAATGCCGCCGTCGCTCTTCTCCTTTACTTTAGCAGCTACCGCCTTAAATCGAGTGACGTCACCCTCCGCCTTTACCGCCACCAGGTCGGGGCGAAGGAGGAGCCCTATCCGCTCATACTGGAGGTCGTTAAACCGCTTCAGCCTGGCGTCAATCTCAACGTCATCCAGTTTGTCGCTGATGAGAATGGCCAGTCCCGGGGGGTTCTCGAACCTCTTTTCGTGGCGAAACATAACCGTCTCGCCGCCGACCTTAAGTGCCCTATCGCCGACGCCGATAGTAACCGGTATGATGGGTGGGGCGGCGGCTTCTGTCAGCTTGGATTTCGATTCTTCGGAGACATGGGGACAGGCGCTAAGCTCCGCCTTGCCCACGGCTAACTTCATGGCGAAGGCAAGGCAGGTAGGCTCCCCACACTCCTTGCAGTTGGTCTTGGGCAGAAGCTTAAATATCTCTATCCCGGTAAGCGGCATATCTTACACTCTCCTTTCCCAGCCTGTTGTCAGGGCTAACCCAGTATCGGGTCCATGGTAAGCGCCGGGTGCCCCTTCTCCTGCAGGAAGGGCAGAATCTCTTCCTCGGTCACGCCGACCGTCTCATCGGCAATCATGTCGGGCAGGTCGGGGATGCCGACCTCCTCGCCCCTGGCTTTGAGCCGGTCGCCGATCTCTTCTTTCAGCGACTTGGGCATCCAGACGATACGCTTGATACCGCCGTCGCCGCTGATGAACTTCCTCTGGCAGGTATTGTACTTGCCGTGCCCGACGAACCCCGGTGTGCTCAAGCCGCCGCCGATGGTCCCCGCCAGGGTGGTGAACTTCATGCCGCAGGGGGTCTCACCGGTATACTCGCGGTTCACCGTCATTACCCCGTTGCACAGGGGCAGGACAGCGGCAATACACTCACAGCAGCCACAGGTAGTCATGGGGTCATAGACTATGCTGTAGAAGTTATAGTGGTCTATCTTCTGGCGGGAGGCCTTGTAGATAAACTCGTTTACCCCCTTCCACTGCCCCAGTTTGGCATCAAGGCACTCGCCCTTTTCCACCGGTTGATTGGGTCCGGTGGGGTTAATCTCGAAAGAGGCTTTACAGTCCATCCAGTTATAGGAGCCACAGAGGCCGGTCCTCTCCGGGCTGATGGTGCAAACATGGCCCGGGGCGAACGACTGGCACAGGGTGCAGGAATAGTAGGTCTCAACACCTTCGTCAGTCATGCCCTCAATGCGGGCATCCCGGACCTTGTATACCGCCCTCGCCTTTTCCTCTATCTCCTTTACTTTATCTTCCTCGGTATAGAGCTTTACCTGTACTTTATCAAATATCCGGCCGAAGTCCTGGTGCAGCTTGGCGTGAAGGATATCGCCGATGTGGTGCAGGGTAAAGCCCTTATCCACCGCCTGCTTAGCCACCCGTATCCAGGCGATATCCCGCTGCCCGATGTGCATCAACCCCTGGGCGTAGTTCACCAGGTGGTGAATCTGGCGCTCCAGGATAGGCTCAAAGTCATCCTGCATCTCCCTCCCCGCCACCTCAACGGTTATGGCCAGGGGTAAGCGGGAGCCAGCCTCAATATCGGCCATCTCCGGGCCGATAACCTCGACCCTGCCGTCCTCCACCTCTTCCATTCGCTTGGTGGTAACCCACTCCACCATAGGGGTTCGGCCGCCGCCGCATTCCAGGTAGATATCCTCTCCCCGCACCCTCTCCCCCTCAAAAGCGGGGCCATAGGCAACCGGCACCGGCACTTCGGCCACGGTAACCTTGAGTCCCCTCACCTCCACCGCTCTGGATACTATCTTATCGTGGGGAACATTGGAAACAACATGCTCATAGGTGCAGATGCCGGTAGGCAGAATCTCAGGTATCGGGGTATCGGCAATAACAGGGAAGCCATAGTTGACACAACCCAAGGCGTTGGCATACCACTCATCGCTGACATAGCCCAGTGGTATACCAAAGGCAAAGATGCGGTCTTTGTTATAGATAAGGACCTTTCGGTAATCGCCGGGTTCAACGCCGCCGAAGGTAAGGGCTGCTCTGGTGGCGAAGCCAGCGGCGAATACAGCGGCGCCGATATCTGGACCGAAGGAGACCAAACGAGTTGGCCAGCCGACCTGTACTCCCGCCTCTACAAGCTGCTCCGAGAATCTCTTACCGTTATACTCAGCACACATAAAGACATAAAGGTTCTTCTGCTGGAGTTCCTGAGCAATCTTAACGGCTATCTCACTGGTAGGTGCCGCACCAAGGACAGCGGCAAAGCCGGGGGCGGTGCCATCAACAAACTCAACCCCCCGCTTCCTCAGGATGACGTCGTCGGCGGCGCCCAGCCAGATATTATCATCAGTGGGGTCTTCCTGCTTGGTGTAAAAGTCGGGCTGCTCCAGGTACCTGATGGCCTCTGTCAACTCCTCGGCAAAGAAGGTGGCCATCCCGGCGTCAAGGGCTGGCGCCAGATAGGGCAAGGGGTATTTTTCCCTCACCGGGGGCGGCAGCAGGGATTTACACCTTTTCAGCACCGTCTCCATATCGCCCAGCTTCTCCACCTTAGTGCCGAGAATCCCATAGATTACCGGCAGATAGTAGGCAGTATTGGGAAAGCCCACTGGTTCCTTGGCTCCCCACTTATCCATCGCCTCCTTCCACTTCTTCTCCGCGTTGTCTACAATCTTGTAAGCCCCTCTGATAGCTGCTGACGCTATAATCTTAGACATATCTTTAAGTCCTCCATTATCTGAACTAGAGCGCTTAAACCGCGTCCATCTCTCTTCTCATCTCCATATCGAAGAGCACCCGCTCCCTGGCCTTATCAATGCCCAGAGCCTTGCGCTTCTTATCGATATGGGCAATCATAAGGTGAGCGGCTCTGATCGGGTCGGGCTCAAAAGCCCACATCCCGCCGTACACATCCTCCATCTCCTTGAAGAGGAAGTCGGTCACCTCTTTGCTGCCGGTGGTGGGCCAGGTAACGCCGAAGATGGTGTAGACGCCGGAGGCGACGAAGTACTGCCCGATGGATATAGCCTTCTCGCTCATCCACTCCGGGGCGGCTCCGGCCACCGGCAGCTCGCTGATGTCGTCGCCTAAACCTCCGTCTTTGACCATAGCGGTGGCGGCTATCAGGATTCGGCTGTTATCGACACAGGAACCCACGTGCAGCACCGGCGGTATGCCTACCGTCTCACAGACCTCGGCCAGCCCCTTACCGGCAAACTCCTTGGCGGCTTCGGGAACCAGCAGCCCGGCCTCGGCACAGGCGATGGCGTTACAGCCGGTGGTAAGCACCAGGACATCATTCTTTATCAGCTCCTTGACCATAACGATATGGCCTTCATTGTGATTGACCCGGGCGTTATTGCAGCCGACTACGCCGGCCACTCCCCTTATCCTCCCGTTGATGATATTGTCATTCAAGGGGCGGTAGGAAGCCCGGAAAAGCCCGCCCAGCAGGTAGTTGATGGTCTCATGGCTGAAACCGGCAATCTGGTTAGTCTGCTGGTCAGGGATATAAACATTCCCCTTCCGGTTGGGGAAGTTCAAAATAGCCGTCTTAACTATCTCCCGCGCCGACTTCAGGGCATCGTGCTCATCAAACTCAACATGAACCGCCCCCGGTATCTTGGCTTTGGGGGAGGTGGTGATAATCTTGGTATGGTAGCACTCAGCCACAGTCTGTATGGACTGCATAATGCACTGCACATCCACCACCATGGCGTCCACGGCTCCGGTGACTATGGCCAGCTCCTGCTGCAGAAAATTACCGGCGATAGCCACTCCGTGGCGCATCAGTATCTCGTTGGCGGTGCAGCACATGCCGGAAAGGTTTATCCCTTTGGCCCCCTTGGACTTGGCCAGCTCTATCATCTCCGGCTCCTGGGCCACGGCAACAATCATCTCGGAAAGCAGTGGCTCGTGACCGTGGATAATGATATTTACCTCATCCTTTTTGAGCACGCCCAGGTTTACCTGGCCCAGGACCGGCACCGGGGTGCCGAACAGGATGTCCTGGAGCTCGGTAGCAATCATACTGCCGCCCCAGCCATCCCCTATGGCCGCTCTGACCCCCTGCTGGAGCAGGTTTTTGTAGTCCTGGTCAACCCCGATGTGGGTGCGGTGCATTATCTCCACGATTTCTCTGTCTATGCCCCGCGGGGCGACGCCCTGCTGCCGCCACAACTCCTGGCGCTTCAGCGGTGCCTTCCTCAGGGTTATAAGCTCGCCTTCCTGCCTGCCAAACTCCGCCAGCGCCTTTTCCCCGATGTCAACGGCTATCTCGTTGTTGCTGCGGTCGCCAATCTCAATGCCCCAGTCCAGGGCTACCTGCAGCAGCTTCTGCTCATCTTTAATCTCGTAGCCCGGCGCCTTGCCCTTAGCCACCGCCAGGAAAAGCTCGGCTACCCCCCGCCCGTGGTCGGAGTGGGCCGCCGCCCCTCCCGCTATCATGCGGATGAAGTTGCGGGCGGCGATAGTCTCGGCGGTAGCTCCGCAGACTCCCCTTCGCTTCTGTTTATCCTCGGGAGTCTCCTCCTTCCCTTTGGGCAGCGGCACCCGGCAGGGCCCCATGCTGCAGTTCTTACAGCAACTGCCCACGGAACCTATAGGACAGGGCTTCATTGTTTCCGCCCGGTCAAAAACGGTGTTAACCCCGTCTTTGGCCGCTTTCTCTATCAGTTCAATACTGGCTTGGTCAATGCTCTTGGTTTTTTTCTCTTCTGCCATACTGCAATCACCCCTTCCAATGTCTAATTACTTTCCGGAAGCTGTCAGTTCAGCTATCATCTCCCGAACCAGCTTTATGGCCTCGGGATGCCTCATAACCATCACGTCTCCCCCCGCCAGCAGCAGCACCATGGCTGACATTGCTTCCAGCAGGATGCCCCGCTTCTTGGCGTCCCCCAGCTTGGGGTCTTCGGCGGTGGGGATATGCACTTCCTTGGTCTTCCACGCCTCTTTAGATATATTGCAGATGAGAGGAAACTGTAGTTTTTCATCCTGCTGGGTGAGCCCCGCCATCCTTGTTCTTTCCATTACCGAGTAGCAGTACTCAATGCCGTAGCCGATGCAGCTGACGGTGGGGTCCATTATAATCAGTTCGTCGGAGACGCCGAGATTGCCCAGCAGAATATTAAGCTGCTTGGCCAGGTTTATATCTATCGGCGTTGACGCCCCCACGGTGTGATGATAGCCGATAGCGGCGGCGCCAATCTTCTTGTAGTCGCCTTCCTCCAAAGGCCCGATAATCAGTTTTTTCCCCTGACAGACCTCGGCTACCTGCCTTAGGACCTCGGTATCTTTGTCATGGTTAGCCGTTCCCCAGACAATCAGGGGAACATCAACAGCGTCAGCCACCTTCTTGACCACCTGGGTGGCTTCATCGGCGCTACGGTCAAGCCCGTTGGGGTCGGTGCTTATCAGTTGCAGACAAATCATCTCCGCCCCGTAATCGTCAATGCACTTCTTGGCCCAGGCCACCGGGTCATCGGTCACCCCTTTAAACGGCTCCAGGGCGGCTGGAGCCCAATCCTGGGGGGGCATATCCCAGACCTCCATGGCTATCCGGGGCAGACGCGGCATCTCCCCCTCAAAGAGGTGGAACGGGTAGCTGGTCTCGCCGCCAACGGTTACCGCTTTTTCACCGCTGCCCAGCTTTATCTCCTTAATCCTGCCGCTATAGGCTGTCTTAGGGACTTCAAGAGCCATTCTTATCCCTCCTTCACTCAAGCCGGATTCTTGCGCTTCTCGCTGCCAAACCATTCCTGGCTATACCAGTAACGCTCCCCGCTGCGCAGATATTTTAGCTTCTCCTCACGGCTATCTAGCTTCTGCCGCCACTTCCCGGCATCCTCCCCCTCTGGTTTGCCTTCTTCAAAGGTAGCCCCCAGCACCTCCACCTCGTCTCTGCCCGGGGCCTTCTTTTTGTCAATCTTATATTCCATCTAACTGCCTCCTAAGTTAAGCCAGCGGCTACTTTGGCCGCCCTGACCGTATTCATCATGAGCATGGTTATGGTCATCGGCCCCACCCCACCCGGGACCGGGGTGATAGCCTTAGCCTTCTCTTTAACAGTTTCAAAGTCAACGTCACCGCAGAGAATCCTCTTGCCCTCGGGCGTCTTGCCGATTTCGTTCACGCCCACATCAATGACCACCACCCCCTCTTTGACCATATCGGCGGTAATGGCTTTGGGTTTTCCCGCGGCAACTATTAATATATCGGCTCGCTTGGTATGAAAAGCCGTATCGCGGGTCCTGGTGTGACAGACGGTAACGGTGGCGTTAGCCCCCGGCGCCTTCTGCAGCAGGATATTGGCAATTGGTTTACCCACGATGTTGCTCCGGCCCACAACGACTACTTCAGCGCCCTCAATCTGGGTGCCGGAGTGGATAAGTAATTGCTGGATGCCAGCCGGGGTGCAGGGCATATAGTCCGGCTGCCCTATCATCAGCTTGCCCACGTTCACCGGGTGGAAGCCGTCCACATCCTTCTTGGGGTCGATGGCGTAGAGGACTTCCCCCTCGTTCAGGTGCTTGGGCAGGGGCAACTGGACTAAAATGCCGTTAATCTTGGGGTCTTTGTTCAGTTTCTCGATAAGGGCGATAAGCTCTTTTTGTGTGGTCTTCTCAGGGAGGTCGTATCTTTCCGAGTAGATGCCCAGCTCTTGTGAGGTCTTTTCTTTAGCGCCGACATAGACCTGTGAAGCCGGGTCGGCGCCGACCAGCACTGTGACCAGCCCGGGTACCACGTTATGCTTCGCCTTGAGCTCGGCAATCTCCTTTTTCAGTTCTTCCCGAATCCCCCTGGCAACCTCGGCACCTTTGATAAGTTGTGCTGTCATTTTCTACCCCCTTTTTAGCGATAAGTTTGGTCATCAAATTATTAACTGCCTTCACCGCTTTAGAGCTATTGGGCAGGTCAAGCAGCGGCTTTAACTGAATGTCATACTGA
>JABUBL010000465.1_pt1 | contig 12097 bp, 42 predicted proteins | sample 7240371 | NCBI WGS metagenome assembly JABUBL01 (sample SAMN07256343, study PRJNA390944) | subsurface metagenome | isolation source: Methane hydrate marine sediment | place: Pacific Ocean: Eastern North Pacific, ODP site 1244 | collected 2002
GCACACCGATATTCATGATTTACCTCCTATGTTCCTATAATAACCTATTATGTAAATCAACTTACCCATTCAGTCCTCTGCAAATTTCTTTTTTAACCAGCCAAAGAACCATTCATGAAAATCCTCAACAAGAATACACAAAGGCTCGGTATTTAACAGCCGACCATGTTTATCTATAAGAAATATCGGTGTGCCCCACTTTCCCTTTATGCCCTTAACAATATGAACCTTAACGTTTTTATACTTACTTTCTTTTCGACCTGGATATAGCATTGCTTCCTCCTTCCTTGCTTGCGATTAAACGCAGGTATATTCCTATAATGGGTATTGTGTTACCGAAATAGAATAGAGTACTCAATTTATATCAAACAGGAGAAAGGTCCTCATGATCGGATCCTATAATTCGGAGACCCCTAAGAGAGTTTCTGTCCTCGGAATCTCTATCCTCGACAACCTCAAAGATGATTCCATCACCGACATCAGGATATTCTGGTTTATCAAGCCATTCGTCCAGTAGTTTATGCACATTCTTACGAAGTTTTTCTTTAACTGCAACTACTTTGCCGTTATTGATATCTACCTTTGAAAATGCTGCTTGGGAAATTTCCACTCGTTTCATATTATGTTCACCTCCTCCATGTTCCGATAAGAAACATTACGTTACCCAAATTCTGGTTTCGCAATCTTACTCTATTAACGGTTTTCGAGATACTTCACTAGAAGCCTATCAATTTCTCGCAGATATTTTGGATTTGAAATCGGATTATTCCAGCGCTTGTATTCAAGGTCAATTTTATGAAGCTGCCGATTGAATTTTCGGGAACCAGTCCGGAAATAATTGAGGAAATATGCTTTCAGCTCTTCCCGAAGTTTTCGGTAGAGCATAAGAACCCGCTTCTTGCCCAAGCTTCGCACTATTTTCGGGAAAAGCTCATCTAGGCAAACGCCTTCTTCAACCATCTTGGCGAATTTCGGCAAGTCCCGATGGTTGAAGAAATCAATTCCTTGTCGCAGAGCTTCTTCTTCACTCTTGATCATTTTTACCTCCTGTTTCACCCACTCCAGTGAAGAACCCAAGTTCCCGGCTTTGAATGGACTAAGACATATTCTATAGTCTCATTTACAATCTCCAGAGCTTGGAAATACCAGTCATAAGAATTATCCTCAGCCTCGTAAATGAGATATACTCCTTCGAACATCGTGCCCATTTTCCCAGGCATCACGGCTCGAACTCTGAGCGGGTCCTTCAAGAAGAAATCTCCATCCTTGTTGCTGAAGGAATAAAGTTCGTCCTTAGTTTCTTTCCTCCCGGCAAGCTCCTTGGTGAAAATGTCCAAAGCTTTATTGGCCGATTCCACTTTGCTAATATGGTGGCAGAAAGTCACCCGGAATTTAGCCCTGTCGCTCTTCAGAAACCCCTTAAATCTATTGAGAGCGAATCGGCAGCGTTTCTGGGCTTCTTTCCAGTCGGGCACTGTTTGATGTTTTTCGAGATTGGCTTCCGGAAAAATATTATAGAGATCAGGGAGTCCAACATTTCCCATCACCGAATTGAATCCGCCTTCGTTGTACGAGCTTCGGAAGTAGCCAACTTTGAAATAATGTTCGGGATAGAGCCTAGAAGGAATCTCGATTTGCTCTTTATTCTTGACCTCGCCATATTTTCCCAGGTTAAGTTTTGCTTCGAGTTTATCGCAGAGTGTTTTTGCTTGATTCTTCTCCGCCTCGGTCATTTCATCATATTTCTTGCCATTGCCAGCCTGTTCCCAGATTTGCTCGGATTCTTTCTCGTACTGGCCTTCGAGTGCTTGAGCCTCCCCCAGATTCTCGTAATGGTAGAGATAGACATCAAGTCCCATTTTTTTACCTCCTTCATAAATTCCTTTTATCTTTTATCTGCTTCGCTAATTGCCAAATCAAGGAAAACCGCAAGAATAAAACACAGAATTCCGAGTGCCAACATAAAAATTTCTCTGTATATTATTCCTGCAATACAATTGAGTATTCCTATGCAAAGAGGAAGGAAAAAACAAAATTTTTGAAGATTATGCATCTTTTCTCACTTCCTCAATAATCCACTCTTCCCCAAGTGAAATCCTTCCTGCAGAATCCACAAATGGGAAGATCGTAATATTTCTGCATTATGGTCTTGTTGTGCCTTCCGCAATTAGGACAATCCCAGTAGCGGATCTTGATTTCCTGGCAGGGAACGTTCATTTGAGCCTTCTAATAATTTCTCTCGCTTCCATCAAGCCCCGTAAACAAGAGAGTTGTGATTCGGTGAGAGGCAGGGTCCCTAATTCCTTTCTTTCCTTAATCCGGGCGTCAATGGCTTCGAAGACCCGATGTCGGTAGCCGAACGTCACGCCTTCCGCGAATTTCTGGAGGCAGACTTTAGTTTCCTTTTTTATATCGGAGAATTCCATAATTTTTCACCTTCTTCCCGAGATTAACGTTTTTTCTTAGAGCGATATCTCTCAATTGCAGAAATAATAAATATTATTCCCAAGACAAACGCTAAAATTAAAATTCCCGCAAGCAAAAGATATGGATTGAAGGCAGCCTTCACATAATTCCAGTAAGCTTCGCCAGTTCTAACAAGAAAGTTCATTTTAGCCTCTACTTTCTAAATTGGAGTTTCGAGGTATATTTCTACTGCCAGTCTTTCCCCCTTTTTATAGTCGCATTCTTTTGTAAGGAGCTTTGCTATCTGAAATGTAAGTTCGTCTGCAACTTCTCGAGGTGTAAGCGGCAGAGAATAATTGGTTGAAAGACTTAAAAGAAACCGGAGCAAGCGTTTCCGTTTTACTTCCATTTTTACCCCTTTCTAAATTACAGTTTTACCACAGATAACTTCGTAGACTTTGCGACAGAATTTCTCATCGTAAGGACATTTAAGATAACCACAGGGAAGTCTCGTGTTGCTGAAAAGATGAGAAGCAAGACAGTATAAAGTTCCCGATTTCTTAGAAAGATTTAATGCCGATGGCAATAATTCACGAGTTTTGAACATTTCAAATCTCCTTTTCGAAAATTATTTTCATCATTTTGCTCCCTTCCTCTTGGCTTTATACCACTCGGAAGCTTTAAGCAGTAGCCATACCGTTGTCAGTCCGCCAAAAAAGATGAGTGTCCTGAGAATAAAAGAAGCTCTAAGGTCCCGAACGATTTGAGCAAAAGCCCATCCTATCAAATAAGCCCCCACGCATTTCCAGAAATAATTCTGCATTTGTTTCACCCCCTTTCTTCTAATTTCCATTTTTCCCAAATTTCCTTGGGGATTTCCTCCTTGCACATTTCGCATTCTACGATTTCGATATTATCGTCGTCCTTTTCGCCCCATGCAATGCGACCATCTGTCAAGATATGGAAATCTTGTCCGCCGAGGTCAAAAGTAGCATGAAAATCTCTTTCTTCGCAGAAAGGACAACGCTTTTCTTTTATGGCCTTTCTGATTTGTTCCTTGGTTAATTCTTTTGCAGCCAATGGATTTCACCACCTTTTTCGGAGTCTAAATTCCTTTCCACTATCCTCGAAGAGATCACCATAAGGATAAGGTTCACTTATATATCGAGGGTAGAAATAATATCTGTTGAAATAATAATTAAAAGTCTCTTTACTGTTGATAAAGACATTATGGATGATTTCTGTGAAGTCCATTTTATGCCTGATTGGTTCTCCATCGGGAGCGAAGGCATAGATCACCATGATTGAGGAAATCTTTTGAGGGAAGATGTCGTGGAGTGAACCAAGTTTTCTGCTTTTACGCTTGTAATTTACCTTCAGGATTTGTCTTCGGGCATGTATTCCGTTGATTCGGCAGGGGATTACATTTCCTACAACGAGCATTTCTCGGAGCTCGGCTCGCTTTTGCTCTACCAGAGCTCGATCTTCGGCGATTGATTCTGGCTTTCTAGCCATGCTTCTCACCACCTTTTATTATACAGATTATAGCAGTCTTGATATGTTTGTCAAATTCTGGCTATTTATCCGGCCAATATTTCGAGTCCTTGATAATTTCAATTGCCTCGATGATAGCTTCCGCCCATTTTTCACTGTAGGAATTCGGTCTCTTAGTGAATTCTTGAAAATAATCATCAATTTCGGTTAAGCAATGGGTAACTTCTCGGGCAGTCATAATTTCCTCCTTTTAATCCTTCATTACTTCACTTAATGGACAGGGTTTGAAATACATATCCCGTTCCACGGGCAAGCCCAAAGATCCCCGGACCTGCTTCAATTCGCTCAGGGAGAAGTAGCCTAATTCGTTTTCCAAGCCTTTTACATAGCCGAAGAAAATATCCTTTTGATCGAACTCGGTCCCGAACCAACTCCACTGGGCATCGGGAGTGAAGAATTTCACCTGGACGATGGGATCTTCCTGTTCGCTAGTTTCTCCGAGCCTAGGAAGTCTTTTTAAAACTTCTTTTGTTAGTAGTTTCATTTTTTGCTTATCTCCCTTTCGTAGATTCTCATTTTATGCCGCCAGTCGTTACAAGAGTCAATCATTCCTTGCTTGAAGTGTTTATTGTCGGCAGAAAGCTCTGATATGTCTATGGCGACTTTCTTGGGTACGATCTCAACATCTATTAGAATAGTGAGTGTAGTAGCCCAGTCATAACCTTGTTTGTAAGTTTTCATCGATTCTCTACCTCCTCCACATGACGGCAGGTTCTTTGCCCGTTAGCCTTGAAAATCCAGGCCGGGCAGTTGCAGGAGAGATTCCCGAATTGGTCCCGCTTCACCTCGTAAAACCTGCCGGGCCTGGATTTGCTCTCGAAAGTTGCTACTAAGGTATAGATTTTCTTGGACATTTTACCCGTCCTCCTCTATCTCCCTAATTAGCTTGTCAGGATCATTCTCATATTCACTGCCAAACCACCCGCATAATTCCTTCTTGTCCCACTTGGACACTGCCTGACGTACACAGTTAAGAGCAAATTCCTCGTAGTCGTGCATATTCCCTTTCACATCGTTGACTATATCGTTGACCAGTTTTTCCCTTGTTTGTTCCTTCATAATTGCTCACCACCTTTCGCCTATTCTAAAGAGAGGTTTAATTCTTGCTATCGGGCGGAAGCGGTTTATGCAGTTTTTCTACCGCATCAACTTCTAGTTTGGTTATATGGGTGGCCTTCTTGGTTATGGGAGCTTCTATATTTTCTTTGCCGAAAGTTCCCTCTAATTGTCCGAAAAGAGTTGCTAACATCATCGTGGAAGCATTGATGTTCTGTCCCAATTTACTCAAGTCTCTCGTTTCCCAATAATGCCCTTCGTCATGAACTTCTTTTAGGATTCCCAGCCTCTTGCACTCATCCAGAATTCTGATTACCAACAGATGGCATTTCACGAATTCCTCGGCATACTGGGTTTTACAGAAAGAAGCCCAGTCCCAATTTTCCGAATTATCAACTCTTCTCAGCCCAATATTCATAGCCTCGCAACCTTCTCCCGGCCACAGGTGCAGGCAGAAAGCTTTCACGATTCGTTTGCCATCGGCGAATCCTCCCTGAATAGAAGCCCAATGCTTCCAACCCCCGTATCTTTTGCCCGCTTTATATGCTTTCTGGAAAGCAGTAAAATCTAATTCTGCTGGCCCTTCTATTTTCCCAAGAGGCAGCCTTTCTGCCAGGGTTTTTAATTCTTGTAGCTTTCCAAAAGCATCTCCATCTGTTCCTTTAAGTTCTAGGTCCCAATGAATGGTTAATCCCATTGTTTTTTCACCACCTTTCACGAATCGGTTGCGTCTATACCAATAATTTGGTTTCTCTACATAAAGGAACGCACTATCCATCCGAATCCTAGCATTATAAGGGGAAAAGTGTATGCAGCTATAGTATATTCCACAAGTTTTTCATCGGTGAGTGCGTGTTCTGGATGTACATAAATCAGAAAACGCACTACAAGTGCGATTCCGATTGCTTCTACCAATCTTAACACTGGCAATCCGAATGTCGGAACGAAAAACCATCTCCATAGTAAACTAAGGACCCAACCATGGAGAATTATAGCAGGGAAGCTCAAGATAAAAGCTAATGCTTTCAATGTTCTCACCACCTTTCACGAATTATTTCAATTCTAACTTAATACACCAGCAAATCTGTTTCCAAAGTAATATCGTAGTCGCTACAACTCATATCCGCTTCATTCGTTCCCTTTTCCTCCAGTACCTTCTCATACCTCTTGCGTGCCTTGCCGGTATCTCTGAATACCTGCACCGACTCCAAACATCCTCGGTAAACTACTATCACGGCAGCTACTTTCATTGTTTATTTTTCTCCCTTCAACCATTTCGCCCAAACAGCTTCAATGATCTCTTCTCCACAACCGGCACACCAGATTTCTCCATCGCCTTTTTCGTTTTGAATCCCTTTCTGCTGGTGCCTTTTCCCATTCTCATCAAAAACAAAGCTCCGAATCTGATGCACTAAAACATTAAATTCTCGGCTTTTACAGAAGGGGCATCGCTTCTCCTCTATCGCTTCTTTTATTAGAGCAGCAGTCCATTCGTTCATTTTTTTTCCTCGCCCTTCTCCCAAACACATTTTATATGTTCTGGATCTACCCAGTCTTCAACCGACATCGCCTTTTGCCATCTCTTGATAATCTTAATTGCTTGAGAAATGGCTTCATTGCCATAATTAGCCCACCAGTCAGAATTAGCGGGCCTCGTTTCCAATATTTCATCTAAAGTATCTACAATTTCTCCCACCGTCATTTTTTCCCTCTTTCATTTTGCCAATTCCCGAAAGGCGCTCTCCTGCTCTCCTATCACACGTCGGAGCTTGAGGCATATTCCATAGACCGGACATACCTCGCAGACTTTAGGCAAGTCCCTTCGCTTCCATACGCCGGACCTCTCAAACACATCAGCCAGGCAATTCAGGACGCCCCTGAGCTGCCTGTTTATTCCTTCTTGTGCCATTATTCTTATCTCCTTTTCATCTTTTATCCCATCCCCAATTACCCCAGAATCTTCTTCAGCGCCTTATCGTCATCAGGCGCATCTTCGGGTAAGAGAATCTGGGCTCCGCCCCTGGCGAACCGGGTGACGATTATTCCCTTGGAAGAGAGTTCCTTGGTCGCTTCAACCGGGTCCTCGTCGAAATAGTCCCGGAAGGCTTTGTTGAATCCGGAATAGACGGTGTGAATTCCCTTGTAGGGAGGCTTGCGGAGATTCTTGATGGCCTTCTTCACAAACTCTTCTTTAGTAAGTTTTTTGCCGGTCATTTTTTATTCACCTCGCTTTCTTTTAAGAATGAATTTGGCTTTTAGACTAAACACTGCGTGGAATCATACTCGCTTTTGCCATACTCCAGAGATTGATTTCCCAGCCTCGGAACGCTATCAGTGGAATACGCTCCGCTTCCTCAGAACTAGCAATAAAAGTTAATGCCTCCTCGAATGTTGAAAAAACTTTGTAATAATCGTCGCCGCCATTCTTCGGATGGCACCAAACCCTTATTTCTGGTTTTGCTAATTCTCCTTCAGCTTCTTGAATAATGTCTCTCGTTGTCGCAATATTCATTTTTTTTCACCACCCTTTAATCTAGTTTATTGTCCTTCTTTGCTTCTTTCCAGCACTTCAGGCACAGGGCGTGGCCGAAATAGACCGGTACCGGGAATTCGGTAATCAGATTATTGCAAAAATCACAAAGGATTTCATCGTCGGGGACCGGAATTACGGTCAGTTCTCCTTCACCCGGTTTTTCGTCGCCATAGATTCTAATTGATCTTCCCTTAAACTTTTCTTTAGGCCAAAATTCTAGACCTTCGATTTTCTTGGGCATAGTTTATTCACCTCCGCTTTCTAAAGATATTTCTTGGGTTTCTTTTTTATTACTTTTTCTAAATCCCAACAGAAATCAATATAAGGGCAATTTTCGCAAATTTCTGAACTCGCATTGCATTTTATCCCAAAACACTCTAGGGCTCCTTGTATTTCTGCTTTGGTCATTTCTTTCTGGTTGGACATGATTCTCACCACCTTCGATTCAGGATTCAGAGAATTATTTTTTTTCCTCAACTTTAAATTTCCAAGCTAAAGTGAACGTATCCAATCCATCCTCCCATTCCATGGAATCTTTAGTTGCTTTGATCGCTTCTTTTTCATTTTTAGCTTCGACTTCATAGGTTAAGAATACAGTTACTTTATAAGGTTTCAATTCACTCACCCCCTTACATTTTAGAAAGAATTTTACCAGTTTCAGCGTCTTTGGTTATTTCCCAACGGTATATTTCAATCATTTCTCTATCGCAGAATTTGCATCTTCCTTTTACAGTGATTACATCTCCGGAGATTTCTCCGCCCGATTTCTCGAAGTTTTCCCAGCAGGCATGGGACATAACTTTTTCAGGTTCTTTAGGAAGCTTCTTTAGTATTCTGATTGCCCCGATAAGAGCTTCATCAGTCGTTTTATTAAAACTTCTAAGTGTTAGACTATTAAGTTCGCTAATAATTTCTTGAGTTTGCATTTAATTTCCACCACCTTTTATTTTATGGTAAAGGCTTTTCGCCGATCAGCTAATCTTTCAGCTAAAAACTTGTTAGTCCATTTTTCTAGCACCACAATCGAATATCTTTGACCATTATAGCGGTCAACGTGATTATCTTCGCGGTCAATCAACTTCACATCGGCTATGGCAGATTTCTTGGTTAGGCGAAGGTTAACCACTTTCACGTCCATTCCACTGAGCCTCCCGTAGCCATTAGTGTAATACTCGAAATTCCAGATGGCTTCTTTAGCCGTTTTGATATTCATTTATTTTCACCTCGCTTTCTGGAATTCGCTTTCTTCAATTGCTATACGCACTGCTTCGTCCAAAGTGTCGTACCAGTATTTCTCGAAGCCAATATCCAATCCTCTTTCGACATCTTGGAGTTCTTCTGTGGTTAATTTCCTGTCAATCAGCTCTTTAGCGATTTCCTGAGCATCTTTTTCCAGTAAATGCCAGAGAATTATCTCGCCGGATTCAGTTTTGGTAAACATAATTCTCTCCTCTTTTGTTATTATGCTCTATTATAGCAAACCTGCTATATTTGTCAAATTCTCCATTTCTCCAGGCTTCTACCCTCTTTAGGCGAATCCATTCATTTGGTTGATACTTCGGCTTGCTAGAATATTTCGTTCTGGCGTCCATCTTATTAAAGATTCCCATTTTTGAAAATCCCGCTTTTTTCTCAGTCTTCCATTTTTTAATACTTCATATATCTCCATCCAGAATTGGTTGAAGTAGTATTTTTTGCCTTTATGGAATCCCACTTTCATTTTAATTTCACCCCCTTTTCTTAAGGCTCTAAAATATTCTCTGTTCTCGTTTATTCTGCCGTAGGGCAGTTTGTGTTTCATTTCACCGAATCACTTGCATTATCCAATAGGATGCAAAGAAGGTAGAAATAATTAAGACCGCATAGGTGAAAATCTTTTCCCCCAATGATTCCTTCTCTGAAGTCTTTTCCTCTAGAAATTTCTGTTCCATGGCTTTTCTCCTTTATTTTAGAATTGCCAGCAGGAGGCAAATTCCCGTTAGTATGATTAGAATCAGGATTACCAAGCCCAGAATCTTGAGGATAGAAAATAGAGTTCTAGGCTTGGGGGCCGTGTAAAATATCTTCCATCTCTTCATTTTAGCACTGAGAACCAGGGCAAGAAGTAAAGACAGATAGCCCCGATGATAGTGAGAATTAGTTTAAGCATTTTTGACCTCCAATAATTCTAGTCTTGTGATCTTCGTGATAATAGATGAAACTTCGGCAGCCTTCGGCCGTGTGAAGGGTTGGGAAAACCATACAGGTATCGCAAGCGAGCTTGTATTTGAGAGTTTTCCCATTGGCTAGGTATTTTTCTGCCTGTTCCCAGGCGTCAATTCTATGAAGCTGTTCAGTTTGTTCGGGGGTCATTTCTTTTGTCCTCTTTATTCCTCTATGCTGTCAGTGATATTCTGAAAACACTCAGGGCATTCTATTATCGTGCTATCATCTATGTATTCCGGTGGCCCGTGCCCAACAACTTTATTCCCTTTTAATGTTCCTTCCTGCCAATTCTGGGTTATAATTCCCACTTTGTTAATTTCTTTTCCACACTTTGGACACTTCATTTGGTTTTTCCTTTCTTCTGCGGACCCTTTTGCTTCTTGGGCGTAATCTCTATCTTCTTGAGCCCCTTCTTCAGAGCCTCGTCCCGCTTCTCCTTAGCCTCGGCCTTTCTCTTTTTCTCCTCTGCCCTTGCTAGGATTCCAGGAAGACGGACTCGATTCCAGAAGCTCTGCTTGTTGCGTTTCTTGCGCTTCTGAGCATTGGCGATGGTATGGTGTTTCGAGCGTTTTTTGTTTGGCATGGGGATTCACTCCTTTAATTACACATTTCTACTGCTTTAATGATATTTCTGCCGCACTTCGGACAGTCAACTTCGGTTATATCCATTTCAACGTTCTCGGTTCGAATTGACCCATAGGATTTAATTCTATTGGTTTTTTCTTGGAAATATCCCCGCCGATAGCATTCGGAATAAATCCGAACGTATCTAATTTCCTTCTTGCATTCTGGGCATCGCATTTTTTCTCACCTCGCTTTTATTCAGGAATAATATCGGTTACTTCTGGTTGCAAAGTGATTTCTTCGGAAAAAGTTTTGTCAAACTCTCCATTCCTAACTAATTCCTTAGCTTCTTCCGGGCTATCCGCTTCAACGATTGTGTATCGTCGTTCTTCCCAAGTAACTTCGTATTTAGGCATAATTCTCACCACCTTTCAGTCAGCATTATAGCCTAATATAGCAAATTAGCTATATTTGTCAAATTCGGCTCAACCTATCGTATTTGTTCTGGAGAAGGTGAATCTGCGAAAGGATGTCTTGTTTAGTTTTCTCTTGGAATCTCTTATACAATTCCTCTTTAACCTCTTCTATCACTTGGCACATAGCCAGATTCAGGTCCTGGAAGTCGCCTTTGATCCAATAATTCATTCCGTATTCAGTACTCATATAGTCGAAGTCCTTATCGAACTGCCTGATGAACTTCGTGGTGGATTCAGGGTTAGTGAAGTAAGTGGAATAGAAGCCGGCCTTGTCGTAATGGGCTATGAAGCTGCAGTGAAGAGTCAGGTGATTGTAGAGCCGTTTGGTGAAGAACTTCTCTTTGAAATCATTTTTTATAAACTGCTTCCAGGCTCTCAGGACTTTTATTTTTTCTTCCGCCGTCATGAACTCTACCGTTTTGAAATTAGTTTCGGTTTTCCCAGTCATTTATTTTCACCTCCTTTCTTCCAGAATAGAAATCTAAATACCATTTAACCAAATTGAAGTCCCAACGAATTATTATAGCGCAGGATATATCGAAAATTAAATCGAGAATATTAGGGGGAAGAGAAATTCGCTTCTCAATTCTAGAAATGAAATAGTGAACAACCTCATGCAAAAGAGTTACAGGCTTCACATAAAACGGAATATATTGATTGATGTAAATGGTTTTCGTCGAGCCCTTGTAGAGGCCGTAGAAGTCTAAGTTAGAATCTCTGAAGTATTTGATATTCATCCAGTCTCATTCTACTATTTACATTCTCTGGATCAAGAAATCTTCCTCATCCTGAAGAGGACACCACTTGGGAATAAAACTCTTGGTTGATACAAAGAGGAAAGTTGCGACTGTCCGGGGCTTCGGGTACTTGGAGCTTTCACAATAGACAAAGCCGCCGTGTTTCTTATCTTTCCCTTGCTGTTGAAGGCTTCCCAATGGGCAGTCAAGGCAGTTTATAATGCGAATGATCTTAGCCATTTTTTTCGCCTTCTTTCTTGGCTAGTTCATAACCTCTGTGGAATCCAACTCGAAATCCACCAGACCAAGTTCCTTTCCCGCCAAGTACCGGAAGGTAATCTTTGAGCTCTTTTTCTATTTCTTCTTCTAGTTTCATTTTCGCTCCTCTTTATTCACCTTTTCATGATTACCGGCGTATATCGTCAAGTGCTTTTTCTATTTTTCTCATTGTTTCTGCCTCTTTTCTATATTGTTTCTCACGTCTTTCCTCGGCCTCTCTTTCTGACCTTGTTTTCACCGGCGCATTGAATTCATCCCAGCCGATAAGAGCCACGCACCCCCCCTCG
>JABUBL010000466.1_pt1 | contig 12091 bp, 6 predicted proteins | sample 7240371 | NCBI WGS metagenome assembly JABUBL01 (sample SAMN07256343, study PRJNA390944) | subsurface metagenome | isolation source: Methane hydrate marine sediment | place: Pacific Ocean: Eastern North Pacific, ODP site 1244 | collected 2002
ACTCGGGCATATCAATATATTCCTTATCGGTACCGGGACCCCCTAAATCGCCCAGCTTGTCGTCCCCGCCGATAAAGTAGTTCTTCGCCACATCCCGCTCGCCTATATAATCATCGCTGTCATACATGGGCAGACGTAAGGTCTTATAATATTTTTCCCGATCACTTGATCTGGAGAAACCCGCCTCGTCGATATACTCCAGATCGAGTATGTTATTAATGTCCACAAAGAGGGTGAGTCTCTGTCCGCCGATCCGCGCCCGCTTCTGGATTCTGGCATTAAGCGAATGCTTACCCTTCCATTGCAGGTTATCCTTCAACTCATAGGTATCCAGCGGGTCCCAGGTGATATATTCGCCGGCCTTCCAGCTCCAGAGCAGACTGGTGCTGATCTCGCCCAGGATATTCATGCCGCCCACCACCGGCCCGAAGTCGCCAGGCGTAGTCAGGATAATCTGACCATTAGCCCGCGGGCGGGCCAGCGGAATCTCCTGGTACGGATCCTGCAGTCCAGCTTTCCTCTGCTCCCTTTGATCCTCAAAGTAGTCCTCTCGCCCGATAAATCCCTTGGTGCTGACCATATAGTTGTAATTAAGCCATCCCGTGACCCAGCGTCCGAATGCCTTGTCAATTCGCAGCTCGAAGCCCCTGATGTCCTCGTAGTGGTTGTTCTCAATCGTACCGTAATCCACGCCGCCGTCATAACCTTCATAATTTACATCGCCGGTCTGATCACCCACGTCCTTGTAATAACCGCCAAATCGCGCCCGGAAAATACCGGCGACATTGAAGTCTACGCCCAGCTCATAGGCCACCGTCCGGGGCAGCTCCGCGTTTGGATTGCCGATAAACCGAACCCCGTCGCTTTTCTTGCCCCAGAAAATGCGGTACATATCCTCGGACGGGGGCATCGAGTAGAAATGACCGTAATTGAAGTACAATTTGGCCGACTCGGAAATAGGATGGGATATCCCCAGGCGCGGGCTGATCTTCAGTTGACCCTCAGCAGACTTCTGGGGCGCATCATCCCGGAAGGCGTCCTTATACTTCGGACGGTAATAATCGGAATATGGCTCTTCAATATCAAACCAACTGGTGTTGGGCTGATTGTAGTCCAGCCTGAGCCCGAAATTGGCAACCATCCCTTCAAACTCGAGCTTGTCCTGGATGTAAGCCCCCACGCGGTAGGGAGATTCCTCCCACCTGGTCTCCCGGTTCTCCCACGAGGATTCGTACCTTTCATGCCTGAACAGCGTATAAAGGTCATCGTAAACAAATTCAACACCGGTTTTGACCTGGTTGTACTTGTTGACCTGGCTGGTCAGATCGATTTTGATATTGACGGTATTTACCTTGCCGGAATCCTGCGCCCCGCCGCCGGTGGCGCTGTAGAACATGCCATCTCCCAGCATTTTCAGCGGCGGTACGGTCTTGTCCATGCCGTAGGGCTCTTCCGTAAGCCCCCAGCCGCCAATCGTTTCGACGAGATCGTCACTTCGATAATCGGGACCGGTTTCCAACTTAACCTGGTCTATGGGGGGAGGTTTATCAGGATCGAGGTAGCGGCCGTTATCATTCACAACACTGACGTATGAGACCCTGACGTTATAAAACGTACGGGGGCTCAAAACGTGATCAAGCGCCAGCCCCACCGTGTTCCGATGGATATCAAAGGGCGTCAGGGCTTTGGGCCAGTACAGGTCGCCGCTGCCATGCTGTTTATAGCTGTTCCGATCATCTATATTATATCCCCCCGCTAACGTGGACCATAATATGCCATCCCCGCCTCTGACATAGAGATTGTCTTCACCATCCGATCCCTGAACCCTTTGATTAACTGATTCAACAAGCCCCGTCGAGCCCTCGATGTGCAGCTTGATGGAGGGGGTTACCCGCGAGGTCAACTTGAACTGGGTATTGGATTCGGTATAGTATTCCCTGGAAACGGGCAGGGCGAACAGCTCCTTATTGGTCCTGTGAGAGACGAAGAAGCTCATGTCACCCAGAAAGCCGCCGATTATCGGCACCGGGCCGCCAAGGCTAAGGTCGTAAACCATGTCCGGCTCATCACCATACGTCCGCTCCTCCTGGCCGAGCGCTTCACTTCCTTCCACTGTATGCTGCCACCTGAATATATCCTGACACTGTTGCGCGGTAATACCGGGGTACTTATCCTGTTGCTCTTCGGCAATCTTGGTCCAGCCTTTGAAAGAGGGAACCTGGTTCTTTTCATAATCAGTCCAGGTGCCGGCAACAGTACCGCCCATAGCTACGTCATCGTCCAGAAAGCGCGCCAGATACCAGTTCTCGGGATCGAAGAGTGAAGCACCCTTATGCTTTAATTGAGCCGGGGTGTACCGGAAATCAACCGAACCGTGGAATCGAGTCGGATCACCTTCCTTGGTTACGACGTTGATAAGCCCGGAACGGACATTACCATACTCGGCGTTAAACCCGCCCATGATGATGTTCAGCTCCTTGATGGAACTGAGATTCACCGCCATGACCGGCACGTTGGCGCGGTTATCCACCAGCATCAGACCGTCCACCATGAACGCGGTCTGATCCAGATCGCCGCCCCGGATGATTTCGCCTTCAATGCCGGCCTGCAGGTTGATATACTGACTCATATCAGATACCATCGGTATATTTACGATTTCGTCGGCGCTGGCATTGATCACGCTCGCTGATTCGTCCATCTTTACTATTTCTCTCTCGGCTATCACCGTTACAGCCTCCGCTTCCAACACAATCGAGCTCAGGGCGAAATTAACGGGTGTGGTGTGGTCCAACCTCACGATAATCTCGGTCAGAGCTAAAGCCTGATAGCCGATCATCGAAGCTTGTACCTCGTAGGTCCCCGGAGGCACATTGATGACAAAATAGTCACCTTCAGCATCCGCTGCTGCGCCCAACATAGTCCCCACGATGACCACATTTGTACCAGCCAGAGGCTCGCCTGTCTCTTCATCAACAATACGGCCGGCGATTTTGCCGGTGGTCCCGCCCCATAAAGCGGTTGACAGAGAGAGTATCAAGGCGAGTACGCTGGTAGTAATGACAAAACTCTTGATTAACTTAACCATTTGAAAACTCCCTACTTTAGATTCGAAATTCTGTTAATAACTGGAATATTTACAGCCCCGGCGCATACTCGGCCAACACCGGGCGGTAAGGCTGTTTTACACATAGTTATACCCAGATAATAACAATTGGATAGACTGGCAAACCTCAATATTATACTCATAAACCGTAAATGAATATTAATTACCTGGCATCCATTTCGCAAGCAGAAATAAATATATTAATTCGCTGCAAGCCGCAGCATGCCGTATCGGAACAGCAGCTGCCCCCCAATCCATGCTCACCGCTATGGCAGCAGACGGATTTTTATATTGCGGTACCAGACCGTATCACCATGGTCCTGCAGGACAATGTGTCCCTTCCTTTTATCGCCAAAACCGGGAATGCTGCTGTACTTGCTGGCGGCAAGCAGCGAATCCATAAGTGATGTGCCTAAATCATATTCGACTACTTTCATGCCATTGAGCCAGTGCTCACCGTGGTTGCCCTGAAAAACGATGCGTGCCTGATTAAACTCCCCGATGGGACGCAGCTGCTTGCTCCGCGGAGCGATCAGGTCGTAAAGATCACCTGCCTTGTGCGTCACAATCTTCGCGTCGGGATGCCGGCTGTCATCAAGAACCTGGTACTCGAATCCCAGCGCCGAATGAGATGAGCCCTCCGATATCGACAGCTCCTCGGACACATTATACTTAACGCCGCTATTCCCGTCCGGACTGATCCGCCACTCGAAAGACAGCTCGAAGTTCTCAAAGGAGTCAATGGTCATGAGGTCGCCGCCCTTGAGCGGCTGCCCGTCGGCCTGCTTTGGCACTTCCTCGCTGGCTACCTTCTTGATGCAGCCGTCATCGATGACCCAGTGCCCCGGAGGTACCACATCCCTGCCCAGACCCCGCCACCAGGCGAAGGTCTTTCCATCGAAGAGCTGCTGCCATTCGGCCATCTGTTTCGTATCAGCAAGCGTTTGCACCGGCATTTCCACCTCTGCCGGTGGTTGAGCAGTAGCCTTGAGCGTCCCCCCTCCCCTCTCCGTTGAGGAACATGACAGAAAAGCCAACACGGACAGACAACCGACGGATGCCAACATAAGGTTGCGCTTTCCAGCAGCGGCAGGTCTGACTAATATGTTATTTAACATAATTATTCACTCCATTTGATGGTGAAACAATATCATGCGCTAAAGAAAAGGCCCGATAGAAAACTCCTCCGCAGCCCTCTATCTGATATGAGTGATAGTAACCATTAATATAATCAGACGAAAGTATTTCGTTATCCCAAGTTAATACCCCCAACAGTGAATCTCTGATCTATCGTATGCTGCCTCTGGATATTAGGCTGGCAGTAATGCTTTAACTTGGAAAGATAATGAGGTTCCCTTAGTTTTGGGCCACGACGATCTATTGAAATAAGGAACTTACCTTTAAGGAGGGATTGACTTGATCCGGTCTGTTGCAGTCATGGCGCTGGCTTTAGTCAGCAGCATGGGGATCTGGGGCTGCCAGCGCAGTGAGGATTTCTGGAAAGGGGAGCCAGAGCACATCCTTTCGCCCGATGAACGGCGAGCCGAGATCAGTGAAAAGACGGACCGCCTTCAGGCCTTTCTAAAGGAGGAAGACCTTCGCGGGGTGCTGTTATCCAAAGTCCGCAATGTACAATGGGTCACGGCTGGTCTGACCAACACCGAAATTGCACAATGTGGTGAGAAAGGGGCCGGTTCCCTGCTGATCATGGATAACGGCTCAAAATACACCCGGTGGGTGTGAACACTTACATCACAAATGGATTTTGCGCCGAATATTAATGAGTCGCATAAGACAATGGATTCCAGAATATTCCAACCGGGAAAAATGAATCTATAGATGAAGGGAACTAGCAAAGTGAATAATATCATCAGCGAAAAATGGCCTTCTGAGCATGTAGTCTTATTAGAGTTAAATCGCCCTGAGTATTATAATGCATTTAATATGGATCTATTACTTGAGATGGAAAAACGCTTGGAGAAACTAAAGGGAAATGATATCAGGGTATTAATAATTACCGGCACTGATAAATCGTTTTCTTCTGGAGCAGACCTCAAAGAAATTAAAACCTACAGCTCTCAAGAAATGCGCGATTTTTCTCTTGCCGGTCACAGAGTATTTAAAAAAATCGAAGATTTTCCGTGCCCGGTTATCGCTGCCGTCAATGGATATGCCCTGGGGGGCGGTTGCGAGCTGGCCTGCGCCTGCGACTTGATATACGCAACTGAATCAGCCAAATTGGGCCAGCCCGAATCAAAGGTTGGACTGATTCCAGGTTGGGGCGGTACTTTTCGATTACCTCGGCATATTGGAGTAGCCAAAGCCAAAGAATTAGTCTTTACCAGCAAGATTATCACCGCCGGGGAAGCTTCAGAAATTGGACTGGTGAATGCGGTATTTCCTGACGATCAGTTTATGGATAAGGTCCTGGAGGTTGCCGAACAAATAGCAAAGAACGCCCCCATTGCCAACCGGCTATCTAAAAAGATGTTAAACCGTTATCAAAGTGACATAGAATCACTGATACATGAAGAGAGCCTGGCCCTGGCTTTCTGCGCTGCATGTGAAGACCAGCAGGAAGGGATCGAGGCCTTTCTGGCAAAGCGGGAACCCGTCTTTCAAAATAGATAAAAGCGTGCATTTTTTCAAAGTACTATGCGATGATGGCGTTAAGATAGCTTTATGAAAGGCTCGAGATGATCAACAGGGCTGCACTTAACACCGGCGCGGCGAGAGGGATTGGATATGGTATCGCAAATACCCTTACATATCCTGGTGAATAATGCCGGCGTCGGTGGTCTATCGGAATTATCGTTTCAAGATCCTGGGCTAGGTCAGAAAGGCTACTTATATGGAAGGATGAAAAGGGCGAAAAGGGCGCTTACCAGCCGTAACGTTTATGCAGGCCGAAACCGATGGTTAGCAGGCCCACACTTCTGACAACCACCGATATCAGGTACTTGTCATTGATGAGATAATCTATGCCCAGCACCACGGAAACCGTGGGCTCAATCTTTAAAGTCTTTTTTGTCGCTAAGCCCAGGCCGGGCCCCAGGCCAACAAAACCAATGGCCTTGCGCTTGGGTTGATAACGGGCACGAGCTACCACCGTTGCTTCGCCATATAGACCATCACCAATCGATACCATATACCGTGTGGCATACCCCGGAATAAAGTCTAGAAATCTAAGGGCCTTCGGGGCAGGGGTCTCCGCCGAAGCACCCATTGATAAACCACCGGAACCGATTACTGCATCGACCGTTACGTTGTAAGCCTTACTTTTATCAAGGAAAACGAAGGGGCCCAGCTCGACCTGAGCGAAAGCCAGGGCAGGTATCAGCAACAGAAGGATAAGCGTGGTCTTTCTCATGGGTCTCTCCTATGTAAGGCAATAATTTACTTATTGCTTTCCACCGGAGCGGACTATATCCGGCCTGCGATTTTATCACCGTCCGGGAGAAGAATCAACCCCTACGGCAATCATGGGTCGGCGAATCCGGATAAGAAGTGTTGCCCCGGCGGTCTGATATTCGTATGCTTGGACACTATGGACCCCCACGATATGTCTATCCAGATGGCGCTCTACTATATCATGGGGATTCTGGCAGCTGCTGTTGTCTTCCGCATCATCCGGTCCCGCCGCCGGTCCCGGGATAAGAACAAGAAATCCCTTTTATAGGCCCCGAAGATTCGAAGATGGCCCTGATCCTCATCGTTGACGATTCATCATTTCAGCGCCGTGTCATCCGGAACCTGGTTCGTCAGGCAGAGCATGAGACCGAAGAGGCTGAAAATGGCCGGGCCGGACTGGAGAAAGCCTCTGCCCGCAAGCCCGACATCATCCTGACCGACCTCCTGATGCCCGAGCAGGGCGGCCTGGAGCTGCTGGAAGCTCTGCGGGAGCAAGGCGCCGCTATCCCCGTGATAATCATCACGGCCAACATCCAGGAAAGTGTACGCCAGCGCTGCCTGGAGCTGGGGGCCGCCGCGGTGGTCAAAAAGCCCGTCCGTCAGGAGGAGCTCATCCCCGCCCTGGAGAAGGCGCTGGGAGACGGCACAGAATAACGACGCAGGGCTCTCTTGAGATAATCGGCTGGAATTCAGCGCTGACGGGTCGCGGGCAAACCATTAAAATAGTCACCGATGTCGCTCCAAAACTGAAGTCCCACAATGAAGTTGTGGGCTATTCGATTATCTTGATTCAGCCTAGTCTAGCCCACGGCTAGCCGATAAGTTTGGTGGGCAGATCGGCACTGCCTCTCTCGTAACTATCGATAATACTGCGGTTTAAGCCGAAGCGGACCGTAAATGCGGCCTGGCTTTCACCAGCCGCTCCCGCATAGCTCTCAGGCGTCCTCCGAGGCCGGGATATGCAGATATATTTTTCATTATGGTTTTAATGGCAATATTGTTTTACATTCCAGGAGCTGAACCAGCCTAAATATCCATTACAAGGTGCCAGGCATTACACGGAATCACGGGATGCAGCTGAAATCAACTCATAGCGTAGATACCAGGCGCAGGAAAGGGACTTCTCCCCTCGTCACGGGTAACGATGAGACAGACCGCCAGTGTTTTCAAATACTGTGTATCATCGGCCCGACGAAAATCGCCCGGGAGCTGGGCCTTAAGCCCCAGACGGTGTCAGAGATTATCCACCGGCACTATAACCTCAGGCGCGTTATCCGGCATCTGGAAAAGCTTCCCCACCAGCTCAATACCCTGAACCGGATGAGAAAAAAAGTCAAGAAATAGTATGACATATGACCTTCATTTTTATGGGGTATTCAAACCAACCGGTGCCTGGACACCAACAAATGTGATATTTTTCTCAGCAGGGGAAAGAAATTGACATTAACTTTACCTAGATTTCGGGTCCTAAAGTCGCAGAGATGGTGGTAAGCGATTATGATGGAAATGTCGTCCTGCCAGTGCAGGCAGCAAAGCTCCAATCCCCTCAGGTAGCAGAAAAAACCAGCAGGGGCAGGGCCATGAGGCTTGATCATACCTTCTTTAACCCGGCTCCACAATCTCTCCGCAGTACTGATACCAACACCAGCAGTTGCCACATTCCAATAAGACCCCCGCCGAGAGGTAAAGACCACGCAGAGCTTAGAGCAACAAAGCCAATACCTTACCCGAAAGGTGAAGAGGTGTAAGATGTTCAATCTGCCCGATAAGTTGACCCGCTTTCTCACATCGCCGGTCTTTGACGACAAGGAAAAAACGCGCATTACCGGACGGCTCAACATTATCCTGTTATGGGGATTGGCCCTGGTAGCGGCGGTCGGCATTGTGAACGTTGCTACCTCCCCCCGTCCGCTCCCCCAGTTAATCACAATCTGTGCGCTCCTGGGCGGGCTGTTGGTTAACCTGCTCCTATATCAAAAGGGATACGTCCGACTCGTCAGGCTGCTGTTCCCGATCACCGGCTGGGTCATGATTACCTTCGTGGTCCTCTTCTCCGGCGGGATCAATTCTCCTAGCCTCGCCGGCTACATCCCCTTTATTCTGTTTATCGGGCTGATCTTTGGCCTGCGCTACGGGATAGGCACTGCCATTATAAGTATACTGACCAGCGTGGTCATTCTGACTTTTCAGGCCCGCGACCTGTTGCCCGAGCAGCTGCTCGTCTACCGGCCGATCAGCGTGTGGGCAATCTATATGCTATGGTTCATGCTTACGGCAGTGCTGCTCTATGTGGGCTCCAGGGAACTCTGGAGGGCCCTGTGGGCAAACCTGTCCCGCCTTCGGAGTCTGTTCAATACCATATCAGAGGGTGTAGTACTGATTAACCCTGACGGCCGGATCGTCCAGGCAAACCCGGCCGCCGAGCGCATCATGGGGCTGGAACGTTCCGAAATCGAAGGCCGCAGTTACCTCAGTCCGGAGTGGGAGGTCCTCCGCCCTGATGGCTCGCCGATGCCACCGGATGAGAGAGCCAGCCCTCGCGCAATGAAGGAAAAGCGTCCGATGAATGACGTAATGATGGGCGTCAGGCGGCCCGATGGCTCGATCTGCTGGATCAACGTCAGCGCCGCGCCGATCATGAACGCGGCCGGCAAGCTGGAGGGCGTCATCAGCACGTTCGCGGACATTACCGCGCGCAAGCAGGCGGAGAAGGAGCGCGAGCAGGCCGAGGAAGCGCTAATAGAGAGCGAGGAGCGGTTCAGAGACTTAGCCGAATTACTACCAGAAACCATTTATGAAATGGATGCCGGGGGTAACCTCTCCTTTGTGAATCGTAATGCATTTGAGATGTTTAAATACACCCAACGAGACTTTGATCGAGGTCTAAATGGTTTTGATATGGTTATCCCTGAGGATCGTCACAGAGCCCTGGAGAATACAAAAAAGATATTGAGTGGGGAAAAAACCGGCCTGAACGAATATACGGCATTAAGGAATGATGGAAGCACTTTTCCTGCCATATTCTGTTCAACTCCCATATTCCATAAAGGAAAACCGGTAGGTCTTAGAGGGTTAATAATAGACGTCACCGACCTCAAGCATGCAGAGGAAGCGCTGCGGGAGAGCGAGGAGAAGTATAGGACCATCTTCGAAAATGTCAGCGATCACATTGTATACTTAGACAATAATGGCACTATAATCAGTGCAAACGATCATGAAGAAACTTTTGGCCGCAAACCGGAAGAGATAGTAGGTAAAAAATACACTGAACTCGGTTCCTTTGATGTAAAGGATGTGCCAAAAATTAATAAGCTTTTCAAAGAGATAATTACAGGTAAGAAGACAATTAATAAGATGGAGCTTGAAGTTAAGAACAAAGATGGTAATAAAATTCCTGTAGAGGTTAGTGCTACCCTTGTGAAAAAGAATGGTAAAATAGAAGGTTCTCTATTTATTGTTAGAGACATCACCGAGCGCAAGCGAGCGGAAGAAGAAATTCAACGACGGACCGAAGATCTGGCCCTGATCAATGATCTGAACAACGCCGTCGACCACGGCAAGAGTCTTAAGGAAATCATTCACTTATTGTCAAGAAAGACGAAGAGCGTATTTTCTGCTTATGGGGCTGCCGTCTATCTCGTCAGCGAGGATAAGAAATTTCTTACCATGGTACAGATTCCACTTAATCAGAAGACAATGCAACGGATTGAGAAAGTGTCTGGCCTTAAGATCCCAAGATTAAGAATCCCGCTGAATGCCGAGGGCTTGCATGGAGAAGTCATACAAGCGAAGAAATTGTTACTTATCAACGATCAAAAGAGGGTCCTTCGTTGGATGACGGAATTGGCGAATTTTTCTAATCCAACCGGGAAACCATACCCCAAGCCAATTCAGATGCTGATTCCACAGATAAGCAAGATATTGGGGATAAGATCAACCATGGTCGCTCCACTTATTTCTGAAGGTGAGATCATTGGCCTGCTGGAAATTTCTGGACAGAAGCCTTTTGTGGAATCAGACCTGCGGCGGCTTGAGATCCTGTCAGGGCAAATGTCTACCGTCATCAAGCGCAAGCAGGCAGAGGAGGGACTACGAAAGAGTGAAGATAGGTATCGCACTGTTGTCGAGGATATGCCCGCGCTGATTTGCCGCTTCCTGCCCAATGGAATACTCTCCTTTGTAAATAATGCCTACTGCCAGTATTTCGGCAAGAAGTATAAGGAGCTAGTCGGACACAACTTTTTCCAGTTCATTCCAGCGGAAGACCGTGAAAAGGTTCGAGAGCATTATGACTCCATCAGTAAGGAAAAGCCTGCGATAACCTATGAACATCAGGTAATAGCACCTGATGGCACGATTCGTTGGCAGAGGTGGACAGACCGGGGGCTCTTCGGAGAGAGCGGCGCGCTGGTGGAATATCAATCCATTGGAGAAGACATCACCGAGCGCAAGCGGACCGAGGAAGCTTTAACCATAGAGCGGGAGCGCCTGTCCATCACCCTGCGGGGCATCGGCGACGGGGTCATCACCACCGACATTGATCGACAGGTAGTGCTCATAAATCAGGCCGCCGAAACACTCACCGGCTGGTCCCAGGAAGAGGCCCTCGGCCGACCACTTTCCGAGGTGCTCGCTCTCGTTGATGAACCCTCCGACTGGGCTATTGACCTCCCCACCATCGAGATACTTAAAGAACAGGTGGTAGTACCTCCCTGCCAGAGTGCCACCCTCGTTTCCAGAAGTGACTGCCGGGTACCCGTCTCGCTGAGTATTTCACCCTTGAAAGATCGGGAGAGTCAGGTCATCGGTATGGTTATGGTTATCCGGGATATTACCGAGAAGGGTCGGCTGGAGTCTGAAATGCTCCGGTCGGCAAAACTGGAATCCCTTGGTGTCCTGGCCGGCGGGCTGGCCCACGATTTCAATAATTTCCTCATGAGCATCATGCTCAACCTGTCCACTGCCCGCCTGCACCTGCAGGACGACCCCAAAACAGCCGGTATGCTGAAGGACGCCGAAGAGTCCACCCGCCGTGCCAGGGGGATCACCCAGCAGCTGGCAACCTTCTCCCGCGGGGGAATCCCGGTCACGGCGAGCAGGTATCTTACCCCCATGCTCAAGGAGGCTATTAAATTTTCCCTGCGCGGCACCCTGGCCAAGCCCCGGTTCAGACTTGAAAAGGAACTCTGGCCGGTGGAAATTGATCCCGGGCAGATCAACCAGGTGCTCAATAATCTGGCGATCAACGCCGTGCAGGCTATGCCGGAAGGAGGTACCCTGACTGTGACCACCGCCAACGTTACCGTGGATAACAAGCATCCCAGAGGCCCTTTGAGCCTGGGCCAGTATGTGAAAGTGGTCCTGACGGATAAAGGGACCGGCATCCCACCAGAAGCCCTGGATAAAATCTTTGATCCGTACTTTACCACCAAGGAGGCGGGATCGGGGCTGGGGCTGTTCTCCGTCTACAGCATCATCAACAAGCACAACGGGTGGATCACGGTGGATTCCGAGGTGAACCAGGGGACCACCTTCACCTTTTACCTGCCAGCGGTGACGGAAGCCGTTATTCCACCC
>JABUBL010000467.1_pt1 | contig 12090 bp, 8 predicted proteins | sample 7240371 | NCBI WGS metagenome assembly JABUBL01 (sample SAMN07256343, study PRJNA390944) | subsurface metagenome | isolation source: Methane hydrate marine sediment | place: Pacific Ocean: Eastern North Pacific, ODP site 1244 | collected 2002
GCGAAGAGAGTACTCCCCCTGTTCGTCCTGCTCAAGGTAGTTGTTTCTTAACGAGGTCCATGTCCCATGGACTTCATGAGAACCCATTCGCTGAATGCTAATATAGAATTCCATTGATATATTAAGCTCGCTGCACATGCTCCACAGATCTGGCAGCTTTTTTGTTTTGCGAATCTGTTCCTCAGATAATCCTGTGGAATCGATGAAGTTTTGTATGGAAGACAACATCCTATTCTCGATTACGAATATATCACCTTCCCGTTCGGCGATGTTTTTCTGAATCTGATCTTTCAGCTTCAGATCCCTCTGAAGGCTATCCGCCAAATACCGTTTGAAATAGTCGGCACTTTCCTTATGACAGAGCCACTGAACGATGATCGCGCTTTCAAATATGCACCGATCCAATATCCTGGTTGTCTCGCCGTACTTATTCATAACAGACAGGCGCATATTTGATAACATTAGTCTGGAGCAGCGGTTGAGAAGCCCCGTCAGAATTGCATAATGCAGAGCGGGCATTTGTCTCACTGCCGGGGAGCGTCGTGATACGGATGCTAATTTGTTACATACCAAACCGGTATATCTGTACAATTCAAATAGAATAGGCATAAAGTCGCTGTCTTCACGGCATTCATCCCAGAGTTCGGCGGAGAAAGTCGGTTTTGGGGGAAGTTCTTGTTCCAATGAGAGGTGAGTGCTCATTATTTTTTATTTGTCGGGCGATCTGACAAGTTATTATAACGCAATAAGCCGTATAGCACCATTGTTCTTGAACGCTAGTGATTATCTTGTCAGGATGTAGGGTTCACAATATACCCAAAGTGCTTCCCTTTGCGTTTTCACTAGCGTCCACTCGGCGTTAGAAGTATTTAAGGTTTTGTAGTTACCTAATTTTGTTCCCAAACTATAACCGTCTGTCTCTAAATAGTCAATAACTGAGCAGAATAGCTTGTCCCCTATCTTGCAGGCGTTGGCATATCCCGTTTTGTTTCTCATCCCGGGGTATCTACGATTTCTCTATTCGTAATGCTAAAAACCTGCACTTAATCTCTGCTGCGCCTATTGGGCCTTGCTTATGAGAATGCCGTCATATTTTAGGTATAAAGGAACTTTTACCGGTGTTTTAAGGTGCCGTAGCCAATACCCGAGGTACCACGTATTGACAGGGAGTATCTGTGCAGGATTGACAATGGGATGCGCTGCACATATCATGAGGCCCACAACACCAGAAATGAGGACTCGGATTATTTAACTATGTCTCTTGCTTTGTCATAGACTTTCAGGGGGCCCATTGTTATGAGTAATTGCCGAAATTGCCAAAACTCTGTGCCTAGATACCAGTCTTTTTGCTCTGCTTGTGGTGCACGCCAATTCGTATCGTCGAGGCTAGTTAAAAAGAGGGGCGCTAAGAGACGTGCTAAGAGAGGATTTCTTGAACGCCTGAAAGATTTCTTCAGCATGGGTTTAGAAAGCGAGGCGGACAAGCATTATAAAGCTGGTTGTGAACTCCTGATCTTCAGCGGTGAAGCAGCGACGACAGAGTTCAAGGAGGCTCTAAGACTCGCTCCTAGGAACTCACTCTACAAAACGGCTCTCGCAACGGCCCATTGGGACTGGGGAATGCTCCAAGATAGGACTGGTGATTATGAGGGAGCTATTGAATCGCTTAATGCTGCAATTGATTTACAACCTGATAATCCTCACTGGTATGCAGCGCTCGCTTGTTGCTATAAGCATAAGGCCGAGTTAAAACAAAGAGGAGGACTATCTCCTTCAATGTTTAGTTGGGTAGATCAAGAGGAGGCGCGGGTTAGTCTTAGCCCTGAAGACGTCGATCAAATTTCGGAACTTTATGAGGATGCTTGTATAAACTATGGCATTGTATTAAGGTTAGACCCTACTGATGTCACGTCCTATATGGAACTATCGGGAATAATGAAGCAAATTGGTAAGGAGCGCGAGGCTACTGACAACCTGCGTGAGGCCCTTGCCATCGTGAATAAGGCTATCCAAGCAGACAATACGGACAAAATGAGTTACTCTGAGCGTGCAATAATCTTCGAAGAATTGGGAGAAATCGATCTAGCTATTGCAGACCTAGAGCGAAATCTCACCTTTTCAACGAGCAAGGCCAATATAATGATCACAAAGCTAAAAATGGAGCAACTGAGGGAAAGAAAGACGAAGCGGAGAAAGAAATAGAGATGTCTACTAAAGATTTCGAGAGGCAAAAAGAGGAGTACCATGAGTATATGCGCTGGTATATATCTACTATGGAATAAGGGCAATGACAAGGCGACGTTGTGAGGTTGTGCTGATTAAGATAAAGGGGCCACCCATTATCGGGTAGCCCCTTATAATTTGCCTGACTGAGCTTATTAGGGTTCAGTGCGTATGAAGGTCACGTATTTGGATTCATAGCGTGAGAGCAATCAATTCATTGATTACTCCAGTACGCATGTACCCTTTTCAATTCATCTACCCAACATTTTAGAATATCAGATGTATCACGACCCAATTCTTTAGCGAGTTCAAAGAAACCCGGGCCTGGCTGCATATCACCACGTTTATGAACTACTATTACAGTAAGCATCCCACGTCCTGCATTGTCCTCTTCGGAAGAGATTTCACCTAGCATAGCAGCTAATGCATGAGAATCTGGTTCCATAGTTATACTCTTCACATTTTCGACTAATTCAGAATATGGTATCATTCCACGGACTTTAGCTCTTTCTATGAGAATCTGTTTCATCTTCTCCTTCGCTTTGTCCCAATCCGCAAGCGAAAAACCATACTTGGTATCCATCATATATTAAGCCTCCTATTTCCCTCTCCAAATCCGCCTAGCCGTGGGCTAACTATCGGATGCTTATGGCATACCTCCTTAAATAAGATAGCACTATTTTAGTATGAATTGCTTTCTAGCCAGTCCTTGACTACCATAGTTGCTCTACAATCATCCTCGTTATAGTCTATAACTTTCTGTATTTTGTCTTTATTTCTATCTGGTTGCTCTAAATACTGGAAATATAGTGCAATGGATTCTGTGGCGTCGACATCTGGATGTTTCCATTTATAGCCCATGAAACCGGCGATTTCTTTAAGCCCATTACCATAGGTAGGGAAGATAAAACAAGAAGTTGCATCCTTGCGGACATCTCTCAAATTATCGAATATCTGTTGGTGTATTCTATCCTCTAAGCCATAGCGTTCCGCTAGCGTTTGAAGGTGAGTCCTCTCATAATGATGCCAGTGATAAATGACAAAATCGTCCTGATTCTGAAGCCATTTTATAAACTGGCTAAACATTTCCATTTCCCCATCTAATTGTTGTGCAAAAAACGGTATATACTCCTCTTTTTTATCCCTCCTGGTTAGAACTCCTATAAGGTAATCTATTGCAATTAATTCTTCATCGCCTATCAATTCTCCCGTCCCTTCCAAATCTAAGAATATTTCGGTTCGTTTTTGTGGGAACTTACAAACGTCTATACGAAAATGTTTTCCGGTAACTAGTGCTCTTGAACCGAGCGAAAACTTAACGGAAGTTTTCTCTCCAATTCCCTTAATTTTAACTAAGTCCTCTGGTTGGGTTTTGCTGAGATTATCGAAAGTACTAAAACCTATCTCTATAAGCTTCTTCTTGAATGATGGCCCTATACCACTCACAAGAGATATATCTCTTCGCCTTATAGCCTCCTCGTTGTTATAGGTCTTCCATGGCCATTCGCAAGCACCATAGGTTGGGCTCACTTCTTTTCCGTTGAAAATCTCCCGAATATCACCTAGCATCGCTAATAACTCATCCTCGTCGTAAGGTATCTCAAATTCCTCGAGGTCCCTGTTAATCATATAAAACACACGTGGCGTGTACCCCTGAATTTTACCGAGCATATAGTTATAGAATGCTGCCTGATAACGGTGATGCTTTTGAATATTTTTTGCAAGTTTGATTTCTTTAACAATATAATGATAATTACCGAATATAGATGGTTCTGTATCCATTCTTTCTACAACATCGAATCTTCCTACAAGCCCTTCAGGTAAATAGAACGCTGGTAAACCGCAAATTGTCATTATGCCTTCGTTCATTCCTTCTAAAAGCATTTTAAAGCCTTCTTCTTCGGTTTTGTATTCCACCTTCTCAGTCCCAGGGTACACAGTCTCAATTACTTGTGTCTCGTGCATTGTTCCTTGGTCGAATAGCAGTTCTACATATTGAGTTATACGATCTTTCTTATCCTCAGGTACAAACTTCTCACAATGAACCATACATGGCGATACGCAATAGTTATAAATAGTTCTAGCCGTAATTTTATCTTCTGTAGTTGACCCACTGCATTTTGAATATAATTCATTCAATTTGGGAAGTGTCAATGCCATTGGACAGACCTCCTACGCCTCAGAGTTTATCGATGTCGAGTGTTGTTTGGGAGAGTGATGATGATATATCTTTGGTACTATGGCTGTCAAGCCCCAAAGGTAGCGGAGCGCGGGAACAGGATGTTAAGGCGCGGATTAGCCGGATGCAGTCTGGGGGCATTCGTCTTTCGGGGTCGGCTTCCAGGATGGCATGTTCACAATAGACCAAACGGCTTGCCGTTTCAGTAATAGCGCAGGGTCACCCGGATAGCTTCGCGCTGGGGATGCTCGCGCTTGAGGAGGGCCATGGCTTCACCGAAATCGTCAAGGGATAATACCTCGCCGAGCAATACATCGGTGGGGACTCGCCCCTCGTTGAGGAGCTTGACGGCAGTTTGCATCGACTGTTCAGTCGAACCGGTACCGCTTTTGACGGTGATTGCATTTAAGACGATCCTGTCAGTAATGATTTCTACAGGTGCCTCGTTCTTGAGGCCAGCAAGGAGCACTGTACCACCGAAGGAAACCATTTCAAACGCCTGCTTCACGGCTAGTGTGGACATCGAGGTAATATCCATGACCACATTGGCCCCACTACCGTTGGTGATCTCTTTCACCCGACCCACGACGTCCTCGTTGTCTACGTTGATCGTGTAATGGGCGCCCGCCTCACGTGCGGTTTCCAGTCGGATCTGATCGGCGGAGGTTCCGGTGGAGATGATGGTCGATGCGCCGGCGATCCTTGCTGCAACTACGCACATAAGCCCAACATGACCAGGCCCCTGCACCACCACCGTATCCCCCTCCTTCACACCCGCCCCCTCCACCCAGTTAACTGCATTGGCAAGGGGCTCAAAGATCGTCAGATGTTCCGCCGGTAGTGACTCGGTGAGTTTCATAAGGTTGGTGCCGGGTACTACGCACATGTATTCACCGTAGCCACCCCACAGGCCGCTTCCCACATCCAGGCCCATGGTATAGCCGTATATCACTAACCTTCCATCATAAAAACCAGTTCGGAGTACCAGATCAACTGCTACCCGGTCGCCAACCGACACTGCGAAATCGGCATCATCGGCCAGTTCCTCCATACGACCGACCATCTCATGGCCTGCCACGACCGGGGAAACCTCTCCGGGGACGTGTTTGTGGCCCTTGAGCTGTTCCGCATCGCTGCTGCACATACCTATTGCTTCAATCTTAATCACAGCACCGCCGGGAGGAGGTATGGGTTTCTCGAAGGTACGAATTTCGTAGGTGCCGTCACCATTGAAGACTACTGCTCTGCATGTTGTCGTCATATTACTACTCCCCTTGCATACATGATGCTCTATATATAGAAACTGCTGAAATAGTTTCAATCAACCCCCAAATCCCCCAATCTTGGGGGACTTTTTAGAAGCTGCCCCGATACATCGGGGAGACCCCCAGCCCCGATTTTAGGCCGAAGCGTCGGCCGACCTATCGGCCTCGGGGGCACCTCTTTTTCAGTAATCTCATATAATTCGGGGCTGAGCTTTATTCCGCTTTATAAACCCGACACAGAAGTCCCCTGAAGTAGTTGTTCCCTACGTAATCGCAAACCTCGGGGTCATCAGGAAGGATCGAGTCGATGTTTGACTCCCACACGCCAAACAGGCTCGGCTCCGCCTCTGGCTTTTCAGGGTACCACCAGTAAGCATCAGCATGAACTACTTCAGGATGCATCCCTTCAAGTAACTGCGCTTTTTGCTTTACTTTACCAAGCGGGGTCTCAATGTAAACAGTGTCCCCTTCAGCGATACCCAGCCCGGCAGCGGTTTGCGGATTGATTTGCAACAGCGGATCAGGATACTTCTTCCGCAACTTGGCAATCTGTCTGAGAGAGGAATGGTGATATGGTCGGACCCTGGAGCCACTGATCAAGATTAGTGGATACTCTTTAGCCAAGTCTGGAGTGGCAACGGGGCTCCATGGAGGCTCCCGGTATCCCTCAAGGGGGTCATACCCCAGCCGCGTCAGGATGCTGGGAACTAGCTCCACTTTACCGGAGAAGGTGCCAAACCCGGTTTCCTCGTATCTCTTAAATTTAGAAGAAGGGGCATACCCCGGGCCTTTGGCGAATTCGTGAAGGCTTATTCCGGCAGGGGCCAGTATCCTGTCAAGCCATCCCTCCAGTGTGTCGGGCCAGTGTTCTGCCTGCCCCAGACGTTTGCCGAGGTCACACCACAGCTGATAGTCGTCCTTTCGCTCATGTTCAGGTTCAACGGCAGCCTCGCGCGCGCACCATTGATTCCCCAAAACACCCCACATGTGAGTCAGGTGAACTCTCTCCAGAGCGTCTGTTGCGGGCAAAACGTAGTCTGCCAGTGCCCCGGTGGGAGTAAGGAAGTGATCCATAGAGACATGCAGTTCAAGATTGTCACTCTTGAAGGCCTGATATGCATGCTTACTGTTGCCTGTGGAGCACAGGGTATTGGTTCCCTGATCAAATACCGCCTTGATGGGATAGGGGTTTCCCTTCAGGATGGCTTCCCATACAGCGTAAGGACCGGGAAAAATAAAGTACTGCTGTGCTCCCCATCCCTTGGGGTAAACCTTCTTCATAGCCTCCTTGTATAGTGCAAGGCCTTTTACTGAAGTGAGAGGCCATCGGTCTGCGCTCACATTGTCCCGCGTTCTCAAGGGATGATTGATCTGGTAGTCCCAGTTGAGCTCATCGAGAAAAGCGGTGTACTCGGGCCAGTCGCTTAGCCGGCATCCCCCTTCCTTATCCAGGTTCCCGGTTATGGCTCGCAGCCAGCACTTGCCCAGCACGGAGCTCAGCCCTGCACCATTACCCAGGTGGCAAGTGGCGACGCCCCAAGTGATGACCCCGGCAGGTGCATTAGCAAAGACCCTGGCCGCTTCAATGATCTGCTCAGCCGGAACCCCTGTGACTTGGGCAACCTTTTCAGGCGGATACCGCTGGACCAAAGCCTTCAGCTCCTCGAAGCCCAGACACCATTTCTCCACAAACTCCCGATCGTAGATACCTTCGTTTATGATCACGTTCAACATGCCCAATGCCAGGGCTCCATCGGTCCCCGGTCGTAGTTGGAGCCAGATATCCGCCTCTTTCGCACATTCCGTCGGCCTGGGATCTACTACTATCAGCTTCACCCCCATTTTCTTTGATATACTGTACCCCATCCAAAGCCTGGGCTCCGATTGGTGCATATTCGCCCCCCAAATAATGGCCGCCCCGGTTTTATTGGGGTCTAAGAACGTTGTCCAGCCAGCCAGTGTGTCATAGCCATACATTGCGCATTCTATGGGAAACTCGGCCTCCCCACAGTTTTTCCCCAGGTGAAAGAAGTTCGGTGTACCCCATTGGTTGCACCACTTCCAGGCTGCGGCATCGCCAGGGCCGTGGGGAGAGCCCCCCAGGACTAACACCGCCTCCGGGCCATAGCGGTCGCGGATGGTGTCCAGCTTGGCCGCAATTTCATCCATCGCCTGTTCCCAGCTAATTCGCTCCCACTTCGCCTCACCCCTGGCACCGGTTCTTTTAAGCGGGTAGTTGAGGCGTTGCTTGTGGTAATGGTAGTCAATCGCGTTCACTCCCCGCTCACACAGCCAGCCCATCAAAGTCTCCTGGTCAGGCTCGACTTTTGTGATCCTACCCTTGGTAACATGCGCCTTGATGAAACATGCGGCACCACAAACCGGACAGGTTCCTTTCTTTACGTTCTTGTCGTGATCAACTGCCATGACGCTCCTTTCTGCAATAGGTATTCCTTACTCCTTGATTGCGCTCAGCTCGATAGTGACGTCGCCGATCTTGTAAGTACCGAGGCCAACGCTACGTTATTGGGGATCAACTCGCCGCCTGCGGTTTTCGCTAAATTCTATCAGGCAATCGCAAGATTGTAAATGAAATGGAATAATTTGATATTTTTTTCGACGAGATCGTCTATACTTTAATCAATATCACCGTATTCCAGCCCGGCTATTGGCTGCGCAGAACGTAAAATGAGCTACAAAGGCTGGAAAGGATATCTTAAAGAAGTGCCAAATCGCTCAATCAGTCAAAGTGCAGCGACATATACCCCTACTTACCGGAAATATCAAATAAAACCCAAGAAAACTGTCACTTATTTGATTAGCAAAGCACCGTAGCGAGGGATTCGGAGAATAGAACCGATCTCTATACCTACTGTCTGAACTTATCCAACAAACATTCATGTACCTGATAACTAATTCTTGCACCATCTATTTTTAATAGGCAAGTATGGTAAAATTATAACGAGGCCCGGAGAAAACATAATGGAGTCATCGGCTTGAAGCCGAAACGTTTGAGAAGATCTCTTATTCGCGCAAGAAGGGATGCCTGGACTGCATACAAGAGGCAAAGGAGGAAGAAACAAGACCAAGGCGAATTCATAATATGATTGAGATGCTGACAGAAGGCAAAAGACTGAAATAGCCTGCTTAGTGAAGTGGCAAGATTCTGAATAAAGGATGGAGGAAATGATGAAGATACATGAGAAATCTTTACCTATTGGTTCTCCAAGAATTCACTTCCCGCAGGATGAGGGAGCTCACCCTGACGCCCTGATCGAATGGTGGTATGGGAATTTCAGCCTTACTGATTCCAAGGGTAGGGAATACGAAGCAGTGACAGCTTACTTCGCTCCCGGACTCAAGATAGTCGCGCTTTCAGACCCAGAAGAGCAGCGTTTCCACCAGGAGATATCCTTCTCCACCAGAGACTTCGCCCAAGGGATGTTAAACCTACGCTGGGGTGATAGTGATCACTGGTTCAGGAGTGACCCAAACGCACTCTCTTATGGCCTCGAATCCCGTGGCAATAACATAGGTCTCAATTTGAATATAAGTTCTAAAAAGCCACCACTCTTGGTAGGTGGAGACGGCCTGGTTGAATGGACCGAGGGTAATTCATATTACTACTCTCTCACCCGCCTTCAAGTTGAGGGACAAATAGAATTGTCGGGAAGGAAGGTAGATGTAAAGGGTACTGGCTGGATGGATCATCAATGGATGAATGCGATGGGTATGCCGGGCTGGGATTGGTTCTGCGCGCAGTTGGACGATGATACAGAAATCATTTTCTGGCAGATCGTCAAACCCGATGAAACGGTCAAGTCCCGGGGTATCACGATTATGTCCGCTGACAATTTAATCTACCACGGCCAAGATATTGCGTTTGAAAAGCTGGACTCCTGGGTTTCCAGGCAAAGTGGAAACAAATATGGCATCTTATGGCGGGTCAAGGAAAAGACTCGTGGTCTGGATTTAGAGATCAGAGCTAAATATTCTGAGCAAGAGATTCGAATGTTCGATGTCCTTCCAGAAACCAACTTCGCATTCTGGGAGGGAAGTACGACTATATCAGGTTATTTGGATGGGAAAAAAGTTGCTGGTAAAGGCTATGCCGAACTCCTTCGAGCTCCTCTCAATGCTGAAGTAACACTGGTGGCTTTGTTAGCCGCGGGTTCGAACCCCGTCTGACAAGCCCTGCAATATCGGCACATCAGACGTGCATCACACAGACATCACACCCACATCACAGATATTGCAAAAAAGGCCCCAAACGCCACCATAGCATAGGTCGAGAGTCTTGGTGATGACTCCTTGACTGGGTCAACATTAAGGAGCGAGAAGGGCACCATGTCTAAGGTATTGAAATTGGGGTTTTACTCTCCTCCAGATATGAAAAACTCCCTCGGTAATTCTCAAGCAAGGGGTCGTGGGTTCGAATCCCATCACCCGCTCCAGTTAGGAAAATAGGGGGGTCCCTGCCTGGTAGTGCCGATATTGTAGCTAAAACAGAGCGCAACAGCTTTGAGGGAGCACCATCTTCTTGAAAAGTTAGGAGATGTAGTTTTTTGTTGGGTATCTTCGTCAGCGTTTCAGCGTTTTCGTAAAGAAGGCAGTGGTTTTCTGAGCGAGACCGGATTCATATCCCCACCAAAAATGGTCAGCTCCTTGAATACAATCATACTCCTTTGGCCCGGGAAGATTTTGGCAAAATTCAATGAAGCGACCGATGGGCGTAAAGGCGTCCTCGCTCCCAGAGATTAGTATTTGCGGCTTCAGGCAGTCTTTCAGAAACTCAAAATCATACATAGAAAGCGGAGGCGAGACAGCAGCCAGAGCCTTAATCCGAGCATCCTTACAGCCAACAGGCAAAGCGAAGGCAGCACCAGCTGAATAGCCGATGAGTCCTATGCAATCGGAATCGACTTCGCTCAGCGTAGTTATAAAGGAAGTAGCATTGTTCACATCATCTTGCTCGCCTACTCCCTCGCTAAACACTCCTTGGCTTCTACCTACACCACGAAAGTTGAACTTGAATGAGATAAGCGATTCTTCAATAAGTACGCTGCACAGGCAATCAACCACATTGTTATCCATACTGCCACCATATAGGGGATGAGGATGACAAACAATTACTGCCGGGAAAGGTCCCCTTCCTTCAGGTATGCGTAATATTCCCTCAAGGGAAAGAGCTCCACTGTGAAACTCTGTTATTACCTCTCTCATTCTCTCAGCACTAGATACGACTCTTTATTGAGTAGTCAAGCTGATGCCACTACTAGCTCATCCCCTCTAGCAAGGCCTTGACATTCATTCCCAGGACATCGTGGTTGTAGCCACCCTCCAGCACTCCGTACCTTCTCCCACTGCATACTCTTTGGGCAAATCCCTTTACCAGCTCACCGATGGTCTGGTAGTCCTCGGTCTTGAGCATACCACCCCAGTCATGCTCGTGCCGGTCGAAACCAGCTGAAACTGCCACTACATCTGCCTCTGCATGGGCCAGGAAATGGGAAATGTTGTCTATAAATTCCTCGCTATCTCTGCCCTGGGGATGGAAGTAGGCTACCTCGGGCACGCCCTGAAAGATACTAGCTGTTCCGTCTCCAAAATGAAGGTCTATGTCCAGTATCACTGCCGTTCCGATTTTGCCTTCCTTTTTCAACCTGGCTATAGATATGGCCACGTTGTTTAAGAAGCAGAACCCCCAGCAATGGTTTTGGCTTGCGTGATGGCCCGGGGGTCTTATCAGCCCGAAGGCAGGTTCGCCACCTATTGCCAGCTCCGCTGCCCTAATAGCTCCTCCTGCTGCTAGTAAAGCGATTTCATAGGTCAGGCCATGCCTCTGAATATATCCTATGTGTTCATCAGAATGAACCAGTGATACATCATCGTGCGCTGCCGGTTCGGCCGCGACTACCTCATAATGGGGTGAAACCACCTTCAGGATGCTCTCCATCCGCCCTGCTGCGGCCGCAGGGTCACTGCTGTAGACCTGTTCATATTCAGGGTGGTAAACAATCTTCATCCAGACTATCTCCTAAACGGTCTGAGTAAACCACGGTCCTGGTCGCTGCAACCTACATTGCTTGTCTCGAGTATATTACCATCTTTAAGCGGGTAGTTGAAGTTCACAATCCGGGCCCTCCCTAGTATAGCATGGTACCAGCAGCGCACCGGCTATTTGAAGCCATTGGACCAACCTATGCTGCACAAATTGACAAACAACGAGACACGGAGTACTCTTTCCGCACACGAGACTGCGATAAAGGCTGCGGATGATTTCGGGTGCTTGCGTATGATAGAGTGTACATACCTTATTTCAAAGTCGAGTCTTTTACAGTAGGACTTTAAGTTAACACAGGAATATTAACAATCATCCAACCCATTCGGGTACCACATTGTCTTGTTAGTGTATAGCCCCCA
>JABUBL010000468.1_pt1 | contig 12083 bp, 13 predicted proteins | sample 7240371 | NCBI WGS metagenome assembly JABUBL01 (sample SAMN07256343, study PRJNA390944) | subsurface metagenome | isolation source: Methane hydrate marine sediment | place: Pacific Ocean: Eastern North Pacific, ODP site 1244 | collected 2002
CGCCGTAATTAAGGTTACTTCCAGCTGTCACATAGAACAAATGTAATTTATACTGTAAAAATGGCGATTCGGGCGTTTATCTGTAACAATTAATATATTTTATCAACACATTGTATGAGTGTTATGACTGTTCTAGCTTCAACCAAGATAGGTCAAAACTTCAGGGTGACCCTGCCCCAGGAAGTTCGGGACCTCCTGAGCCTATCTGTGGACGACGAGATCGTCTTCTACTCCGTGGAAGGCGAAGAGGGAAGGCTCAGCTTCAGGAAACGCAGCTAGGCTACGTGCTTCCTAATCCTGACTCGCCATACGCACCCCAGCGGCCTCGAGCATGGGGAGCTTGTGGTCCTTCGAGAACTTGGTCACTGGGACGAGGTCGAATATTTCGAATCCCACCCGCCTCAGGTAGCCCTCCAGGTTAAGGAGGGAGCTTGCTGCGCCGTGGCCACTCCCCCCCGCCGCCGTGATGCCTATCGCCTTCTTCCCCCTGCAGGTGTCCCTGCCGCTGAAGGCCTCACACCTCCGCAGGCGGTCCAAGAAGGACTTGGCTGACTCGCTCAGATCGGACCAGTAGACCGGGGTTGCGAAGACGAAGGCGTCCGCCTCCCGTATCATGCCCCTGATGGCCTCGAAATCGTCCACGAGGATGCAGTCCCCGTTTCTGCACTGCCCCCACCCGTTCTCACAGGCGATGCACGTCTTGATGTCCCTCTCGTTGAGGTTGACGAGCTCGGCCTCCCCTCCGGCTTCAGTGTATCCCTTCAGGACTACCGAGGCTAGTGACGCGGTGAGCCCGTCGAGATTTGGGCTGGACTGGATCGCTAAACAATTCATAGGGTACCAGACGCAGTAGGCATGAATAAACCTTATCTGATGGGCTCGCTGAGACCATCCGCAGTTCATATCTAGAGAAGAAGGGACAGTGTGAGAGTGGGTAATGAAAGGGGGGAGCTGTCCGGGAACCTCAGGATACTCGCTGGTGGCTTCATTGCCTTCTGCCTCCTCCACGTCCTGAACAACTCCTACACGACGGTGGTGGCCCTCATTAAGGAGGAGCTGAGCCTGAGCTATACCATGAGCGGCGCCCTCATGTCCGCCTACTTCACGGGCTACACAATCGGCCAGATCCCCTGGGGCATCCTCGCCGACAGGCACGGCCCCCGGAGGGTGATGGCCACCAGCATCCTGGGCGCCGCCTCCGCGACCATACTATTCGGGATGTCCCAGTCGTTCTGGCAGATACTCCTCACTAGGTTCCTGTCGGGCCTGCTGGGGGCCGGCGTCTTCGTCCCAGGGGTGAAGCTCATCTCGGCCTGGTTCTCACCGGGCTCCAGGGGGACGGCCCTCGGGGTGGTGAGCATCGGCGGGAGCATCGGCCTCGTCATCGCCTCGTTTCTCACTCCCTACGCCTCCGTGAGCATGGGTTGGAGGGGCGCCATTACGGCATCGGGCGTCATCGGCATCCTCTCGAGTGCCTTGATACTGCTCCTACTGAGGGACAGGCAGGTTGAGCCCCAGCCCCACGTACGGAGCGCAAACGTCTCGGAGGTCATCAGGACCGGGAGCTTCTGGGCCCTCGCCTGGATTCAAATGGTGCGCCTCGGGTCCAACTACGCCTTCATAGCGTGGCTCCCCCTCATCCTGACCGAGGAGCTGGGCCTCGGACTGGTGGCCGCCGGCGCCGTCTTCGCCCTATACAACCTGACGGGGATGATCTCAAACCCCCTTGGGGGGATCGCCTCCGACAGGTTCGGGGAGAAGGAGGTCCTCACCGTCTCATTCGCCGTGCTCTGCGTGGCGACCTACCTCTTCGCCAGGGCGAGTTCCACCCTCATGATCTACGCCACCGTCCTCCTCATCGGCTGGTTCATCAACTTTGTCCGCAGCCCAAACTTCGCGATCCTCCCCAAGCTCTACGGCGTGGACAACGCGGGGCGCATCTCGGGGGTCCAGAACACCTTCGCCTCCCTGGGGGCCCTCGTGCTCCCCCTATTCCTGGGCTTCCTCAAGGACACAACGGACTCCTACTGGTCGGGCTGGCTCATCCTCTCGGGGGCCCTCCTCTCGGTCTCGCTCGTCAGCCTCCTGATCACTGTCCCGGACGGAATCGATAAAAAGGGATCCAACTAGTTGAGATGAGCTCAGGAGGTATGCAATGTCGACGTCGATCCGCCGCATGGTCCCCGAGGACGAGGACTTCTTCCTTGAACTCATCGGCCTCACCGGCTGGGGTAACACCGCCTCTGACTTCCGGAGGATGCTCCACTATGAGCCAGGGGGCTGCTTCCTCGCTTCTCGGGATGGGGTCGATTTGGGCTTCGTGAACAGCACGCTATACGGTTCAGTGGGCTGGATCGGGAACCTCGTGGTACACCCGGGGCACAGGGGAGGGGGGACAGGCGCCGCCCTCATGAGGAGTGCCATGGGGTATCTCACTGACTCCGGGGCTGCTTCGATACGACTCGACTCCGTCGAGAAGGCGATACCCCTCTACGAGCGGCTCGGATTCAGGGCTGAGTATGCTAGCCTCAGGTTCAGCGGCCTAGGCAAGGCTTTCGATGTGCCTGACGTCGAGGAGATGCATGCCTCTAATCTTGAAGAGGTCCTGAACCTCGATGCGAGGTACTTCGGCGTCAATAGGGAGAGGATGCTGAGACGCGTCTTCGAGGACTTCCCCGAGTACTGCTTCGTCGCATGCGAGGAGGGGAAAGTCAGGGGGTACATAATGGCGAAGAGGGGGGAGAGCAACATCAGGATCGGCCCCTGGGTATGCGAGCCCTCCAAGGTCGAGCTAGCGGGGGGCCTCCTCCAGAGAATGATGGACTCCGCGGCCGGTGAGAGGCTGTGGATCGGCGCCCCCGAGGGGAACGAAGCCTCCGTGGAGATCCTGACCGCACACGGATTCAGTGGCCTACCCAGCAGCCTCAGGATGTGCTACGGGGAGTGCTCCGTTATGGGTGACCCGAGGGGGAGGTTCAGCATCGGCGCCCCGGATAAGGGCTGACCCGTCATATCTTCCTGCGTATCTCCAACCGGTCCCCCACGCTGAGGGGGAGAATGCCCAGGCTCTTCCTCTTCACGACCACGTTTATGTGGTTGGGCATATGGGTCACGTCGAAACCCGCCAGGGTCCCCAGGACCGCTCCGCCCACTAAGACCTCGTCCCCGACGACCGCCAGCCCCCCCTGCTCGATCTCGAAGAAGGCGATGGCCGAGACCCTGTCTGCGCCCCCGCCGGGGGCTGCGTCCTCCTCGTCTGTGACCATCAGCTCGTGGATCTCGCCTTTCAGGAGCGCCCGGCTGCGGGACTGGATGAACGCGAGGCCCCTCTCGTCGAAGGTGATGTGGAGGAGGGCGACCAGCTCCCCTGTGACGGGGCGTCTGGTCCCGTAGACTGAGGGGGTGATGAGGTTTGGGTCGTAGGGGGGTTCTGCCATGCTATTCATCCTTCACCCAGATGCCGGGGCGCTCTGCGGGCTCGTCCATGTCGACGTCCATGTACCAGTGTGTTGACTCCCTGGCTGTGGAGGCCGAGATGGTGTTCCCGTCCTTGTCGATGGCGATGCACTGCATGGTTCCCGTCTCCTTGAGGTCGTGGACCTCGTTGAAGGACTTCGTTATCGCCTCCTCCAGGCTCATCCCCTCTTCCATGTACTTAATCGTCATCCGGGCGGTGAGGAGCCTGATGCTCAGCTCTCCCTTCCCCGTGCAGGCGACGCCGCCGTACCTGTTGTCGCAGTAGTTTCCGGCGCCGATGATGGGTGAGTCACCGACCCGTCCCGGGTACTTCCAGCTCATTCCGCTGGTGGAGACGCCCACGACGATGTTCCCGTCGGAGTCCATGCCGATGACGTTGGTGGTGCCGTACTGCTCGTTTGAGAGCCTCTTGTACCACTCGTGGAGCTTGTTGCTCTTGATGGCCTGGATGTAGTAGTCCTTGCGCCTGAAATCGTCTGGCAGGTCCTCGGCGATGTCCTCCGCTATCGCCTTCGCGATCATCCTTGTGCGCTCCGTCGTGAGGTCCCACTCCTCGAAGCCCATGGCCCGGGCGAAGCGGTGAGCCCCGTCCCCGACGAGTAAGACGTGCGGGGTCTCCTCCATCACCTTCCGAGCGATGGAGATGACATGAACGTACTTGGAGACCGAGGCCACGGCGCCAGTTCGAAGCGTTGCACCCTCCATTATAGAGGCGTCGAGCTCAACATCCCCCATGATCGTGGGGGCACCACCCACACCGACGTTACCAGACTCGGTGCTCTCCTCGATGCCCCTCACGGCAGCCTCGACAGCGTCCATGATAGAGCCTCCCTTCCTGAGGACCTCTATCCCCTCAGGCAGGTGGGGGCTCGCGTTCCGGGTTCCGATGAGAAAAGATTTGACCATAAGATTCCCATGCCTCGAACCCTCTTGGATCTATAAAAAAGATGTTCCCACAAGGGGAACTGCCGGTTTCTCCACTCTATTTTAGCCTAGGGATTCACCCAGACACCCTTGCGCTCCTCGGGCCCCTCGGAGTCGACATCCATGTAGTAGTGGATGGACTCCCTGGTCATAGAGCCCGAGATGGTGTTCCCCTCCCTATCGAAGACGAGACAGCTTATCGTCCCATCCTGGAGGCTGTGGACGTCCTTGAGGGCCTTCCTCACCGCCCCCCTGAGGGTCAATCCGTTCTCCAGGTAGCTGACGATCATCCGGGCCGACGATAGCCTGATGGCGAGCTCACCCTTCCCCGTGCAGGCAGCGGAGCCGAACCTGTTGTCGCAGTAGTTACCGGCGCCGATGTAGGGGGAGTCACCGACCCGCCCTGGGAGCTTGTATCCGAGGCCGCTGGTGGAGACGCCGACGCACATGTCGCCGTTGGCGTCCATGGCCATTACGTTGACGGTGCCCCACTCCTCCTTGGAGATCTTCTCGTACCACTCCCCGCGGCCCTCATCGAGCCACATGCGGAGGAAGCGCTCCCTCTCCTTCTCGTCCTCCAGTATACCCTCTGGTGAACCCGCCCTCATGGCCGCCGCGATCTTCCGAGTCCTCTCCGTGGAGAGGTCCGACTTCTCGAAGCCGACAGCCCTAGCGAACATCTCAGCCCCCGTGCCCACGAGGAGATCATGGGGAGTGAGCTCCAGCACCTTTCGAGCGACGGAGATGGCGTGGGCCACGTTCTCCAAGCCCGCGACCGCTCCAGACCTTCGGGTGCTCCCGTCCATTATAGAGGCGTCAAGCTGGGTCACCCCGAGTAGGTTAGGCGTGCCCCCGACGCCGACGCCCCCGTCGAGGGGGTTGTCCTCCACGGCGTTCACGGCGGCCTCCACGGCATCCATCGCCGAGCCGCCCTCCCTCAGGACCTGCGCCCCGAGGTGGATCATGTCCCTGGCGTTCCGGGTTCCGATGATAAAGGGTTTGACCATAAGACCTCAGATATCCAGTTGTTGACTGGAACTATAAAAAACTCGATGGAGCGCAGCAGGGCCCCCAGGGGAGCGGGGAGCGCCCTGAGGGGGACGGTTCAGATCAGCTTGGAGAGGACTATGTCCACGAGCTTGTTGGGGTAAACCAGGTTCTTGGGCTTCGGGGGGTTGTCTATGCAGTAGAAGTGCTTCCAGACGAGGTACTTGCTCGTGGTCACCTCCTTCTTGAAGACCTTGTGGAGGAAGACGTCCACGGTCCCCATCCACTTCCTGCCGATGAAGCTCCCGGCGAAGGCCATGCCCAGGAGGTAGCTGCATATCGCGAAAGCGACGCTAATCCACCATTCCACCCTAAATCACCCTTTGAGTCTCTAGCGATATCATTACGCTAGTGATATATAAGCACATCGCTAGAGATACAGGAAGCCCCGCTACTCCAGGTACTCCTTCAACGTCTCCCCGTAGCCGAACACGAACGTGACCGCACCGCACAGGAGAAGCTCAAACCAGTAGGTGGCCAACCGCGTCAGCAGGGAGATGGCCGAGGCGACGGAGAGGGGCATCCCGAGGAGTACGAAGGCCCCGGTCAGAGTCGCATCTATCACCCCGAGACCTCCCGGGATGAGGATGTTCAGCTGCTGGATGAACTCGATGACGGCGTAGATGAGGATAACAACCCAGAAGTCAATGTGCCACCCCATCGACAGTGCGACCAGATACGCCGTCAGAGCCCCCGTGCTCCAGTGGAACGCGACCATGAAGAGAGAAGCAAGATTGTAGAAGGGCCTGCTCATCAGCGTCTGCATCGCCGACTCTATCTCACCTATGGCCTCAATGAAGCCTCCTCCCCCCTTCCCCGGATCGTAGACCCTGTCGAAGATGTTCCTCTGCGCCCAGGCGGGGCTCCGGGAGTAGACGCTCTTCAGGAGCGCGGGGTTCAGGATGAGGCCGTACAGGAGGCTGGAGACCACGGCGAAGGCGATGACGAACCAGACGAGCTCAGGCCGCACCGGGATGGACGCACCCCGGAAGAGGCTCACCATGACGACCCCCAGGCCGATGAGGAAGCCGAAGGCGATGTTGTAGTAGGCCTTGTGGACCACCACCGAGGAGACGGCCTTCCCGAGGTCGGAGCCCTCCTTGTCTTTCACCATGTAGGCCCGGATGATCTCCGTCCCCACGGGGATGGGCACCATCCAGACGACGAAGAGGCTGACGAACATCGCCTTCACCGCCTCCCAGACGCTCACGCCCACCCCCAGGGCGTGGAGGAGGACGTACCAGGAGAGGGCGAAGAAGAAGAGGCCCGCCCAGTTGATCACCACAGCCAGGGCGAAGATGACTGGGTCGAAGCGCCCCGCCTCCAGGAGCACGGGGAAGGGATTGGAGTAGGCGAGGTAGACGATGAAGATGACCAGCCCCAACGAGGTCAGAAGGAGGCCCCTTTTACCGCGCAGCACCCGAATCCTCCCACTGAAATCCACGCAGAACCAATAAATGTGTTGACCATCAGGGCAACACCGAAATATCCAGAGGACAAACCTATGACGGGTGAACGGAGGGTATGGATGCTTTCGAGGAGTTCCTGAGAGAGCATTCAGGCCAAAAATTCTGCACCGTGACCCCGGGGGGAAACCACGGAGACACCCTCATCCACATGGGGCTCAACAAGAAGCTCGACGAGCACGGAATAGACTACACGAGCCTGAACCTGGAGGAGGTCTACAGCAGAGACGTCGTCAGCGGGTTCAAGTACGTGCTGAACATCGCCGCCTGGAAGATGAGTCTCGAGAGGGGGTTCCAACTCCTGGAGATACCCGGAGACGCCGACCTCATCCTCTTCGAGGGGGGAGGCTACATGAACGACATCTGGTACGGCCCCGTCCTCCTGAAGCAGATACTCAAGAGGCACGAACAGCCCATCGCCGTAGCCCCCCAGAGCTACTGGTTCGAGTCCAAAGAGTTCATGGGCCACTTCACGGACGGCCGCCCCGTGACCCTCTTCTGCCGAGAAAGAAGGAGCCTCGAACTGCTACAGGGAATGCCCCGGCTCCCCAACGTGGACATCAAGATTTCAGGGGACACGGCCCTGTACCTAGGCGCGGAGGACCTACTGTCCCTCATCAAGCCCGCGCGGGAGCCATATGACCTCATCTGCTTCAGGAAGGACAAGGAGTCCATTATAGCTCCGGAGAGGAGGAGGGAAATCATCGAGTCCTCGGATAATCCCCTTGTTGAGGACATCTCAAAGAAGGGTGACCTCGGCGACTTCATCTCGACCGTGGCAAACGCGAGGCAGGTGCACACTGACCGCCTCCACGTCGCCATAACGGCCCACATCTTGAGAAAGGAGGCCACGCTATATCCCAATCGATACCATAAGAACAGGGGGGTCTACGAGTACTCCCTTGCTGGGGACCCGGAGATACGGTTTATCGACACTTGATCCAAAGAGTAAAACGTTTAATTAATAAACTGATTCTACTGTGGAATGCGGATAGAATGGTTGACTCCTCGGATGACCCCTCCATTGCGGTTATAGTACCGGTCAGGAACATGGCTAGGACCGTGAGGGACCTCCTAGACTCCCTGATGAAGCTGGACTACGACGAGGACAAGCTTGAGATCGTCTTCGTCGACGGGAACTCGACCGACGGCACCAGGGAGATCATAGGGGAGTACCCCGTGAAGCTTGTCGACGAGGAGGGGAGGGGGCTCAACGCCGCCAGGAACACAGGGATCAGGCATTCGACGGGGGAGATACTGGCCTACACGGACGGTGACTGTATCGTCTCCCCTGAATGGGCTAAGGGCATCGCGAGGAACTTCCGGGAGCCGGGAGTCAGCTTCGTCGGGGGGATGGTGATGGGATACGACGAGAAGGACTTCATCTCCACATACATGGATGAGACCTTCTTCCAGGTCAAGCCCAGATTCAGCGGGAGACACAAGGTCAACGAGCTGTACCTCTTCAACTTCCCCGCGGGCTGCAACATGGCTTTCAGGCGTGAAGCCATGGAGAAGATAGACTTCTTCGACGAGAGGATCGACCACGGCTTCGACGACCTGTTCCCCGTGGAAAAGCTCAGCGACAGGGGCTTCAGCCTCGTCCTTGACACCGACGTGAGGGTCTTACATCAGCACAGGACCAACCTGAGGGAGCTCATGAAGCAGCACTACAACTACGGCCGGGGGGGCTCCCTCCTCCTGGTCCACAGGAGCTCCAGCAGGCTTGCCCACTGGTTCAGCACCTACCTCTTCACATCCACGTTCGGCATCAGCCTATTCATACTACTCATCTGGACCAGCCTGTACTGGCCCAAGATGCTCCCCCTCAACTTCGGCATCGGCTTCTACACCTTCGGGTTCATGGTGCTCATCTCGTTCTACATGGGGACAGCCATAAAGAGCCGCAGCCTGAGGAAGCTCATCCTCTACCCAATCCTGGACGTGGCGCGGGGATTATTCTTCACCATAGGGGGCGTAACCCAGCTCCTCAGGATAATATTTAGGAGAAGTTGAGGTCAGTATTAGACAGCAGATGAAGTGTATGGGAGGAAGATGATCAATGAGGATTCGGCTGTGTAGAAGAGAGGACCTTGAACACATTCAGTCGATAGAGACCACATCATTCCCCGACCCCTGGCCCCTCACGATCTTCGGCTACATCCTCGACAGGACCCCAGACCTCTTCCTCGTCGCTGAGGAGGACGAGCTCGTGGGATACATCGTCGGTGAGATCAGGGAGCTGATCATCAGCGGCATCCCCCACAGGTCGAAGGCGGGTCACGTCATGAACATAGCCGTCGAGAAAGAGTGGAGAGAGAAGGGCGTCGGGAGCCTGCTCCTGGACGAGATCGAGACCCGGTTCAAGGAGAGAGACGCCCAGCAGGTGACCCTCGAGGTCAGGGAGTCAAACACGACGGCCAGGACATTCTACGTCAACAGGGGATACGAGGACATCGGAAAGGTGCAGGCCTACTACGGCGACGAGGACGCCATCATCATGCGGAAGCCCCTCTGACCCCTCCGCAGACGCCTCGGTTATATAGCCGAACGCCCCCTCTTTTTACCCGACTTTACCGAAGGAGAATAAAATGGGAAGCATCAGAGTGGCCGTCGCCGGCGTGGGGAACTGCTGCTCCTCGCTCGTGCAGGGCGTCTATTACTACCAGAACGGTGGAGAGAGGCTGGGCATGATAAACGGAGAGGTGGGGGACTACGGGATTGACGAGATCGAGTTCGTAGCGGCCTTCGACGTCGACAGGAGGAAGGTGGGACTTGACCTCTCGGAGGCGATCTTCTCCGAGGCCAACAAGGTCCCGCGGGTCGCTGAGCTCTCACCGCTGGGGGTCACCGTCAAAATGGGGGCCGCCCTCGACAAGTTTGAGTACAGCGTAGGCGTCGTCGATGTCGCCGAGGAGGCCGAGGCAGGGGTCTCAGACGTTCTGAGGGATGAGAGGGTCGACATCCTGCTGAACCTCATCTCCGGAAGCGCGCTGGAGTCATCCGAGTTCTACGCGGAGGCAGCCCTGGAGGCGGGGTGCGCCCTCGTGAACGCCACCCCCTCCCCCCTGGTCAACGGGGAGTGGTCCGGGAGATTCGAGAAAGCGGGGGTGCCCCTCGTCGGCGATGACCTCCTGGACCAGATCGGGGCCACGGTGGTCCACATCGGGCTCCTCGAGTTCCTCCACGAGAGGGGGGTCCGCGTCGACGAGAGCTACCAGCTGGACGTCGGGGGCGGGGCTGAGTCGGTGAACACCCTCTGGAAGACCCGGGGGCTGAAACGTGAAATAAAGACCTCGGCGGTCTCGGACGCCGTGCCCTACGAGTTCCCCCTCGTCTCGGGCTCCACCGACTACGTCGACTTCCTGGGGAACAGCAGGGACAGCTTCTTCTGGTTCAAGGGAAGGTACTTCAACGGCGCCCCGTTCACGATGGACGTGAAGCTCAACACGGCTGACGCTCCCAACGCCGGAGCCGTCCTCCTGGACGTGATCCGGGGGGTCAAGGTCGCCTCGGACAGGGGGCTGGGGGGGGCCATCGCACCCATCTGTGCCTACGGGTTCAAGAGGCCGCTGGAGAGGCATCCCCTCGCCGAGGCCTACAAGCTTTTCAAGGAGTTCGTAGAAGGCTAAACCCTGGGTGAATCCTTGTTCCTCATCTTCATTCTAGGCACGGCCGGATCAGGCAAGTCCGAGCTGACACACGTCTTCACACGGTGGATGGAGATGCAGGGGGAGAACGCCCTGGCCGTCAACCTGGACCCGGGTGCCATCACGATCCCCTACTCGGCCAACGTGGACGTCAGGGACTACATCAAGGTGGAGGCCCTCATGGAGGAGTACGGCCTGGGGCCCAACGGCGGGCTCATGCTCGCCAGCGAACTGATGGTGGAGCTCATCGACCAGCTGAGATCAGACATCGACGACTTCGGCCCCGACGTCGCAATCATCGACACCCCAGGGCAGCTGGAGATGTTCGCCTTCAGGGACGTGGGGGCGCAGATAGCCGAGGGCCTCTCGGACGAGGGGAAGGGCATCATCTACCTCTTCGACTCCGCCCTCTGCAGGGATCCCCTGAACTACGTGATGAACATGTTCCTCGTCTCCGCTATCAACAGCCGTTTCATGCTGCCCCAGATCTCGGTGCTCTCCAAGGCCGACATCCTGGGTGACGGGCTGGAGGAGATCGAGGGCTGGGCCGAGGATCCGCTGAACCTCAAGGAGGCCATCGACAGCCGCCTGTCGGGGATGAACCGGCTTATGAGCCAGGACATGATGGACGTCATAGAAAGGCTGGGGGTCGAGTTCGATCCCATCCCCTTCTCCACACGCACCAACCTGGGCTTCAGCAGGCTCTACTCGACGGTGACCCGGGTCTTCATGGGCGGGGAGCCCTTCACGTCGTGACAGTGAAACTGTTAAATTCCCAGCCTACTCTTTCCTTTCGGAGATTATTTTGACTCTGTATCTTACTCAAGACGAGGTCAAGTCGGTCCTCGACATGAGGAGCACCCTCGAGGCCGTGGAGAGCGGCTTCAGGGAGATGGGCAACGACAACATCGAGATGCCGGCCCGGGTCTACCTCCACTTCGAGAAGGGGGTCCTCATCGCCATGCCGGCCTACATGCCTGGCCTCGGTGCCGCCGGGACGAAGCTCGTCACGGTCCACCCAGGCAACAAGAAGGACTACGGGCTGCCCGCGGTGATAGCCCGCATTGTGCTGAACAGCCCTGAGAACGGCGTGCCCCTAGCCATCATGGACGGCACGTACATCACCGCCCTCAGGACGGGGGCGGCTGGGGCGACGGGCATCAAGTACCTCAGCAGGGAGGACAGCAAGGAGGTCGGGCTCTGCGGCCTGGGCGTCCAGGGCAGGAGCCAGGTTATGGGCCTCATGGAGGTGCGCCCAGGCGTCGAGAAGGTCAAGGTCTACGACATCATCCCCGAGGCGAAGGCCGCCTTCGTCAAGGAGATGGGCGAGAAGTACCCGAAGACCAAGTTCATGCCCGTGGACTCTCCGAAGGCTGCTGCGGAGGGCAGCGACATCGTCATCACCTGCACTCCCAGCCCGGAGGCCTTCATGGACGGCGCCTGGCTCAAGAAGGGCTGCCACGTCTCAGCCCTGGGGGCCACCTCCTCAAGAGCGTTGATGTCCGAGCCCGGGGGAAGC